>OUWB011204098.1_pt1 | contig 12776 bp, 11 predicted proteins | sample 1779821 | NCBI WGS metagenome assembly OUWB01 (sample SAMEA3914806, study PRJEB12502) | metagenome | biome: forest; material: soil | place: Canada | collected 2011-08-03 | depth 0.1 m
GGGCCGCGCACTTCGCCGACGATGATCCGCTCGGGACGCATCCGCAGGCAGTTCTTGACCAGGTCGCGCATGGTGATCTGGCCCGAACCTTCAAGGTTCGGCGGCCGGGTCTCCAGACGCACCACGTGCGGCTGCTGCAGCTGCAGCTCGGCGGCGTCTTCGCAGGTGATCACCCGCTCGGAGGGGTCGATGAAGGCGGTGAGGGTGTTGAGCAGGGTGGTCTTGCCCGAGCCGGTGCCGCCCGAGATCAGGGTGTTGCAGCGCGAGGCGCCGATCACCCCCAGGACCCGCGCCCCTTCCGGGCTGATCGAGGCGAACTCGACCAGGTTGCGCATGGTCAGCTTGTCCTTCTTGAACTTCCGGATGGTCAGGGTGGGACCATCCAGAGCCAAGGGCGGGGCGATGACGTTGACCCGGCTGCCGTCTGGCAGGCGCGCGTCGCAGATCGGCGAGCTTTCGTCGACCCGGCGGCCGACCTGGCTGACGATCCGCTGGCAGATGTTCATCAGCTGGGCGTTGTCGCGGAAGCGGACGTTGGTCAGCTGGACCTTGCCGCCGACTTCGATGAACACCCGGTTGGCGCCGTTGACCATGATGTCGGCGATGTCGTCGCGGGCCAGCAACGGCTCCAGCGGCCCGTAGCCGAGGACATCGTTGATGATCTCCTGGACCAGGTGCTCCTGTTCCACCACCGACATGCTGACGTTCTTGATCGCCACCAGCTCGGCGACGATGTCGCGGATTTCCTCGCCCGCCGCCTTGGTGTCCAGCTGAGCCAGCTGGGCCAGGTCGATGGTGTTGATCAGGGCGTTGAAGATCGCCGTCTTGGTGGCGTGGAAGAACTCGCTCTGCTCGCGCACGACCTCGGTCGGCGCAGCCGTCTGGGCGGCGCGCAGCTGCTCGAAAGCGCTGGTGGTCTTGGGTCCCGCGCCCGCGGCGGGCTTGGGCGCGGCGGCGGGCGGCGGCGCAGGCGCGGCGATGGACACAGCCGGAGCCACGGCCGCGGCGGGCGGCGGCGGCGGATGCGCGGCGGGCGCCGGCTCGACCCGCTGCGGACGCGTGGCCACGGCCGCCGCGCTCGGCGGCGGCGGAGCCTCGCCAGGTCCGATCCGAGTCGGTGCGCCTTCGCCTGAGCGTTTGCCGAACACGGGTTGGGTCCTATTTCAGCTTGAACAGGCCGGACAGGGACGACTTCTTGGCCACGGGCGCCGCCTCGCGCCGGGCGATGGCGCGGGCCAGGCCCTGGAGCACCTCGACCGACTTGGACTTGGAGGCCACCTCGGCGACCATCTGGCCGTTATTGGCCGCCTGGCCGAACAGCTTGGCGTCGAAGGGCACGATGGCCGGCGCCTCAACCCCGAGGGCGGCGGTGAAGTCCTTGGCCGGGATCTCCGGCCGGCCGGGCATCCCCATCTGGTTCAGCACCAGGCGCGGCGGCTGGTCGTTGGGCCGGGCCTGGCGCAGCAGGTCGACGATGTTCTTGGCGTTGCGCAGCGAGGCCAGGTCCGGCGCGGCGGTGATCACCACCTCGTCGGCGCCCAGCACCAGCCGGCGCAGCCAGCTGGACCACAGGTGCGGCAGGTCGAGGATGACGAAGGGCGCGGTGGTGCGGATCTTGGTGGCCACCTCCTCGAAGGCGTCGGCGCCGATGTCGTAGTCGCTGTCCAGGGTGGCCGGCGCGGCGAACAGGCTCAGCCGGTCGTTGCAGCGGACCATCATCCGCTCCAGCAGCACGGCGTCCAGGCGGTCGGGCTGGCTGAGGGCGTCGGCCACGCCCTGCAGCGGATCCTGGTTGAAGTCGAGCCCGGCCGTGCCGAACGGCAGGTCGAAGTCGGCGATCACCGTGCCCGACTGGATATATTCGGCCAGCAGGAAAGCGAGGTTGTGGGCGATGGTCGACGAGCCCACCCCGCCGCGGGCGCCGACGAAGGCGATCTGGCGGCCGATGAAGGCGGCCGAGGGGTCGGCGTAGAGCGAGGTGACCGCGTGGATCAGCTGCAGCGCATTGAGCGGCGCCACCAGATATTCGCTGACCCCGCGGCGCATCAGCTCGCGATAGAGGGCGATGTCGTTGTGGTCGCCGATCACCACCACCTTGGTGCCGGTGTCGCAGACCTCGGCCAGCTGATCCAGCAGGCCGATGATCACCTGCCCCGGAGACAGGCATTCGACGATGACCAGCGGCGGGGTCGGCTGGTTCTGATAGTACTCGACCGCCGAGGCCAGGCCGCCGGCCCGGACCATGGTCGTGGCGCGGGTCATGCGCCGATCCTTGGCCGCCTGCTCGCCGGCGGCGGCGGTGTCGGGCCGCTCGCAGAAGATATGGATGCCGATGCGCGGCGCGCTCAGCCCGCCCTGCAGGTCCGGCGATATGTCCATGCCCGGCGGCGCGGCGGCGGAAGCGGCCGCTGCGCCGGCCATCGGCGCGGGCGCGCCCAGATCGGCGGCCTCTTCCGGTTCGAAGGCGTCTATGGCGGGAGCGGCGGCGAACGGCGCGTCGGCGCCGAAGCCGGCCAGCGCGCCCGGGGGCGTATCCAGCTCCAGGGGTTCGAACGGCTCGTCCTCGGCCGCAGCCGGAGCCAGGGCGTCGGCGGTGCGCCAGGGCTCCAGCGAGGGCGGGGCGAAATCGTCGTCGGCTTCAAAGCCGTCGAAGGAGTCGGCTGCGTCCGGGTTTGGCTTGATCACTGGGCCGCTCCTCAGTTCACAGCCGTAGAGACGGCGCCGTTGGCCTGGTCGTCCTTGGCGCCCGAGGTCTTGTCGCCGCTGCGGTACTTGGCCAGCACCGTCTCGCGGCGGTCGGCGTCCGGCGGCGTCTCGGCCTGCGGATGGGCCAGGTCCTCGGGATTGGCGATCATGGCGGCCAGGTTGGCGGTGTTGGCGCAGCCGAAGTTGGGATTGACGTCGTTGTCGTTGGTGGCGGTGAAATCCTTCCAGTCGCGTCCGCACTTGGGTCCTTCGGCGTGATAGCGCTCGAAGGAGACCACGATGGCGACCGGCTGGCCGGGAGCCACGTCATAGCCGCCCAGCTCCACCTGGGCCGGCGTGACGCCGGCGGCGGTCAGATAGGCCTGGACCGCGGCGGCGGTGCGATAGGACGACGGGCCGCCGCCCGTGGGCGCCTGGATGCGCAGAGCTTCTGCGCCCGCGTCGCGCCACCGGGCGACCAAGTCGTCCAGGGCCGCGCGCTGGGGCGCCGACAGGCCGGTCTCATGCGGAGCCAGCAGGATCTGCTCGGGCGCATGGGTCACGGCGATGGTGTAGCGCTGGGTCGGCGTCAGCGGCTCGGCGCTGACCGTCGCGCCCGGCTTCGGCCCGGAGGCGCAGGCGGCCAGGCTGGCCGCCAGAGCGATGGCGAGCAGGCTGCGGAGCATCGGATCACCCCTATTCGATGACATAGCCGACCGGTCCTTGGTACTGTTGGGCTGCGGCGTCCGCGGCGGGCGGCGCCTTGTAGACCCGGTTCATGTGCCCCAGCAGGGTGGTTTCCTCATCGTTGGCGATGTGCAGGCCATCGGCTGGGGTTTGCAGCTTGTCGGGGCTGGTGGGCTGGACCAGGTAGGCGGTGACGATCACCACCAGCTCGGTTTCGCCTTCCTGGTAGTCGCGTGAGCGGAACAGGGCGCCCAGCACCGGCAGGTTCATCAGGCCGGGCAGCGAGGCCAGGTCCTGCTTGGTCTCTTCCTTGAGCAGGCCGGCGATCATCATCGCCCCGCCCGAGGGCAGCTCGACCGTGTCCGAGGCCCGGCGCACGTCCAGGGCCGGAATGGTCAGGTTGGTGTTGGATCCGGCGGCCAGGGTGAACGAGCCCTGGTTGGTCAGCTCGGAGACCTCGGTGGACACCTTCAGCGAGATGCGGCCGTTGGACAGCACCACCGGGGTGAAGCCCAGGCCCACGCCATAGGGCTTGAAGTCGACCGAGACGCGGCCGGTGGTGTCCTCGCCCGTGGGCACGGGGAACTCGCCGCCGGCCAGGAACTGGGCCGCCTCGCCGGAGGTGGTGACCAGCGTCGGCTCGGCCAGGGTGCGGATCAGGCCGACCTGCTCGAAGGCGTCGATGGTGGCGTTGGCCTTGTTCAGGCCCGCCTTGCCGGCCAGGTTGGACTGGACCGTGGCCGTGCCGGCGTTGTTGACACCGGAGCCGTTGCTGCGGACCACCTGGTAACACGTGCCGCTGAGCCCCGCGGCGCAAGGCACCTGCATGGTGGGCTCGGTGGTGGTGTCGAGGTTGTAGCCGGCGCCGCTCAGACCGCCCAGCAGGCTGCCGTTGACGCCGAAGGTGGCGGCGGTGGCCAGGGCGTATTGCGGCATGCCGGCCTGGCCCAGGGTGGCGCCCAGGTTGAAGCCCAGCTGCTTGATCACCGTGCGGTCGACCTCGACGATCCGCACCTTGATCATCACCTGCTCTTTGCCGGCGATCGACAGCATGTTGACCACCTGTTCGGGCTTGGCCACGAACTGCTGGGCGATGCGAACGGCCTGGTCGGCGTCGCCGGTGCTGGCCACGCGGCCGCTGAGCACCACGCTGTCGTTGATCGGCTCCACGTGGATGGCGTCGCCGGGCAGCAGCCGGTTGAGGGTCTGGCCCAAGGAATCGAAGTTGGCGTCGACGCGGATGGTCAGGGACAGGATGCGCCGGCCGGCGGCGTCGAAGAAGGCCGCGTCGGTCTGGCCGGGCGCCACGCCCATCACCGAGATGCGGCGGGGCGAGCGCAGGATGGTGTCGGCCACCGCCGGATTGGTCACGGTCACGTCACGCGCGTCCACCGGCAGGTCGATGGTGGCCGAGCGCCCGCGCGCCAGGGTGATCGACTGGCTGGCGCCGTTCTGGCCGGTCAGGTCCACGCGCACCACCTGGCCGCCGGCCCCGTCCGCGCCGCCCAGCGCGCCATAGGACATGCCCTGGGCCAAGACCGGCGTCGCGGCTCCCGCAACAACCAGCAGGGCTGAAAGGATCGCCGTCACGCGCATTGCCGAGCCCCTCATTGCGCCACCACGACTTCGCTGACCTGGCCGCTGCGGATGATCCGCACCGCGCCGCTGACATTGTTGGTGTTTTCGCCGCCCGGCGTCTGCGGGCCGTCGGCGTTGGCCTCGCCGAACGGGCGCAGGGCCAGGACCACCTCGCCCTGCGCCTTGGCCATGGCCAGCACCTGGGTCTGGTCCTCGCGCACCTCCAGGGTGGCGACGGCCCCGACCAGGCTCTCGGCGTTCTTCTGCGGGCTGCTGGCCTGGTCGATGGCCAGGACCTTGACGTTGCGCAGCAGCACCTGGCCGACGAAGCCGGCCCGGCCGCCATTGGCCGCCGCATCGGTCGGATGGGCCTGCAGCACGTCCACCCGGTCGCCGGGCAGGATGAAGCCGCCAGCCGAGGTGGCCACGGTGACCGGCACGGCCACGGCGCGCATGCCCGGATCGAGCACGACGGCCAGATAGCCGCCCTCGCCGCTGCGCAGCAGCTTGCTGTTCAGAATCGGTTCGTTGGCCGCGATCGTCTCGCGCACCATGGCGCCGTAGAGCGCCTCCATCGGCCCGCCGCCGGCCACGGCGGCGGTGGCGGCGTCAGCCACCTTCGAAGCCTTGTCGGCGACGATGGCCGTGGCGGGGGCGCTGGCCGGCACCGGCGTTTGCGGACCGCGGCCGTCGGTGATGAAGGCGGCGTTGAGCGCGTCGGCGGGCCAGGCCTGCCAGACCAGGTCGCCCGAGGCCAGGCGCGTGCCGATCGCCAGGTCGCGCTTGGCCACCAGCACATTGACCTGCGGGCGGGACGGCTCGGCCGCCGCGGCGGTGGCGATCACCGGCGCGTGCGAGGGCCGGTTCAGCATCAGGCTGACCACCAGAGCCAGGCCGACCGCGCCAACGGCCGACACCAGCAGGATCATGATTCGCGATGCGCCCATGGACGGCGGAACTCCCAGGCCGAAAGGCCCGGCGCTAAGCGAGGGCCAAATCAGTAAAGCTCACTGACGTGGCTCATGCTGGGCGGTCCGTGGTTAACACCCCCCTAAATGCGGGGATGAAACCTTAAAACAGGCGCAACCCTTGCATCAGCCCGCAGTGGGGAAAAGCGGCCAGCGCGCCCACGGCGATCGCCACGCCATAGGGCACGTTCTCGCCTGGCGTGGTCAGCCGGTTCAGCCAGCCCGGCGCGCCGCTCAGGTGGGCGCGCACGAAGCTCGATCGGGCGTTGAGCAACAGCACCGCCAGGCCGCCGCCGGCCACGGCGGTCACGCCCAGGAACTCGATGGAGGCGGGCCAGCCCAGCCACAGGCCGGCCATGGCGAAGATCTTGGCGTCGCCGCCGCCGATCCAGCCGGCGGCGAACATGCCCATGCCGGCGACCAGGGCGGCGGCGCCCACCGCGAAGTCCAGCCCGATCTCGCCCCAGGGCCGGCCCATGATCAGGGCGGCGGGCAGGAAACCCAGCACCAGGATCGCCGACAGGCGGTTGGGGATGGTGTAGCTGGTCGCGTCCTTCAGCGCGGCGATGATCATCAGCACCGGAAACAGCAGCGCCACCAAGTATTGCAGTATGATCATCTCAAGTCCCTCACCCTGACATCTCAAGGCTGATCGCGCGGGCCGGCGCGCGGGGCCAGCGGCTCACCTTCGGCCAGAGCGGTGAACGAAGGGTTTCGGCCGCCCAAAAGCGTGAACTGCGCCCTGCCTTGGGGCGATTCACATCCGCTCACCCCGGCGAAGGCCGGGGTCCAGATGCACGCTGCGGCGCCTGGGATTGAATCTGGATTCCGGCATTCGCCCGAACGAGCGGTCTCATGTCGGCGGGGAAGTCCTCTGGCCAGACCGGCCGCCTGAGCGCCTGACCAAGCGAAAAGGGCCGCGGCGATGACGCCGCGGCCCTTCCGAAAGCTTACTGGGTTTCGCGCCGACTACGGCAGCGAAGAACCGACGCTGGTGAAAGCCTTGTTGAGCTTGGTGCCCAGGGTGCTGACGGCGGTGATGATCACGACGGCGATCAGGGCGACGATCAGACCGTATTCGATCGCGGTGGCGCCAGACTCGTCCTTCACAAAGCGGGTCACGAACTTCGACATATCTTGATCTCCTCAGGGTGGTTGTTGTGGGCTGGGAGGATCAAGCCGCCTGGCCTGCTCACCCCGAAAACACGATCAATATGCCTCGGCTCACTTAATCGGCAGTAAACAGCAGAATATTTCTCGAATTTATTCTATGGTTTACTCAAATTTACTATTACCATCGATTAACCACGCACCCTAAACGCCGAAGGAAACCTATATAACTCAACGAAATCACCCCCCGGACCTGCTGGCCGCACCGCCGTTCGGTTCAGACTTTGTTGACCAAATCGCCGGCAGACTCACGACGGATTTTTCGGAGTCTCCGCCTATGGCCCGCCCGGCGCGCACCCTCCTCGCCGCTTTCCTGCTGCTGATCTCGGCCGGTTCGGCCGTGGCCTCGGCCGGCGATCTGACCGTCGAGATGAACGACAGCCGCCGCGTGGGCCTCTACGGATCGGCGGCCAATGTCATCGTCGGCGACTCCAGCATCGCCGACGTGTCGATGATCGACAGCCACAGCCTGGTGCTGACCGGCCGCAGCTATGGCCGCACCCACCTGACCGTGCTGGACGGCCAGGGCCGCACCCTGCTCGACACCCATGTGGTGGTGGTCGCTCCCGACGAAGGCCGGGTGACCGTCTATCGCGGGCCGGCCACGGTGGAATACAACTGCGCTACCCGCTGCGAGGCCGCCGCCGGCCAGCAGCCCGAGGCCCAGGCCGCTCAGGCCTCCGCGGCCCCGGAGCCGCATCAGGCGCGCGCCGCGAGCGCCGCTCCGTAAGCGCCCGGCTTACTCCTCGAACAGGTCAGAGCAGAGCGCCGCCAGGCCCTCGGCCAGGGGATCGGGCCTCAGCGCCCTCCCGTCCAGGGCGATCACCGGCCGCACCCCGATCAGGCTGTTGGTCAGGAAGATCGCCTCGGCCCGATCCAAGGCCGCGCGCGGCGTGCGCACCGTCTCGACCGACAGGCCCAGCCGCGGCGCCCGCTCGATCAGGCGCCCGCGCGCCACGCCGTCCAGCACCCCGCACCCCAGATCGGGCGTCATCAGCCGGTCGCCTTCACGCCAGAACAGGTTGGCCGCCGCCGCGCAGGCGACCTCGCCCGCATTGTTGAGCATCAGCGCCTCGTCGGCGCCCGCCGCGCGCGCCTGGGCTCGGGCCAGCACGCTGTCCAGATAGCTGAGGCTCTTCAGGCGCGAGACGGGCGAGCCTTCATTGCGCCGCACCGCAGCAGTGACCAGCGTCGCCGTCCCGCCGAGCGCCGGCGCCGGCCCAGCGCTGGCCCACAGCCGCGGCGTGGGCGGCGCCGGCCGATCCAGGCCCCGTCCGCCCGAGCCGGCGCTCCAGCTGACCCGCACCGCCGCCCGGCCTTGTTCGAGCCCCGCCTCCCACACGGCCGCGACGATAGCCGCGCGCACCGCGGTCCGCCCCGGCGCGGGCAGGCCCAGGACCGCACAGCCGCGGGCCAGCCGATCGACGTGCAAAGCCTCGCCCAGGGGCTCGCCGCGCACCACCAACAGGGTCTCGAACAGTCCGTCGCCGAGGGCGGCGCCGCGATCGTCCAGCGGCACGACCCCGGTCATATCGGCTCACGCCAATATGATTGGCGATCAGCCAGGCGCGGCGCGATGCTGACCACACCTGGATGGAGGTCCAAGTCTCTGAGGCGCCCGTCGCTCGGCCAAGGCTGAACGGCGGGCGTTCCTTTAAGAACAGACCTCATGCCGGAGCCGCCGCGGCCTATTCCGCCGGCAGGCCGTTGGCTGCGCGCTTGGTCATCATCCGATCGAACTCCGACCACACCCCGGCCGGACCGTCCCATTGGCCGCGGGTGGCGGCCTTGGAGTATTCGGTGGCCCGGGCTTCGAAGAAGTTGGCGTGCTCGACGCCCGACAGCAGCACCTGCAGCCAGGGCAGCGGGTTCTCTTTCACGCCGTAGATTTCGGGCAGCTCCAGCTGGCGCAGCCGCCAGTCGGCGATGAAGCGGATATAGGTCTTGATGTCGGCCGGGGTCATGCCCTCCACCGGGCCCATCTCGAAGGCCAGGTCGATGAACCGGTCCTCCATGCTGACCACGGTCCTGCAGCAGTCGACAATGTCGTCGGCCACGGCCTTGGTCACGCAGCCGGTTTCCTTGCGGAAGGCGTGATAGAGCTTGGTGATCCCCTCGCAATGCAAGCTTTCGTCGCGCACGCTCCACGAGACGATCTGGCCCATGCCCTTCATCTTGTTGAAGCGCGGGAAGTTCATCAGCATGGCGAAAGAGGCGAACAGCTGCAGCCCCTCGGTGAAGCCGCCGAACATGGCCAGGGTGCGGGCGATGTCGGCGTTGGAGTCGACGCCGAAGGCCTGCATGAAGTCATGCTTGGCCCGCATGGCCTCGTATTCCATGAAGGCGCCGAACTCGCTCTCCGGCATGCCGATGGTCTCGAGCAGCAGGGCGTAGGCGGCGATATGGATGGTCTCCATATTGGCGAAGGATGACAGCATCATCTTCACCTCGGTGGGTTTGAACACCCGCCCGTAGCGCTCCATGTAGTTGTCGGCGACCTCGATGTCCGACTGGGTGAAGAAGCGGAAGATCTGGGTCAGCAGGTTGCGCTCGGAATCGTTGAGCTTGGTCGCCCAGTCCTTGCAGTCCTCGCCCAGGGGGATCTCCTCGGGCATCCAGTGGACCTGCTGCTGGCGCTTCCAGAACTCGTGCGCCCACGGATAGCGGAACGGCTTGTAGGCCGCCGAAGGGGTCAGGAGGCCGGGCAGCGAGGTCTTGGCGCTCATGGGAAACCGATCTCGAATCGCGTTGGCGGGCGTGATGGGCGAAACTCTAGCAGCGCGAGGCCGGCTGACTACTAGATATAGCGTCGCAGCCACGTTCATTCACAAGATGAGGGACGCCTGTGGAAAAGCCAATCACGATTTACGGCGCGCCCGGCTCCGGCTCGATCCCCGTGGAGGCGGCTCTGACCCTGCTGGGCCAGCCCTATGACGTGATCGACGTCGCCCCCTGGGACGGCCTCGAGGCGCGGGCGCGGCTGGCCAAGATCAACCCCGCCGCCCAGGTTCCGGCCCTGGTCACGCCCCAGGGCGAGCTGATGACCGAGAGCGCGGCCATGCTGATCTGGCTGGCCGACCTTAATCCCCATGCGCGCCTGGCCCCGGCGCTGGACGATCCGCGCCGCGTGGCCTTCCTGCGCTGGATGACTTTCATCTCGGCCTCGATCTACGGCCTCTACTGGATCCGCGACGATCCGATGCGCATCGCCGCCGACGAGGCCCATGTGGCGGTGATCCGCGAGCGCACCCTGGACCGCATCGACGCCTGCTGGCGCATGATGGAGGCCCAGGTCAGCCCCGGCGCCTATGTCCAGGGCGAGGCGCTGGGCGTGCTCGACCTCTATGTGGCGGTGGTGTCCCGCTGGGGGCCGCGCCGGAACCGATTCTACGCCGCCGCCCCGCGCCTGGGCGAGGTGGCGCGGCGAGTGGACGCCGACCCGCGGCTTGAGGGGTTTTGGAGGGAACGGTATCCGTTCGTGGAGGGCTGGGAAGAGCCGCCGGCATAGCGGGATAGAACCCCCTCATCCTTCCCCATCGCTTCGCGATCGGGCCCCTTCCTTCTCCCGCGAGGAGAGAAGGAAAATACCCTCACCCCTTGTGGGAAAGGGAGGGGTCCAGGCGAAGCCTGGGAGGGTGAGGGGTTTCTCCGCCCTATCCGCCTAATGCGGCGCCAGGCTGAACGAGAAGGCGACCATGGAATCCCGCGTGGACTTGGGGTCCAGGCCGTAATTGATCGGCGCCTCGGTCTGGATTTCGCGGTGGACGTAGCCGAACGAAGCCTGCATCGGCCCGCGTCGCCAGGCGAGACCAGCCTGAGCGTCGCTGATCATCGCGCTCGACCCTTCCGAGGACCAGCCGGCGCGCTGGAAACCGTACTGGTCGTGGACCAGGTTGAAGCCCACCGCCCGGCCGCTGGCGGCGGCGAACAGGAACCAGCGCCCGCGGTCACCATAGGCGGTGGGATCGGCCTGGCGGATGCCAAGGCCGCTCAGCCGCCGGGCGACGCTGTCCTGCAGGTGCGCGCCCAGGCTGATCATGCCGCCGGCCTCGGCCGATTCCCCGCCGGCCGACGAGCCCAGGGCCGCGTGGGGCGAGAAGGCGATATCGTAATGGCCGTCGGAGACGCTCAGCATCGAGGGCCAGCCCGCCGCCACCCCGTCGGAATCGGCCAGGCGGCTGAAGCGCGGGTCGCCGCCGGTGCGCAGCCATAGCCCCTGGCTCGACAAGCCCCGCAAGGGCTCGACGGCGCGCAGCTTGGTGGGGGTGGTGTCCAGGGCCGCCGGCGGCGCCACGTCGGTCTCGGGCTCGCGGCCCGTGGCGGCGAAGGCCCTGTCGCCGGGGGATTGGGCGAACACGGCATGGGCGAGGCCGTCGGCCCTGACCTGCCACGCAGGATCAATGGCCGTCCGCGGCGCACGCAGGTGATGAGGCCGGGCCCAAGCGCAGGGCGCCGTCGTCATCGCCATAGCCGCCAGCAATAGACCCCAGCCGGGCCTCATCGCCGCAACCCCTCAAGCTCCTTGCGTTCCCTCGCCCATAGTAGAGCAAAAGTCCGCGCCCATCTCCGCCTATTTCAACCCACAGGCGGAGCCGTGGTTCCAGGACTCGCCTGGATCGTGGCGTGGGTGAGGCTTCAGGGGCGTCAGAAACAGAAAACCCTTCCCCTCGATGGGGGAAGGGCTGGGCTATCGCCTATGGCGTCCGCGGTTTTCGTTGCTCCCCTGCGCAGCGGGGGAGCTGTCAGGGCGCAGCCCTGACTGAGGGGGCGCTGCGGCGGTAAGGACGGTAGCGACCCCTCCGTCGGCGCGGAGCCTGTCCTCGGGCCGGCCTTTGGCCGGTCCCGGGGGCGCCGCCACATCCCCCGCTGCGCGGGGCAGGAAAGATGGCTCAGTCCATAGGCGATAGCCCTCCCCCATCGAGGGGAGGGTTCATCATCTCACTGGCAGGCGAGGCATTCCTCGTAATCGGTGCGGGCCGCCGCGGCCATGGATTCGGCCACCGCCTCCGGGACGGCGCCGCCGGCGAAGGCCGCGCGCTGCACCGACTTGGAGCGCATGTAGTAGAGCGACTTCACCCCCCGCTCCCACGCCGAATAGTGCAGCATGTGCAGGTCCCACTTATCCACGTCGCCGGGCAGGAAGATGTTCAGCGACTGCGACTGGCAGATTTCCGGGGTGCGGTCGGCGGCCAGCTCGACCACCCAGCGCTGGTCCAGCTCGAAGGCGGTCTTGTAGACGCTCTTCTCGTCGTCGCTCAGTCCGTCCAGGTGTTGGACCGAGCCCTCGTTCTCCAGGATCGAGCGCCACACCGTGTCGGTGTTCAGGCCCTTGGTCTCCAGCAGCTTCTCCAGGAAGGGGTTCTTCACCGCGAACGAGCCGGACAGGGTCTTGTGGGTGTAGATATTGGCCGGGATCGGCTCGATGCCTGCCGAGGTGCCGCCGCAGATGATCGAGATCGAGGCGGTGGGGGCGATGGCCAGCTTGTGGCTGAAGCGCTCCATCACCCCACGCTCCTCGGCGTCGGGGCAAGGGCCGCGTTCGGCGGCCAGCTTGCGCGAGGCCTTGTCGGCTTCGCGGCGCAGGTGCTTGAACAGCCGCATGTTCCACGACTTGGCCAGGGCGCTCTCGAAGGGCACGTTCTGGCTCTGCAGGAACGAGTGGAAGCCCATCAGGCCCAGGCCCACCGA
>OUWB010000139.1_pt1 | contig 12730 bp, 11 predicted proteins | sample 1779821 | NCBI WGS metagenome assembly OUWB01 (sample SAMEA3914806, study PRJEB12502) | metagenome | biome: forest; material: soil | place: Canada | collected 2011-08-03 | depth 0.1 m
CGCCGAGGTCGGTCTTGAAGCCCATGCCGTAAAGCACGTACTGCCAATTCTGCTCGGTGAAGATATCGTGCTTCAGGTCGATATCGAGGAAGGACGGCGGCCGATAGCGCCACTGCTCCAGCCGCGTCGCCAGCCCGTCGGAGATCGACCGGGCCTCGGCATTATCCCGCCAGAAATCGCTGTCCGTGCGCTGGGTGATGCAATAGTGCAGCTTGATGAAGTCGGCGACGCTGCGATAACGCTGGGTCATCTGGGCGTTGAATTGGGCCGCGCCCATATCGACGGGGCCCGTCCACGGGAACAGGCCGCAGAAGATGACCGCGGCGATTTCGGCAAAGCCGATCCCGGTGGCCTCCAAAGGCTCGATAAAGCCGCTCGAAAGCCCCATGGCTACGCAGTTCTTGTGCCACTGCACGTGCCGGTAGCCGGGCTCGAAATTGAGGATGCGCGCGTCCAGCCCCCGGGCCTTCGGACCGATATAGGCCCGAAGCACCTCCTCGGCGCGCTCGTCGGTCGTATGCGACGACGAATAGACATAGCCCGTGCCGCGGCGTTCGCTAAGCCCGATATCCCATGTCCACCCGGCTTCCTGGGCGGTCGAGATCGTGTAGGAAGGAATGTCGGCGTCCGGCCGGTCGTAAGGCACCTGGATGGCCACGGCGCGGTCGGTGAACAGCTCGGACTTCAGGGACTGGAAGGGAATGCCCAGGGTCTTGCCGATCAGTTGGGCGCGAAAGCCGGTGCAATCGACATAGATGTCCGCCGACTGTTCGCCGTTCTCACGCGTCACCAAGCCGGCAATGGCGCCGTCGGGCGCCAGGCGGACCTCGTCGACCGTATCGACGATACGCGTCACGCCTTGCGCCATGGCGCGTTTGCGCAGGACGGCGGCGAATTGGGTGGCATCGAAATGATAGGCGTAGTTCAGCGGCCCGGCATAGTCGGGATGGCTGATCAGCTTGGGCGCACGGGCATTGTAGAGGACGGACGCCTGCACCGTGCTGACATCTGCCCAGCTTTGGTTGCCGGCGACGCCGGCCAGCCAATAGGCCAAGAGGTCGAGGCCGCTCTTCGTTTCGGCGACTTGAAACGGATGCAGATAGTGTTCGGAGCGACCGTTCGCGGGCGCCACACGCCAGTCGACGAAACGGATACCCTGCTTGAGCGTGGCATTGGCCTCGCGGATCAGGTCGGTCTCGCTGAGCCCGATGCGGCTCAGGGTCTTGCGGATGCTGGGAAAGGTCCCCTCGCCCACCCCGATAATGCCGATATCGGGCGACTCGATCAGGGTGATTTGGACGCCGGTGTCGAGATTGGCCGACAACATGCGCGCCATATAGGCCGCCGCGATCCAGCCCGCGGTGCCGCCGCCGACGATAATTATACGCTTAGCCAAGGCTTGCCTCGCCGCATCTTGTAGAAAACCGGCCCCCGTTTGATCGAACAGGGGCCGGACACACATATTAGTATTAGTAGCTCATATGGATGCTGACTTGATAGCGGCGATCCTCGAGGAACCAGCTCCGCGTCTCGAAGACGCCTTGCAGGATTTCCATCTTGGTCTTTGGAATGCCGTCCAGGAGGTTGGTGACCTGGGCGTCGATCTTCCAGTGGTCGTTGATCTTGTAGCTGACGCTACCGTCCAGCTGGCCGAAGGAATCCGCATAGACCGGCAGGTCGAAGTTGATCGCGGTCGTGCTGCCGTTCGGCGTATAGGTGCCGTTCGTGCCGTTGCCGACACCGGCCATGTAGGCCGAGCGCCAGTTATAGGCCAGACGCGCGTCCCACGGGCCCTTGTCGTAAAGCAGGGCCAGGTTGAAAGCGTCGTTCGACAGCAGCGGGATCGGGATGCCATGCAGCGCATTGCCGTTCATGTCGAAGGCGAACTGGTCCGGCGAATGGCTGTCGATGCGCGTATAGTTGGCATCGATACCCAAGCCGCTCCACAGGCCCGGCAGGGTGTCGAAGAACTTCCGCGCGCCGATTTCGAGGCCCGTGACGCTGGACATCTTGGTGGCGTTGAAATCTTCCTGCACCTGGGCCGTGCTGGTGACGGGCGTCGAGACCCCGCCGATCATATAGTCTTCGGTGTAGGGCAGCGTGCGGATATTGTTGACGATGAGGTCCTTGATATCCTTGTTGAACAGATCGATGTGGTAGGTCGTCGAACTGCTTGGATACCATTCGAACGACAGGTCTTCGTTCGTCGAGATCTGCGGCTTCAGTTCCGTTCTGATCGTGCTGGTATAGTTTTCGAAGATGCCCGGCAGCGAGGTCGAGCCTGTATTGGCCGGGTTGGTGGTAGTGTTCACGCCGATGGTGCCGCCCACCGCGTCGTCGGCATAGGTCGGCGGGCTGATCGTCTGACCGATCGCAAAGCGCCACAGGAAGGTGCTGCTCGGCTTGAAGGTCAGGTTGAGGCTCGGCAGGGCGCGGATGTACGAGAAGTCGCCCTTCAGCGGGGTCGGCGCCGGCGGGTTGCTCAGCGAATAGGTGCCGTTATCCGCCGCGGCGGCCGCAGCCACGCTGCCGGCGGCGGCGATCGCCGCCGCGGAATCGGCAGCGTTCAGATAGAAGGGCGCCGCCGAGCTGACCGTCAGCTCGCCGTTCGACTGGACCTTGTTGTCGACGACGCGCAGGCCGAGGTTACCGCTGAACGGCGAACCGAACCAGCTGCTGTCCGAGCCGAACTTGACCTCGCCATAGGCGTCGATCGTCTGCACGCGCGTTTGCGTGAAGGTGTTTCCGCTCGGATTGATGTTGGCGACGTTGTAGGACGACGGCGCGTTCGGGAACTCGCTGCCCTGCGCGTAGGTGGCGATGTCGTGCGCCAGGCAGGACGCACAGTCGACCGACTTGAAGTTCGAGAAGATGAAGCTGCCCGGGACGGCGATCTTGCCGTTGAAGAAGTTCGGGAAGTTGTAAACCGACCAGTCACCCGCCGGCGAGGTCGCCACGGTCTTTTGCGTTCCGGTGGGGCTGTCATAGGTTTCGTTGATCGCCGACCACCAGGTGCCGTCGAACGAATCCGTTTCGGCGCGATCCGCGTAGCGGGCGCCATATTTGATCTCCTTGAAGAAACCGTCACCGATCTCGTAATCGGCGTCGAGGTTCAAGGCGGTCATGTGGGCGTGGTTGCGCTGGGTGTTCCACACGATGGAGTTCGGCGCGGCCAGGCTGGCGTTCGTCATCACCGAATTGTCGGCGATCGAGTCGTTGGGCAGGCCGCTGCTCGCGACGTTCATGTTGATCGTGCCCAGGTTGACACCCGTGCCGATCCCCATGCCGTAGTCCTGGGCGTAGTACCAGGAGTCGACATATTGCAGGGCGCCGCTCAGCTTGAACTTGTCGTTGACCAACCAGGTGAAGCCCTGGCTGAAATCGGCCGTCGTATCGGTGCTGGGCTCGTAATTGTGGTTGCTGCCCGGCCCGAAGGTCGTCGCATTGGTGGGCGTGTAGCCGTTGGCATCCAGCTGGCCGGATTGGAAGACGCCGTTATTGTACTTGGCGTCGGTCGCCACGGCATTGGCGCCCATGACGACGAACACGCCGCCGCCGCCGTTGGTCAGCTTGTAGGTCGAGGAGAACGCCGTCTGCCAGAAGGTCAGGTTGTCGTTCGGCTTCCATTGAAAGGCTTCGTAGATGCCGGTCCGCTTGCGGTCATAGGTGTCGTCGCCATAGTCGAAGCCGCCCGGGACATAGGTCGTCGCGCCGTTGTTGACTTCCTTGTAGTAGGGCTCGGTGCGGATAAAGCTGTCGGCATCCTTGAAGTCCGCCTGGGCGAAATCGACGGTCAGGCCCATCTTGCCGACCGGCGTATCCCAATTATTGGTCATGAGGATCGAGCCGCTGCCCGACGACTTGCGCGCCAGGTCGCCGTAGCTGTCGGTCAGCGTGACGTCGATTTCCGGCTTCTTGTAGTCAAAGGGCATGCGCGTGCGCAGGTCGATCGCACCGCCCAGGCCGCCTTCGATCAGGTCGGCATCGGACGCTTTGTAGACGTCGACCGCCGCCATCAGTTCCGGAGTCACCTGGCCCCAGTTCAGGCCGGAACCGCCATTGGCCGAGAAGACTTCACGGCCGTTCAGCAGGCCGGTCACGCCCGACAGGCCGCGGATCTGGACGCCCGAGCCTTCGAAGGTGAACTGGTCCGGGCTGGACGGCGACGCAAAGCGGTCCATCGTGACGCCCGGTATGCGCTGCAGCACTTCGGTGATCGACGTGTCCGGCAGCTTGCCGGCTTCGTCGGCAACGACGGAATCGATGACCGTGTCGGAATTCTTCTTGCGCTCGGTGGCGTTCTGGATGGCCTTGCGCCGCGACGTCACGACGACCGTGGTGCTGTCCGACGCGGCGGCCGCCGGTGCCGCGGCCGGCGCCGCCCCCGTCTGATCCTGCGCGAAGCTGATTGATGGTAGCGCTACCATAGTCAAGGCCGCTACGGATACACTGGCAGCCAGCATCGCTGACTGTCGCCCTTTAGTTCTCTTCATGGTTTTATTTTTCCTCCAGCCGCGACAGAACGTGCCGCGCCGATTCGCGTTTTTATCCGGCATAAGGGGGAGCGCGGCCGCCGCCGTGGCGTACTTATGACAGCGTTGACAATTAACGCGCTCGGGGGCGCCGATCAACCCATTTGTACTATTATATTAAAAATAAAAAATGAAATGAGAAATCGCCCCTGCCCCTTTGCCGGGAAGGTTCGCGCGGCACACGGCCTGGCTCAAACGCCGGCGTGTGCGCGACGGCCGGCGCCGGGTATATAAAGACGGCTTTGAATAACAAAGCTATTTTTCGAACTTCAGAAAGAGATTCGCCGTCAGGCGTCCGCATTTCGGATCTTCGCTGAAGATTTGGTCCGCCTCGGCGGTACCGGAATGCAGGCTCGCCGCCGAGAACAGAATCATTCGATTGAAGGCCACGTCGTAGCGCGCGATCTCGCTGAAGTCGACCGTGTCGCCGTTCATGTATCGGCCGTCCGATCCGCGCGCATCGAGCGCTTTTTGCACCTCTTCGTAGGCCCTGGCGCGATCGGGCGAAATAACCTCAAACTCGGTAGGGTTGTGCCGGTAAAAGGCCGTACCACGATAGGGCGGCCGGCACAGAAAAAGAACCGAGGCGACGACGTCCAGGTCGGGGACATCGAAATGCGGCCGCGCCTGCCGCGGCGACAGGTCCTCAGGCGCAGACGTCATCAGCTGGAAATCGAAGCCGCCCGTCTGCACCCGCCGACTGACGCCGAAGACCTTGCACAGCGTCGGCATGAGGTAGGCGATCAAGGATTGGGCGAAGGCCGGGTCGCCCGGCGTCACGATGCCGGGAAAGCTGGCGCGCGGGCGGCGCCCGGCGGCAAAGGCCTGCTCGGCCGCCGTCACCAGCCCGTCGGGGTCGGCGCACAATTGGTCGATGACCAGCACCGGGGCGCGATCCCGGCCGATGGTGTCGACCCGCGCCTGGATCTGCGGATGGGGCGCAAAGAGAAGACCCAAGCCACGCGCTCCTGTTGATGAAGGTGGGACGATCCGGACGTTTGAGCGAAGAGTCTCGGCGGCAAGGGTCCGCACCTGGATCGCGCCATCGCTATGGCGCCGCTGTAAGTCCGCAGCGCCCGTCCATCAAGGTGAAAAGCACAGCTCGGCCGCGGGACGAGAACGGCTTATTGTCATGCCGACCTGCATTTTCCGAAATTGCGCAAGCCAGGCGTCCGATTTGCGACTAACCTGAGCCAAAATCGGCGACGATGGCAATCACAGGGAGGCCGCGGGTCGTGAAAGTCGAAATCTCGCGTCGCGCGACGCTCAAAGGGCTGGGCCTGACGTCGTTGGCCGGTTTCGGGACGGCGACGGCCTACGCCGCAACCGCTCCAGCGGCCGAGCCTCAGGTCAATGCGGACGCGCTGTCGGCCATCCTGACCTGGGACGCCTCGAATACACCGGCGCCTTACCGGCTGGAAATCTCGATAAACGCCGATATGAGCGCCGCGCTCGTCGACGTCACCCTGGCCGAAGACGTCTATGCCTATCGATTGCCGGTGGCGCCCGGCACCGCCTATTTCTGGCGCATGACGCGTGTGCCGCAGGCGGGCACGCCCCCTACTCACGGACGCTTCGACACCGGCCGGCCGACGCTCGACGACACCACCGACGACGCCGTCCGCTATCGCAATCCGCGCGCCGGCGCGCGCTGGTACGGCGAAACGGTGGTCCAGTTTGCGGCGACGGAGCCCTTGTCACCGTGGTTCGACCAGAAGGCCTATCAGGGGACACCGGCGCCGCGTTTCGACGAGACGATCCGGAAAAGCCTGCCAAGCCCGGTGCTGGAGGGCGAAGACGCCCTGGTCGATCTCTATTGGTATGCCTGGAAGACCTTTTTCGACGTCTGGTTCTTCGCGCCGAGTGCCCCCGATCATCAGGCGGTGGCCAATCTGATCGGCTTCAAGCACTGGGGGCCGTGGGGCAGTTGCATGATCTGGGACACCTGTTTCATGCTGCACTTTGCCCGCTACGGGCACGCCGCCTACCCGTTCATCACGGGGCTCGACAACTGCTATGCGCGCCAGCACGAGAACGGCTTTATCTGCCGCGAAAGCGACGCGCAGAACCACGAGGTTTATTCGACCTATCCGGTCAATCCGCCGGTGCTGGCCTGGGCGGAGTGGGAGTATTTCCAGGTATCGGGCGACCGGGACCGGCTCTGCCGGGTGCTTATGCCGCTGGTCAAGCATTACGCCTGGTGGATGACCTATCAGCGGCGCAAGAACGGCCTGTATTGGAATACAGGCATGGGCGAAGGCATGGACGATTCGCCCCGCAATGCGTTGGCCTACTACACCATGTCGGCCGCCGCCGAGCAGGCCCTGGCGGCGTTGGCCCTGGCGCGCATCGCCCACGTTGCCGGCCGCGACGACCTGACCGCCTTTTTCGAGGCCGAGCACAAAGCCCTGGGCGACCTGATCAATACCCAGTTCTGGGACGCGCCGCACCGGATCTATAACGATCGCACGCAGGACGGCCGCTTTATCACCGAGCTCCAGCCGGGCGTCCTGTGCAAGCACGCTTTTATCTTCTGGCCGCTGATGGCCGAGGTCGCCAATGAGGAAGGCAAGCGGGGCCTGATTGCCGAGTTGAGCAATCCGAAGACCTTCAACCGTTCCAGCGGGATCGCCAGCCTGTCAGCCGACAGCGCCGGCTTCACCGAAGACGGGCAATATTGGAAGGGCTCGGTGTGGCCGCCGGTCCAATGCATCGTGCAGGAAGGCTTGCGCGTTCAGGACCAATGGCCGTTGGCGCGGGCGCTGGCTGAAAAATACCTGCGCGCCGTGTCAGAGGCCTTCGCGCAAAAGCCGACCATTACCGAGAACCTGGCGCCCGACCGTCCGCAAGGCTACGGCGCCACGGAATTTGTCGGCTGGGGCGGCATAGGGCCGGTCTCGAACCTGATCGAATATGTGCTGGGCTTCCAGGTTCGGGCGCCCGAGGGCCTGATCGAATGGCGCATCGAACGCACCGACCGCCACGGCATTGAAAACCTCAGCATGGGGCCGCACCGGTTCGACCTGATCTGCGCCCGGCGGGAAAGTGCTGTGTCACCCTGTTCTATCGAGGTGCAGGCCAGCGGCGCCTGCACGCTCAAGGTGGTGGTGCGCGGCACAACCACCACGCACCCGATCAGCCCGGGGCGCAACCGGATCGTTGTGTAGCGCTCGGGTTTACAGCGCTGGGTTCTCGCCCAGTCGGCCAATGATCCGACTGATCAAATCCATGCGCTCGTGGAGGATGGCGATAACGATGGCCGGCGCAGCGTCGCGCCAAAGGCAAAAAATATAGTGATGTTCGCAGTGGGCAACGCGCAATGACGGATGGATATCGCTCAGGGTCTTGTAGACGCCCTCGCCCCTCGCCAACCGTTCGAGGCCGGAACGCAGCTTTTCGGCATAGGCCCGAGCTTGGTCCGCGCCCCATGTTTTCCTTGTATATTTGACGATTAAGCGAAGATCCTCGGCAGCGAGGGCCTGCAGAAACTAGAGTTTGCTCAAGACGCCGAGCCTTGCCCGAGTTCTTCATCGACAATCTGATCGAACGATTGGGACGAGAGATCGCCGCTAAGCCCCTGCTCGATCCGTTTCGTGAGGAAATCCTTGAGCTCGGACCAAGCCTGATCCCCCTCGCCCGCCACCGGCAGCAGACGCTCGAGCGCGTACTGTTTTATGGTCTTGCCCTGCAGAGCCGCCAGCGCCTTCAGGCTTTGATGCTGCTGGTCCGTCATATCGATCGTCAGGCGACTCATTTTCAGCTCCAAGGTTGCTGCGACCCACATTACCACAAATGTGGGTGAGGAGGCCAGTGCCCGAGCAATAGCGCAATTGATAACCTGTCACCGTAATTCAGTGGACGCGGTACGAGCCAGTGGCATAGGCCGCCGCGGGTCAGGGCTCAGGGAACCTCAGTTCGGTGTCTTCGGGGCCGAGGACGCGCCCGTCTTCCGAGACCGGTTGCAGCCTGACAACCGGACGGCCCGCGGCCTTGTCGACCAGTGAGACGTGTGGCTCGCCGGCTTCGAAAAAATAGGCGTCTCCCCACTGGCGCAGGGCGACCAGCACCGGGAACAGGGCCCGCCCCTTTTTCGTCAGGACATAGTCCGAATAGGCGCCGCCATCGGATGCCGGGACGGTCTCCAAAACGCCGTGGGTGACCAGGGTGCGCAGGCGGCTGGCCAGGATATTCTTGGCCAGCCCCAGGCTTTTCTGGAACTCGCCGAAGCGGCGCAGGCCGTCAAAGGCGTCGCGCACAATCAGCAGCGACCAGGTGTCGCCGATGGCGTCCAGCGGGCGCGCCACCCCGCACAGCGTATCCCTATGGCTTATCTTTTTGGGCAAGTCCGAACCGTTCCTTTTGGGCCGAAGCCGCTTGTCGGCGGATTCGCGCCGGCGCGTCTTGCCCAAACATATCGGTTGCAAGTTGAAACCACAAGGCATATGAGCGCGGTTTCAACTTGCAACCACACTGGAGCCCGCCATGATCCCGCCCGACGCCACCTTTGACGGCACCTTCCCGTTCCCGCCCCGTTTCGATATCTCGCCCGGCTTCCGCATGCACTATGCCGACGAAGGCCCGCGGGACGGCGAGGTCGTGTTGTGCCTGCACGGCGAGCCGACCTGGGGCTATATGTTCCGCCACCTGATCACGGCGCTCAGCCCGGCCTACCGCGTCGTCGTGCCCGACCACATGGGCTTCGGAAAAAGCGAAACACCGGCCGGACGGTCCTATTGGCTGCAGGACCACGTCGACAATCTCGAACGGTTCGTCCTGTCGCTCGACCTGACCGGCATCACCCTGGTCATGCACGATTTCGGCGGGCCGGTCGGCATGGGGTTTGCCGCGCGTCATCCGGACCGCATTCGCCGGATCATTTCGACCACCGGACCGACGCCCCTGGGCCAGCCGGACATGCTGGCGCCGCTGGTCGCCAACGCGGCGACGGCGCCCTGGTTTCAATGGATCCTGGCGGCGGAGGCCAACGGCACCCTCGAACAGGTGCTTGGGCAACTGGGCTACAATATTCTGAGCACGCTGAAGCTGAATGGCTTCGAGGACAATAGCCTGATCACAGATACCTGGATTGAGGCCTATGCCGCACCGTTCCCGACGCAAGCGGCCTGCGCCGGGGCAATCGGCTGGGCCAAGGGGTTTGCCACCGGCGCGCACATCTTCGAACAGCCGGACGAGGCCGCGAAGAAGACGCTCGGCGCCAAGCCGGCGCTGGCGCTATGGGGCGATGCCGACCGCACCTTGCAGGCCCGCCACTTCCTGCCCCTGTTCACCGAAGCCTTTCCCGGCGGCCGGGTCGAGCTTCTGGAAGGCGTCGGGCACTACTGCCTTGAGGACGCCCCGGAACGGATCCACGCGGCGATCGGGGCGTTTTTGCAGGAGACGTGAGATGGCCAATATGTCACGGCAATTGTCGTGTCATCGTATTCGCGCCATTGAACAATAGAAGGTCTCCGGATATATTACTGGATATATCCGGAGATTGCCGTGAGCCACTCGCAAAAACGCGCTGTTCAAAGCTATCGCTCCCGTTTGAGCGAACGGGGATTGGCGCGTTTCGAAGTCCTAGCGCGTGACGAGGACCGCGACCTTATCCGCGCCGTGGCGCGCCGCCTGGCCGAGGAAGGCCCCGAGGCTGCTCGCTTGCGCGCAGTGGTCAGCCAAAGCGTTGCGGGCGAGCCTCCGAGAAAGGGTGGTATCGTGGCTGCTCTGCGACGTTCGCCACTGGTCGGCGTCGACCTTGATTTGACCCGATCGCGCGAAGACAGCCGCAAGGTCGATCTGTGACGCGCTATCTGCTCGACACCAATGTCTTGAGCGACGTCGTCAAGCCGCAGCCGTCGGTCGCCCTGCTCAACTGGCTGGAACAGCAAAACGACGAAGACCTGTTCATTTCTGCAATGACGATCGCCGAAATCCAACGCGGCATTCTCGAAATGCCCGCCGGAAAACGGCGCAACCAATTGCAGGCCTGGTTCTCGGGACCGGAGGGCATCCAAACTCTGTTCGCCGGCCGGGTCTTGCCGTTCGACGAAGCCAGCGGATTGGCCTGGGCGCAACTTATGGCAGAGGGCAAGGCAAGCGGCCGGCCACGCAGCCCACTCGACATGATTATCGCTGCGGCCGCCGAAGCCAATGGCTGCATTGTCGTCACAGGCAATGAGAAGGACTTTGCTGGGATCGGCATTTTCAATCCGCTGCGGGCGGAGCAAGCCTAGAGGTTTTCAATTCTGCAATTGGCGACCTGTCACCGTAATTTAAATCATGTCCCATAGGCTCGGTAAAATACGATATTCATATAATTTTGGAGATATAAATGCCCAGCACACTTCATATTCTGAGGTAATCATAGCTCCACGCTGTATAAATTCCTCATCAAATAAATTTCCGAGTATTTTTTCCCTCCCTGTCGCGCCGCACCAAGCCTCCTCGGCCTGCAACGCTCCGTACATTAAAGGTAAAACTATCTTATCTGATAAATCATCAGTAATTGGAAAAATTCTTACATCAAACATGTGGACAATCATCAAAAATGCATGCTGTATTCTGTACCACACGGGTGGATGTAGATTTTGAATTTTCTCCGATGATTTATTTTCGTCAAAAAATCGAGCGAGCAGATAAATCCCAATACCAAAGGCATGAAGGCATTGGTCCCGAGATCCGAAACGGCCATAAGGCGGCATCTTCGAATATCTACCTTCATTTTGACCGGGCGGCCGAAGCTCAATATTTAATCCCCGCATCAAAGTTCTTTGGATAGCAAGAGCGTCAGCATCCCACTCTAGTGTTTTGCGCAAGATCTCATTTTCGGTACCTAAATCAGTACAATCCTCACTGATACCTATAATACCAAATTCTTTCTTTAACCATCCGGCGTGGCCATGTATGATATGGGCTAATTCGTGATTTAACAAAATATCTATTGCTATGCGAATTGAACTACTTACTAAAAATTGGTCATTAAAATTGGGAAGATTTTCATAGAGACTTCGGTCTAGCATAATTTCTTCGAACGTTGCAGACACATAAGGCACGACGGCCGCAGCTTCCGCGTCCATTCGAATTAGTCGCGCACCGCCAGTAACAATGCTTCTAGCCGCCTGAAGAAGTTTTGATATCGTTATTCCACTTATGGCTATAAGCCCCTCGCCCTTATAGGCGACACAATGGGCGTTGAATTTCCGTTCCATCGTCAACCAGAAGCTTATATCAAAATCTCGCAGGTTGGCCCGAGGAGCTTGCAAGGAATGTTCGCACTCTTGGAGAATTTCAGAAAATACCACTGCCCAAGGTAAATCTTCGTTGATTTCCAATCGGCCTCCAAATAGATCGCTCAGCATTCGCCCCCACCGTTATATTCGGCGCATAATTTTTGGCAACATTGCATAACTGATCAATACAACCATTTTTTAAGTATACATTGCGCCGATATGAAAATTTTCTATCTACAATTCCGCACTATACATAACCCGACAATTGATACCTCATCATCCGATTTCCAGCATGCAACGATCAAGATTCCGGCACGATTTCCCACTGGGAGACATAGTTCATGATCGGGCGTTCGAACCTTGCGCCCTTACTCACGAAGACCTTGCCGAGGTCGAGCATCGGCTGATAGGTGTCCAACTGTTTGGCGTCTTCCAAGGTGCGCCACACACTAACATTGGACAACGAGTTGGCCGCCTCGTCCTCGCCGGTGTAGAAGTGGATGAGGCCGCGCATCCCGCGGATGCCCGGTGCGAGCACGGCATAGGAGTCGGCCATCATTTTCCGCAGCTCGGCAAATTGCGGCGGATCGCACCGCAGGATGGATACACGAACGGTCAACATGGAGGCCTCCCTTGGCGAGGTGCTAGCCGATAACCGGTGCGCATCCTAGACCAAGCGGTTTGCCTCTGCTACCCGCCCGGATGGAGCCCCGGCGCTTCCTGGCCCGTGCGGGCGACATATTCGGTATAGCCGCCGCCATATTGGTGCACGCCTTCGGGCGTCAGTTCCAGCACGCGGTTGGACAACGCGCCCAGGAAATGGCGGTCGTGCGAGACGAAGAGCATGGTCCCCTCGAAATCGGCCAGGGCCGCCACCAGCATCTCTTTCGTCGCCATGTCGAGGTGGTTGGTCGGTTCGTCGAGCACCAGCAGGTTGGGCGGATCGAACAGCATCTTGGCCATGACCAG
>OUWB010003386.1_pt2 | contig 12730 bp, 5 predicted proteins | sample 1779821 | NCBI WGS metagenome assembly OUWB01 (sample SAMEA3914806, study PRJEB12502) | metagenome | biome: forest; material: soil | place: Canada | collected 2011-08-03 | depth 0.1 m
AGGCCCTGGACAGCTGCCGGCGCGAGGCCGCAGCCAGCTTCGGCGACGACCGGGTGCTGCTGGAGCGCTATGTCGCCCGGCCGCGCCATATCGAGGTGCAGCTGTTCGCCGACCGCCATGGCGGCGTGGTCCACCTGTTCGAGCGTGACTGCTCGCTGCAGCGCCGCCATCAGAAGGTGATCGAGGAGGCGCCCGCGCCCGGCATGACGCCCCAGGTGCGCGCGGTGCTGTGCGAGGCCGCCGTCCGCGCCGCCCGCGCCGTGGGCTATGAAGGCGCCGGCACGGTGGAGTTCATCGCTGACGCCTCCCAGGGGCTTTCCCCCGACCGCGTCTGGTTCATGGAGATGAACACCCGCCTGCAGGTCGAGCATCCGGTGACCGAGGCGGTGACCGGCCTGGACCTGGTCGAATGGCAGCTGCGCGTGGCGGCCGGCGAGCCCCTGCCGCTGGCCCAGGACCAGATCGCCCTGAACGGATGGGCGATGGAGGCGCGCCTGTGCGCCGAGGACCCGGCGCGGGGTTTCCTGCCCTCGATCGGCGTCCTGGCGCGGCTGCGGCTGCCGGGCGCCGGCGTGCGGGTCGATGCGGGCGTGGAGCCGGGCGGCGAGGTCAGCGCTTTCTACGATCCGATGATCGCCAAGCTGATCGCGCACGGGCCCGATCGCGCCGCCGCCGCGCGGGCGCTGGCGGCGGCCTGCCGCCAGGTCGAGGCCTGGCCGGTGCGCGTCAACGCCGCCTTCCTCGCCCGCTGCCTGTCCGATCCGGGCTTCCTGGCCGGCAAGGTCCATACGGGCCTGATCGCCGAGGCGGGGGAGGCCCTGGCCGCCGATCCGCCGCCCTCCGACGCGGTCTGGTGCGTGGCGGCCCAGGCGCGCCTGGCCGCCGCCGTGGAACTGGCGGCGGATAAGTCCGATCCCTGGTCCGCCCTGACCGGCTTCCGCCTGGGCTCTGAACCGTCGAGCGAGATCGTGTTGCAGACCGGCGGCGAGATTCGCGCCCTGCGGCTATCCGGGGCGGAATTGGCGGCGACGCCGTCCAACATCCTGGTCCAGGCTGGCGAGGTGGTGGTGTTCGACCAAGGCGCCGCCTACGCCTTCACCGATCCTCAGCCACGCTCGGCCGACGCGGCGACCGCCGACGGCGCCGTGCGCGCGCCCATGCCAGGCCGGGTCATCGCGGTCTCGGCCGCCTCGGGCGAGCGCGTGACGCGGGGCCAGCCCCTGCTGACCCTGGAGGCGATGAAGATGGAGCACGGCCTGACCGCGCCCCTCGACGGAATCGTCACCCGCCTGGCCGCCCAGGTGGGCGATCAGGTCCGCGAAGGCGACGTGCTGGCGGTGATCGCTCCGGATTGAGGGGGCCTCCCTCTCATCGCCGTCATCGCCGCCCTTGTGGCGGCGATCCAGCCCAGAAAGAAGACGCTTCAACAGCGGTTTGAAATTGCTCCCGCCGCACGCCGCGCCCTGTTCAGGGCTGGATGGCCGGGACAAGCCCGGCCATGACGAGGTTGGGGTGGTGAAATGAGGCCGAACGCGGTGGCGGTTCTGTCCTTAAATCCTTGGCGAGATTGGAGCTGGGTCGCCTCCAAGGGTATAAGGCGCAAAAGGCCGGCCTCGGGGAGCCAGGTCGCGAACCGAACAGCCGTGAGAGTCCGGCCATGACGAAGGGGTAACTTGGCCCGCCGAGCCTAGGCCCGGATCGGCCCGCGGTGCGCCAGGCGGCGGAGGGGCGCGGCGTCCTGGCCGCGGGCGGAAAGACCGTCGCGCAGGGCCAGGCGCGCCTCGGTCAGGGCGTCTTCGATCATGGCGGGCGTCAGGTCCAGGCGCTGGGCCAGCTCCGAGGTCGACAGGCCCATCAGATCGCGCAGAATCAAGATCTGGCGCTGCGGCTTGGTCAGGGCGGCCAGGGCGCGGACGATCACGCCGCGCAGCACCTGGGTGCGGCCCAGGCCCTCGTCGCCGCCGCAAATCAGGGCGATCGGTCCCACGGACCCGCTGCACAGGGTCATCAGGCGTGCGATGGCGGCCTTGTCCCCGGCGACGGCGGCGTGGATCAACAGTTCAGATAGTCCGTTCAAGGTAGTGTTCCTGGCCCCAAAGCCTGGGGGGGAACATTGCGCTTCGGCCCCTGCGCCGCCATCGGGCGCATGGACGCATCCCTGCGCCTAGAATGTTGAACCAAGGCGCAAACGCCCGGTTGCGTTAAGGTGAAGCTTGAAGACGCTCATGCCGCAGGGCGTCCAGGACGGCCTGCGCCAGTTGGCTGTCGAACAGGGTCTCGATCGGCGCGCCCACTCGCCGGCGCCAGTTGGGGCGCTCCATATTCGTGCCGGGCAGGTTCACCGCCTGACGCTCTCCGGCCAGGTCCTCGACCTGGGCCACGGCCAGCAGGCTGGGGGTCTTGCCGACAAAGGCGTGGATCGCCTGGGCCATGGCCAGGGGCAGCGGACCATCGAACGGCGGGGCTTGGTCCAACACGCCGGCGCCGGTCAGCGCCTCGACCAGGGCCTGCTTGTCCTGGGCCAGGGCCTGGCGGGCGTGCTCGGCCTCGGCCGCGTCGAACAGGCCCAGATGCTCCCGCTCGGCGATGTCCAGGCCCTCCCACCAGCCGGCCAGGGGCGGCAGGTCGTGGGTGGCGGCGCAGGCGAAGGCCAGGGGCGGATAGGCGGCGGGCGGGCGATAGCGGGACCCGTCGCGCTCGAAGGGCAGTACGCGATAGCTCAGCACGCCCTGCGCGCCCAAGGTCTCGCGCAGGCCCGGCGGCACGGTGCCCAGGTCCTCGCCGATGATCATGCACTGGGCTCGATGACTTTCCAGCGCCAGCTCGGCCAGCAGCGGCTCCAGCGGCGCAGCCACATAGGCGCCGTCCGAGCCGGGCGCGCCGTCCGGAACCCAGAACAGCCGCGACAGGCCCAGCACGTGGTCGATGCGCAGGGCGCCGGCGTGGCGCATATTGGCGGCGAACAGGTCGCGCATCGCCGCGCAATGGTCCTCGATCATGCGGTGCGGGTCCATGGGCGGCAGGGCCCAGACCTGGCCTTGCGGACCCAGCAGGTCGGGCGGCGCGCCGATCGATACGCCGGACGCCAGCAGCCGCGCATGGGCCCAGACCTCGGCGCCGTCGGGCGCGGCGCCCACGGCCAGGTCGCGGGCCAGGCCCACCGACAGGCCGCGGGCCTGGTCGGCGGCGGCGGCCAGCTGCTGGTCGCACAGCCATTGCAGATACTGATGGAAGCGCACGCGCCGGGCGTTGGCCTGGGCGAAGGCCTCCACGCCCGGACTGTCCGGATCGCGCAGCGCCTGCGGCCACTGACGCCAATCCTGGCCCCTATAGGCCTCGGACATGGCCTCGAAAGCGGCGAAGCCGCGGAGCGACGCGCCGCCGGCGGCGATGAACGCCTCCAAGCGCGGATCCTCGGCTTGGGCGGCGAAGGCCTGCTCTAGCGCCTTGGCCTTGATCGCCCACACCGCCGGATAGTCGATATTGGCCCGCTCGCCCAAGGCCGCCGCCTCGGGCGGGATCAAATCGGGACCCAAGGCGGCCAGGTCTAGGTAGATCGGGTCGAGGAACCGCCGGTCGGAGGGATAGTAGGGGCTGGCGCGCTCGCGATCGTCGCCGAACAGGGCGTGCAGCGGATTGAAGCCGAGAATCGCCGCCCCGGCCTTGGCGCCTTGTGCGCCCACCAGGCCCAGGGTGGTGAAATCGCCCAAGCCCTGGTCGCCGTCCCGGCGCAGGGAATAGATCTGCGCGGTCAGGCCGAAGGCGCGCCGGCCGCCGGCCAGGGCGGGCGCCATCCAGGCCTGGGCCGGCGCCACGGTCAGCTGGCCTTCGCAGCCGGGCGCGTCCTCGCGGCGCAGGCGGTAGCGGCCCGGCGGCAGGGGCGGCAGGGCGATGGTCAAGCCCTGGGCCGGGCGGCTGTCGCGGGCGATGAAGCCGGCCAGGGTTCCCGTGCGCGGACTGGCGCGCAGACGCAGGATCTGGCCGTCTTCGCCCTCGACCGTCAGCCAGGTGTGCGGCGCGGGGCCGTTGGCGGCCGCGGCCAGGCGCACCAGCGCGCCCTGGCCCTCGCGGGCGGTGACCATGAAGGGCAGGGGACGGCGATCGTGCGCTTCGGCCAACCGGCCCAGGGACTCCAGCGCCTGATCCGTGCTGGCGACCGGATAGCCCATGGCCGCCAGCAGGGCGCGCTGGGTGTCGGGGCTGACCTTGTGATGCGCGCCTTCGAGCGTCCACCATTCCGGCGCTATGCCCGCCGCCTCGGACAGGCGCGCCAGCACCGCCGGGTCGGCCCCGCGGGAGGCGCGGCCGGGCGCTGGCGCCTCGACCAGCAGGGTCACCGAGCGGGCGGCGATGGCCAGCTCAGACTCGACCAGGCCCTCGCGCGCGGGATCGGCGGTGTCGATCGCCACCCGCCAGGCGTAGCCGTCGCGAGGCTCGGGCGGCGCGGCCTGGGTGGCGCCGCCGCGATTATAGATCAGCAGGACCTGGTCGGGCCCGTCGGCGCCCGGCTCGCGCCGCAGGGCCATCAGGCCGGCGCCATGCGGGTCGTCCCAGTCCTGCGGCTGCATGGGCGCGCCGTCCAGCCGCAGCCAGACCGCGTCGGCGTAGCCGTCGGCGCCGACCTGGCCGGTGAGGAAGCGGTCGGCGTGCAGGGCCGGATGGGCGCGCCGGGCCGCGATCAGCCGCCCGGCGAAGGCGGCCAGCTCGGTGTCGGCGCCGGCCCAGTCCAGCCAGCTGATGGCGTTGTCCTGGGCGTAGGCGTTGTTGTTGCCGCCTTGGCTCTGGCCGGTCTCGGCGCCCATGGACAGCATGGGCGTGCCGCGCGCCAGCAGCAGGCTGGCCAGCAGGGCGCGCTGGTCGGCCCGCCGCGCGGCGAGGATGGCGGCATCCTCGGTCGGCCCCTCGACCCCGTGGTTCCACGAGCGGTTGTCACCGGTCCCGTCGCGGTTCTGCTCGCCATTGGCCTCGTTGTGCTTGCCGGCATAGGCCACCAGGTCGGCCAGGGTGAAGCCGTCATGGGCGGTGACGAAATTGATGCTGCGCGACGGCCGCCGGCCGCCGAACAGGTCCTGGGACCCGGCCGCCCGCTCGGTCATGGCGCCCAGGCTGACCCCGTCGCCGCGCCAGAAGCCGCGCACGGTGTCGCGGAACTGGTCGTTCCACTCGCCCCAGTTCGCCGGGAAGTTACCCAGCTGGTAGCCGCCGGGGCCGATGTCCCACGGCTCGGCGATCAGCTTCAGTTCGCGCAGCTCCGGGTCCTGGTCGATGGCGCTGAGCAGGGGGGCGGCGGGATCATAGCCCTCCGGCCGCCGGCCCAGCACCGGCGCCAGGTCGAAGCGGAAGCCGTCCACCCCGCCCCAGCGGCGCCAGGCGCGCAGGGTGTCCATCACCAGGCGCACATTGATGGGCCGATCCAGGGCCAGGGTGTTTCCCGTGCCGGTGTCGTCCACATAGTCGGACAGGTCGGCGGGGTTGAGGTGGTAATAGCTGGCGTTGTCCAGTCCGCGCAGCGACAGGGTCGGGCCCAGCTGGTCGCCCTCGCCGGTGTGGTTGAACACCACGTCCAGCAGGGTCTCGATCCCGGCCGCGGCCAGGGCGTCGGTGGCCGCGCGCACCTCGGCCCAGCCGCCGGGCGCCAGGCGCGGGTCGGGCGCCAGATAGGCTACGGGGTTGTAGCCCCAGTAGTTGGACAGACCCAGCGGCGGCAGGTGGCGCTCGTCGATCCAGGCGCTGGCCGGCATCAGCTCCACCGTGGTCACGCCCAGGCGCTTCAGGTGGTCGATGGCCGCCGGATGGGCCAGGCCGGCGAAGGTGCCGCGCAGGGCCTCGGGGATGTCGGGATTGAGCTTGGTGAAGCCGCGCACGTGCAGCTCGTAGATCACCGTCTCGCCCCAGGGCGTGGCGGAGGCGGCGCGATAGAGCGGCGCGGGCGGGCGGGTCACCACCGCCTTGGGCATGAACGGGGCGCTGTCGGCCTCGTCCTGGCTGGCGCCGTCCTGCGGGTCGTCCTGATCATAGCCGAACAGGGCCGGATGCAGGGCCAGCGGCCGGTCGAGGGCGGCGGCGTAGGGGTCGATCAGCAGCTTGTGCGGGTTGAACCGGTGGCCCTGCTCCGGGGCGAACGGGCCGTGGGCGCGCAGGCCGTAGCGGGTTGCTTCGCCCAGGCCGGTGATGTGGGCGTGGAACACCGGGCCGGTGCGGCCGGCCAGGGGGATGCGGGCCACCTCGCGATCGCCCTGGGCGTCGAACAGGCACAGCTCGATGCTGTCGGCATGGGCCGACCAGACGGCGACGTTGATCCCGTCGGCGGTCAGGCTTACGCCCAGAGGTTCGGGAACGCCTTCGCTCACCGCGCCGTATGACGGCCCGGTCATCCCTAACCCCCGCGTTCGGCGATCAGGCCTTCGAACAGCTCGACATAGCGCCGGGCCGGGTTGAGCCAGGAGACGTCGGTGGCCATGCCGTTGACCTGCATGCGCCGCCAGACGGGCTTGTTGCGATAGAGCCGGGCCGTGCGGCGCAGGGTGCTCTCCAGCATCGGCACATTGACCGGGGCGAACTGCACCCCAGTGCCGACCCCGGCCGAGACGGCCATGGGCCCAGCGTCGATCACCGTGTCGCTCAGGCCGCCGACCCGGGCCACCACCGGCACCGCGCCATAGCGCAGGGCGCACAGCTGGGTCAGGCCGCAGGGCTCGAAGCGCGAGGGCACGATCAGGGCGTCGGCGCCAGCCTGGACCCGGTGGGCCATGGGCTCGTCATAGCGGAACTCGCAGCCGATCCGGCCCACATGCTCACGCTCGGCGGCGGCGAAGGCCGACTGCAGCTCGCGGTCGCCCGAGCCCAGCAGCACCAGCTGCGCGCCTTCGGACAGCAGCACCGGCAGGGCCTCGAGCAGCAGGTCCAGCCCCTTCTGCCAGCTCAGCCGGCTGACCACGGCGAACACTGGCGCCTCGGGGTTCTGGTCCAGGCCGAAATGCGACTGCAGGTCGGCCTTGTTGGGCGCGCGGGCCGCAAGATCGGTGTGCGAATAGGCGGAGGCCAGGTGGGGGTCGTTGGTCGGGTCCCAGACCTTTTCGTCGATGCCGTTGAGGATGCCCGACAGCTTGTCCGCCCGTCCGCGCAGCAGACCTTCCAGGCCCATGCCGCCCTCGGCGGTGCAGATCTCGGCGGCGTAGGTGGGCGAGACCGTGGTGATGCGGTCGGCCAGGCGGATGCCGGCCTTGAGATAGCCGATGTCACCGTAATATTCGACGCCGTCATTGGTGAAGGCCGCCGCCGGCAGGCCCAGGCTCGACAGCAGCCGGCGGTCGAACTGGCCCTGGAAGGCCAGGTTGTGGATGGTGATCACCACCCCGGGCCGCGGCGCGCCGCCATAGACCAGATAGGCGGCGGTCAGGCCGGCCTGCCAGTCGTGGACATGGACGATCTTGGGCGCATAGCCCGGCAGCAGGCCCGTAGCCAGGCTGGCGCCGGCGCGCGACAGGGCGGCGAAGCGGATCGGATTGTCGACCCAGTCGCGGCCGCTGAGGTCGATATAGGGGCCGCCCGGCCGGTCATAGAGATGGTCGGCCACCAGCACGAACAGGTCCAGGCCGGCGACGCGCGCGGTGAGGATGCTGGCCGGGCCGCCGAAGAAATCGGTGAAGACATAGACCTCTTCGGCCTTCTTCAGCGCCTTCTTCACCGCCGGATAGCCGGGGACCAGGGTGCGGACCTTGACCTTCTCGGCCTTTAAAGCCCCTGGTAGCGATCCCACCACATCCGCAAGCCCGCCGGTCTTTATCAGCGGATAAATCTCCGAGGCGACGGAGAGGACTTCGATCTTGCTCATCCGTCCAGCTGGTCGATCATCGGCTGTGTGATCAGGCAGACGCCGGCGTCGGTCCGCCGGAAGCGCTTGGCGTCCAGTTCGGGATCCTCGCCCACCACCAGGCCTTCGGGGATCTTCACGCCGCGGTCGATGACCACGTTGGACAGCCGGGCCGAGCGGGCTATGTCCGCCTCGGGGAGGATCACGCAGCGGTTTATCTTGCTGTGCGAATGGGCGTGGACGCTGTTGAACAGCAGCGAATTGTGCACCTCGGCGCCGGAGACGATGCAGCCGCCGGCCACTAGCGAGGCGGTGGCCCAGCCGCGCCGGTCGGGCTTGTCGTGCACGAACTTGGCCGGCGGTGTCATCTCGCTATAGGTCCAGACCGGCCAGTTGCGGTCATAGAGATCCAGGTCCGGCACCACGTCGGTCAGGTCGATATTGGCGGTGAAGAAGCTGTCGATGGTGCCCACGTCGCGCCAATAGGCCGGACCGCCCGGCCGCGCGGGGATGCAGGAGCGGCTGAACGGGTGGGCCACCGCCTTGCCGCCCTTGACCAGCAGCGGGATGATGTCCTTGCCGAAGTCGTGGCTGGAATTGGGATCGGCCGCGTCGCGCCGCAGGATGTCGTTCAGGAACTCGGTGTCGAAGACATAGATGCCCATACTGGCCAGGGCGCGGTCGGGATCGCCCGGCATGGCCGGTGGATCCTTGGGCTTTTCGACAAAGGCCAGCACCTTGTCATTGGCGTCGACGTGCATCACGCCAAAGCCCACCGCCTCCATGCGCGGCACCTCCACGCAGGCGATGGTCACGTCGGCCCCTTGCTCCACGTGCTGCTGCAGCATGGGCTCGAAGTCCATCTTGTAGACGTGGTCGCCGGCCAGCACGATGGTGAACTTGGGCGAGTAGGAGGCGATGATGTCCAGGTTCTGGTAGACCGCGTCGGCGGTGCCCAGATACCATTTCTCCTCCGACACCCGCTGGCTGGCCGGCAGGATGTCGAAGCTCTCGTTGCGTTCGGGGCGGAAGAAGTCCCAGCCGCGCTGCAGGTGGCGGATCAGGCTGTGGGCCTTGTACTGGGTGGCCACGGCGATGCGGCGGATGCCGGAGTTCATCGCGTTCGACAAGGCGAAGTCGATGATGCGGAACTTGCCGCCGAAATAGACCGCCGGCTTGGCTCTGCGGTCAGTCAGCTCCAGCAAACGACTACCTCGGCCCCCCGCGAGCACATAGGCCATGGCGTGGCGGGAGTAGGGGGCGCTGGGGGTCGGCGTCGCCGGCATGGGATCCTTTCGGCCGCTTTTCTTTCAAACTATCGCGTTACGGTGTCGGGCCGGAACTGGAAATACAAGGTCGAGAGCGGGGGCAGGGTGATTTCCGCCGACGCGTCGAACCCATGGGACGGCGTGGTCAACGCTTGAACGCGGCCAAGGTTGCCCATGCCCGATCCCCCGTAGACCTGGGCGTCGGAATTGAAGACCTCTTCCCACTGTCCCGCCCAGGGCAAGCCCAGCTTATAGCCATGCCGTGGCACTGGCGTGAAGTTGCAAACCACTACAACTGCGTCCTGGCCGTGTTCGGCGAACCGCACCCAGGCGAACACCGACTGCGCCCGGTCGTCGACCACGATCCAGCGGAAGCCCGTGCCGTCGCAATCCTTGACGTGCAGGGCTGGCAGCTCGCGATAGAGCCGATTCAGGTCGCGCACCGTGCTGCGCACGCCTTCGTGCTGGCTGTCGCCCAGCAGGCCCCATTCCAGCTGGCTGGCGAAGTCCCATTCGCGCCCCTGCGCGAATTCCTGGCCCATGAACAGCAACTTCTTGCCTGGATAGCCCCACATGAACCCGTAATAGGCCCGCACATTGGCGAACTTCCGCCAGGCGTCGCCGGGCATGCGGCCCAGGATCGATCCCTTGCCGTGCACGACCTCGTCGTGGGACAGGGGCAGGACGAAGTTTTCGCTGAAGGCGTAGATCAGGCCGAAGGTCAGCTGTTCGTGGTGCCAGGGCCTGTGCACCGGCTCCTTGCCCATATAGACCAGGGTGTCGTTCATCCACCCCATGTTCCACTTGAAGCCGAAGCCCAGGCCGCCGACATGCACCGGCAGGGTCACGCCCGGCCAGCTGGTGGACTCCTCGGCCACGGTCACCCCGCCCAGGTCGGCGCCATAGACCAGGGTGTTCATCTGCCGCAGGAAGGCCTCGGCCTGGCGGTTCTCGCGCCCGCCGTCCTCATTGGGCAGCCATTCGCCTTCGCGGCGCGAATAGTCGAGGTAGAGCATCGAGGCCACGGCGTCGACGCGCAGGCCGTCGATGTGGAACACCTCCATCCAATAGGTGGCGTTGGCCAGCAGCACATTGGCCACTTCGCGGCGGCCGAAGTTGAAGATGGCCGTGTTCCAGTCGGGGTGGAACCCCAGCCGCGGATCCTCGTGCTCGTAGAGCGCTGTGCCGTCGAAGCGGGCCAGGCCGTGGCGATCGACCGGGAAGTGGGCCGGCACCCAATCCATCAGCACCGACAGGCCGGCCTGGTGGGCGCGGTCGATCAGGCGGGCGAAGCCGGCCGGGTCGCCGTGGCGCCGGGTGGGGGCGAACAGGCCGATCGGCTGATAGCCCCAGCTGTCGTCCAGCGGATGCTCGGTGATCGGCATCAGCTCGATGTGGGTGAAGCCCAGGTCGACGACATAGGGGATCAGGGCGTCGGCGATCTCGTCATAGCTGAGGAAGCCGCCCCAGTCGTTGCGCCGCCACGAGGAGAGATGCACCTCGTAGATGCTGATCGGCGCGCGGCGCTGATCGGCCGACTTGCGATGGGCCATGTGCGCCTGGTCGCCCCAGGCGAAGTCGTCGACCCGCGCCACCACCGAGGCGGTGGAGGGACGCAGCTCGGCCGAGAAGCCCACCGGGTCGGCCTTCAGCGGCAGCAGGGCGCCGTCATAGCCGATGACCTCGTACTTGTAGATCGCGCCCTGGCCGATCTCGGGGACGAAGATCTCCCAGATGCCGCTGTCGATACGCTTGCGCATGGGGCTGCGCCGGCCGTCCCAGCCGTTGAAGTCGCCGACCACCGACACTCGCTGGGCGTTGGGCGCCCAGACGGCGAACTGCACCCCGTCCACGCCCTCGTGCCGCATGGGGTGGGCGCCCAGGCGCTCGTACAGCCGCTTATGGGTGCCTTCGACCAGCAGGTAGTCGTCCATGGGCCCGAGCACCGGGCCGAAGCGGAACGGGTCTTCGTAGTCCCAGGCGCCGCCGGCGTTGGTGGCGTAGAGGCGATAGGCCGGGATCTTGCGCGCCTTGGCGATCAGGCCTTCGAACAGGCCCGCATCGTCACGCCGCTCCAGCTGCGCCAGCACCGTACCATCGGGGGCGCGGGCCTCCATGGTCTCGGCGTGGGGCATGAAGGCGCGGATGATCACGCCGGCGTCGATCGGGTGCGGCCCTAGGGCCGCGAACGGGTCGCCGTGACGCGCCTGCACAATGGCGGCGGCCTCGTCATCCGAAAGTCGCCACTGCGGTGTGGTCACACTCAAGCCTTCAGCGCCGGCACGTTCCAGATCTCTTCGGCATACTCCCGAATCGCGCGGTCGGAAGAGAAAAAGCCCATATTAGCGGTGTTTATGATCGAAGACCGCCGCCACGCCGCCTGGTCCTTCCAATGCTGGCGCACCTGGGCCTGGGCGTCGACATAGGCGTCGAAGTCACCCAGCACCAGGAAGTGGTCGTGGTCGAGCAGGCTGTTGACCAGGTCGCGATAGAGGTCCGGCTGGCTGGGTGAGAACACGCCCGACGCCACCTGGTCCAGCACCTGCTGCAGGGCCGGCGAGGCGGCCACCAGATCACGCATGTTCAGTCCTTCGCGGCGCTTGGCTTCCACCTGGTCGGCGGTGAGGCCGAAGATGAAAATGTGCTCGTCGCCAACCCGTTCCTTGATCTCCACATTGGCCCCGTCCAGCGTGCCGATGGTCAGGGCGCCGTTGAGCGACAGCTTCATGTTGCCGGTGCCCGAAGCCTCCATCCCCGCGGTGGAGATCTGCTCGGACAGGTCCGAGGCGGGGATGATCGCTTCGGCCAGGGAGACATTGTAGTTGGGCAGGAACGCCACCTTGAGCAGGCCGCGCAGGGTGGGGTCGGTGTTGACCATGTGGGCCACGTCATTGGCCAGCTTGATGATCAGCTTGGCCCGGTGATAGCTGGCCGCCGCCTTGCCGGCGAAGATCTTCACCGTCGGCGTCCAGTGCCCGCCCGGCCAGGCGCGCATGGCGTTGTAGAGCGCGATGGTCTCCAGGATGTTCAGCAGCTGGCGCTTGTATTCGTGGATGCGCTTGATCTGGGTGTCGAACAGGGCGTCCGGATCGACGCGGAAGTGCAGCCGGCTGGAGATGATCCGCCCCAGGGCCACCTTGTGGTCGCGGCGGATGGCCGCCACCCGCGCCTGGACGCTGGAATCGTCGGCGAACTTGGCGAAATCCGCCAGGGCCTGGGGATCGTCCAGCACCCGCTCGCCCACCGTCTCGACCAGCAGCTGGGTCAGGCCGGGATTGGCCTCCATCAGCCAGCGGCGGAAGGTGACGCCGTTGGTCTTGTTGACGATACGGTCCGGATAGATGCGGTTGAAGATCGAGAACACCGTCTGGCGCATCAGGTCGGTGTGCAGGGCCGAGACCCCGTTGACCTTGTGCGAGCCGACGAAGCTGAGCCAGCCCATGCGCACCTTGCGCCCGGATTGTTCGTCGATCAGCGAGACCTGATTGACCTCGTCGTCATTGATCTTCTTCTCGCCGCGCAGCTGCTCGAGATTGAGGGCGTTGATCAGGTAGATGATCTGCATGTGGCGCGGCAGCAGCCGCTCCATCAGCGGCACCGGCCAGTGCTCCAGCGCCTCGGGCAGCAGGGTGTGGTTGGTGTAGGAGAA
>OUWB011202103.1_pt1 | contig 12696 bp, 11 predicted proteins | sample 1779821 | NCBI WGS metagenome assembly OUWB01 (sample SAMEA3914806, study PRJEB12502) | metagenome | biome: forest; material: soil | place: Canada | collected 2011-08-03 | depth 0.1 m
AAACGCCTGGCGATCTCTCTCAATGGAACCTGGTCACGAATGTGCCAGCGTCGAATAATTCCTAGTAGTGCCACGTCGATCACTCCAATTCCCCACTCAATGCAATGAGCAGGATTGTGTCTTAAACGTGGGTCAGTTTCGTGTGCAATTTATACGGCAAAGTGGGTCAGATTTCGCTGCAAATCAACAGCTTGTCCATGGTGTCGAATGAACCTGCGCCCCCTCACGTACCTGAAGTGATCATTTTGCCCAATGGCGAATCCAACGCAAGTCATTTTTGGCCGACTGTTGCGAATTGGTATTGATATGTCCTTTGGCGCGGCGCGATGTAGCCTGGAATAAGTTACGCTGTTTGCGCCGAAAACGATGCGAGATGCATTGAAAATTCGGGCCTGAAACGGACTAAAATTCGGCGCCCGACAATATCTATGCGGCGCTGATCCCGATAGCATCGGCAATTCTGAACAAGTTCAAGATCGGGAGATTGTTTTCACCACGCTCGATCTTGCCCATGTTTCCACGTTCGACCCCAGAGGCAAGCGCCGATTTAGATTGAATCGGAAACAAGGCGGCGTGCTTCGGCGACGAAGTGCTGCACCGCAGGTGCGCCCTCCGACTTACGGGAAACCATGGTCAGCGGCGCATCGAGATCGGCGCCGCTCTCGCGAATGCGGCAATAGGTCACCATGCCGGCGTGCAGGCCTTTCATCGAGGCCGGTACGACGGAGATGCCGACGCCCGCGGCAACCAGGCAGATGTTGCTCAGCATGCGATCGACTTCCGCGACGATGTTCGGTGTAAATCCCGCGCGTTCGCATGCGGCGACAAGGTTGGAATACATCCCTGGCGCACCTGGTTTTCGTACCAGTATAAAGGGCTCGTCGCGCAGCGACTTCAGGGAAATGACCTGCATCTTGTTTGCCGTCTTGCTCTTCAAGTGATGATGTCCCTCGGGCAGCACAAGCAGTAATTCTTCCTCGGCCAGGCGGTGGAACGACAATTCGGCGTTATTGCCCACCGGCATGCGAAGAAAGCCGATATCGAGTTTGCCGGAACGGATCGCTTGCGATATTTCCGCCGCATTGCCTTCTCGATACTCCACTTCCACGCCCGGCTTGCGCGCGCGATGCGAGCGCAAAATCTGCGGTACTAGTGGATGTGCTGCCGCCGAACTGGTGAAGCCGACGCTGATTGAGCCTTCAATGCCTCGCGCGGCGTGCGATGCCTTCACTGCTGCATGCGCAACGTTCTCCAGAATCGATTTTGCCTCTTTCAAGAATGTCGCGCCGCCGATCGTCAAATCGGCGCCCTTGGGATGACGATGAAACAGCACAAAACCCAACTCGTCTTCCAGTGCCTTGATCTGCTGGCTCAAAGGAGGTTGCTGCATATTGAGTTTCTGGGCCGCGCGGGTGAAGTTTCCTTCGTCCGCTACGACGACGAAATAGCGCAGGTGTCGGAGTTCCATTCGTCATCCATGTATATACTTAATAAGTATGGCGCTTGCTATATTAATATATTTTACATTCGCATTCAATCAGATTACCATCCGCGGCAATGTCAACCGGATAAGACCCCGTTTCAAGGACGCGAGTCGTCCAGGCATCGCCGGTGACGAAGACAAACCAGCCATCGCAATAAAAAGGGAAATCATGCGCAAAGCACTCCTGTTCTGTTCGTTGTTTACGTTTGCCTGTCTGATTGGCGGCCCCGCGCATGCGGCGAAATCGCACTCCGAATCCGGGGTAGAAAGCCGGAATTGTTTCGACGCAACAGATCGACGCGACATCCGCTTATGGGATGGACCCGCGCCAGGCGCGATTGGCGACGACCCGTGCCGCGACATCCCTTATCTGCGCGTGTTCCCTGCCGAGGGTGCGAAGGACGGCACCACGGCGGCGATACTCGTAGTTCCCGGCGGCGGCTACGACCGCTTGACCAACACAAAGGAGCAAGACCCGGTCGGCAACTACTTTGCGAAAGATTTGCACGCGGCGACCTTTGTCCTGTATTACCGGCTCGTGCAAGCCGACGGCAGCTACCGCTACCCTGTGCCGATGTGGGACGGACAACGAGCATTGAAATTGATCCGCGCGCGAGCACACGAACTCGGCATCGACCCAAATCGGATCGGTGCATTCGGTTTCTCGGCAGGCGGACATCTGGCCACCACGCTGGCTGAGCATTCGTCGTCCGACTTCGAATTGACGAAGCACGATGCCATCGATGCGCTTTCCGGGCGGCTCGACTTTCTCGGCCTGGGTTACCCCGTCATTTCCATGGAGCCCGACCAGTTTGGAAAAACAGCCTCGCACGATCACTTGCTGGAGGGTTATCACGGCCACGAACTGGACAAGCTTGAGCACTATTTGTCCGGCCAGGACAACGTAGCGCCTCATACACCGCCGGTGTTCCTGTTCGTCAGCATGGATGACCGGCGCATCGACCCGCAAAACAGTGTCCTGCTGTCGCAGGCGCTCAAGTCAGCCGGCATTTCGTCGGACGTGCATTTGTTTGCGCATGGCGCACATGGAGTAGGGTTGGCGCAAGATGTCCCTGACGAGCAAGTCTGGCCGGACCTGTTTCAGAAATGGCTGAAGAGCCAGCGCGTTATTGATTGATGGTTCGACCATTTCCGGCGGCAGGCATTGTCGAACACTCGATCGATTTCCATGGCGCCTTGTGTCTGGCGATCCGATTCGCGTCAGCAATAAAGTGCTGAACCGCCGGCGCCATTCCCGTCTTTTGACTCACCATGGTCAACGGCGCATTGAGATCCGCATGGTGCTCGCGAATTCGGCAATACACGACCGCGTCGGCATGAAAGCCGGTCATCGATGCCGGCACGGCCGATACGCCGATGCCGGCCGCAACCAGGCAGATATTGCTCAGCATGCGATCGACTTCGACCGCAATATCCGGGCTAAAGCCGGCGCGTTCGCAAGCTGCGATCAGATTGGGATACATTCCTGGCGCGCCGGGTTTGCGCACCAGAATAAATTGCTCGTCACGTAGCGCCTTCAGGGAAATTGTCGGCGCGCCTTTTCCTGATTTTCCTTTCAACAGGGGATGCTCCACCGGGAACACAAGCAGGAATTCTTCAGCGGTCAGACGGTAAAACGACAATCCTGCCGGATTGCTGATCGGCATGTGCAGAAAACAAACATCGAGTTTTCCGGCTGCAATCGCGTTGGTTATATCGGCAGCATTGCCTTCCCGGTATTTCACCTCGACATCCGGTCTGGCGGCACGATATATATGGGTATCGATATCGTCATGCGGCACATGCGCGATACGCTTTTTTCGTGCGCCGCGCCGACCACTTTTCAGCGGATTGCTCCTGCGGTACCGGGTGGATCGACCGTCTGCTTCGGCAATGCGCACCCCGTCGCCCGCTGCAGCGAATCCGCTTGCGAACTAGAAGCGATGCTGCACACCCAAAGACACGCCGTTTCGGTCCGTGGCGCCACCCAGGCTGGCACCGGCGCCGCTTAACACCAAGTTGGCGTCCTTGACTTCGCCTCCCGACACGCTTTCATGATCGAGCTCCAGGTAGACTTTGGTTCGCTTTGAAAAATTGTATTCAAGCAGTCCGACGACGGTCGACACTTTGCCGCTATCGCCCTTCGATGAATTGTTGGTGACGGAGTCGAATTTGTAATCCAGTGTAAAGGCCCATGCATAGGTTATGTTGTAGACGGCAGCAGCGGTCCATAATGCATCGGTACGCTGCAGTTTGTTGCCGGCATTGCTATTGAGATTCGTGTTGGCAAGCGCGGCGCTACTTGGCGCGGCAGCGGTTGAATTCGCGCCCGCCGCAAAGCCCGGATCGCGCTTGGCATCGACGAAGGAGAGATCAAGCGTCAACGTCCCGAATATGTATTGACCCGCCACGCTCGCAATAGACGCCTGGTTGGCATTTTCGTCACGCGACACTTGCTCCGCGGTGGCGATAAAAAGCGGTCCATCTCGGTAAAACAGCGAAAATGCGTCGGTCGAGCCGATACTCGGTTCACCGGCCTGACCGCCGAAGGAGTATTGCGTTTTCAATGTCAGCGGCCCCCAGGTGTTGGCGTACCTTATCGAATTGTCGAAGCGAATTCCTTCAATTTCGTATTCCCAATCGATCGATCCGTTATTGCCGGCAACCGGATCGAAAACCGTCGCGATGTCTTCATACAGCAACCCATACAGGCGGCCGGCTTCGACTTCACCGAGTGAATTGTTGCGCAATCCAACGAAGGCCTCGCGCCCGAACAGTTGCCCTTGCTGTCCTATCGTACCGTTGTTGGCGGAAAAACCGTCTTCGAGCGTAAAGAAGGCCGTGCTGCCGCCACTCAGGTCTTCATCACCTTTGAATCCGAGCCGATCGCCATTGAGCATGCCGGGAGTCACCGCCAATTGACGTGCAGGTATCGATCCCGTCACGGGCGTATTGGTTTGATAGCGCACATCCTCGTCGATCAAACCATAGATCGTTACGGAAGATTGGGCAAATGCTGCGTTCGTTGCGAGTAACGCGATCAGGCCGGGAAAGATATTCTTTTTCATATGACTCTTTCTGAATCTTGTTAATTGCTCGATGGCAGTTGCCGAGCAAAAATGTGCCGCGTCCACGTGCATACGGTTTGCGCTGGATCGGCGTCTGTCAGTCCAATAAAAAAGAGCGGCTTTTGTCTCCACTTTCCGCTTCATTTTTACGTTGCAGGCTTTATCGGGCGCAACGAAGCCCCATCCCCGATCGTGTCGATATCGATCGGCCCCCTCCTTTCTTCCGGCGTTTTAGCGCTACATGGGCGTTATGGTCGCGTTGGAGAAACTACGAAAATGGCAGATTGGATGCAGCGATCGTCAATCCGGCTGCGGCAGGAAATGCTGCTGTTCCAACCAGTGATGGAACATTTCCGGCCACACGTGTTCTTCCGCCATGTCTGTCGCCAAGCCCACGCCATGCGCGCCGTGCTCAAACATGTGCGCTTCGACGGGAATGTTGGCGGCCTTCAGCGCCTGGGCAAACATCACGCTGTTTTGCGGGTTGATCCGCTGGTCGTCCAAGCTAACGAACAGGAAGACCGGCGGCGTGTGCTCGGTGACATGGTCTTGTGCGGATAGATATTTTTCCAGGTCCGTCAGTTCGGTCCCGTGAAAACCGTTGAGCAGATTGTCATGCGAGTACGATTTTCCGTATTGCTCCGGGTTCATCGAGATTACCGCATAGCCAAGTCCCAGAAAATCGGGCCGCGCGTCGGTAGCATCGACCGCATCGCGCTTCGGCAACTTGAAATCGCTGTCGGCATGCAAGGCCAGTGTGCTGGACAGGTGGCCGCCTGCCGAAAACCCAAACATCCCAATGCGTTTCGGGTCGATGCCGAATTCGCGGGCGCGAGAGCGTATCAGCTTCAGCGCCCGTTGACCATCCCACATCGCCACCGGGTAACGATACGTGCCGTCAGTCTGCACCAGCCGGTAATACAGGAGGAACGTCGTCGCATTGATCGTTTGCGAGAAGTAATCGGCGACCGGCACTTGCTCCTTCAAATTGGTCAACCTGTCGTAGCCGCCACCCGGAATCAGAAGGATCGCAGTTCCGCTCCCGGCTTTCGCTTCGCGCGCCGGAAATACCTTCATGTGTGGAATATCGCGGCACGGGTCGTCGCCCTTGGCGCCTGGCGCGGGACCATCCCATAGCCGTATATCGTGCGGGTCCGCGGCGTCATAACAGCCCGCCGGATTTGCCGATGTAGCGTGCGAGTTTGCCGCTTCAACCGTCAAACCAAAAAGACAGGAAATGCAAAGTATGGAAAGGAAGGTAACGGGGTGGCGCATATAACATTCCTATGTTGGATAGTAGGCGACGGCTGGCGCTCGTCTAGAGCGCGACACTCCTTGCTCAACACTTGCAACTTCTGATTTAAGTGGCATGGTAGCCATGGAGCGGGGCAATGTAAAATATATTAATATTGTTAGCTCCATATGTTTTTCATATGCCTATGCGGGAACTGGCGACATGGCGCGCATGCCCGAATTTTGATCCAAGAGCCCATTGCAAAATGGGCAGGGCAAGGCTGAGGCGGGGCATGCAGCCGATATGTTGGCTGTGGCTGTGGCTGTGAGCGGGGGCGCGCCTTCAAACGAGGCTATTCTCAGACTGCCGCCAACGGGTGCGCACCGGAAGAACACGTAGAAGCGCACGAAATAAATCGGAGGCGGACTCTAATAAGAACCCGTTTCAAAATGACCATGGCGTTGTTGCTGCTCCTTGCCGTACAGTCGTACTGTCTTCGTCGCGGCGCCTAGCCCTGTTCATTTTGAAACGGGTTCTAAATGACCCAGCAGGCAATGTGCGGAAAAGGCCAAGCCATCGGTACCCGCCATTGCATTCATCCGGGAAACGGACTTTAGGCGCGGGCATTCGATCACGTCTGTGCAATGTGGTTGGGCGGCTGCGATGAGTCATGCGGCCGGTCGCCAGAAATGTACCGATTTCCGCTACTCCTCAAAACGGTCGCTACCGGCGAGATATTGACGGCAAGGCGGAAGAACCGCCCCGCCGTATGTTTACTTCGAACGGATGAACACCAATTGCTGCAGATCAGGAGGGCCATCGAGCGGCCCGTTCTGCAAAGCAGCGCCGAGCTTTTTGATGGTTTCGCTCTCGCCATGTTCCTTGCTCGCCTGGACGTCCTTGTAGCGCTCGACGATCACGTAGGTCTGGGCGTCGCCGGAGGGGTGGAGCAAATCGCAGTAGACGTTTTTGGGTTCCTTGCTACGAACATCGGCCATCATCGCGCCGACGGCTTTTTCAAATTCGGCGTTCTTCCCAGGCTTCACCTTGAACTTGATGACGTAGCCCGTGGCATCCGGAGCGAGTGCGGGGGTGGCGGGCTGTTGAGCGCGGGCATCGAGCGTCAGCACCATGCCCAGCAATAGCCCGATGACGCCTGCGCGCGCAGTCGATGCCTTCTTAGTCGTGTCGTACTTTTCCATTGTCGAATCTCTCCTTGATATGCTTGGTGAATGCCTTCAGGCCGGCACGAGTCCTTCTTCCTTGAGCGCCGCGACCACGCTCGGGCGAGAGCCAACGTGCGCCAGATATTGCTGGATCGTCTTCCAGGGTGACAGATCCAAACCGACGAAATCGCGCCAGTTGAGGATCGTGAACAGGTAACCGTCTGCGACGTTGAACTTGTCTCCCTGAAGATAAGTCTTCCCCTTCAATTGCCCGGCCAACCAGTCCAGCCGCTTGGCCACGCGGGCCATCAGCGACGCCTTCAATTCCGGCGTCAACGCCGGATTGAACATGGCGGCCAGGTTCCTGTGCAGTTCGGACGAAATGAACCCGAGCCATTCCAGGTGTTTGTAGTGCGCCGAGGTGCCGGCAGCCGGGGCAATGTGCGCATCGGGAAAGGTGTCGGCGATGTACTGCACGATTGCGGTGACTTCGGTCAGCACCTGTCCGTCTGCGAATTGCAGGGCCGGTACGTAGCCATTCTGGTTGGTGCCGAAGAAGTCGGTGCCGGCTTCCGTTTTCTTGGTTTCCAGATCGACCTTTTCCAGGGCAAAGCTGGCGCCGGCCTCGCGCAAGGCGATGTGAGCCGCGAGAGAGCAGGCGGCGGGGGCGTAAAACAGTTTCATGTGCAGGTTTCCTTCTTGGTTGTCGGTTGCAGATTTCATTCGCGTGGTCTCATATGGTGGTGTCGAGGTAATCATTATGGGCGGCAGGCGATTGCTTTATTAGACGGTGTTGACGGATTTCATTCGTCCATAAATTGCTATAATCAGCCTGCTCGCCCTCTGCTCGCAATCCCAAGGACCGCCCCCGATGCTCGATATCAGCCAGATCGCACTATTCGTCCACGTGGTCCGAGGTGGGAGCTTCGCTGAAGCCGGCCGGCGCGGAGATATTCCGCCGAACACCGTAAGCCGGCGCATCGCCGCGCTGGAAGATGGGCTCGGCACGCTGCTGTTCCAGCGTTCTACCCGCAAGCTCACACTGACCACGGCAGGACGGGCTTTCTACGAGGAAGTGGCCGATTCCATCGAGACCCTGGAACGCGCCGGCCAAGCCGTTCTCGGCGAGGAGAACGCCATCTCCGGGCTGATCAGAATCGCGGCCCCGGTAGACTTCTTCGATGCATTTCCGATGCCTTGGCTTCGCGAGTTCATGCACGCGAATCCCAGGATACAGTTCGATTTTGTCCTGGGAGACGCGGCGATCGACTTGATCGACCAGGGAATCGATATCGCCTTCCGGGCAGGCATGCTGTCGGATTCGAGCTATGTGACCCGCAAGATCAGCGACGCCATCGCGGTGTTGGTCGCCAGCCCCGAACTGCTCAAGCTGGCTGCACCGAAAGTGCTATCCGATTTGACTGCGTTGCCCTGTATTGTCGGTTTGAGCAAGCAGGTCCGGTCGACTTGGCGCATGCAGGGGGCCGCCGGTACGGAAGAGGTGACGGTACGCGCCAGCTTCAAGGCGGACAGTTCGATCGCGCAGTTGCGCGCCTGCATTGCCGGAATTGGCATCGCCTTGCTGCCATCGTCGCTGGTGCGGGAACCCCTTATCCGTGGCGAGTTGATCCGGGTGTTGCCCAAATACCGGCTTCACGCAGGCGGCTTCTACGCCGTGTTGCCGACTCGCCGCCATGTTCCCGCAGCCGTACGCCGCTTCATGCAGTTCGCCATGGCAAAGTTCGAGAGCGAGGACAGATTTACGATTGAGGGCAAGAGGCGGGGGCGCCGTCAAGTCGGCACGTAGCGGGTCTTCGTCTGTGTTGACGCACGCATGCCAGGCCTACTGACTGGGTAGTTCTTTTATCACTGCAATGAAGAGCAACGCGCTTGTAGACGCAAACTCTTTAGGTGGAACACTCTGCGTCACAAGTGACAAGGCGCCTTGTGATGCAGCCCATTTCCCTAACTCGCGCGCAAGACGATAGTCGCGTGTAGAACAGGAATATCCCCGAGCCGCATGCTTGCACTGCTCCGCCGCAAATTCCTGCACCTTCTGACGCCAGTTGACGACGGGTGGTTTTTGCGCCTCAGCTATCGTTGTCCTTTCAACGACTCAAAACCCCGCCTGAAGTTGCTCCACCGCCGACAGACCTTGCTCCATAAGTGTAAGGAACGCGGTATTGGCCTTTTTCGCCGACGCGCCAATCATCAGCAGACGAAGCGCTTCTTCGCGCGCGGTGCGCACCGTCAGCACAATTACGCCTGCCGCCAATCGCACAAGGCCGTCTGCCTTTGAGCCAGCCAGCTCGGTGGCGAGTAGCTCAGTTGCTTCGTCCGCGAGTTCGCGCAGGCGCGCTTTCAGGGCTGGACTCGCCTCTACGACACGCCACCATGCGACCATCTGAATGCTGACGTGCAAGAGCGGATGCTTCTCTTCGCTCATCACCCGGATACGAGCGCGAAGGGCGTCGACGGGAGACTGGTCCTCCGATCTCAGGCTTATCGCTTGTCGAAAAGGTAGCAGCTTCAGGTCGTCCTCGCGGTCGAGAATAAGCTCTTCCTTGCGCGCAAAGTAATTGAAGACCGTCATCTTCGACACCTTAGCGGCGACGGCAATCTCGTCGACCGTCACTGCGTCGAAGCCATGATCGAAGAAAAGCTCAGTTGCCACGTCCGATATCCGTTGCCGAGTCTCCCGCTTCTTGCTCTCGCGTATCTGTCCCATGGGTCTTCCTTGTTCAAGCCAATGCAAGTGTAGACACCCTGCGTTTGGCAAAAATTATACCAGGTAAAAAATTCCTTGTATTATTTTGTACTGAGTATAAAATTCTGTCCGTGCCGCTCCACGGCGGGGCGCAACAGGTAAAGGAATAGCGAATGAAAGCTTCAAATAGCAAGAAGGTTCTGATATCGGGTGCAAGCTTCGCGGGGCTTTCGTCGGCCTTTTGGATGCTCCAATTGGGTTACGACGTGACCATCGTGGAGATTGCACCGGGCATACGCACCGGCGGGACGGCCGTCAACATTCGAGGGAACACCATCGATATTGCCATGCGCATGGGCATCTTCGAAGAGGTTCAGGCGAATCGCCTGAACCTGCGGCAGTGGGACTTCAAGAACGCCGACGACCATACCGAGCGCAGGCTGGTTCTGCGGGAGGAAGGCGAGCCACCATCAGACGACGACTACGAAATCGAGCGTGATGTGCTCATGAACATCTTGCTCGAAGCGTTGAAGGGACGCTGTGAAATCATATTTGGGGACAGCATTGCGTGGATGAGCGAGAGGGACCGCGTTGACGTCACCTTCGGTAAAGGAGAAAGACGCTCCTTCGACCTGGTGCTTGGCTGCGACGGCACGCATTCGCGCGTGAGGAAGCTCTGGTTCGGCGAAGAAACTCAGTTTATGCACTACCTGCAGCAATACTTCTCGATAACAATCGTTGATAAACTGCTTATTGAACGAGATACTGCACAGTTGTTCAACGTGCCAGGCAAGGCAGTGATGCTCAATGCCTACAAGAATAAAACGGACATCATCTTCGGATTCGTGTCCGAAAAGGAAATACCGTACGACTATCGCGACGAAACACAGCAGCGGAAAATCATCGCAGACCAATTTGCCGGAGTCGGTTGGAGGGCCACAGAGATGTTGAAGGAAGTCGAAAGCTCGGATAGCTTTTATTTTGACAAACTGTGTCAAATCCGAATGCCATCATGGTCGAAGGGGCGAATCGCATTGGTAGGGGATGCGGCGTACTGCGCGTCACCCGCAGCGGGAATGGGCGGCTCGCTGGCCATTGACGGGGCGGCGGCGCTGGGGGACGCGATGCAATCCGCCCCGGATGATTACACGCTGGCTTTCCACAACTACGACAAGAACTTCCGATCTTTTATTGACGGCGTGCAAGCTGACGCGGAGCGGACAGGTCTCGAGACATTGGTTCCGCGAACAGAAGAGGCAATCCGCGCACGAAACTCGAGGACGGAATTCGAGTTCTAGGTTGCTGTCATTCACCCATCGACTGCTACCTTCAAAGCCGCATTTAGCTAGCCAACTTTCGGCGCGCCGCAGCAGATTCAGAAACGCTCTTTGTTCATCGAATAGTGCGCGTTTTTTCGCCATGCCGAAAAGTTAAAACCGAGCCAAGGAAATTTCCCACTGCCATTGATGGAAAAATCCCAGCTCTATTGAGCGGTCTTGCGGTTTTGAACGGTCGGCATGGTAGCCGCAAACAATCAGTCCTTGTATGACGCCTTATTCGCAAATCAAAGCGAAGATTCGGTGCATTTTCTCAAGGAAAAGCCTCTCGCCTATTTGAACGAACTGTTTCATGAAATCAGTTGAGCATGGCGAGCAAGCCTGGGCAGGCTGCAAACCCTCAGTCCGATTCAAGACGACGCACCCAGCTTGCGTTCGAGCGCAGTACGAAATGTGCGGCTGACACGCAAGCGTTCGCCGTGGCGCAAGCTCAGCTCGAATTCGCCATGCGTAAGGGGAGCGAGCCGCACGATGGCATCGATGTTGACGATGGTGGAGCGGTGCACCCGGACGAAGCTCGGGCTGAGTCGCGCGCCAAGCTCAGTGAGCGAAGCGCGGTGCAGCAGTTCGCGTCCTCCGACGTGCAACATGACATAGACGCCGGCGCCGACGATGGCGTCGATGTCGGCGGTCGGGACGACTTGCACCCCTGCGCCGGTACGAACCAGCACGCGGTCCAATGCCGCACCTCCGCTTGAGCCCGACTGTGCGAGCAGGCGCAAGGCTTCCCTGCCGAAGCGACGCAACTCGTCGTCTTCGAACCGCTGGCACACTCTGGACAGCATGGCTTCGAAACGCGCATCACTAAACGGCTTGAGCAGATAATCGAGCGTGCCGGTCTCGAACGCCTGGACGGCGTGCTTGTCATAAGCCGTGACGAAGACCGTCGGCGGCATGGCCTCGGGGCCGACCTCACGCAACACGTCCAGGCCGGTCAGTCCGGGCATTTGCACGTCGAGGAAGACGAGGCCGGGCGCTTGCGCCTTGATCACCTCGACGGCGAGGGCGCCGTTGTCGGCTTCGATAACCGTGCCGCTGTATGCATTCTCCCGCAAGCGATCGATGATATGCTGCCGAGCCGGCGCTTCATCGTCGACGACCAGCACCAGCACATTTTCCGGGATGAGGGCGGTCATAGGACGGCAATGTCAAATGCGGAACGAAACGGCAAGGAAATTTCCGCTTCCGCGCCACCTTGATCGCCGCTTCGCAAAACAAGACGCCCCTTGCCGTGGGCTTCGACGCGCTCCCGTGTCACCGTCAGTCCAACTCCGGCGTGTTGCGAAAACTCCCAGTTCTGCGCCAGGCCTGCGCCGTTGTCGGCAACCTTGATGACGAGACAATCGGCCTGCCGCTCGGCTCGAATTTCGATGCGCCCATCGTCGGTGCGGTTTGCCAGCCCATGGCGGAATGCGTTTTCCACCAGCGGCTGCAATATCAGGCTGGGCACAAGCGCCGAGCGCGTCTCCGGCGTCACCTTGAGTTCGACGGTGAGCCTGCCCTGGAAGCGAATGCGCTGGATTGCCAGGTAATGTTCGAGGAAATCCAGTTCCTCTGCCAACGGCACATCCTGTCGGTAACCTGGCTCGAGGGTCTGGCGCAACAATTCGGCAAGATGCTCGATCATCTGTCTGGCCTGACGCGGTTCGGCCTGCACGTGAGCTGATATCGTGTTGAGGGTATTGAACAGGAAATGCGGGT
>OUWB010002119.1_pt2 | contig 12679 bp, 11 predicted proteins | sample 1779821 | NCBI WGS metagenome assembly OUWB01 (sample SAMEA3914806, study PRJEB12502) | metagenome | biome: forest; material: soil | place: Canada | collected 2011-08-03 | depth 0.1 m
GCCACCGCTGTCGCGAAGAGCAAGAAAGGCCAGTAATCATGGGCACTCCTAACCCTGCGGTTGACTTGACCACGGTGGCTAACATCCACACGTGGTTGAACATACCGACCGGCAACACTGGGCAGGATGATCTGTTCCAGATGTTGATTACCGCTGAAAGCCAGCTTATCGCCAATTACTGCAACCGCAATTTCATTTCGCAGGATTATACGGAGGTACGCGACGGTACGGGGTCACGGGAACTCATGATGAAGCAGTGGCCCATCACGGCAGTGTCGTCGGTGCAGATCAATAACGACGTGGTGCCGTACCAGAGCCAGTTTTCCCAGAACGTGCCTTTCGTTACGCCGGGTTGGAATAGCTGGGGTGGCCCGCTGCCGACTTCGTACTACTGGACAGGCCGCCGCATTCTGGCCCGTCTGGGCGCATGGCCGCGTGGGCAGGCGAATCTGCTGGTCAGCTACACGGCAGGCTACCCGGCCGATGCGCTGCCCGCAGATCTGATTCAGGCAGCCACCGAGCTAGTAGCGTTCCGTTATAAACAGAGTACACGTGTTGGCATTGGTGGCGGTCAAGCTATCGACGGCCAGAACGTGAACTTTGGCGGGACAGGCAGTAGTGGCCTTAGCGGAAGCAACATGGGCGACATGCCGCAGTCGGTGAAGACGGCCTTGCAGCACTACCGCAAGGTCATGCAGGTTCTAACGGACGAATAAGATGGACTTCTCGTATATCATTTCGGGAACACCGGAGGTACTGGCGGGACTGCAAAGCCTTCCAGACCGCCTGCGCGTGGAACTCAATACCGAGATGGAAGACATAGTAGCCTATCTTGCGATGTATGTCGTAACCGACAAGCTGAGCGGGCAGGTGTTGGCTCAGCGCAGCGGCAGGCTTGCAGGGAGCGTCGGTGGGAGCGTCACGACCGATGCAGGCGGCACGGTAACGGGCAATGTAACTGCCGACGCTCCCTACGCGGGCATTCAGGAACGGGGAGGCGTCACAAGACCCCACACCATCCTGCCGGTAACGGGCCGGGCGCTTAAATTCAGGCTGGGCGAGCAGGACGTGTTCGCCAGCAGGGTCAAGCACCCCGGCAGTGTCATGCCGGAGCGCAGCTATCTGCGCAGCAGCCTTACGGACCTCCACGACAGGATCGTTGGAGACCTTTCAGATGCAGTGGCGCGGAGTATCAGGCCATGAGCGGCGCTCTAGACCGTGAACTGGTGTACAGCACTCTGTTTGCGTTCATGCAGGCGGCATTGCAGGCGCAGACGGCTGTCACCATTAACACCATCAGCCGCACGGCTGTGCACTACATTCAGGTGGACCCGCGTGTGGAAATGCCAGCGGTCTACCAGTTGCAACGGGGCGAGCAGGTCGTCCGCAAACGTGGTCTCGGCTCGAAGATCCAACTTCAGTCCGAGTATTTGATCTACACAGCGCAGACGGAGGACGGCACGCCGCCTTCCACAGCAATTAACCAGATTATCACCGCCCTCGACGCGGCGTTGCAGGCTCCGGCAAACCCGGACAATACGCAGCACATTGGTTTGCCGGGCATCGTCGAACATTGCTGGATCGAGGGCAAGATTGAGATTTACGAAGTGGTATTGGATGGAATACCATGTTCGATCAGTATCGTCCCCATCCACACTCTTTGCACTGACTAACGTAACAGGAGAATCATCATGCAACTCGGATTTGGCGCAGGCGTCTTGATGGGGACCCCGGTGCAAACCGCTGCGGGTGCTAACATCGCTAACCCCACCCCAACGAAATTCGGCGTCCTGCAAGAAGCAGTGCTGGACATCGAGTTCAACCAGAAAGAACTGTACGGCGGCAACCAGTTCCCGGTTGCGATCGGCCGTGGGCAGGGCAAGATCACGCTGTCCGCGAAGGCGGCGCAGATCAACGGTCTGGCGTGGTCCAACCTGTTCTTCGGGCAGGGTACGCCGACACCGGGCCTCATCGGTGTGTTCAACGACGTTGCCGGCGAGCTTATCCCCGCCACCACCCCGTTCACCATCACAGTTGCGCCGCCGAACAGTGGTACGTTCGAGGCCGACCTCGGTGTAACGAACGCGCAGGGCGTGCCGCTCACGGCTGTCGCCACGACGCCCACCACTGGTCAGTACGAGGTGAATCTTGCTACCGGCGTGTACACGTTCGCAGCGGCGGATGAAGGTACGCAGGTGTTCATCAACTATACGTACAGCGCAACCAGCACCGCCGTGCCGGGCAGCCAGAACCAGATCGTGCTGAGTGAGTTGATGGGCTACACGCCGACGTTCAGCGTGGATCTCTCGATGCAGTACAAGGGGCAGCAGCTGAATTTCCACCTCTACAACTGCGCGAGTACCAAGCTCAGCTTGACTACCAAGCTGGAGGATTTCTTGATTCCGGAGTTCTCGGCGGCGGCGTACGCCAACGCAGCAAACCAGATCCTGTCCTGGTCGGTGACGAACCAGTAAGCAGGCCGCGTAACAACATAACTAGCAGGAGCACAAAATGGAACCGAAATCGGCAATGGAACTCATTCAGGGTCGCCCGATGCAACTGGGCCGCCGGGTACTTATCTGCCCGGCGCTTAACCTGAAGGGTATGCGTGTGTACAAGGAAGAGCTCAACTTCATTGAGCGCGGTGTGCCGGAAGAGAAGCGCGGCGACAGGGAAGAGCAGTACAAATTCCTCAGCACGCTTGCGACGGTTGCGCTGGCCGCCTTGCAGCGCAACTACCCGGACATCACACTGGAAGAAGTCGAGGACGGCATTGACTTTAACAACGTTCGCGAAATCACGCAGGCCGTGATGGGGGCCAGCGGCTACCTCACCACCAGCGAAGAAGACGGCCACGTCAGGCTGTTCGGCGACAAGGGAACCGTACCAGTGGGGGAGCGGACTGGGACGACATCATAATTGATATCTGCCACGCGTTCCCAGGATGGACCTGGGAATACGTGGAAGAGTTCATGTCGGTCCCGCGCATCAACAAGATAGTAGAGCACTGGCAGTACGTCGCGCCTCCTGCCTATAAATCACTGGCAGCGTCCATTGGGTTCAAGCCAAAGGTGCGGGCTACCAAGCATGTGGAGATTTCGGAAGAGGAAAACGAGCGGAACGCAGCGGCGCTCATGGCAATGTTCCCCATGACACGCGGCAAACCGCAACCGCGTCCAAAGAACTTGCCACCACCGGGTGAGAAAAATGTCTGACAATACGATTGGCATCAAGGTTATAGTAGACCCCAGTCAGGCGTCATCAGGATCGGGGGATGCCGCCAAGGCCATCGCAGATGCCGCCGATTCTATCAACGCTTCTCTCAAAAGCGTAACAACTTCTTCAAACTCCACCGGGGCCGCTATTCGTAGCGGCTTCGCTGGTATTGAGGATCAGCTTCGTGGCGTGCAGGCTGCCATGGCCGGGGTAGCCACCGCCGTCACCACCAGTGGCGCACAGATCAACGCCACGCTCAACCAGATACCTGTCAATGCAGGACGCGCTGCTGCCGGTATGAACGGGCTCGCCCATAGCAGCACGGGCGTACGCCGCGAATTGCTGGTGCTGGGCCACGAGATTATCACCGGCAACTGGACACGCCTGCTGGGCAGCGTGGTCGTGCTGGGTGAGCGCATGGACCTGCTGCGCGGACTGATGTCGCCGGTTGGCGTCGGCATCGGCACCATCGTGGCAGGGTTGGCCGCCATGGCTATCGCCGCCTTTGAAGGCGCGCAGGACATTGACAAGCTGGATAAAACCCTGGAACTGACTGGCAACCGTGCCGGGCTTACCCAGGAACGTTATATGGACATGGCGAAGTCCATAACGGAAGCCAACGCTGAGATCACCAACAGCAACGCGCGCAGCGCCGTGCAGGCCACGGCAGGCACGGGCGTATTCGGGCCACAGGCTACGCAGGCCGTAGCCACTGCGGTAGCGGAGATATCGCGCCTTTCTGGTCAGGCTGCCGACAAGGTAGCGGCGGACTTTGCCCGCATGGATGAAGGCGTTGCCAAGTGGGCAACTGAGAACAAGGATGCGAAGAACCTTGTTACGGCTGCCGACATGGAATACGCCCGCGCGCTGGAAGAGATGGGCGACAAGGAACAGGCGGAAGTGTTCATCGCTCAGAAGATCTCTGAACGGCTGCAACAGGTGCGTACCGACCTTGGCATACTGCCCACCCTGTGGAACGAAGTGAAAGACGCGGCTTCCAATGCCTGGAACGCGATGATGAACTTCGGGCGGCCGGATACCATCTCGCAGCAGATTGACAAGCTGCGCCGCCAGCGTGACGAGATTGCGCAGGGTGGTGGGCTGGCCGGTGCGCTGGATGGTGGTGCCGCAACGCTGGGCAACGGCGGGGACACCAGCGTCATCGATAAGCAGATCGCCGCATTGCAGGCGCAGGAGAAAGCTAACAACGCCAAGGCAGATAGCGACGCCAAGGCAGCACGCAACAACGCCGACGCCAAGAGCGGGGCCAGCCAGCTGGATGAAATGGCTGCTCGCTACGACAAGACAACAAGGAAGACGAAGGAACTTGCCGACGCACAGGACGCCCTCAACAAGGCGCTGGAAGGACTGCCTGAGCCTGCCAAGCGCAGCGGCGAACAGATTGCGTACGCCTCCAAGATGCAGGAGGAGTACAACGAGACAGTCGCCGGCATTAACTCACGTGGCGAGAAGAAGCCGAAGTCACTGGGTGCCAGCGCAGCAGGCGCGCCCGCCCGCAGCGAAGACAATGGCGAACTCGCCTTGCTGAAGGACAGCCTCAGCAACGAAGAGAAGCAGCTGGAACGCTCGTACAAATCAAATGAAATCAGTCTTCAGCAATACTACGAAGAACGCAAGCGCATTACGCAGGAGGGCATGCAGGCAGAAATTGCTGTGGCACAGAAAGGCGTTGACAATGCGGAGAGTTCGGCCAAGTATGCCAAAGGCCCAAATGAGCAGGCCGAAGCCCAAGCTCGTATCATCCAGGCCAAGAACCGAGTGGCACTTCTCAATCAGCAACTTGCTGAGCAAGAGAAGGACCTGACGCAGGAAATGCAGGAGCAGCAGAAGGCGCAGGATAGCAAGATTGCCGCGTTGCAGATTGAAGCCGACGTTAGCCGCCAGCTTGCGCAGGTGACGCGCGACCAGACCATCGGCAGTGAGCAGGTGCGGCTGGGCCAGATGACGAACAAGCAGCTGGAACAGCTTGAAGTCCAGCTTGAGAACGACCGGTACGAAATTGAGTTGCAGGGCTTGCAGAAGCGTGCCGCCTTGCAGGACCAAACGGTTGCGCAGCAACAGCAACTGAACAACCAGATTGAACAGTTGGAGCAGCAGCACCAGCAGAAGCTGCTCGCCTTGCAGGTGCAGAGCGCCGAGGAACAGGCCAAGCCGCAGCAGCAACTGGTGCAGTCCATCGAGGATGATTTCGCACAGTTTTTTGAATCGGTGACCGAAGGTACGAAGACGTTGAAGAACGCGTTCCTCACCATGGCGACCGATATCCAGAAGCAACTGGTGCAGGTGCTGTCCAAGCAACTGGTGAACAACCTGTTCGGCGGTGGCACCGGCGGAGGAGCCGGGCTCAGTGGTTTGGTTGGTAATATGCTGGGCATGGCCGGTAACGGCGTGGGCGGCCCCACCAGTGGTCAGAATGGTGGTGTCAACACGGCAAACGGAGGCCTCTGGAACTCTATACTGGGTTTGATTGGGCAGGCAAGTAGTATGGGCGGCGGAGGCGGTAGCAGTATGATGGGAGGATTCAGTAGCCTGTTCGGTAGTGGCAGCGGCGCAGCGGGCAGCGAGGCAGGCGCTTTCGGCTTCAGCACGGGCTTGGAAGGCACCGGCGATGCAGTGGCTGCGGGCGCGGCTAGCGACGCTGGCAGTAGCGGCATGAGCGCGCTGATGGGCATCGCTGCGTACGCCAAGGGCACGAACTACGTGCCGACTACCGGGGTTGCGCTGCTGCACAAGGGCGAGGCCGTGGTGCCCGCCGCCTACAACAACGGTGGAGGCTCGCGCAATATGAGCGCGCGAATCCAGAATAACTTCTACATGCCGAAGAACTACGATCTGCGCACGCAAACGCAGATGGCGTACGCGGCAGGTGGCTCTATACAGAATGCCTTGCGGAGGAACGGGTAATGGCTCAGCCTTTTCTTGAAACGCCGCGCTTCCCGGACGATCTATCGTTCTACGCGCTGGGCGGTGTTTCGTACAATACGACCGTGGTGGGCAGCACCAGCGGCCGGGAAACCCGTAACAGCGTGTGGCTGTACGGGCGCGCTCAGTTTGACCTGCAAGGCAGCATGCGCACCACCACCGGGGTCGCCAACCCGTACAGCATCCAGACGCTGCGCAACTTCTTCCGCGTAGCCAAGGGGCAGGCGTACGGGTTCCGCTTTCGCGACTGGACCGACTACCAGGACGAAGGTAACGGCGTGTTCGGACCGCTGCTGCCGAACTACTCCACGCCCGTTACGCCCACTGCCGCCGCCACCGGCCAGCCGCAGTACCAGATGTTCAAGACGTACGTGCTGGCACCGTTGGCTGATTACAAGCCGATCCAGAAACCGCTGGACGTTATCGTGCTGCGCAACAACGCCGTTATAGCCGAAGGCAGCAGCCCCGGTAATTACGCGCTGGACACCACGACCGGCATTCTGACCATGGTGCCTGACAGTACTGAGAACGTATCTTCATGGACTGCCGGGTCTTCTACCAGCATGGTTGTGCCAGCTGTGCCAGCTAACTGGACCGTGGGGAAGGAGCTATACATAGCGGGCGTTACGGGCGACACCAACGGCGTACTCAATGGTAAGGCACTGGCTATCCTCACCATTTCCGGCACGACGGTTACGCTTAACGTGAACACCAACGGGCTTACGCTGACGGGTGGCAACGCCAGTCTGTACCCGCAACCCAGTGAGACTCTGGAGTGGCAGGGCACGTTCGATCTGCCCGTGCGCTTCGCCACTGACGTATTCGCGCCTCAGATTGAAGACGACGGCACGCTGTACGCGTTCCAGACGCTAACCATCGCGGAGATCCGGCTGTGAAAACCGTAACCTCCAACATGATAGCGTTCCTTGGTGGGGACGTTCGCACCATCGCAACGCTGTGGCTGTGTACGCGCACGGACGGTGCCGTGTTCGGCTACACGGACCATGACCAGGATATCCTGTTTAACGGACAGGTGTACAAGTCGGCTATTGGCTACACAGCCAGCGCGGTCGACAGCACCAGCGACATGTCTACCAGCAACATGGAAATCAACGCGCTACTGGACGGCCAGGATATCCTGGAAACGGACATTGAAGGCGGCCTGTGGAACAACGCGGCGGTGACCATCAGTCTGGTGAACTTCATGGACCTTACCATGGGTTCCGTCACGCTGAACAGCGGCGTCATCGGGCAGTTCAACATCGGGCTTGGCACGTTCACCGCTGAACTGCGCTCGCTCAGCCAGCTTATGCAGCAGCCGCTGAACGAAGTGTACTCGCCTATGTGCCGGGCCACGCTGGGCGATAGCCGCTGCACGGTGAACCTTGCGCCGCTTACCTTTTCGGGCGTGCCGGTAACGGGCGTAATTGACAACCTGCATATCGCGGCCGCGTCACTTACGCAGGCAGGCCCCACGGTGGAGTACATCGACAGCACCGGCAGTACGGTACCCACCACGTCGCCTTACACGATTCAGGTAGTGCCGCCTACCGGTGGTGCGTTTGTGGCAGACCGGCAGGTGAAGGACGCTTTCGGCAACATCTTCACCAACGTCGGCAGCAGCGGCGCGCCCACGGCAGACGGTACGTACACGTGCACGCCCACCGGCCTGTACACGTTTTACTACGGCGGTAGCCCGCAGGACGACGCGGGCATTGAGGTCTTCATCAACTATAACTACAGCATCGGCTACTTCGCCTATGGCACGCTTCAGTTCACCAGCGGTCAGAACGCCGGGTACAAGAACGAGATTCGTGCGTTTGCGCCGGGCGAAATTACGCTGGCGCTGCCGATGCCGTACCCTGTAGCCGTTGGTGACGAGTTCACCATCTCGGCTGGCTGCGATCGCAGCATGGGCACGTGCATCGGGCGCTTCAATAATATTGTGAATTTCCGGGGTGAGCCGTATGTGCCGGGCACGGACACCATCTACAAATCGCAGGTCACTACGACTACCAACGCGCTATGAACAAGCGAGACGAAATTGTGCAGGAGGCCCGCAAGTGGCTGGGCACGCCGTACCGCGCACAGGCGCACGTGCTGGGCGTTGGCGTGGACTGCGTGAACCTTGTGAACGAGGTACTGTGCGCCGTCGGTGCACATGAACGCCGGGAACTGCCCGTGTACCGCGCCCGCCCCAACGGGACATTGCAGGATCAGGTCGGTGAGTACCTGAACCGTATCCCGATCATACAGGCGGATACTGGTGACGTGCTGCTGTTCAAGCACCCCACCATGGGGCCTAGCCACCTTGCGCTGCTTACCAGCAAAACGACGATCATTCATGCCTACATGATGAATCGTAGGGTGATTGAGCACTCCATTGATGACCGCTGGCGCAAGATGATTGCCGCCGCGTTCCGTGCCAAGGGAGTAGAATAATGGGCCAGATGGTATTGACTGGCGTAGGCGCTGCGGTAGGCGGCTACTTTGGCGGCCCGATGGGTGCCGAGGTAGGCGGCATGGTGGGCGGCATTATCGGCGGCCTGCTGTTCCCGCAGCATAAGACCGTGAACATGCCGGACCTGCGCATCCAGAACAGCGCGTACGGCATGCCTATTCAGTGGGCGTACGGCGTCATGCGTGTTACCGGTAACGTCATATGGTGCGCGCCGCCTACCGTACACACGCAGGAACACCGCGAAGGCGGCAAGGGCTTTCTGGAGCCTACGTACGACACTAACAACTATCAACTAAGCTTTGCTGTCGGCCTGTGTGAAGGTCCGGTAGTAGGGCTGCGCCGCATCTGGGCAAACGGCACGCTGATCTACGACGTAACCAACCCGGCAGACTTTGAGCAGCTTTCGGGCTCGGCGAACATGGTGACGAACTTTACTTTCTACAACGGAAGTGAAACCCAGTTGCCGGACCCGACCATGGAAGCCCAGGAAGGCGCAGGCAACGTGCCTGCCCACCGAGGCATGGCGTACGTCGTGTTCCAGAACCTGGACCTGACCAACTACGGCAACACGGTGCCGAACCTGTCGTTCGAAGTTATTGTGGACTCGGAGCCGACCTACTCGGATACGGGCAATTTTACGTTCACGCCGGACCCGAATCTGATTGTATCGCCTGTGTCGTTCCTGACAACGCTCAGCGCAGGCGGCGGTCTTGGCTGGACGCAGGGCATCGCCACCGGCACGCCTGACTTTGGTTGGATGCCGATCACGGCTACACCGTACGGCATCACTACGTCTGGGCCACTGGCTACTTCCTTCCCGTTCTCTGGCGATCTGCTTTACAGGTTCTGCGATCTGTCTGGCAAAGGCCGAGTGATGGATGTCGTTGGCAACCTGTACGATCCGACGTATCAGGGGCCGCTGTTCACAGAGTCGCCCGGTGGCGTGCCGATCCCTGTGCCGCCGACCTATCTGGTTCAGACACTGAGCGTGAGTTTGCTGGGGCTCACGCTCTCCACTACGCAGGGCATCATTTCGCCGGACGGTAGCAAGGTGTTCACCGCTGGCGGGCAGGGCACGAATAGTATCTTTTCGTACGACTTCAACGAGGAGACGTACAATCAGGTTACGCCATTCCCATCAGACCCGCCAGGACCCGGCGGCCTGGAGTCGTTTACACTTATCGCTTTGTCAAACGACTACCTGTACGCCGCCACGGAGAACAGCAATTCCGCGCATTACGGGAATATGCTGGTGTTTGACTACAACCTGAATCTGGTGGGAGAATACGCCGTTGGCATGGTATCGCCGCTGGTGGCTGTAGGCTACGCGCTGAACGACAATCAGGTGTACATCACCAATCTGTCTATTACCGGTGCTGTCAACAACAATATAAAGATGTTCAGTCTTGGCAATGGTACGTGCATAGATACAGGCGTGCCCAGCGATACCAGCGGCAATGTGAATACGTTCTTTTATCAGAACGCGGTGCAGTACTTTTCTGACAAGGCGTTCGGGCCTACTTTCTACGGCATCACGCCCAACTGGAACCAGTTGCCGCCCATAACGGTTGAAGACGTGATCAACGACGTGTGCGCCCGTGCCGGTCTGAGTAGCGGCCAGTACGACGCCACCAACTGTACAGATCAGCTGGTGGGGTATCTGGTTGGTGACAACAGCAGCGGCAAGGACGCGTTGGCCCCGCTGTTGCAGGTTTACTTCACTGACGTAAGCGACACAGACGGCAAGCTCAAGTTCGTGCGCCGGGGCCAGAGTCCCACAGTCACCATTCCGTACAGCGCCATCGGGGCCACGGGGCAGAATAACGAAGCGAACATGAATCCGTTGAAGCGAACGATCCTGCAAGAAGTGGATCTGCCGCAGCGGCTGTCGGTTACGTACTACGGCTCTAACAACGACTACAACTTTGTCACGCAAACGGCGTACCGTGTGCAGACAACCAGCAACTACAAATCCACGGTGAAGGCAGCCGTAGCGATGCAGGACGCCAACGCCATGTCCTGCGCGCAGGCCATTCTGTGGTCTACGTGGGCACGCCGTGAGCAGTACACGTTTGAAACGGATCTTTCGTACCTGTACCTGGAGCCGACTGACGTCATTAACGTGGTGGACTCCCACGGCAAGGCGCGCACGATGCAGCTTACGTCTTGCCAGTACGACGGTACCGGCATTATAAAGTGGAACGCGAGCAGCGAAGTACCGGCACTCTACCCGGCCTACGGCGCGGTAACGCCTGTGCAGGCCGCCCCGCCGCTGGGTTATTCGCCGCAGCGCGTGGGCTATGCAGGACCTACCATCATCTTCGTGCTGGATGTGCCGCCGCTCACCAACACGGATACCACGCAGGGTCTGTACGTGGCGGCATGCGGGTATAGCGCAAGCTGGCCGGGCGCTGCCATAGAGATGAGCCGGGATGACTCTACCTTTACCGCCAGCACCAGCATTGCCAGTGCTGCGGCCATGGGCTATACGAGCGCGGCGCTGGGCGCGTACAGTGGCGGCAACCAGCCTGACGAACTTAACACCGTGACGGTAACGCTGTACGACCCGGGCGCAACGCTCAACAGCATCAGCTACGCCAACTTTCTGAACAACGAAAACGTGGCGCTTATCGGAAACGAGATTGTCGGATTCCGCAACGCCACGCTGGTGAGTGGCACCACGTACCGGCTTAACGGGCTGCTGCGCGGCTTGCAGGGCACAGAGGCCGCCATGCTGACGCACGTGTCTGGCGAGCGGTTCGTGTGTCTCTCACAAGGTGGCTTGGGCAGCGTTGGCATCAACTTGACTGACCTTGGGCAACCATTGTATTTCCTGCCACAGACACTGAATGCCTCATCCAGCCAGTCTCAGACAGTGACGTGCACGCCCACTAACGCGCGGGTCCAGCCGCTGAGCCCAGTGCTGTTCAAGTGCTTTGAAGTGGGCACTGGCGGCACTGCCAGCGTGGACATGTTCTGGTTCAGGCGCGCACGTGTCAACAACCAGTGGCTGGATAATACGGACGTACCGCTTGATGAGAGCACGGAAGGCTATACTATCAGCGCCACAGATTCTGTCGGTAACCTGATATGGCAATACTCGTTCAACCTTGCCACGCCTTTCGGCACCACCGAGCCTAACGCCGTGTGGCCCGCCACCGCGCTAGGCATAGGACAGACCGGCTTGCCGTTCGGTAGTGTCGCATCGGGTACCGCAATAACGATGTCGGTAAGGCAGCATAGCGATCAGGGTGTGCTGGGCGTACCGGCCTACTTCACGTTCACCAAAGCATAACAGGAGCACGAAATGAGCAACAGTACCACGCTGATGGATACAATCAGCACGGCACAGAGCAACAAGGAAGCCGTGGTGAACGCGCTGGTTGACGCGCTCAGCCCAGCGGCGCTTTGGGGCCGTCATGCCAGCGCGTGTAATCTGCTGGTCTGGGGCTACTACGGCGGCACGTACTACACCACCAGTGCTGCGAACGCCATCGCAAACGGCACGGTGACACTGACGGCCAGCACCACGAACTACCTGTACGCGAACGCCACCACCGGGGTCGTCAGCGTGAACACGACAGGCTTCCCGGCTGGTAGCATTCCGCTGTACACGATTGTCACCAATGCGACCACCGTTACGTCTTATACGGACGAGCGGTCCTACCAGCCTTCGGCCGTTGGTGGCGGGGGCGGTAGTGGCACGGTTACGAGCGTGGCAGGCGCTGGTGGTATTGAGTCTGCAACCGGCGCTATTACTGTGAGTGGTACGCTGCGTGAGACAATGCTGCTCGCAGGCGGGGCTGTGCAGACAGCGGCGTACACATTCGTAACAGGTGACCGTGGCGCCACGCTTGTGATGAACAGTGCCAGCGCGGTCAGCCAAGCGCTGCCCACGCCAACCGGCAGCACGCTCACCACGAATTTTCCCAAAGGCTGGTTCGGGTGGATTGAGAACATCGGCGCTGGCGTGGTTACGCTGGGCGTGCCGACTGGCGAAACACTTGACGGAGTAACGAACGGCACACTGGCGCTGAACCAGAACACCGGCGTCGGGTA
>OUWB010002313.1_pt2 | contig 12653 bp, 11 predicted proteins | sample 1779821 | NCBI WGS metagenome assembly OUWB01 (sample SAMEA3914806, study PRJEB12502) | metagenome | biome: forest; material: soil | place: Canada | collected 2011-08-03 | depth 0.1 m
CGGATGTCCACCGCCTGGCCGCCGCGACGGAACTCGGGTGTCAGCTCGACAACGGTGGTGGCAAATCCCGCCTTGTCCAGCCAATAAGCCAGCGCCAGGCCGGAAACGCCAGCGCCTGAGATAAGTACGTGCTTGATCATGTTCTGTCCTCGCCGGTGCGGCGCGTTGCGATTGCTGTCGGAAGATGGCTCAGCGCAGCGCGGTCTGCTGGCGCATGTGCTGCGGGAACGATTGGGTAAACCGCATGGCGGCGTACACGGTGCCCACGATGATGAGCGTGATGGCACGCGTAGGAATCAAGCTTTGCCATAGCGCGATATCGGCAAGGATGATCACCGCAAAGGCAGCTGCCCACGCCAGTGAAATCACCTGGTTGTTGCGAATGAACGCATTGCTGCGCCAGAGCGACGGATCCACACGTGGCTTGGCATAGTCCATGGTGAACGGCTTGCCGAGCACGATCGTGGTCAACACGATGAGTAGCAGCCCCGTATCGACGCAGATGCGCACCACGGCAATGGAAAGCGTCGCGCCGGACGTCCATACGAAGATGGCGAGTGCGCTGAAGAGCACGCAGGTGCCGATATCGAGAAGCTTTATCCGCCGGTCCGGCAGGACACCGTCATGGACGATCGCACCGGCAGCGACGGCGGCGCCGGCCAGCAGGCCTTCTTCGGTGTGTCCCAGCGCACTGGCCACGGCGAAGGCGATGAAGGATAGGAAACCAAGGATGATTTTCATGACCACGTACCTGTCAGGGTTTACCAAGCGGTGTTGCGACTATCAGGCGGCGATCGGCGGCGCACTTCCTTGTCTGGACCTCCAATGCCCGTGCCACCTTGCCCTATCTCTATCTTTACAATGTCTAGATAGTTTGCGTAGAACGTAACCTTCTGTCAACACTTATCTTTACGATGCCTAGATAGCGCTCTGGGCCGCCCGTCCCGGACCGCTCCCCACAGCTACCGAGACAGCGGTTTGGGGCGGCTATGCGATGCGCTGGCCCGTCCACAAGGTTCGCGAACGGTGATGCCAGGCAACGGGATGGTTTGAAGGGGTGATAACCCTCCAGCTCCGCGAGCGAGGCACGGCTGGCCGGCTGCGGCTGGGGCGCCGATCGCGCTCTTGAAGCGACCTGGCCAGAGATCGCCTAGGGCCGCAGGCGCATGCCATCTTCGGCAAACACCACCGGGCCTTGGTAGTGCTCGCGAATGGACGCCTCGACGCTGACCCTTTGCAAATCCGTTGCGGGCGACAAGTGACTGAGCAGAAGTTTTTTTGCTCCGCTGCTGGCAGCCACCAGGCCAATCTCATTTGGCGGCGTATGCAGGGTGTAGAGCACAGGTGGAGATCGGGGCGGATCGAGCACGACGCAGTTGAATGCCAACAGGCTGGTGTGCTGCGCAATGCGACCCAGGTTGTCGATGCCCTTGGCGTCGATATCGCCGCTGAAGGTGATGCTTTGATGGTGATAGTCGATGCGATAAATCACGGCAGGCGCATCGCCGTGATGGCCCGCTATCGCTCTTATCTCCAGGCCATGATCGGAGTAGATGACTCTCGGCGCCTGCGGGGCATTTGCCGACGCATCGATATCCGTCGCATCGATCGTGACGGGCGCCGCAAAATTATGCAGATAGCTGTACGCGCCATCCGCGCCGAACAGCAAATCGACAAGGTGGCTGGTCGAGGGGAAGCTGGCTTCCCCATTTTCGCCCTGGTGCCCGGTAGGGCCAAAGACCCGGAAATGGACCGGCCCGGTGCCTGACACGGCGCGCGCCTTGAATAGCCCTGGCAATTCGCCGGTATGATCGATATGCAAATGCGTCAGCAGCACGATATCAAGCTTGGCCAATGACAGTTTTGCCTCGCCGATCCGTACGAAAGTTCCAGGCCCCGCTTCGGCCAGGATGCGAGGTTCGCCGTCGACCAAGACGACATACCCCGCGCCAGCCCTGCCCGTTGCACCAGGACCACCCGAACCCAGCACGATCAATTCCAATGGCGACGCCGTCGGCGCAGCGGCGCTGCTGGTAACGGCGAATATCAGGATCGCGGCAAAAAGCGACAGCTTGAACATGGGTGCTTCCCCAAAGGGCATGAAGCAAGTCCGCATTTGGACGTCCCCTCATCCAAGCATCCCGCATCTGTGGCATCCGCGTCGACTTGCATGCCGTGCTATGCCGGACGGCCTAATGCAACTTGGCACGCCATCGTCCATGGACGGCTATCAAGTGTTTACACGGACAACGTGCTGCGATGCGTCAGCTGCATCGCAAAGGGCGGTGGGCAGAGAGTCGATCACGCGTCGTCGTTGCGTGAAGGTTTCTTTTCTTTTGAACCGAAAACTAACTGATCCTGAGCGGTTGCCCGGTTGAAGACAGCCGAGGTTCATTGCGTTCCAACTATTCCTTTACGTGTTCGGTGCTGACGCAGCGCATCAATCAGGAACCGTCATAAAGGACGATTCGCGGCACGTAAGCCTTCTGCCCGCCGAATGAAAGCCAATCTGCCGTGCCATCTCCCATTGAGATGTGCTCCTTCTTCCGCTCCGCTTTTGCGCTTGGGCGTAGGCGTCTGCACGACATTATTGATAGAGGCGAACCATCTTGAATACGCAGTTGCTTCCCACAGAACGCTTGCCGCGACCTACGGCGCCTCCTCCGCGCATGCCCGATCCCGACAACAAATCGCCTTTCGCTTTCGTGCCGCGCCTGGCCGGCTATGCGCTGATGGCCTTCGTTGGCTGGCTATTGGTATCCACGCTGTTTGAGCCGTGGATGTCCACCAGCGCGACACGCGCCGTGCTCAACGCACCCGCCATCCTCATCACTACACCTATCAGCGGCACCGTGAGTGCCCAATACGCTCAAAACGGACAACCGATAGCGCCTGGGCAGACCATTGCCGTGGTCAAGAACACCACCGTGGCACGCGATGCGCTGACCACGCTGCTTACCCAACGCCTGGATCTGCAAAGCCATCTAGACAACCTCAACAGCCGCCTGCAGTCCGACCAGCACATGCTCGACTACACCAACGCGCAATATGACAAGTACCAGCAGGCCAGCGTGGCGCAGCTCAAGAACTCTTATGCGTCCATGCAGGCGCAGCAGGATGCGACCAATGCCAAGCTGGAGGAACTCGACGCCAAGTACGCCCGCGCCATGGCGCTGGAACGCGACGGCGCCGTCAGCGCAGCGGTGGTCGCTGCCGCCCGTTCCGAGGCAGATACCGCACGAAGCGAAGCCGACGCGCTGGACAAGAATGCACAAAGCGTCGGTGCCGGCATCGATGCGGCGCAACGCGGCGTCTACGTATCCGCAGGACAAGACAGCAACGGCCAGCTGCCGCAATTGGCACAGCGTCGCGCCGACCTGCAAAACAGCATCAAGGACGAGCAGGCGCAGATCCAGGCCCAGACCAGTCAACTGAACAATCTCAACCAGCTGATCACGCACGAGCAAGGCCGCGTGCAAACCCTCTCTGACTACGCCGTCAAGGCGTTTGCCCCCGGCACGGCGCAGGAAGTCGTGGCGCCCATTGGCACGCAGGTCGCGGCAGGCGCAACCTTGGTGCGCGCTACCGACTGCAGCAAGACCGATGTGGTGGCCGTGTTCCCTGCCCGCATGTCGCCACGGCTGAACATTGGCACGGAGCTCCATGTGCGAGTGGATGAAACCAGTCGGCCGCGCAACGCGCACATTACGCAATTGCTGCCCAAGGCCACCGAATCGTTGCAGAACGGCTACAGCGCACCATTCCCCTATGCTGAGGACGGCTCCGTCTATGCCCTTGCCCAATGGGACAAGCAGAGCCCCGCCGACAATTCCCCGCGATCCTGCACGCCAGGCCGCAGCGTTGTGGCCAGCCTACGATGATGTGGCATTGAAGGAGAACCGCATGTCCATACGATGGCGTCATGCAGCAAGCGTCGGCCTGATGTTCGCCCTGTTTGCCTCGACTCATGCGAGAGCGGCCAGTGGGGTACAGCAGCAACTCGCATACAGCACTTGCGCCAGCCTGCATTCGGCGGCGGTGGCGCAGCCAGGCAACGGCCCTATGTTGCTGCCCAGTTATCCCGGGCTGACGCCGGGCGATGATGCAACCCGGGCGCTGCAGAACGTCGCGTTTGTCTACGACAACGCCCTCGCCGGAATCGCGCTCACCGCCTGTGGCGCACCTGACCAGGCCCGTCGCATCGCCGATGCCCTGCTGCTTGCTGCCGCGCATGATCCCAGCTTCAAGGATGGCCGGTTGCGCAACGCCTACCGCGCCGGTCCCGCCAACGCCGACAAGGTGGAATTGCCCGGCTACTGGCAGAGCCATGGCAACTACTGGAGTCAGGATCCCTATCAGGTGGGCACGGCCACCGGCAATGTCGCGTGGGCCGCCTTGCTGCTGCTTACCGTTTACGACAACAGCCACGATCGCCGCTATCTGGATGCGGCCGTCGCCCAACTTCGCTGGATCCAGGCCCACACCGCCAGCGCTACGCCGCCGGAGGGTTACGAGGGTGGCCTGTTTGGTTACGACAACGCACAACGCGCGCAGCACTGGAAAGCCACCGAGCACAACATCGATATCTATGCAGCGGCCAGCTGGGCAAGTCGCGATGGCGGCGACCCTGCGCTGGTCCAACAAGCGACAGTGGCGAGCCGTTTCGTCAACACGATGTGGGATGACACGCAGCACCGTTTCCTCGTCGGCACCCTGGATGATGGCAAGACGCTTTCGCGCGACAAGTCCGGACTGGACGCCCAGGTGTGGCCGCTGCTTGCGTTCAATCCTCATCCGCCGTCATGGAACCAGGTGTGGTCGTGGGTCGATACGCAGCATCGCTATGGCGATGGTTACGGCTATCGTCGCCAGCCTGATGGCATATGGACCGAAGGCACCGCGCAGGTCGCCACTGCGATGCAGGCCAGCAACAAGCCAATACCCGACACCGTATGGCAGGTGCTCACCGCGCAACGCAGCGATGCCGGCATGCTCTACGCCACCCCGCAACCGCGCATTGGCACCGACTTCGCCATCGGCCCCACCTCGACGTATGCCGACTTCTTCTACTACCACCAGCCCCACTTGGGCGCGACCGCCTGGGCGGCGCTGGCGGCCAAGGGCTGGAATCCATTCACCGGCCGCCTGATCACGCGCACGGAGAACTCGCCGTGAGCGTGCCCGTCGACCAGTTCCAGCTGTTGCAGTTGCTCGGCCTTACTGTGCTGTTCGGCGGCGGCATGGCCTACTTTGCCAATCCTAAGCGAGCGCTCCATCGCCTGGTCTTTGGGGCTTTTTCCGGCGTTTTGCTATTGCGCTACGCGATATGGCGCAGCACACAAACCCTGCCCGACCCCAGTCACGGTTTCGCCAGTGTGTGGTCATACGTGTTCTTCGCCTTCGAGATGGTATCCGTCATCTACACACTGGCGACCATCGTGGTGATGGTGCGTCGGCGAGACTCGCGCCCTTCCGCCGACGCCGGCGAAGCACGGCTGCGCGACGCAGGAAACCGCGTACCCGCGGTCGATGTGTTCATTGCGACCTACAACGAAGATCTGCAGATTCTTGAGAAAACCATCGTCTCGGCGAAGGCGATCGACTATCCGCACGTCGACGTCTGGGTGCTGGACGATACACGACGCGACTGGTTGCGCGACTACTGTGCACGTATGGGTGTCCACTACGCCCGTCGCCCCGACAACCTTCACGCCAAGGCCGGCAACCTCAACAACGGCCTGAAGTTATCCGCCCAGGACACCAACGCACCTTACATTCTGGTGCTGGACGCCGACTTCGCGCCGCAGAAAAACATTCTCTACCGCGTGCTTGGCCTGTTTGCCGAGAAAAACGTAGCACTCGTGCAAACGCCACAGTTCTACTACAACGCCGACCCCATCCAGCACAACCTGGGCACCACCGACAGCTGGGTGGACGAGCAACGCGTGTTCTTCGATGTGTTCCAACCGTCACGCGATGCGTGGAACTCGGCCTTTTGTGTTGGCACCTCGTTCGTGGTGTCGCGCGATGCCATTACCCAGGCGGGCGGCTTTCCTACCGACAGCGTGTGCGAGGACATTCACACCACCTACGTGCTGCGCAAGGGCGGCTACATCACCCGCTGGCTCAACGAACGTCTTTCGGTAGGCCTTTCCGCCGAAGGCCTGATCGAATACATCAATCAACGCGGCCGCTGGTGCCTGGGCACCATGCAGGTCGCCTTGCTGGACAACGGCCCGCTGCGCGGGCCGGGCTACAACCTCATCGACCGGCTGCACTATCTCCACGGCATGCTTCACTGGATCGGTAAGCCTTTCTTGCTGCTGATGTTGATCGCGCCCGTGCTGTACTGGTATTTCGGCATTGCCGCGTTCTACACCACGCCAGAGCAGTTCGTGTATTACGGCGTGCCGGCGCTGGTTGGCTTCTGGTTCTATGGCCCGTGGATCACCGAGCGCAGGACGCTTCCCATCTTCACCGAGGTGACGCAGCTGGTGGCGGCCTATGCGGTGACGATGACCATGATTTCCGCCTGCTTCAAACCGTTTGGGCGTCCGTTCAAGGTTACGGCCAAGGGATTGGATCGCAGCAAGGTGGTCGTGCACTGGAAACTTGCCGGCTTCTTCGTGGCGCTTATGTTGTGCCTGATGGCGGGCGCCATGAATGCCGTGCTGACCGCGCAGATGAGCGGCGGCGTGGTGTTCAACCTGGCATGGACACTGGTGGCCCTGGTGCTGGATCTAGCAGCCATCATTGCCTGCGTGGATTTGCCACGACTGCGGCAGGAGGAGCGTTTTCCCTTCACGCGTACTGCACGCTGGCGCCAGGGCAGTCGCGAACAAACCAGCCAGTTCATCGACATCTCGCTGGACGGTGCCGCCATGGCCCACTGCCCGGTGATGCCAGCGCCGGGCGAAAAGCTAGAGGTGTTCGTACCCGAAGTGGGCTGGGTGGCCGCCAGGGTAACCCGCCTGGGCAAACGTCGCCTGTGTGTACGCTTTGAATCGGACGAAGCAACGCGACACCGCCTGATCAGGCTCATCTTCTGCCACGCCCCGCACAACATCGCCACCAAGGCCAACCCGCTGCGTGCCTTCGGCCAACTGATGCGCATGGCTGGCATTGCCATCTTTCCGCCGCGATGACTTTGGAGATCGCCATGAAACCGCTGCTCATTTCCGCCGCCCTTGCCAGCTGCCTGCTGGCCGGCTGCTCGATGGAGCCGACCTATCAACGACCCGGCATGCCCGTTCCCGGCGACTACCCGGCAAGCGCGCCCACCACGCCCACGGCAGCACAGGCCCAGGCCGATGCCACCCAGCTGGACTGGCATGAGTTCTTCAAGGATCCGGTACTGCAGCGCCTGATCGAAATTTCACTGACCAACAACCGCGACCTACGCGTGGCCGCCGCCAACATGGCCCAGGCGCGAGCGCGCTACGGCGTTGCCCGCGCCAGCCTGTTTCCGGAGCTGGACCTGCAGGGCTATGCCGGCCGACAGCGCCTGCCGGCCATGTCGCAACAGCCGGCCAACGGCCTGCTTGGCCCGATCCAGAATGACAACAACAAGGCCACCACCTTCGACACGTATCAGGTGCAGGCCGGCATGACCAGTTATGAGCTGGATTTCTTTGGCCATCAACGAGCGATTGCGCACGAATCGGGCAAGCTCGCCGAGGCAAGCGCGGCCGAATACGAGGCTGCGCGCATCGCGTTGATTGGCGAAGTGGCCAACGCCTACCTGTCGCTCAATGCAGACCGCGCCCTGCTGCAATTGGCGCAACAGACCCTGGATGCACAACAGCAGCACGCCCAGATCATGAACAAGGCTTATGGCGACGGTGGCGTGTCGGAATTTGATATGCGTCGCTCGCAAACCCAGGCGGATGCGGCGCGGGTGGATGTCGAGAACATGCATATCCGCATCGCCAAGGACATCGATGCGATGGCGGTACTCATTGGCCAGCCGCTCCCTGCCAGTTACAGCACACCAAACCAGTGGCAGGATCCCTTGCTGACCGACGTGCCAGCTGGGTTGCCCTCATCCCTGCTCGACCGTCGCCCCGACATCATCGCCGCCGAAGACCGGCTGCGCGCGGCCAATGCCGATATCGGACGGGCGCGCGCCGCCTTCTTCCCCAATATTGCGCTCACCGCCGTACTGGGCACCTTGAGTGGCGGCCTTTCAAACTTGTTTCATGCGGGCTCGGCGGCATGGAGCGGTGCCGTTTCTGGCAGCGTGCCGTTACTGGACTGGGGTAAGAACAAGAATGACCTGGCTGCCAGCAAGGCCGGGTATACCGGCGCCGTAGCCACCTACGAGGGCACCGTGCAGGAGGCCTTCCGTGAGGTGGCCGACACACTGGCGACGCGCGACCACATCGTGCCCGAGCTCAAGGCCCAGCAGGAGCTAGTGGAGCAGTCGCAACGCGTCTATTCGATTTCTCAAGTGCGGTTCAAGGAAGGCCTCGACGATTACATTTCAAGCCAGGACGCCCAGCGATCGCTTTACAACGATCAGCAGAAACTGGTCAGCCTGCAGCTTGACCAGGCAGTCAACCAGGTCAATCTCTACAAGGCGCTGGGCGGCGGTTGGAAACAGGCCAGCAGCGCGACTACCACGGCCCGCACAACCGCAGCGGTGCAGCAGCCGACCACCAACGCCTCTCCGTGAAACCGCACCTTGTAGGAGCGCACCCTGTGCGCGACAAACCTACGCTGCGGCAACGACATCACGCTGCGGTCGCGCACAGGGTGCGCTCCTACAGGACACCCCGGCGCGTAGCCGCGAACCCTGCTCACGCCGATTCGCCCGCCAGCGTGGCGGACGATTCGTGCGCGCCAGCCGCAAATCGGCGCCGATAGTCTGACGGTGTCAAACCGATGAGCTTTCTGAACATGCGTCGAAAGTTGCCGACGTCTTCGTAGCCGATGGTCGAGGCAATTTCATCCACGCCCATGCGGGTGAATTCGAGTAGCTCACGCGCACGCGTCATGCGTAGCCGCTGCTGGTATTCCAGCGGCTTCATCCCGGTCGCCTTCGTAAACCGCCGGAGGAAGGTTCGTTGTTCCAAACAGGCATGCCTCGCCAGTTCCGTAACGGAGACTGCACGCTCCCGCTGGCCGGCGAGCCATTGCTGCGCCTTTACGATCGCACTGTCGCCATGCTTGAGCCTTGGATCAAAGGCGCTGTAGAAGCGCTGCTCGCGACCGGGCGGATCGACGTTCATATATCGGGCCGTGTCCAGCATCACCGCCGGGCCCAGCAAACGCTCGACCAAACGCAAGCCAAGATCTGCCCAGGCAAGAACACCGCCGGCGGTGACGACATCGCCATAGTCAATGACCATATGGTCGGTCTCGACCAATACATCGGGAAACTCCCGGGAGAACTGTTCGTGCAGCGCCCAATGCGTCGTCGCCTGGCGTCCGGTTAGAAGGCCGGTTCTGGCGAGAATAAAGACCCCGCCGCAAACCGCAGCAACGACGACACCTCTTGCATGCATCAGGCGAAGCCAGGCCGTTAGAGCCTCATCTTTCGTGGAACTCAGCGTCGCTTGAAGATTGCCTGGCAACACCAGCACGGCAAGCCGGTGCTCGCCACCCGGAAGGCTGTCATGCATGCAGCGCACTGGGGCGTCACTTGAGCCACTCATCCAATGAGTAATGCGCAAAGGTGGAAAAGCGTCGTGCCCGCGACGTCTGGCCGCCAAGTCACTCGCATAGGTGAATAACTCGGTCAAACCATGCAAACCCGTGGCTGATGTTCCTGGGTCGCACACGATGCCGACCTCTATTTGCGAGAGATTCGACGCCGCCGATTTCACCATGGTTTTTGTCGGATTTGACCGTTGTTGAGCAGTTCTACCAGGCATACGCTCGACTCCAAAGTCGGTGTTGGCGAACAGCAAGTCGTTGGTGGCGCGATGGCATTCAGCCATCCATAACCGCGCCATGCGGGGCAGCGTTACAGGTTTTCTTCCAACCCAAGGCGGAGCGACCCTATGAGCATGCAAGGCACCAAGCAAGTAAACGCCGGCAGTTCCTACATTACAACCACCGACGGCACGGAAATCTTCTACAAGGACTGGGGCGACGGCCAGCCATTGGTTTTTCACCATGGATGGCCGCTTTCGGCAGACGACTGGGACGCCCAGATGATGTTTTTCCTGGCGCGCGGGTTTCGTGTCATTGCGCACGATCGGCGGGGCCATGGCCGGTCGACCCAGACGTATACCGGCAACGACATGGACACCTATGCTGCCGACGTGGCGGAGCTGGTGACCGCACTGGACCTGAGGAATGCGGTACACATCGGCCATTCCACCGGCGGTGGCGAAGTCATCCGATATGTCGCACGCCATGCGAACGGTCGCGCTGCAAAAGCCGTCATTATCAGCGCGATCCCACCCACGCTCATGAAGTCGGAAACCAACCCAGAGGGTGTCCCCAGGGAAGCCATCGATGGCATCCGGGATGGCACGGCGAATCATCGATCGCAGTTCTATCTGGACATTACCCTTCCCTTTTACGGATACAACCGGCCGGGCGCGGCAGTTTCGGAGGGCATTCGCCAGAACTGGTGGCGACAGGGAATGATGGGCGGCATCAAGGCTCAATACGATTGCATCAAGGTCTTCTCCGAATCCGAATTCCACGACGACCTGAAGGCGATCAATATCCCCGTCCTGGTCATGCATGGTGAAGACGACCAGATCGCTCCGTTCGCGGCCACCGGCGCAAAATCGGTGAAGCTGCTCAAGAACGGCACCTTGAAATCCTACCCGGGCTTCCCGCATGGCATGCCGACCACCCATGCAGAGGTGATCAACGCGGATCTCCTGGCCTTCCTTAAGGATTGAGCATCCGGTCGCCGTTGTGGCGCCCACAACGGCGAGTGGTATTTCACGGAGCAGTCCCGCCACTGATGATGAAGTAACGCCTGTTCGGACCGGCGGACGGTTCGGTAGACCTTACTCGCTTGGGAGAACGCGATGAACGATCAGATCACCATCAAAGGCCGCGATGGCGAGTTCGGCGCCTATATCGCACGACCAAAGGTGTTGCCCGCTCCTGCCGTCGTCGTGCTGCATGAGGTTTTCGGGGTCAACGCCGATATTCGCAACACTTGCGATGAACTGGCCGCCGAAGGCTTCATGGCGGTCGCACCCGACCTGTTCTGGCGGCAGGAACCTGGCGTCGATCTCAGCGTAACTTCCGAGGCGGATTGGCAACACGGTCTTCGTCTCTACCAGGCTTATGACCGGGACCTGGGCATCAAGGATATTGAAGACACCGTCCGGGCCGTGGCCAAGCTCCCGGGATGCACCGGCAAGGTGGGCGTCCTCGGCTATTGTCTCGGCGGGCTCATGACTTATCTGACTGCCGTCCGCGCACAGGTCGATGCCGGGGTGGTTTATCACGGCGGCGATACCGAGAAATATCTGGGAGAGGCCAACGGACTTCATTCGCCTCTGCTGATGCATCTGGGCGAAGAAGACGAATTCATTTCCAAGCCTGCACAAGCTGCGATCAAGGCGGCGCTTGCCGGGAAAAAGGACGTGACCATCTACAGCTATCCAGGACAAAAGCACGCCTTCTCCCGGCACGGCGGGGCGCACTACGATCCCACCGCAGCGGCGCTCGCGCATACGCGAACCTACAAGTTTCTGCACGACCATCTGGGATGATCGTTGGTCGCTGCAGTCGCCGCGCCGCTGGGGCGACCAACTGTTCGGCGCAGACAAGCCATGACGCTAAGAACTACTTGCAGCCAAACTCGGTGAACGCCTGATCCAGCTGGTGCGTGGTGATGTGACGCTTGTCCATTTCGCTGGCCGACAAGAATCGGGCGATTCGCACCTGGCTGCAGTTCATGTACTGTCCCGTGCCCTTGATGATCTGCTCAGGGCTCGGTGATTCTTTGAGCGCAATGGTGCGAACGAAGGCATGATCGGGAATACCGGGAAGTCGCGAGCCATCAGCTGCGGCGTTTCCCCCCGGCTCGCCCCTGAGCAGGGGGTTTCCGTAAGCGTTTTCAGAGTTGCCCGGTGTCGGAGCCACTGTCTGTGTCTCTGTACCTTGCTCGTCTGGCGGGCTTTCCAAAGGCACGGCAGGCACCGGGGCTTTCGCGGGAGGTGCCGTGTTTCGTGGTCCTGCGGTGTTTACGCGTGACGCAGGCAGTGTTTGCGGAACGGCTGGAACGACGCTGGGCACCGGCCGCGTTCCCACGCGGGGTGTTGCATCGACAAACCGCACTTTCAGCGCTCCCACATCTTCGATGGCAAGCGACACGCGCGGCTCATTCATCGGCGCTGGCGGTATCGTCAGATAGACAATCAGCCATAGATGCAAGGCGGTGACGACGCCAAGCACCACACCATCCCCCAACGCTTGCGCCCGCCGGGCCTGTTGCGCGTCGCGCGGCGCGGCCCCTTCCCTTTTCCTGGGGCTTGATACGCTTTCGTCATTCATCCATGACCTCCGTATGCCAACGTCAGGTCAGGCGTGCGGCAAGCTGTTCCGCCACCGGTCGCCCCCAAGTCCCCATCGAGTCAGACGCTCGACGCGAAATAGGACCGTGTCAGTTCGGCAAAGTTCTTACGAGAGGCCGACGCCTATCTACTACTCGGGGCGGCGCCACCACCAGCAAG
>OUWB010003600.1_pt3 | contig 12646 bp, 13 predicted proteins | sample 1779821 | NCBI WGS metagenome assembly OUWB01 (sample SAMEA3914806, study PRJEB12502) | metagenome | biome: forest; material: soil | place: Canada | collected 2011-08-03 | depth 0.1 m
GGCGGCGGTCACCACGGCGGCCGATAGCCGGCAAGCGCGGCCGGACGATCGGCCGCGCACCAGCCCCGGACTTCGGCGCGTTTCGCCCCACAAGGAATCCGCGCATAAAGGCCAGGATCTCGCCGAGCGGGCGGCGAGCTGAGGCGTGGGCGTATGTTCTTCAAGACGGTTGTGCTGGGCGTCCTTGCGCTGGGGGCGGCCATGGCTGGGGCGAGCGGCGCGCTGGCCGGCGAGCCGAGGGCGACGCCGATTCCCGAACCGCCCGCCGATCGGCTCTTGCCCGCGGCGTTTCATATCGACGGCCAGGAAGACGTTTTCCTGAAGGTCTCGGTGAACGGCGCGCCCCAGGTCTGGATGGCGCTGGACACCGGGACGGATCCCTCCGAGATCAATCTCGCCTACGCCCAGTCCCTGGGCCTGAAGCTTGGGCCGCCGGTCAACACGGGGGCCGGTGTCGGCGGCGACGGCTTCGCGGTCCAGCCCGTCGAAATCGCGCATCTGCAGGCCGGCTCGGAAGCCCGCGACCATGTCGCCTTCGAGACCACCAGCCTCACCGTGCCGGGACCGGACGGACGTCCGATCGCCGGGATGCTGGGCTACACCGCCGGGCCGGACTTCGCCATTGGCCAGACCATCCGGCGCAAGCCGGTCGTCGCCTACATCCCGCTGCCGCCGGAGCTGCCGGTCGACGGCGCCGTCGGAACCGCTTTCCTGAAGGACTACAAGGTCATCATCGACTATCGATCGCAGCGGATCTGTTTCGAGCCGGGCGCACCGCCCGCTCGCTAGTCATCCAGGCCCAGGCCGTCGAGGATGCGGTCGACACAGGCCTCCACCCGCGCCGTCCGGGTCTTGCTCTGCTTGGCGCCGGAGAAATGCAGCAGGTAGCCGCGCTGGCGGCCGGGCGTCAGGCCCTCGAAGGCCGACCTCAGCGCCGGGTTCTCGTCCAGGGCCTGGCGGAATTCGTCCGCCATGGGGAAGGCGCGGGTGGGCTTGCGCTCCACCTTCAGGCCGGCCGCCTCGACCGCGATCGCCTCCAGAACATAGACCTTGAGCGTCGGCGCCATGCCGCTGATCTGCTCGGCGCTGGCGAACCGGATCTGGCGGGCCGACTGCACATTCTCGGTCTGCTGGATCAGGACGCCGTCGGGATCCTTCATCAGCGCGCCCTTGAAGAACAGCAGGGCGCAATAGTCCTTGAACCCGTGGATCAGGACGATATTGCGCCCGTCCCGCGCATAGCAGGGCTGGCCCCACTTCAGGTCCTCGTCCAGCCCGCACGTGAGGATGATAGCCCTCAGGCGCTCGAACGCCTCGCGCCATTGATCGGCGCGCGCCATGAAGGCGTCGACCTTGGGGCTGGTCCGGCTATCCGTCATGCGAAGACCCTCCGGTTGGACGGGCCGCGCGCCGCAGCGACGCAGGCCCGGCCGTCATGGGCGCATCGCCTTGGCGCGGCGGGCCCGCAAGGCGGCGAAGGCGCCGGGCGCCAGTATGGTGACGAAGGTGACGACCAGCCAAACTGAAAAGACCGCGCCGACGGCGAACACGACCAGGATCGCGATCACCCGATCGATGGGCGTTCTCGGCAGGCGGGACACCCCGAAGATCGCCAGCGCGCAGCCCATGACGATCCAGCGACTGAAGCGGACCAGGCCAGGTTGATTTCTCAGCAGCCAGTCGATCATGGAGCCCCCTGCGCGCCAACGCGCACGATCATGAGCAAAACCAACGCTCAGCGCCAGGACGTCATCAGAACGGCTCCGATCTGCCGGGCCCGGCGAGGCGCTAATCCTCCGGCGCCCCGATCTCGCCCCTGGCCAGGGCCGCGTAGACCTCGTCCGGCCAGCGCTTGTGCGACCAGAACCATTCGCCGGGGCTTTCGCGGATGCGGGCCTCGATGAAGGCGGTGATCTTGTCCACGGCGGCGGCCACGTCGGCGTCGCGGTCGCCGGTCTGATCGAACAGGATCGGCTCATGCGCGGTGACCTGGAAGCGCGCGCCCTTCAGCCGGCGCACCGACATGGGCTGGACCCGGCCGCCGGCGCGCAGGGCCAGCTTGGCCGGCCCCGACGCGGCATGGGCCTGATGGCCGAAGAAGGTGGTGGCTGCGCCGCGATTGTTCTTCTGGTCGTTCATGATCGCCACCGAGCGGCCCTCGCGCAGCGACCTCAGCATCTCGCGCGTGCCGTCGCCGCCCTTGGGGGCGAAGATGGTCAGGCCATAGCTCTGCCGATTGCGGATCACCGCCGCATCGAAATGAGGGTTGTTGGCCGCCCGGCCAGTGATCACGCACGGCACGCCCGCGCCCAGGATCGCCGCAGCCATCACCTCGAAATTGGACAGGTGGCCGGAGACGAACACCAGGCCCTGGCCGCCTTCGGCTATGGCGCCCAGCCGCTCCCAGCCCACCACCTCGATGCGGCCGCTGGCCAGGGTCAGGCGGTCCAGCATCATGAACTCGGCGAAGTAGCGGCCGAGGTTCTCCCATTGGTCGGCGGCGATCCGGGCGCGCTCGGCTGGGGTCTTGTCGGGGAAGGCCAGGCGCAGGTTGCGCCGCACCGTCTTGTGCACCCCGGTGCGCGGCCCCAGCCGCCGCAGCAGCCACGCGCCCAGGTCGGAGGCCGTGTCGATGGGCAGGAGCCGGATCAGCCCGGTGAGCAGGCTGAAGGCGGCCATCTCCAGCCGCCACATCAATCTTTGCCGCAGGGGCGGTCTGGCAGGATCCAAAGCGTGTCGCTCAGCGAAGAAAGGGCGTGACGAGGCGCCGCGCCCTCGCCTGCGGGGAGATCAACCAGCACGGCATGTGGCTTGCCGTGATCAAGGCCGAGCGTCCCGCTTCGGGACGCAAACTATTGAAAGGCGCGGACGTGAGCAACGACATCGATCTCCACCTGGGCAAGCGGCTTCGCCGCCGTCGCCGCCTGCTCGGCCTGACCCAGCAGCAGTTGGCCGAAGCCGTCGGGGTGCGCTTCCAGCAGATCCAGAAATACGAATGCGGCGCCAACCGCATCTCCGCCGCCCGGCTGTGGAGCCTGGCCGAGGCGCTGGAGGTGCAGGTCGGCTACTTCTACGAGGGCCTGGGCGCCGCCAACGGCCACGATCCGGGCAATGAGCGCGGCGAAGGCGAGGTCCTGGCCCGAAAAGAGACTCAAGACCTGATCCAGGCCTATTACCAGCTGAGCGAGCGTCCGCGTCGCCGCCTGCTGGACCTGGCCCGCTCGCTGCACGGCGACGTCGAGCTGGGCTGAGCGGGATGAGGCGCGCGCGGCGCCGCGGCCAGACGGCCCGGCGTCCGCCGCGCGCATTCAGGGGCTTCCGCCCCCGGCGCGGCCGGGTTAATCCCCGGCCATGGCCGCCCTGTCAGACTCTCACCTGGATACGCTCGACACCTTCCTGATCGAGCTGAACTACGCCTCGGCGGACGTCATCCTGCCCCTGTTCCGCGCCGAGCACGGGTTGGAGAACAAGGCCGCCGAGGGCCGCCCCTTCGATCCGGTCACCGCCGCCGACAAAGGCGCAGAGGCCGAGATCCGCCGCCTGATCGCGGCCCACTATCCCGAGCATGGGGTGATCGGCGAAGAATACGGGGCCGACCGCCCGGACGCCGAGTTCGTCTGGGTGCTGGACCCCATCGACGGCACCCGCGCCTTCATCGCCGGCCTGCCCCTGTGGACCACCCTGATCGGCCTGCGCTGGCAGGGCCAGGCGGTGCTGGGCTCCATCGGCCAGCCGTTCATCGGCGAGGTGTTCATCGGCGACGCCCGCGGCTCGCGGCTGCTCACGCCCTCGGCCGAAATAGCGCTGAAGACGCGCCCCTGCTCCAGCCTGTCCCAGGCGGTGATCGCCACCACCGACCCCTACCTGTTCAAGGACGCCGAGGCCGGCGCCTGGAACGACCTGCGCGCCGTCGTGCGCCTGGCCCGCTACGGCTGCGACGCCTATGCCTACGCCATGGTGGCCATGGGCCGTCTGGACGGGGTGGTCGAGACCGGGCTGAAGGCCTGGGACGTGGAGTCCGCCATCCCGGTGCTGGCCGGCGCCGGCGGCTTCGTCGCCGACTGGCGCGGCCAGCCCATCGGCGGCGACGGCGGCCAGATGCTGATCACCGGCGACCGCGCCATCCTGGACCAGGCCGCCGCCCTGCTGGGGCCGGCGGCGCGATAGGCCGGGACGGCGGCGGCGCCTCCAGAATCCACGTTCTCTAACCTAAGTCATCTTGAGGAGCGCCCGTCAGGGCGCGTGTCGAAGGACGCAAGGGCGGGACCGCTATTGCGTCCTTCCACACGGCGCTTCGCGCCTGCTCAGAATGAAGTAGGTGGGGAAGGTGGAGAAGGCGGGATACCGCCCACCTCTCCCTCGAGCCGCTCGAACTCCTCCCAGAACCGGGCGCGGACCGGATCGACTTCGATCATCAATTCATGGCCGGCGCCCTCGATCTCCACATAGCGGCCATTCGGCAGGCGGCTGATCACCCGGGGGATGGCGGTGTTGAGCACCAGGCTGTCCTCGGCCGCCGCCACCGCGGTCACCGGGATGGCGATCCGCGCCACCGACGGGTCGCGCTCCAGCCAGGCCATGGCCGCCAGGGCGCTGGCCAGCCATCCCCAGGTGATGTGGCCCAAGGCCAGGCCCGGCTCGGCGCGCACCTGGGCCATCATCCGCTCGAAGCGGAGACGGTCGTGGGTCAGGCCGTAACGCTCGAACTCGAAGCCCAGCGGGTCGGTCCTGATCCCCATCACATAGCCGCCGCCACGGCCGAGGGCGCGCATCGCCGCCGCGATCAACCGTCCCTGCCAGGCCGGCCGGCCATCCAGCTTCAGCCCCAGCATGGGCGCCGAGAGCAGCGCCGCCTGGAAGTCACCCAAGCCCTTGGCCAGGGCCAGCATGGTCAGGCACCCGCCCATGGAGTGGCCGATCACCAGCCGCGGCCCGGGCAGGCGGCCGCGCGTCAGGGCCAGCAGACGGCGCAGGTCCTTGATGAACGCCTCGAAGCCCTGGGCGTGGCCGCGCAGGGGATCGTCCAGCAGCCGCGGCGACAGGCCCTGGCCGCGCCAGTCGTGGACCAGCACGCTGTAGCCGCGGGCGTGCAGCTCACCTACAACCTCGACATATTTCTCGATCGGTTCGGTGCGGCCAGGATTGATCACCACCGAGCCCCTGGCCTGAGGCGCCGGGATCAGCGCCGCGCGCAGCCTCAAGCCGCCCTCGCCTTCGTACCAGAAGGCCTCGGCCTGCGGTGGGAAGACCGCGCCGGGGATGGAGACCAGCGGTGCGGATTCGCCCAGGCTCATGCCCCACCTTGCCCGCCCCTGCACGCGCCTGGCAAGCGCGCCGGCTGAACAGCGGAGGAGACATCCGCAGCCGCCATCTCTATACGGCGTAAACCACTATCAAGCCGCGCGCATGCCCAGACAGCTCAGCCCCACTGATATCGACGATTTCCGCGACCGCCTGATCGACACCGCCGAGCGGCTGTTCGCCGAGAAGGGGCTGGAGGCGGTCAGCCTGCGCCAGCTGGCCGCCGAGCTGGAGGTCAGCGCCATGACCCCCTATCGCTATTTCGCCGATAAGCAGGCCATCCTGGCCGCCGTGCGCGTCCGCGCCTTCGACCGGTTCGCCCAGGCGCTGGAGACCGCCTTCGCCGGCGAGGGCGACCTGATCGTCCGGGCCGAGGCCGCCGGCCAGGCCTATGTGCGCTTCGCCTTCGAGCATTCGGCGGCCTACCGGCTGATGTTCGACCTGCGCCAGCCGGACGAGGCCGACTATCCCGACCTGGTGCGCGCCTCGGCCCGCGCCCGCGCCACCCTGACCGCCCATATCGACGCCCTGATGGCCGCTGGCCTGCTGCAGGGCGATCCGCTGCTGATCGCCCACGCCTACTGGGCCCAGCTGCACGGCCTGATCGGGCTGAAGCTGGCCGACAAGATCGAGCCGGGGGTGGATTTCGCGGCGGCGCTGGATACGGCTTTGAATGCGCTGGCGCGGGGGTTCGGAGCCCGCGGCTGACCCCCTCCTCTCGCGAAAGCCATTCCGATCCGCCGCATGCTCTGCTTAGCTGCGTCCGCCCATTCACAGTCCCAGTCCCCATGCCCGAGCGTTTCGACTTCGCCTCCGACAACACCGCCGGCGCCGCGCCCGAGGCGCTGGCCGCCCTGGTCGACGCCAATGCCGGCCATCGCGCCTCCTATGGCGAGGACGAGCTCAGCGCCCGCGCCGCCGACCAGATCCGCGCCCTGCTGGACGCCGACGCCGAGGTGCGGTTCGTGGCGTCCGGCACCGCGGCCAACGCCGTCGCCCTGGCGGCCCTGTGCCGGCCGTTCGAGGCGGTGCTGGCGCACAAATGGGCGCATGTGTGCGGGCACGAGACCGGCGCCCCGGCCCTGTTCGGCGGCGGCCTGGCCATGGCCGGGCTGGAGGGCGAAAGCGGCCGCATCGACCCCGCCGCGCTGCAGGCGGCTCTGGAAGCGCCCGAGTCGGCCCATCACCAGCCGCCCGCGGCCCTGTCCCTGACCCAGGCCACCGAGTTCGGCGCGGTCTATTCCCGCGAGCATCTGGCCGCCCTGACCGGCCTGGCCAAGGCCGTGGGCCTGGGCGTGCATCTGGACGGCGCGCGCCTGGCCAACGCCATCGCCGCCGGTTTCGAGGCCAAGGCTGTCGCCGGCCTGGGCGTGGACCTGCTGGTGTTCGGCGGGACCAAGGCCGGCATGACCCCCACCGAGGCGCTGGTGATCTTCGACAAGACCCTGGCCCGCCGCTTCGACGCCCGTCTCAAGCAGGCCGGCCAGCTGCCGTCCAAGAGCCGGTTCTATTCCGCTCCCTGGCTGGGCATGCTGGAGAGCAGCGCCCTGCTGACCCACGCCGCCCACGCCAACGCCATGGCCCGGCGCCTGGCCGAGGCCCAGCCCTTTCCTCTGGCCCATCCGGTGGAGTCCAACGGCGTGTTCGTGGCTATGGACCAGGCCGCCCTGGCGCGCCTGCACGCCGCCGGCTGGCGCGTCTACCGGGTCGAGGACGGCTCGGTGCGCTTCATGTGCTCCTGGGTGACGACGGTCGAGGCGGTGGACGAACTCGCTGAGGCGCTGCGCGGGGCGGCCTGAGTTTCCCCGCTCACCCCGGCGAAGGCCGGGGTCCAGGCGGCGCACGAGCGCATGGGGCAGGCCAGGATCGAGACGGGCCGGCTTCAGTCTCAGGGCCTGATCTGGATCCCGGCCTTCGCCGGGATGAGCGGCCTAAACCTGCGGCCGCCACAAGCTGGCCAGCAACCGCTTCGGCTCGAACCGCACGTTGGACAGCGCCCCGGCGCGGAACGCCCGCCCGGCGACCCACAGCTCGGCAGCGGTCATGGCGGCCATCAGCGCCCCGGTGCCCAGGATCTGCCACCAGGGCGGCCCGCTGGCGGCGCGGGCGGCCATCAGGAACGGGGTGAAGGGCGGAATCCAGGACAGGATGGTCAGGATCGGCGCGTCCGGATGGGTGATGGCCTGGGACATGAACACCACCGGGATCATCAGGAAGATCATCATCGGCCCCAGCAGGGTCTGGGCCTCGCGTGTGGTCTCGCAGAAGGCGCCGACGGTGGTGTAGAGCGTGGCGTACATCAGATAGCCGCCGACGAAATAGACCGCGAAATAGATCAGCAGCCCCTTGGACATCAGCACCTGGACCAGCAGGGCGAAGGCCTCGGGCTGGAAGCGCATGAGCAGGCTCGCGCCGATGGTCAGCCAGACGCCGAGCACGGTGGCGGTCACCGCCGCCACGCCCAGGATCTTGCCGCCCATCACCTCCAGCACCGAGGCCGAGGTCAGCAGCACCTCGAGGATGCGGCTGCTTTTTTCCTCGATCACGCTGTTCAGCAGAATGCCGGCGCCGGTGAACACCACCATCCACAAGAGCATGCCCATGCCGAAGCCGGCGAAGGTCTGGATCAGCTCGCGCTCGCCCACCTTGCCGCCCTCGGCCTTGGGCGAATAGGCCTCGACCTGGGGCGCAGCGGCGTCGACCTGGTCCAGCACCGCGGGGTCGATGCCGGCCTTCACCAGCCGCGCGCGCCGCTCCAGGTCACCCAAGGCCGCGCGCACCTGTTCGGCCAGGCGCCCGCCGCTGGTGTCGCGGGTCCAGACGTCGGCGGCCACGCCTGACGCGCCGGTCGCATCCTTTTCGGGGCGCAGGATCACCGCCCCATCCAGCCGCCCGCCCCCGGGCAGCACGCGAGCGCCGGTCAGATAGGGTTTGAAGGCCACCGCCGCCGCCGGGGCGCTGGAGGCCTGGACGGGGCTGGGAACCAGCTGCGCATCGGGCCGGCCGCCCAAGCCCTGCGCCGTCAGACTTTTGCCCAGGCCCTGGCCATAGCCCTGGCCCGACAGGTCGAGGATGGCCACGGCCGGGATCGGCGCGGTGCGATCCATCAGCATCGGCGCGCCCACCGAGACCAGGATGCCCACCGGCATCAGGCAGATCGACAGCCAGAAGCCCACTGTGCGCACATAGGCGGCGTATTCGCGGGCGGCGATGCGCAGCAGCCGGCTCATGCGCCCACCTCCCCGCCGGTCAGCACGATGAAGGCGTCGTGCAACTGCGGCTCCTTCAGTTCGAAGCGGCGGATGTCCAGGCCCTGGGCGAAGGCGGCGCGCAGGGCCTCCTGGGCCGGCGCGCCGGGGTGCAGGGTGGCGGTGACGCGCACCCCGCCCTCCTCCAGCGGCTCGGCCTGCGAGGCGGCCAGGCCCGGCAGGGCGGCGACCTGCGCCACCGAAAGCGCGCCCTCCAGCACCAGCCGGCGTGGGGCGGCGGCGCGGGCGGCCTCGACCTTGCCGTCGAACACCTTGCGCCCCGAGGCGATCAGCACGACCTGCTCGCACAGGCGCTCGGCGTGCTGCATGACATGGGTGGAGAAGATCACCGTGGCCCCGCGCTCGGCCAGGCCGCGGATCATCCGCTCCAGGTCCTGCTGGTTGACCGGATCGAGGCCCGAGAACGGCTCGTCCAATATGACCAGCTCCGGCTCGTGCAGCAGGGCCGACAGCAGCTGGACCTTCTGCGCCATGCCCTTGGACAGGGCGCGCACCTGGCGGTTCATGGCGTGCGCCAGGCCGTGGGCCTCCAGCAGGGCCTTGGCCCGGCGGCGCGCCTCGCCGTCGGCCACGCCCTTCAGCCCGGCCAGGAACACCAGCACCCCCAGCGGAGTCATGCGCCGATAGAGGCCGCGCTCCTCCGGCAGGAAGCCGATGCGGTCGCGCACCTTGCGCCCATCGTCCGCCCCCAGGACGGTGATGCGCCCGGTGGTGGGCTCCGACAGGCCCAGGATCATGCGCAGGGTCGAGGTCTTGCCCGCGCCGTTGGGGCCCAGGAAGCCGCAGATGCGCCCGGCCTGGGCCGAGAAGCTCAGGTCGCGCACGGCCTCGAACTCGCCATAGCGCTTGGTGACGTCTTCCAAGACCAGCGCCGCGCCGCTCATACCTGAGCTCCTCCGTTGTGAAGCAACCCTAGGGCGCCCAAGGCCAAGGCTGAAGCCCTCAGGCGATGGTTATGCAGACCAACCTAGAGCGCTGGCTGGCTGACATGAACCCGACCGCCCATCCCGGCGAAGGCCGGGATCCAGATTCAGCCTCAAACGCCTCCGGATGAATCTGGACCCCGGCCTTCGGCGGGGTGAGCGGGTGTGTGGCGTCAAACTGGGCGGCGCTCCGTCGCCGCCGGGCTAGTCGGTCGTGGCGGAAAAATCTCAAGACTTGGGCTTCAGCGCGCTGCCTGGCCGCGCGGTCGCCCACATGGCCCAGGCGATCTGCTTCTCCAGGCCATAGCGGTCGTCGCCCACGCGGTAGAGGTCCATGTGGGTGCGGCCCTCGATGAAGGTCACCTGGGCCTTGGCGCCCAGGCCGTCCAGCACCGCCTTCAGCCGGTGCGCGGCGCCGTCGAGGTAGAAGGTGTCGGCGGTGCCCACGAAGACGTGGATCTTGCCGTCCAGGTCCGGCTTCAGCGTCCGCCAGTGATGGGCCAGGCGCCAGGCGATGTCGTAGTGGTCGCGCCAGTAGGCGACCACCGCCGGATCGACCGCGCCGGTGTCGCGGTCGAACATGGGCTGCGGGCGTCCATCCGGCCCCTTGGGCGAGAACACCCAGTCGAACGAGCTCATCTGGCCGCCATAGGGGCCCAGCACCCGCTCCAGCCGGGCGAACTGTTCGAAGGTGGCCTTCACCTGGCCCTTGTCGCGCACCAGCGGATAGGCCGAGCCGTCGGGGCGGTGATAGGTGTCAGCGTCCGGCGCATAGAGGTCGACGCCGGTGAAGTCATGGAAATCACTGGGATCGGGCGAGGTGGACCAGGTTCCGCCGAACAGCTTGGGATAGCGGGTCTGCAGCCACAGGGTCGCCCAGCCGCCCGAGGAGTGGCCGGTGAGGAAACGCCCGCTGGGCCGCGCGTCCATGCGATAGCGGCGCTCCAGGTCAGGGATCAGCTCGGCGGTCAGGGCCTGGCCCCAGGGGCCGTTATTGACCGAGTCGGCGAACTCATGGGTGCCGGTGGGCGAGGACTGGTCGAGGAACACATAGATCATCGGCGGAATCCGCCCGGCCGCCATGTCGGCATGGACGTGGGCGGCGCGGGCGAACAGGTAGCTGAACTGGCCGCCGAAGCCGTGGGTCCAGTAGACTGTGGGATAGGTCCCGTGACCCTCCGCATAGCCTGGCGGGCGCAGCACCCAGCCGCGCATGTGGATCGGCCGACCCCAGAAGGCGCTGAGCGCCGGGCTGACGAAGTCGATCACATCCACATCGGGCCGGGCGGCGGCGTAGTCGGCCTTCGCCTGAGGCGGCGCGCCGGCCGGCGGCACGTCCGGCGCCGAAGCGGCGTGGCCGGGGGCGAGCACGAAGGCCGGCAGGGCGCCGCCCGAACCCACCTCGACCTTGAGCACCGGCGAGACCGCGTCCTGGGGCGTGCGGCCCAGATAGTTGTAGTCATGGCCCACATCCAGCACCACCTGCACCGCATAGGCGCCCGGCGGCAGGGCCGAGAACGGGGCGGGGAAGGCCAGGTGGTCGGCGTCGACCCACTGGGTCTCGCCCGGCGCGATGCGGCTGGTCTCCTGGGCGGCGATGGCCACGCCGGTGGGCGAGAAGTCGTCGTTGTCGATGCTGGCCGGCGCCTGGCCATTGCTGGCGCTCGTCGCCTTGTCCCAGGGCTCGGCGAACACCAGCAGCCGACCGGACTCCGGCGCCGGCGCGTCCGGGCTCAGGGTCACCTGCAGCAACAGCGGCGCGGCTGCCTGGACAGCCTCAGGCTGGGCCGCGGTCCCCAGAGCCAGGATCGCCAGGGCGGCGGAGAGCAACGATTTGAACATGCAGGCTTCCGATCGATCTGAAGGGTCTGACTTAGTGTGGCGAAGCCTGGCCGGCGAGGCCGCGGCGCCTCATCCGGCCCCGACGCGCGCGTGTTCGCGCCGCCAGGCCTCGACCACGTGCAACACGCCCTCGACGATGGCCTGGGCGTGGCGCCGGCCCAGCAGGTTGGCGTGGTCGGCCTCGCGCACATTGACCACATAGCCATGGCGCGAGGCCTTGGCCGGCGCGGCCTGCAGCGCCTTGCGCCAGGCGAAGGTGCGCTCGCCGCCGGCGGTGACCACGGCCACCGGCCAGGCGGGGTCGAGATCGCCAGCCTCGCGCCCCTGGACGGCGGCGGCTTCCCACTGCTGCACCTCGTCCGAAGCGACGCGGTTGTGCCGGCCGTAGGCGAAGGTGGCGCGCTTGTGGGCCGCCGCCTCGGCGCTGAGCTCGATGCGGTCGCCGAAGCGGCTGAGGGGCGCAAGCAGGCCCACCCCCGCCGCGCCAGCCGCCAGCTGGGCCAGGCGGCCATAGTGGCGGGCATAGCGGCGGACCATGGCGTGGTCGGCGCCCTGGGGCGTCACCGCATCGACCAGCACCAGGCCGGCCACCTGATCGCGGTGGCTCTGGGCGAAGATGTGCGTGTGCAGCCCGGCCATGGAGTGCCCGGCCAGCACCCAGGGACCCGCCTCGCCCAGAGCGGCCAGCAGCGCCTCCAGGTCTCGGGCTATGGCCAGGCCGTCGCGCGGAGCCGGACCGGGATCGGACAGGCCGAGGCCGGCGCGGTCATAAGCGATGGAGCGCAGCCCCCGCTCGGCCAATCGCGCCTGGACCACCGCCCAGTCGGCCGAGAAACCGAACGAGCCGGCCTCCAGCACGATCAGCGGCGCGGCCGCGCCCGCCGGCCCGGCGCCTACCCAATGCAGCCGCCGCCCGCCGCCGATCTCGGCGAACCGCCCACGCGGGGCGAGGGGCTTGGCGGCCAGGGCCATGGGGACTCCGGGATGACTCGATATCGGGCCAGCATAGCGCGACAGCGGCGTGGGGAATGACGAGTTTGCAACAGCCGGCTTTCCGCCGCCTGGCTTGGATGGCGCCCATCCGCTCACCCCTGCGGAGGCCGGGGCGAGATTCATCCAGAGACATTTGAGGTTGAATCTGGATCCTGGCCTTCGCCGGGATGAGCGGTCAGGTTCGTGTCAGCCGGGCAGGCCCCTAGAGCGCCATGGCCTGGGGCGCCTTGGCCCGCGCCGCCTCGACCACGAACGCGATCGCCCGGACCACCGCCTCGACGTGGCGCAGGCCCAGCAGGGTGGCGTGGCCGGCGGCGT
>OUWB010033344.1_pt1 | contig 12619 bp, 9 predicted proteins | sample 1779821 | NCBI WGS metagenome assembly OUWB01 (sample SAMEA3914806, study PRJEB12502) | metagenome | biome: forest; material: soil | place: Canada | collected 2011-08-03 | depth 0.1 m
GGTGGCGAAGTGGCTCGCTATGTAGCGCGGCATGGCATGGAGCGCACGGCAAAGATTGTGCTGATCAGCTCCGTACCGCCGATCATGGTCAAGAGCCAGAGCAACCCGGATGGTACGCCCCTGGAAGTGTTCGACGGCTTTCGCGCAGCACTCGCCGCCAACCGCGCGCAGTTCTACCTGGATATTCCCACCGGCCCCTTCTACGGCTTCAACCGGCCGGGCGCGAAGGTGTCCGAAGGCGTCATCCGCAATTGGTGGCGCCAGGGCATGATGGGCGGCATCAAACCCCAGTACGACTGCATCAAGGCGTTCTCGGAAACGGACTTCACCGACGACCTGAAGAAAATCACCCAGCCGGCACTCGTGCTACATGGCGACGATGACCAGGTAGTGCCGTACAAGGACGCGGGTGTGCTCTCGGCCAAGCTGCTGAAGAACTCGAAGCTGAAGATTTATCCCGGGTTCCCTCACGGCGCATTGACCACCCACGCCGATGTCATCAACGCGGACATGCTCGCTTTCTTCAAGAGCTAACCATCGTCATGGCCTCTCCGTTTTCACCAGCGGAGAGGCCATGCCGTCCGAACCGGCTTTTGACTCATCCGTTTCATCGACCCAGCGCGTCTCGCGCGCCTGCCTGCCATAACGCATCGGCGACACACCGACGATGCGTTTGAAAGCGTTACTGAAGGCACTTTCAGAGGCATAGCCCAGCGTTCGCGCCAGCTCGCCCACGGGCGCGTCTGCGCGACGCAGGCTGTGCTCGGCCAGGCGCATTCGCCAGCGGGTCAGATAAGCCAGTGGTGCCTCGCCAGCCACCGCCTTGAAATGCGTGGCAAAGCTTGTGCGTGACATCGCCGCCGCGCGCGCCAGCTGTTCAAGCCGCCATGCCCGCCCCGGCTCACCATGCATCAACCGCAACGCGGGCGCCACGCGTGGATCGGTAGCGGCGCGCAACCAGCTCGCACGCAATGGCTCGCCGGCCGCCAGATGTGCACGCAGCACCTGCACGAACAACAGATGAGCCAGCTGCGTCGTTGCCAACCCGGCGCCGGGCAAGCCCTCGCGTTCCTGTACCAGTTGATCAAGGATCCAGCGCAACGCACGCGCTTCCGATGACGCCCCGCGAACATGGATGAAAGGCGGCAGCACATCCGCCAGCAGTGCGCCATACGCCGGGTGCAAACGCACATGCCCACCGATCTGGAAGACTTCGTCACCCTCGTGTGCAGGCGTCCCTACCGCGACGATGGCCTCGGTGCGCTGAGCGAACAACGCTGAAGCCTCCAGCGGAGCGATCGCGAGGTGGCTGGCAAGCACGAAGCCGCGCTCGGCCGCCAGCAGGATCACGTCGCCCGCGGCCATGCGGATGGGCGCCGTGTCCCCATCGAGCTGCAGCCAGCAGACGCCCCGCACCATCGCAAAGAACTTGATCTTGTCCGGTGGCGGAAAGCGGATTGCCCACTCGCCCGCCGCGACAAACCCTCCGGACATCACCGACTGCACCTCAGCCAACTTCAGTACGTCGGAAAGGGGATCATCGACCATGCCTGAACGATTGCGCATGTCTGGCGGACTTTCAAGTATTCATCGTCCGCCCTCGGGCGCCTACGCTGGATGGCATCCCCACGAGAGCCCACACCATGCCTCAGCTACAAACGCCCCTCCATACCGGTTTCAATGCCGCTTCGACCGCGCAAGACGTGCTTTCTGGCATCGATCTTTCCGGCAAGACCGCCATCGTCACCGGCGGCTACTCCGGCATCGGCACCGAGACGACGCGCGCGCTTCGTGCTGCGGGTGCGCGCGTCATCGTGCCGGCGCGCGATATCGCAAAAGCCAAGGCAGCGCTGAAGGACGTGGATGTCGAAATCGCAGCGATGGATCTACTTGATCCTTCCTCTATCGACGCATTTGCCGAAGCGCTTCTGGCATCGGGTGCGCCGCTGCACATCCTGATCAATAGCGCCGGCGTCATGGCCTGCCCGCTCGTACGCGATGCGCGAGGTTACGAGTCGCAGTTCGCTACCAACCACCTCGGCCATTTCCAACTCGCCACCCGTTTGTGGCCGGCGCTCAAACGCGCGGGTGGTGCTCGCGTGGTGGCACTGTCTTCGCTGGGTCACCGCTATGCGTCGGTGGATGTCGATGATCCCAACTTCGAGCGACGCGACTATGACCGCTGGGTCGCCTACGGGCAGTCCAAGACAGCCAACGCACTATTTGCCGTGGGGATGGATGCGCGAGGCGCGGCTCACGGCGTGCGCGCCTTTTCGGTTCATCCGGGGCGCATCGCCACGGATCTGGCGCGACACCTGAGTGTTGAAGAGCTGCAGAAAATCGGCGCACTGGACGAACTCGGCCACCCTGTCGTCGATCTCGCACGCGGCATGAAGAGCCTGACGCAAGGTGCGGCGACCAGCCTCTGGGCAGCCACCAGCGCGCAGCTCGACGGCTTGGGCGGCCTCTACGCTGAAGACTGCGACATCGCCGTGCTCACGGACGCGGATGCCACCTTGCCTGGTAGCGCCGGCATGTCGTCCGGCGTTCGTCCGTGGGCCGTCGATCCCGTAGCGGCGGAACACTTGTGGACACTCAGCGAAAAACTGACGGGCGTGGCGATGGTGTGAGTCATGGGCTTCGCCGGCACGGGGATGCCGGCGAAGCCTGTTGCTTGAATCAGGCGTTGATCCCGTACCGTGTGGCGGGCTTGGCATGCGAGAGATTGGGCGACAGCTTGCGGCGCGCTTCCTCAAAGGCCTGCCAGTCGGCGGCATCGGGCAGCGAGGGAATCGTGATGAGTTCACCCTGGTCGAGCCCGGCCAGCGAAGCGTCGACCATGTCCTGTGCGGACATCACGATCTGCGACGGCAGATGCTCCACCGATAAGCCGGCAACGCCCCAGAATTCCGTAGCGGTCGCACCGGGCAGCACCGCTTGCACGCGTACGCCCTTGCTCGACAGCTCGTGATGCAGCGACTGGCTAAACGCCAGCACAAACGCCTTGGTGCCGCCGTAGACGCCATTGAGCACTTCGGGCGCAATCGCCACGATGGAGGCGATATTGATCACCGTGCCAACCCCGCGTGCCACGAAACCCGGCACGGCGGCATAGGTGAGGCGGGTAAGCGCGCTGACGTTGAGCGAGATCATCTCATCCATCCTGGCCACGTCCGATTCAAGCAGCGGCGAGGCTCCGCCAAAACCGGCATTGTTCACCAGCGCGGTAATGCTCTGGTCGGTGCGCAGAAGCTGCTCCACGGAGGCCAGATCGTCCTTGTTGTTCAAGTCGGCGGGACACGACTGGATCGAACGCCCGGTGGCGTCGGTCAGGCGGCGGGCCAGCTCGTCCAGCCGCTCGCGATTGCGAGCCACCAGAATCAGGTCATAGCCGCGGCGGGCGAGACGATCGGCGTAAATGGCGCCGATACCGGTGGAAGCGCCGGTGACCAGGGCGGTGCCTTTATGCGAAGTGTTCATTGCGCTATCTCCGAAGGCGCCAACAGGCTGTCGGCGCTACGGATTTCGTTGTACGCTTGCCGCGCTATGGCATAAATGTCGTATATGCCACCTTTCAGGCCATGCGGAGGTATCCCCATGCGACGCATCGGTTTTGTGGTTTTCTCCGGCTTCCAGACCATGAGCCTGGCAGCGGCGTCCGCGTTCGAGTTCGCCAACATCACCGTGGGCGAAACCGTCTACGAAGTCGGCTACTTTTCCGAAACCGGCGGTCCGATTGTCAGCTCATTCGGCATGACGGTTCAGACCCAGGCGTTCGATCGCCCTGCCTTTGATACCTTGCTGATTGGCGGTGGCGTTGGCATTCCGGAATCCACGCCTGCGCTGTTGGCTTTCCTGCGTGAGGCGCCGCAGGCGTCGCGACGCGTCGCGGCCATTTGCACAGGGGCCTTCCTGCTCGCCCAAGCCGGCCTGCTCGATGGCCGCCGCGCCACCACGCACTGGTTGCTTGCGCGCGAACTGCAGCAGCACTTTCCCAGCGTGAAGGTGGAGGAAGATCGCATCTTCCTGATCGATGGATCCATCTGGACATCGGCCGGTATGAGCGCTGGCATCGACCTCGCGCTAGCCATGGTCGAAAAGGATCTGGGTCCGGCGGTGGCGCGGCAGGTGGCCCAGCAACTGGTGGTCTATCACCGCCGTGCAGGCGGCCAATCGCAGTTCTCGGCGCTGCTGGAGCTGGAACCCAAATCCGATCGCATACAGAAGGCGCTGACGTATGCGAAGAGCCATCTGCAATCCGAGCTTTCGGTGGAGCAATTGGCGGCAGCCGCCAACCTGAGCCTGCGACAGTTCAGTCGCGCGTTCCGGGCGGAAACCGGGCAGTCGCCCGCCAAGGCGGTGGAGCGTCTTCGTGTGGAAGCGGCGCGCTCGATGATGGAGCAAACGCGCCACCCCATCGAAGTGGTGGCCAGGGAGACGGGCTTCGCCGATCGCGAACGCATGCGCCGCGCTTTTTTGCGAGCCTTTGGCCAGCCGCCCCAGACCATCCGGCGCCATGCCATGGGGCAGGAGCACAACGAGTTTTCAGACGAGCCGCAAGCGGCCTGAGCGTCCGATCAGGTTTTCGTCGCGTCCGCGGGAAACCGGGCAATCGCCTGCTGTGCCGCCGCCTCCAGCGAGCCCACCACCTCGCTGACGTTGCTCCTGATGACCAGGGTTTCCTCGCGAGGGGCCAATAGTTCCGGCAGGAGTACCGCCACGATGCATGCGCTGGGGAATCGTTTGCGCATCTCCTGCGCCAGGTTATCGCCCTCCTCCACCATGGCCGGCTCGGCGCTGACGATGTAGAGCATCGAGACCGCGTTGGGCGTCAACTCCGGGTGTTCCTCCGCCTTGAAGCCGACGAAATCTTCAACGGAAAGATGACGCGCATCGATATGCAGGTCGCGCAGGATGCGGGTGAGGATCTCCGTCCCCATGTCATCGGCCATCGAACCCAGCCCGACACAAAGCACCACCGACTCCGGCGCCACCGACAGTGGCCCCTGCCAGCGCCCGCTGATGTCCTCACGCTGTCGACGCAAGCGCAGCCCGATGTTCGCATCGTCAAGCACCGACGCGTGGCGATGCCAGCGGGACCATTTGCGTCCTTCCGTGCCCAGCGACTCGATCACGGTGACGATGGCAGTGCGAACTTCCGCCAACTGCTCACGGTTGATCGCATTGCGTGCCAGGTCGATACGGGCAAGCTGCATGGCGGGCAGCAACACGTTATCGCAGTAGGCAGCAAACGATTTACGCTTCAGGAATGCACGCGCCTCGCCAATGATCTCGTCGGAATCACCGGAGAGCGCCCGCTGATAAAGCCGCTGCGGCATCGTCAATGCGGGCGTGTCGCCAAGCAGGATGCTCAGCAGATCCAGCGCCTTCACATGCCGCCCCGCCACCACCAGGCACAGCGTCAACGGCGTGGACATGAGCAGCCCTACGGGCCCCCAGAGGGAACTCCAGAAGATCGCCGCCACCACCACCGCCAACGGCGACAGGCCGGTGGTATGACCGTACAGAAGCGGCTCGACCACTTGCGACACCACCACTTCCACCACGGCATACAACGTCAGCGTCATCAGCAACAGCGTCCAGCCCGGTTCCACTGCTGAGGCAAACACCGCTACCAGCACCGCCACCAGCCACACGCCCACATACGGCACAAACCGCAGCGCCGCCGTAAGCACGCCCCACAGTGGCGCGTTGGGCACCCCAATGAGCGTGAGGCCCAACCAGATCGCCACGCCGACACCAAAATTCACCGAGAACGTGGAGACAAAAAAGCGCGACAGGCGCTCGCCCGCATCGTTGATCGCCGCGGTGGTGGCGCGCAGGTCCGCACCGCCGGCCAGGCGGATGAATCGGTCGCGCAGGGACTCGTGTTCGAGCAACACGAAAATCAAAACCACCAACACGATGCCGGCCGTCTGGAGCGGCACCCACGCCGTGGAAAGGATGCGCGTCACCACGCCCATCGCGGTGGTCGGCGCATGTGTCGGAGCAGGTGCGCTGTTGGCCGCTGGCGGCGTGGCCAGGTACGGTGGCGGAGTACTCGCTTCCAGCGGCGGATAGGTGTCGTGAACCTCGGCCTGGCTCATCACCTTGCCCATCTCGCCTTGCATGGCCTCCATGCGGCCCAGTGTTTCCGCGCGCAGGGTCTGCACCTTGGCGTGGATGGTTGCCTCGTACTGCGGCAGGCTGCGTGCCATGTGCACCATCTGCGAGCCAATCACCATGGTCAGCCCGGTGGCGATGACCACCAGCGCCAACACGGCAACCATCACCGAACCCGCATGCCCCAGGCCGATACGTCGATAGATGCGAACCCACGGCGCCATCAGCAGGCTCAGGAACAGCGCCAGCGCGACTGGCACCAGCACCTCTCGACCGAAGTACAGCAGCGCCAGCACGGTGCCCGCCGCCACGATGATGATGGGGCGCTGACTTGGCGAGCTGACAGCAGGTGCCGGCGTTTCGGAAGACATGAATAAACCCCTGACCGGATAGGAACGGCGAAGCCGTTGCGCTGGGCAGAGCATAGCCGCGCATGGTCGATGTTGTGTGCATGCACCGGCGTCAGATGCACGACGGCCCGGGCGTAACGTTCACGCCCGGGCCGCAAGTCGCGCCGCTTAGTTGGCCTTCTGGCTGCCGGGCTGGGCAACAAAGCGGGGCGGCGTGGCCTCATCGGCGAATTGCCATGCACTCAGATAAGCCAGCTTGAGAATGTTGGCCATCTTCGGATAGTCGATCTTCTCGGGCGTATCGCTGGGGTGGTGGTAATCCGGGTGGAAGCCGGTGAACCACCAGAACGCCGGCACGTTCTGCAGCACAAACGGGAACTGGTCGGAACGGAAGAACACGTTCAGTGCGTACTCGTGATCAAAGCGATCATCCAACACCAGGCCCACCTGCTGGTTCGCCTTCGCCACCGTGTGCTGATAGTCCGGGCTGTAGGCAGCACCGATCAGGTTGAGGCGATTGCTGGTATCGGCCGGCACCTGGATCAGGCCATCGGTCTGCGGACTGGGCTTCTCGTCGCGACCGATCATGTCGAAGTTGATCATGGCGCGCGTGGTGTTTAGCGGCCGCAGCGGGTGCGCAGCGAGATAGTACGCACCCAGCAGGCCACGTTCCTCGGCGGCGAACACCGCAAACAGGATGGACCGCTTGGGTTTGGTCGGGTTCGCCGCAAACGCGCGCGCCAGGGTCACCACGCCGACCGTGCCTGAGGCATTGTCGTCGGCACCGTGCCAGATCTTGCCGTCGCTCTCGCCGTCGTGATCGTGGTGCGCACTGATGATGACGGTTTCCGGCGCCAGCTTCGGATCGCTGCCCTCCACCAGACCCACCACATTCCACGTCACCGCCTCGCGCCGCGACGTGTTGTGCAGATGCAGGCTGATCGACGTATCGGGCAACGCCAGCGAGTGGTTCTTCAGATCCTTGTCGATGGCCTGCTGCAATGCCACCGGCGTGCTGCCACTGGTCGCCAGCAGCTGGCTGGAAACATCGACCGAGATGCTCATGCTGGGGATATGCAAGGGATTGTCGACCAGCGCCTGCGCCGGAATCGGATTGGCCGCGTGTTCGGTCTGATGGCCGATACGGGCGCGAACCTCTTGCGTCGACGGATGGTTATGCGACGGCTCGGGCGCAATCAGCACGGCCACCGCGCCATGTTCCTGCGCGTTGAGTACCTTGACGTAACTGGTGGCGTAGCGCGTGTTGCCGGTGCCGTTGAAGATGGAACTGGCATCGGTCTCCTGCGGCTCGTGATCGAACACCACCACGACCTTGCCCTTCACATCCAGGCCAGCGTAATCGTCGTAGCCCAGCTCCGGCGCCGTGATGCCGTAGCCGGCGAAGACCACCGGCGCCGCGACATCCTGGTCCTCGGGAAACGAACCGGCGACGTCGGGGTTTTTCCATTCGACATTCTTGCCTGCGCGCTTGAGTACAAGCCGGGTGGCCTGCACATCGGGGCGGTATTCCACCAGCGGCACGGCCTGCAGGAAACTGGGCTTGCCCTGCGCATCGGTGGCTGCCGGCTTGAGTCCCGCCTTGGCGAACTCCGAGGCGATCCACTGCACGGCAACATCATCACCGGGCTGCAACGACAGTCGGCCGTCCAGTGCGTCGGAGGCGAGAAAGCCAATGTCGGCACGCAGGTCGGCGTCGCGAATCTGCGCCAGACCCGGCTGCTCGGCCGAAGGCGCGGCAGCGAACGCCGTGGTGGACACAGTCGCGGCAAGCGCGATGGCAAGGAAGGTACGGTGCATGGCTACTCCGGGTGGGTGGAAGCGCGGACGTCCGAGGGTGCCACGCGGGCACCCTCGGGGCAATTCCTGCCACCCGGGAGCATGAACCTGCGATACCGGCGGCGGCATGCCGCGGTCAAATCACCGAGCGCACCACACCGCCATCGACACGCATGGCGGCACCGGTGGTCGCCGATGCCTGTTCGGAAGCGAGATACACCGCGAGGTTGGCCACCTCTTCCACCGTCGCCAATCGCTTGATCAGCGAAGTGGGCCGATGCGTCTGGATGAAGTCGCGCTCCACCTCGGCCTGGCTCACGCCCTGCTCGGCAGCGATCTTGCCGAAGAACTCGCTGACGCCTTCGGAGCGGGTCGGCCCGGGAAGAATGGCATTCACCGTGACACCCGTGCCGGCCAGCGTTTCGGCCAGGCCTCGCGACACGGCGAGCTGCGCCGTCTTGCTCATGCCGTAATGCACCATCTCGGCGGGAATCTGTACGCCTGACTCGCTGGACACGAACTGGATACGACCCCAGCCGCGCTTGGCCATGCCCTGCGCATAGTGCCGCGACAGGCGCACGCCGCTCAGCACGTTGACCTCGAAGAAACGTACCCAGTCGCTATCCGGGATATCGAAAAACGCCTTGGGCTCGAAGATGCCCAGATTGTTGATGAGGATGTCCGCGTCGGGAACCTGCGCGATCAGCTGCTGCGCACCCTCGAGCGTGCCCAGATCGGCGGCCACACCGCTGAGGTTGGCGCCGGCCACTGCTGCAGCCACCGTCGCGATGGCTTCATCGACGCGCGCCTGGGTGCGCCCCGTGATGACGACATGGGCACCGGTGCCAGCGAGGCCGCTGGCGATGGCCAAGCCGATACCGGCCGTTGAGCCGGTGACTACGGCCGTGCGGCCGGTCAGATCGATATGCATGGGCGTTCTCCAGATGGCGTCGGGGGTGCGTTGAAACACTGCAATTGACGTGGCGACATCGGTTCCCCGATGCAAGGCCCACGGGCCCGCGAAATTCACCGACCTCGCACAGCGAGTCGAGCACGCTTCGCGGGTCGGCGAGTCGATGGTCATCCGAGGGGAGAGGTGCCGACCCTTGCGGCTCACCACCGGCATCACCAGGGCCGCGCTCAAGCCCCGCCCACGTAGGCCAACGCAGCGACGCCCGGCACGGAGCCATTACAGGGACCCGAACCAGCACACCCTGCTCCATCGATTTCAGACGGTCCGAGCCGCATTCATGGAAAACCAGTTCCGCCCCCCCAATCTGGCCCTGGCGACGATAAGCCTGTCGCTGGCCACCTTCATGCAGGTGCTCGATACCACGATCGCCAACGTGTCGCTGCCGACCATCGCAGGCAACCTCGGCGTCAGTGCTGACCAAAGCACCTGGGTGATCACCTCGTTCGCCGTGAGCAACGCCATTGCGCTGCCGCTCACCGGTTTCATGACCCGCCGCGTGGGTGAGACAAAACTGTTTGTCTGGTCGACGCTGCTGTTCTCGCTGGCGTCATTTCTCTGCGGCACCGCGCAGACGATGCCCATGCTGATTTTTTTCCGAGCGCTGCAAGGTGCCGTGGCCGGGCCGATGTATCCGATCACGCAAAGCCTGCTGATCTCCATCTACCCACCGCACAAGCGCGGCATGGCACTGGCGCTGTTTTCGATGGTGACGGTGGTGGCGCCGATTGCCGGTCCCATCCTGGGTGGTTGGATTACCGACGACTACACCTGGCCCTGGATCTTCTTCATCAACGTGCCCATCGGCATTTTCGCCAGCATGACGGTGGCCTCGCAGATGAAAGGGCGCCACGAGCCCACCAGTCGCCCACGGGTGGACTATGTGGGCCTGATCACGCTGATCATCGGCGTGGGCGCGCTGCAGGTTGTGCTGGACAAAGGCAACGACGAGGACTGGTTCAATTCAAACTTCATCGTGTACACCGCCATCGCCTCGGCCATTGGCATCGTGGTCTTCCTGATCTGGGAACTCACCGACAAAGAACCCATCGTCAACCTCAGGCTGTTCCGACACCGCAACTTCAGCATGGGCACACTGGCCTTGGTGCTGGGCTACGCCGCCTTTTTCGCCATCAATGTGCTGGTGCCGCAATGGCTTCAGCGCAACCTTGGCTACACGGCGACCTGGGCGGGCTTTGCCAGCGCACCGCTTGGGATACTACCGGTGATACTGACGCCCTTTATCGGCAAGTACGCACCGCGCTTCGATCTTCGCGTGTTGGCGGGTTTTGCATTTCTCATATTGGGTGCGACCTGCCTGATGCGATCGGACTTCTATATCGGCATCGACTTCAAGCACATCGCGCTGGTGCAACTGCTGCAAGGCCTTGGCGTGGCTTTTTTCTTCGCGCCGGTGCTCACCATTCTGCTGTCGGACCTGGCACCCAGCGAGATCGCCGACGGCGCGGGCCTGGCCACCTTTCTGCGTACGCTGGGCGCGAGTTTCGCCGCTTCGCTATCCAATTACCTGTGGGATCACCGCGCCATCGTGCATCACGAGCGACTGGCCGAACACACCACGGTTTACGATCCACAAACCGTGAGCGCCTTGCAAAGCTTCGGCGGCGACCAGCATGCGCTGGCCATGCTCAACCAGACCGTGACCGAACAGGCGTACCAGCTTTCGTTCAACGATGTGTTTCATCTGTTGGGCTGGATATTCCTGAGCCTGATCGTCGTGGTGTGGCTGGCCAAGCCACCCTTTGGCGCCAAGGGCGGCGCGGCGGCGGGCGGCCACTGAGCATGCGCGACGCGTGTGCCTCAGGCCAGTGCTTCCTGCAGTTCCGACAATTGCTGACGTAGCGATTCGTTCTCGGCGGAAAGCTCGGCAACGCGACGACGCAATGTATCCAGTTCGTTTTCCTCCGCGTGATCCTGTACCTCGGTTTCCTTGGGCGGTTTGCGGCGCGATTCGCGTACACGCTTGGCCGCCTGTTTCAACTCATCGCCACCTGCGATGGCAGCGGCGCGTTGCTCCTCGGCGGGCAACGTGGCCACCGCCGCGGCCGCATTGATGGAAAGTGTGCCGGATTTCACTGCAGCGACTACTTCCGGCGCCGCCAGCTTGTGGATTTTTTCAATCAGCACCACCTGGTTGTTGCTCAAGCGTGCCTCGCGGGCAATGGACTGGCGGCTGGGCAGTGACGAGGACTCGGTGGCGGCTGCCGCTTCAGTCGCGGATTCGTCGACAGGCTGCCCAGTCTGCTCCGCGATGGGCGACGGCGGCTGCACTTCCTTTGCACGAGCACGGCGTTCTGCCAGGATCTCGCGCTTGCGCAAGGCCAGCACGCCGCGCTGGAAGTCCGACACGCTGCGGCGTCCCAGATGTTGTTCGATCATCCACAGGTGTACATCTTCCATCGACTGGAAGCGTGTGTTCTGCACGGTCTGGAACGGCAAGTCATGCTTGCGGCAGATACCGTAGCGATTGTGGCCATCCACCAGGATATCGCCCCATAGCACCAGCGCATCGCGGCAGCCCTCGGCGAGCAGGCTGCGTTCCAGCGCTTCGTACTCGTCCGCGGTGAGGGGATCGATATAGGCCTTGAGTTCTTCGTTGACGACAATGTCCATGCGTACGGGCGGGGTCACGGAAAGAGGGGGCGGCATTGTAGAGAAGCTGCGCCGCGAGTGCTCTACCTGTTGATTCTCTGCTTGCGTCTGGACCACACGGGTCTGCTAAGTTGCGGCTTCCTTGCCTTGAACGGATGCCCATGGAACCCAAGCCTCGCCTCATCGCCGCCCTGCTCGGCCTTACCCTGCTTGGCGCCCCGGCGCTGGCCGGCCTCCATGCCCAAGGCACGGCGAATACACCCACGCCGAAGGAGTTGCTGGGCAAGTCCACCGCGCAGGAATGGCGCACACCCGATCCACAGAACCTGCTGGTGATGCAGCTGCCGCAGGGCCAGGTGTTGATCGAACTGGCGCCGGATTTCACGCCGCTGCACGTTGCCAATATCCGCACGCTGGCTCACGAGCATTTCTTCGACGACCTGGCCATCGTGCGCGTGCAGGACAACTTCGTGACCCAATGGGGCGACCCGCAGAGCGACGACAACGGCGACAAGAACAAGCTCAAGTCGCTGGGCACGGCCAAGGCGACGCTGCCACCGGAATACACGCGCGCGTTCGATGCGAAGCTGCCGTTTACGGCACTGCCGGACGGCGACGTGTATGCGGCGGAAGTGGGTTTTTCCGAAGGCTTTCCGGTCGGGCGTGACAAGGCCGCAGGACAGGAATGGCTGACGCATTGCTACGGCATGGTCGGCGTGGCGCGCGACATCGCGCCCGATAGTGGCAGCGGTAACTCGTTGTATGT
>OUWB010004000.1_pt1 | contig 12567 bp, 19 predicted proteins | sample 1779821 | NCBI WGS metagenome assembly OUWB01 (sample SAMEA3914806, study PRJEB12502) | metagenome | biome: forest; material: soil | place: Canada | collected 2011-08-03 | depth 0.1 m
CGCTGTTAGGATATGGCCCGGCAATTTGGACGCTTCTGAATCGTCCTGATGAAACATTTCGAACTTAGGGCTGTAATCGTCGATATACCTATCCCAAAGCCCGATGAAGGTTGCGATTGGATAATCCACCGTTTTCTTGGCCCACTTGAGCCAGTATTTATCGGGCCGCAAAGTCGCGTCGAAGTAGGCCGCATTTGTCGCAGTCGAGCACAGCTTGATTCCGATCTGCGCATCATGAATGGTGACCGCCCCGCCCATGACAAGCGGTGAATCCAGCGCGAGAAGGATGTCGAGATGATCGCAGCAAAACGGCTGCATCTCTCGTCCCATGATCACATGCTTGTCATGGATGAAGGCTTCCCGGCAAGCCTCGCTCAGCAAAAGCATTGAAGGCATTCCGCCTCCCTTCTCCCGGTTACGGGATGTTCGCCGAAGTCACTGCCTTAAACGAAAGCAGGGCGATTTTGCCAGCTTCGTCTTGAGCCTCTTCCACCTTGCCAATGACCAGAACGTGAATGCTGTACGTGCTCTGGCCCGGGTATGGAAAGGCGTTCACGGCGCTGGAAGCCGTAAACGTCAATGCTGTCAGTTCAACGGGAGTCGAGTACGTCACGAGAGGAGTCATCTCGATATCGTAAGTATACTCCAAATTCACACCGTTGTAGAGATAGGGAAGGCCGGTTTCGTCCTTCAACTTTTCCATCTCTTCGTATCCCGTGCTCGGCTTGAACTTCTTGACCTTGTAGCCGGGCAGAGTCGGCAGGTAACGAACGCCTGCGGTATTGACGGGATATTGCGTGGACATTCTTCTTATTCCCTATTGTCAACTACTCTGGCTGTGTTGTGGCCCCGATATAGTAGTCCACGCCGAAAACCAAATGCCTACCGTCCGTGGGCTCCTGGAGCGTTTCCGTGATGTACTTGAGCGACGATAATCCGAAGTCCTGAAAGTTGATCGGGCTCGCCGAGTTCAGCCAGTTGTAAACCAGCAAATTTCCGGCACCGTCGTTCCCTTCCATCAAGTCTCGGAACGCTTCGATGTAGGGAGAAAATAAATCCTGGCCCGGTACGGATTGCGAATCGTCTATCTGCACTTCGACGTGAGCCGTCAGCGTAAATTCGTAGATCCCCGAATCGTACCCGATCTGCGTTGGCTTGTTCCCTGTGAAGGTTCCGAAGGGAGGCGTGAGCGTCGTGAAGCCGGTAGGATTTCCTTGCCCGTCCAAGGGAAGCGCCTGCGGCAGGTGCGCCGCGTAAAAGTTCATCCCCTGCAAAACGCTGCCGAGGACGTTCGCCGCCATGTAGGTCGCAAATGCCCTTTCGGCTTGGACTATCGGAGATTTTCTCATTTGTCTTTCACCCCAAACTTTACCGCCCTGTCAATGGCCTCTGTGATGTTCCGCTCCCGCTCTCTTATCGCCGCCCGCTTGTTGGACTCGCTCAACACGCGGCCTGTGTAGTTCACCTCATTGATGAGCGTTAGCGTCGGCTGCTCTTTGTCCGTGTTGTCGATCACCGTTGCCGGCGCGTCGTGATTCTTGATCCATGCGGGCACCTCGCTATTTGGCCGGCCGAGTTTCTTGGCACACTGTGCCCAGCCGTTTTTAGCGTAGCCAACTCGAGGCGCTATCATTCCCCAAAGCTGATCGCCTTGCGTCTTGGTGATCACCCAAAGCTGAATGATCCGCACTCGACCATCCGATTCGATCTTGTTCCGGTTGCGCCGCACTCGCCCGTCTTGCGTCCGCAGAGTCTTCCAATATTCATGAAGACTTTCCATCCCGTCTACTACGTGCCAATTCTCAGGCGGGCAGATAAAAAGCTCGCCCGTCTTCTTCTCGAAGATTTGCACGTACCCTTCATAAATCCCGTTGTCGTGAATGATCGTCCTCCCTGCGCAGAGTTCATCGGGCAGGATGTAAAACACCTCAGTCAAATCCCGCAGGATTGCACCCTCGCCAAGAGCCTTAGCTTTTCCGTTCATCCCGAACGGCTGCGTGTACTTCATCAACGGTAGGCAAAGCAAACCTCCCTCTTCCCTCATCGCCTGCCCTAGCGACTTCTTCATCGCTACCGCCTTCTCAGCAATCTTTTTGTCCAGCCCCGACAGATCAATGCTGATGCTCATTTCTTCGGAGATTCAAGCGTCAACTCCCAAGTCGTTTGCGTCGGGGAAACGATCCAAACCCGCCAGGACCGATTGCGGGCCTGCGCCTGCTGTCCTGTGAAGGGAACGCTGGAAATATCGCTCCTAGCCACGCTGGCTGTCATTTGCCATACCTCGTCCATGCCTTTACCCTCAACGAATCGTTGCGTCAGGGTTTCCCGGCTCAGCAGGGCAGTAATGGGCGGGGGGGGTATCGGCGTCAGCGGTCCGAGTATCAATTGCTCGCCCCAAAGCGCCTGAACCTTCCGTTGCCCTTTCAGGACTTTGGCTTGAATGGCGGGGTCCATAAAAAGAAACCGGGGATCAAAGGGGCATCACGCCTTCAATCCCCGGCATCATGAGCTAACCAAGGAATCTTTAGAAACGCAGGCTGAGGAAGCCGGAGTAAGCGGCCAAGCTGGAAACAATCGTCGAGCCAGTCGTGAAGGCCGCTCGGACGTATTGCGGGCAATCGGGCGAGACGCGGAAAACGACAGAGGCAGGCGTTGCGGCATCGCCGGTAATGACAACATCCGCCGCTTCGGTCACTCGCGTAAAGGTGGCGTTATCCGTCGCGCCCTGGAGTTCAACCGTCAGCGTGTAAGCGCTTCCGAGCTGAGCCCCGATGATGGGCACGTCCACTTGCACGTAATAGTGCTCAGACATGCTCATCGCCTGAATCAGATTGATGGAGGGCGTGTAGACCGCAGCCGCCGCTGTGGCAGGCAGAGCAATGGAAACGATATAGGCGTAATCCTGCGGCCCCCGGTAATTCGGGATCACCACACACTGTTGCTGCTCTTCATAATTCTGAAGTTCATTCTGGTTTTGCATTAGACGCGCTCCGTGTTGGTGATGGCTTCCGTCACTGTGATCGGAATGTCATTCGAGGAATTCGGTGCAGGGCTCCAGCCGGGCAAGCCTGCCGCATTGGCCGGCTGTTGCGCGATGGATGTACGGCTGTTCTGCAAACTCTGCGAACCAACTCGGTTCAGGAAGAGATGCATGTTGATCCGGTACTGCACCGGCACCAAGGCCACGAGCTGCGAAATCAGATTATCCGTCAGGGGGTGAGTCGGATCGATTCCCTTCACGCGCCAGACCGTCCACTCGTTGGCGAGGGTCAGGCCAAACCAGCCCATGAACGCCGAGCACATGGCCTGCGTCACGTTGCCGTTACCCAAGGTCACTTGCTGTTGGACCCACGGCAGGATGTTCATCGAACCTTCGTTGCCCACCGCAATTGAAGCGCCTTTTTCGTGGCAGCAAACGAGGTAAGCCGAAGTCGAGGAACCGGACGCGCCGCCTGCGCTGATCTCGAAATTCGTATCGCCAAAGATCATGTCGCAGTAGCCGGAGTAGCCCTTGGGGTCCGCGACGTAAGCCGTGCCGCCGTATGCTGCGGCGATGTTGTTGCCGTAGTAAAATTGCTGGCAGAGATGGAAGAAGGCGGCGTTCATCACGCCATCCGATTCCAGCGTCAGCACGTCACCCACCGACCGCTTCTGCGCGGCGATGATCGACATGGGCACTTGGAGTTGGGGCTCCATCAGGAACATCGGTTTGTGCTCGAGGACGTATGTGGACTTCGTGGGCGGGTTGCCCTGACCGGAAGCGGAGAAATTGACGTTCGGGAGGATGGTGCGTCGGCAGACATCAAAGCCCGTACCAGGATGAGGAACGGCATCGAGTACGCCGAGTTCCGGATAGGACCAGACGGCAGACTCTACCAAACCGATAACGGGATCACCATTGTTCAGCGCAACCAAGTCGAGCAGGGAGAGATCGGGCATAGATTTTTCTTAGTTGCGGACAGTACGGCCAAGGGCCTGATTCATTTGCGCCACAAGCGGCTGTTCGTTGAAGCCCGAGGCGGTGAGCTTGTGCGCCCGCTGGCGGGAAGATTTTTCGGTCAGCAGCGGATTCTTGCCGTCCTTGCGCATCGCGAGCGGAGCGGCCATTCCGAGCTTGGCGATTTCCGCCGTGACGGCTTTCTTCAGCGTGAGTGCCCCGACCTTCTTGGTCATCGCATCCTTGTAGGCTTGCTTGCGGGCGAACTGGCGGGAACGGACGGCAAGCACTTGGAAGTGGTTTTTCTTCGCCATACAATCCTTGGCCTCGGCGTCGTCGGACGTGTCGGCATCGTCTTCGGCTTTGGCGCTGTCTTCGGTGTCCTTATCGTCCTTTTCGGGAGCGGGCGAAGTGGCCTTCAAAACAGTGATCGCCTTTTCGAGAGCAGCGATAGCGTCCGCGTGCGGATTCGCATCCTTATCGTCGGCGGGAGGCGGAGGTGTGCCCGCCGAAACCTTGGCCAGCTTGGCTTCGAGGTCGAGGACTTTGGCTTCGCTGGCCTTGCGGGCGTCGATCTCAGCCGTGAGTTGCGCCGAAGTCGCCGAAGTCGTTTCGAGCTTATCGACTTTTTCCTTCATGCCAAAAAGCTCGGCGAGCTTGGCTTCGATCTTCTCGAGGGTAAGTGCCATATTACCCTTTTCGCGGTGTCAACTACTCAACATCATTTTTCTTTACCGCCTCGCCGATGATGACGCCTGACTCGAAACTGATCGGCAAATATTGATCGAGCGGAACATCCATCGGGAAGATTCCAGCCTCGAGGCAAAGAGCCGAATACGCTTGCTCAATCGTCCCGCACTGATCACTCAGCCCGTACATCGGCGCATCACAACCAAGGAACGCTTGGCCTTGCATGGCTTCCGACATCAACTGAGGGCGTCTCCCTGTGACGAATCCTTGGAACAACGAAGCGATGCGATCAATGTAACCCTGCATTTGCTCTTCCTGTTCAGGCGTCAAACTCGGGCCGTGACCGGCCGATTTGTAAATCGCTCCGGTGTTCGTGAACGGCTTGAATTCGAGTCCCATCGCCTGCCACGCTGCGCTTGCATCTGTCCACGGCAGATAGATTCCGACGCTGCCGATCTCGCACGTTTCCGCCGTCCAAATCTGCGATGCTGCACAGGCCAGCCAGTAAGCCGCCGACGCGCAGCAAGCATCGCTCCACGCGACAATTGGGATTTTCAAATCCGCCAAAGTGGCGGCTAACTCAGCCGTTCCGGTAATCCCGCCACCGGGCGAATCGATCCGCAAAAAGATTCCGTTCGCGCCTTCCGCCGTGGCCCGGTCCACTTCGCGCCGCACGTCGCAGACATCGGTGTTCCCACAAAACTTATCAAACCAATCCAGTCGGTGCCCGATCACCCCGCAGATGTGAATATGCGCAATCCCGTTATCATCCAGCATGGACAATTCGCGCGGCGCTTCCGCTACCAAATCCATCGCAGAGGCCCCTGGCTTGAGCTGAGAGCGCTTTTCTTGCTCCCGCTGCATGCGGGATACCCCCTGAGGCGTCAGGAGCCAAGGCTTGCCCGCGAGGATCAAAATCCACCCCCGCCGCCGAGGCTATCGACGGGCACGCCCTCGGCTCCCTGCTCGGCGACCTTCGCCGCCGCTCCGGCCTTGGGCGGGAAAACGGTGTTGTAGAAGTCAAAGCCCGTTCCGGCAAAGCTCGGCGGCTTCTTCTTGTTCGCGTATTCGATGGCCCATGCCACTTCATCAATGCGCCCACCTACGCGGCCCTTCCATGACATGCCCTGCGATGCCCACCATTCGGACCATGAGCCGCAACCGGCGTCCATGAGATCGATAAACGTCTTCCCAAAATTCCCTGCGTCGGCAGTGATCTTGCGCGGCCCAAGCCAAAGGCATTTCCACCATTGCGGATCGTTCGGGTACGGATAGCCGTTTTGGAATTTCTTCGACAGCCACCATTTGTAGACTCGGGAATTGAACTGGCGATTGAGCTTGCCGCGGCGGAAGTCAAAAAACGCCTGCAAGTCCTCCAGATTGATCCGCGCCGGTGCGCCGCCAAGCATGGAAAGATTCCAGACGATTTCCACGCTCATTCCCGCTGCGCTGGCAAACTCGCGATAAAACCACTCCATGAAGTTGAGCAAATTGATTGAGGGATTTTGCGACGTGATCAGCTTTAAATCATCGCCGGGCCCGAGATGCTGAATCATCGCGCCTGCGAAAACATTTTCCCCGACCGCATTCTGTCCGGTGGGAACCTGCGTGCCGTTTTCGGCGATGTCCGTCGAAAGCAAATTGCGCAGTTCGCCCGTCAAACCGCTTGCGCCGACTCCTGGGCCCTGCGCCTTGGTGAAGGCAAGCGCGATGGCCGCATGCAACTTGGCTGTGGCAACGCCGAGGGCCTTTAGATCCATCACATCAACTCCGGAGTTCACTACGGGAGCGAAGGGCGTGACGCCTCGATATTGGTTCGGGCGCTTGCGCGTGCAGAAATGAATCATGTACGCCGCATCAACATCGTCACTGCCGCCCGGTCCTCCTCCATCTGTCACGCGAACGGCATAGGCCACAATCTTGCCCTGACGGTTCAGCTTAACGCCGTCGAAGTAGGAGAAGTCGCCAGCCGGAATCAAGGCGGGAGGGATTCCCGAACTCGCGAAGTATTCCACCTCGCCGGGGTCGATCAACTGGAGCTGTGCGGAATCCGCATTGGGGGAATTGACCATCGCCGCGAAGCCTTCCGCCTCGGAAAATTCGCTGCCTGCCATCCACTCTTGCATCTCCCAAAAATCTTGAAGCCCCATCGCATCACAGACAATCGGGTTACTCGCCCATTCGATGAAGTCGCTTGTCGTTTGATCGTTCCACTCGTCATCGAGCGTGCAGGGCATCGGCACAACGCCATGTCCGACGACATACTTCACTTCCTTGCCGATCAGCCCCGACATGATGCCGAGGTTCGCCTCCAACGTCCGCTTTTTCTTCAGCAGATTGCGGCGGTTGTAGTACGAAAATTCTTTCTCTGCCGTGAGCGGGAAGGAGAGGAACGCCTGCGAGCGTTGCCCGTTGATCTGCGCACCTTCGTAGTAGGTGTTGCCGATGCTCTGGAGGCGCTGCCGCTGAACTGCTTTTTGCTTCTTGGCCACGATTTATTTCCCCAACCTTTTCAGGTCTCTATCCGCCTTGCCCGCTGTTTCTTCGTCGCCAACTTCGCGGTGATTTTCAAGATTTTTTACCGATTGCTTGGATGATTCTTCGTGCTCTTTGGCGTCAGAGTGGTTTCCTGCCCCATGCTCCTCTTTTGCTCGCCGTTCATGGAATGCGGCGTTGTAGCCATGCCTCGTTTCCATGCTGTCCTCCTTTGAAGTATCGGCCTCGCCTTCGCTATGCCGCCCGCTGCCCGGTCCACCTGCCCGAGTCATGTTAAGAAGTTTATCGGCCAAGTACATTGGCGAATGACGGTGATAGCCTTCGGCCATTTTAGTGTTGGCAGTTCGGAAATTGCGCGTAGCTCGCCCGGCGCTGCGAGTTGGGAACCTGCCGGATCGTCGGAACGTTCGTCGGGTTGCCCTGCGAATCCCATTGAATCGGGGCATCAACGCCCGTGTCCAGATTCTGCATCGCCAGTTCCGCCCATGCCGCTACCGATGAAGGATCGGTGCCAGCCGGAAGCGTGAACGTTGCCGCACTGCCGCCCGTCGAGGTTGAGATCAGGACCGTGCCGTCTCCGTTGATCGTCTTCGTAAAATTCGAGCCCGCAATGCCGCGCAAGAATCCGTAGGGGCTTGTCTGCTCATTGGCGATGCGCAGCAAAAGCGCTACGAGTGTTCCGATTTGGGCGGCCATACTTAGATGGCCAGTGTCAATCTGTAGACGCGAAAGAGCCGAGGGCTTCGCGGCGTGACTAACAGGACGCCACCTATCCCTCGGCTCAAGCACGAGCGGTTTACCGTTCTATCGCGAATACGGGCCGATCATGCGTTGCTATGTTATCACGCCTGAACCTTCGCCGCAATCCGTTTCGCCAAAATTCCAAAGGCGTCCACGCCCTGCAATTCTTCCAACAGGCTGGGAATGATGAGTTGCATTTTCTCGCAGTCGCCAAGGTGATTATTCGGCGGGCTCGATTTGCAGCCCCATTCCTGGCCGTCCTTCGTGTCCTTCAGATATTCCTCAGTTAATTGCTCCTCATAATCTTTCCCGGTGTTCGTAGGGAGCCACCATTTGGAATCCCGGCTTTTGATGCGCGAGAAGTACAGGTCATACTTCAAAACGGGCTCATCGAAGCGCGTCAGTTGGACGTTGCGGCCCTTCCAATCGACAATGGAGTCCTCCACCGTGTGCTTCAATCCTTGGGTGCGTGTCGCTCCCTTCACAGGGATGAACGGCACGCCCGCTTTGGCCGATTCGTTCAGGCAGAAATCGTACACGCCTGACTCCTGCTTTGTCCTCCAGCCCGAATCGATAATGCGAAACATGGGCGAGAGCATTAGCCCCGTTTTGCCCACTGTATATTTCGTCTTGGCGACTTCGATCAGGGAGGCCCACGAAAGAACTGGCCCGTAATCCACAAGGGCATTCGCCTTATCCCCAAACCATGCCCGTATTAGCCAATGAAAAAGCCCTTGGTTCACGTCCACCGTAAGGGATAGCAGGGCAATATCATCCTTCGGAACTTCTCCCCGCAGATAAGCCGGCGAGGATTTCACCACGGCCTTGATGTCGCTTACTGTTGTGACAGTTGCCCGCTGTTGATAGGGCAAAGCCAACTCTTCATTGATGAAATTTCGCAGCGCTCCCGGTTTATCCTTCGATTTCAGGAACTTCACCGCCGTCTTGCCGATGGTCGTGGACTCATGCGGGCTGTAGATGGCCGGCAAACGGCGTGAACGGTAGCCTCGGGGCGCATCGGTATTCGTCGGCCTCCATACCGCCCCGTTTTCTTTCCGGCACATCATGCGCTTGTCGTGCTCCGTCAGCTTCGCCTTGCAATTCGGGCATTCGATCCGCGCCGAGTCCTCCACTTTATCCCAATTCCAATCCCCGTCTTCTTTTCGCGCGTCCTGATCCCACACCACTTTAGCCGCCAGCACGCCCTTTCCCGTTGCAGGGTCATAAACCGGGAACCATTCGCGGATGTATTGTGGGTCAAACTCCAAAACGAACCGCGGCCCCGTACAATGCGGGCAAGTCACGTACCGCAGTCTTCTATCCCCCAAGAGAAATCCCTGCCACACAGGGGCTCCTGGGAGCGTTGGCGTGCCATTCAGGAACCGCTTGGCATCCGGGAAAGACTTTGTGCGGGCTTCTGCAAGGCCGATGGCCGATTCCCCCCGCTTGGCGTACTCCTCTTCCACATCGTCAGGTTCATCAATGACGATAATGCCGATGGAGCGGCCTTTGAGATTCTTGGAAGCGCCCGAAGCGAGGAAGGTAAAGAAGCAACGGTCAAACGCCTGCTCCAAAATCGTTGTGTCTCCCTTTGAAGAACCACGGTGCTTTAAAATGGCCGGACTCGCATCCACCATGTCTTTCCATTTCGTCTTTGAAAACGATTCGGCCAACTGCTCATTGCCCATCACCCATCCGATGTTGATCGGGTTGCGAGCGATTCGCTCCATCAACCCGCAAAGCATCATCGCGGTTTTAAAAACTTGCGAGCCGAAGCAGTTGCAAATGTCCTTCGCACCTGTGTCCTCAAAGTCCTCTAGGCATTCGTAAACGTAGCTGGCGTCCCGAAACGAGATTGGGCCGGGATCGAAGCTTACCCGCGAAGGCAAATGTATCTCCCGCTCAACAAATTCCGATACCGTCAGCTTCTCCGGTATCGAGTAGAGGATTTCTTTGCCGACCGCAAATAGGTCTAAAAGCATAGGACTTCTTGCGCCATGCGCTTGGCTGCGATTTCGCAGTAGGCTTCCTCAAGGTCGATGGAAACCGATTTGTATCCGAGATCCTTGCACGCCCGCGAAACGGTGCCACTCCCGCAAAATGGGTCGACCACGGTTTCAACTGTGCGGTCAGGATGATAGAAGCACTCCCGCAGGCACCAAGTTATCAGCTCTTCGGGCTTCTGAGTGGGATGCTGGCGCTTGTACGCCCCGCCGCTGGGCAGTTCCACGGCTCGCGAGGGCATATCAAGATTTGTCCAAGCAAGCTCCATGTCTGATTGAGTGGGAACGGCATTCGATTTCACCCAAGCCAGCCAACAGCGGGAAGGCGGGAGTGGAAAGTAATTGCCTCCCCAGATGACTTTGTGAGTTGCGGCCTCAAACCAGCCTGCGAGATCTGGCGCTTTACCGTCCCAAGAGTTCCCACCCGAAAGCATGTTCCAATGGCCAGTATTCTTGCCGCCCTTCATCAAATCACCAATGCCGTAAGGCGGATCGGTGAGAAGTAAGTCGAACTTGCCAAGGCCGGGAAGGATCTCGCGGCAATCCCCGTGGTAAATCGTAACCGCCGAGTCTTGGTAGTACGGTTTCAAAACTTCCCCTCGATAGACTTGCACCGCAGCAACAACCTATCCCGCCACTCAGTCAGCGCCTTCTCCGCGATCTCCGGCTGTTGCGGATTACAGTTCGTCCGCTCATTCAACGGCAGCTTGTCCAAAGACTCCCGCAACGGCCTCAGCAATTGCTCCAGCATGCTCTTCACCGATTCCCGATGGACCATATCCCCAACTTTGATCTCTGCCGTCCTCGCCATGTCCTCCACATTGGATACTTCGGCCAAAAGCTTGGACTTGGAAAGCAACAACGGCTGTATCTGCCCGATCCTACCCCCCTTAATCGCCGCCTGTAGCAGCCGATCCGCCTGCCGCTCTGCTAACCTTGCCCGCCCTACTCTCGCTTCCCACGTGTCATCCTGGAGCGATTGCGCCCTATCCTCATCGGGAAGCTCCGGCAAGTCCTTCTCCGCTTTCGCTTCCCGCTTGAAACTCGACACGTTCTGAGCCAACCACACTTTTGCCTTCCCCAAATCCCCCACAGGCATGCCCCGCGCCTTCCATTTGCTCACCATCATGCGCGTCACATTGAGCTTGGACGCAAGCTGTACCTGATTCATTTGCTTTGAGTATACCTCAACTCGGCTTTGGGTACAGATAGGGACTTAGAGCTAGACGATAAAACCGCGTTCAATTTTAAGGTTGGAATAGATTCCTTACCGGGGCTTCGATAGTCAATGTCATTGTCTCTGTGAAAGGCCTTCACGAAGCAGTGGCATGCCCTACGTTCGTTCCTGACGCTCGAGTGGCAAGCGTGAAAGGCTCCAGCTTCATTGATCGTCTCCATCATTCGTTGCGTCAATGGATGGCAATCCACCGTTAGGCGAGATGCGCTGAACGCGAAGGGCATGTGTCGCATTGCTCTCCGTAGTGAGTCGCTCCCAAGCCGCACTTGTGGAAATCTATCGTCATGTCGGCGAGAACTTTTGCTTTCAGTTCGTCGCCCATCGCTTCAGCCTTCACCGATCTCCTCAAGCAATTCGTCTATGCAAGTGGTTTGGTACTCGACTTCATCGTCGCTGATGCTGCCGCATTCCATGAACCAGTTTCGAAGTACGAGTAGGTGAGCTTTCAGCTTCTCTTTCTTTTCTTGGTCTGACATTTGAGCGCCTTGGGTTGAGGGTCTATCGTCACGATGCTTTCGGGAACGTCTCCCGATGCGAGGAAGCGCACGAACCTCCGCACGCCTCCCTTAACGTGGATTTCGTTGATGTCGATTGGTGTGAGATTTCCGTTTGTCGTCTGTCTCGTTTGGATGGTGCGCCAACGCTTGCCTTTGCCTGTGTGGCTGTCCTGAATCTTCACGATGATCATTCCTCGCTCCAAACTGCGAATGCCTGGTAGATCACTCCTTGCTCGGTGATCTTCAGTTCGCCGCTTGGTAGAAAGCCTCGTTTGATCAGAGCCTTGGCGTTGGCATTGAAGTGATCGCCTGAATGCGCCACGTTCATCTCATAGGCTGTGATCTTCTTTTCTGATTCGTCTGTCCAGCTCATATCGTTGGTATGGATTCAATCCACTTGTCGAGAGGCTGAACGGTTGCGCCATCGGCGATCATCCGCGCCACGCTCTCATTGCGCCTGACTTGCTCTTCGTTGAACTTGTCGGCGATGAAAACCTTTGCAGGGATGACCTTGGGCTTCTTGCCTTGGCTCAAACTGGCTGGGATGGTGATGACAAATTTCATTTCTTGTACCATTTATCTGTTGGCTTGAGCTGGCTGTCTTGGATCAGGTAGTGCATTGCACAAATCATCAAGCCGAATCCGATTATAAACCCTGCGCAAAATCCAATGAATCCGAACGTCGCCGCTACATCGAAGATGCTCATGGCTTCCTTGGCCTCGCGAGCATCAGCTCGATATTGTCGCCGTCGTTGTCCCGATTAGGCAGGAACTCCAGATCACTCCCAAATGCCTTCAGCGCTTCGTTGAGCTGGTTGCAGATGTCTTTGGGCTGTGCTTTCCAGTCCCAGCGGGCAATCGGGATGTTTTCGCTTTTGTCTGCCACCTGCAACGCCAAATCGAGCGCCAAATGTGCATCTTCAAAGTGATCGTGCAGATATTCGATCATCTCATGGTTATCTGGCG
>OUWB011184722.1_pt1 | contig 12546 bp, 13 predicted proteins | sample 1779821 | NCBI WGS metagenome assembly OUWB01 (sample SAMEA3914806, study PRJEB12502) | metagenome | biome: forest; material: soil | place: Canada | collected 2011-08-03 | depth 0.1 m
GGGCGACCACTTCGGCAAGATCAATGCGGCCAACCTGAAGCGGGCGCATGCGCTGATGGAAAGCAATCGTGCGCGCGGCAAGATCGTGCTGGAAGGTTTCTGAGCGGCGGGGCCACCACGGGCTTACTACTCACGCGGCGGCGCCATTGCCGCGATCACCAACGCAGCAGCCGCGGTCCCAGGCAGGCGCCGACCACGGTCGGGATCAACATGCCACACAGATACCAGACCGCCCAGAACGGCACGCCCATCTCTGGGCAATGCAAGCAGTAGGCGGTCGTCGCCGTCGCGCCGGCGAGCAAACCGCTGGCGGCCCCGGCGGCACGCAGCCGGGTCGGGGCCATGCCCTTCATGGCCCAAAACGTGCCGATAAACGCCGGCACGGATAGCAAGGCTATATTGAAGGGACAAACGCGCCAGCTCAAACCCCACAGCATGGTCGCGCGCGCCGCTACCGAGTCGCTCGTCGCGTACAGGATCGCGGCGGCAATCCAGACCACGGCGATCGGCGCACCGAGCAATACCCACGCATTACCGACCGGCATGCCCGGACGGGCCAGCCGATTGGCCGCCAGCAGTGCGCCGAGGGCCAGGAAGAACGGCAAAGCCAGTTTGTACCAGAACGGCGCGGTGCGAGCGACCTGCGCCAGGTCGGGACGCAGACCGAACAGCATCAGCATCAGGGCTGCCGCGCCCAGCCAACCGAGCGCAAGAGCACGCGCATAGCGCTTGGCCGCGATATGCGGATCCACCGGTGTCACACCGCTCGCCAATAGTTCTACCAAATCCTGTGTATTCATCTTCCTTCTCTCATCTTCGCCGCGAGCGCCTTTAGCCCGCGGTGCACACCCACCTTGATCGCCGACTCCGACATGCCGGTCAAGGCCGCGGCCTGGGCCACGGACAGCCCCTGCAGTTTCACGTGCACGATGGGCAGGCGCTGCCGATCCGGTAAATGTTCCAGCAGCTTGCCGATGTCGCGGCGCGCGTTGGCCGGCTCTTCGTCGCTGGTGGCGAAGATCTCCAGGGCATCGTCGAGCGGCTCGGTCAGCGCCTCGTGGTGCGCCCGCGCGCGGAAAAAGTCCATCAGCTTGTAGCGGGCGATCGCGTGCACCCAGGCCGTCAAGGGCTGGTCAGCTCGATAGGTATGGCGGCCATTGTGCACCGCGAGCAACGTTTCCTGAACCACATCCTCGACGTGATCCGGCATCTGGTACAAACGCTTGCGCAGCACGCTGCGCAAATGGCAGCTCAACTGCTCGAGAAACGCCCGATACGCGTTCGCGTCGCCGCCAAGGCCAGCCAGAAAAAGGCGCCTCAAGCGTTCTTCGGCCGGATGCAGCGTGCGAATCACCGCTTGACCTTCCGCGTTACCTTCAGTAGTTCGATTCATCGGGCGTTCTGGTTACAGCCTGCGAAAAAAAACGCTGGTACATGCCTTTTGTGCCAGATCGGCCGATCTAGAATACCCGGCTTCGCATTACACGCTGCGCAATTTTTTTCGCATTTGCTGTAACCCGCCATGCCCCCCCACCGTATTAACTGTCAGACCGGCCGCATGCATCGTGAGCGCGGGCGGTTCTAGCCCATCCTAATTTCAACATCTGGAGTCGCTGTCATGAATACTCGCAATCTCGCCACCGCCGCTTTCACGCTCGCAGCCCTGGTCTCGGGCGCAGCCCAAGCACAAAGCAACTCGATGCCCGCCAAGCCTTCGATGGAAAAATGCTACGGCGTGGCACTCGCCGGCCAAAACGACTGCAAGGCAGGTGCCGGCACGACCTGCGCCGCGTCGCAAAAGATGGACTATGACGGCGCACACTGGAAGAACGTGCCGGCAGGCACCTGCACGTCGATGAAGACGCCGCATGGCATGGGCTCGCTGACCCCGTCCGCGTCCTGACTCGCTCGTCCGACCCGCGATCATGAACAGCATACTGAACGCCGGACTCGGTCTGCGGCCGCCGCATTATGCGGCCGCCGCAGAGGCCAGCGGCGCCGGCTTGTGGTTTGAAGTCCACCCGGAAAACTACATGGTCGCGGGAGGTCCGCGTCTTGCCTGGCTTGAAGCGATACGCGAGCGCCATCCGCTGTCGCTGCACGGTGTGTCCTTGTCGCTGGGTGCGGATGCGCCGCCCGATACCGCGCAATTGCGCAGGCTCGCAGAGCTGATCGCACGCTTCCAACCCGCACTGGTGTCCGAGCATCTCGCCTGGTCGAGCTGGCGCGGCAACTATTATCCCGACTTGCTACCGGTGCCGCGTACCGACGATACTCTGGTGCGCATCGCCGACAATATCGACCGGACCCAGAATGCCTTGGGCCGCCGCATTGCAATCGAAAATCCTTCGCACTATTTACAATTCAACACCCATAGTTGGAGCGAAACGGATTTCCTCGCCGAATTGGTGCGTCGTAGCGGATGCGGCTTGCTGCTCGATGTCAACAATGCTTACGTCAGTGCGCACAATCTGGGATACGACGCCGAACACTATCTGCAGTGCATGGACGGTGCGGCGGTAATGGAAATTCATCTGGCCGGGCACAGCATGGATGGCGGGGTCGATCGGACCGGCCACCCTGCCTCGTCGCTGCTGATCGATACGCACGATGCACCCGTCTGCGCGGAGGTATGGGCGCTCTATGCGCAATTGATCGCCCGTATCGGCCCACGCCCGACCCTGATCGAGCGCGACGACAACATCCCCAGTTGGGAAGAACTCTGGGGCGAACGCAATCGTGCTCAGCATATCCTGCAGGCCGACAGTGCCGCTTGTTGCATGGTCAAAAGCCCAACCGAACAGGTGAACGCATGACCGCCGCGCTTGCTCGCTATCAGGACGATTTCGTCAGCGCGCTGTTCGCACAGCATCCCGCTGATGCCGCTGCATCGAGTGTCGAGGCGCTGTGTCTACAACCCGGCTTCAAGGTGTATCGCAATACGATATTGAAAGCCTGCGTGGATGCACTGCGAGCGAATTTCCCGACCGTCGAGCAACTGGTCGGAGGCCGCTGGTTCGGCGATGCCGCCGCGTTGTTCGTGCGCGGCAACCCACCCGACAGCGTCAGCATGGTCGAGTACGGCGCGGCCTTCGCGGATTTTCTCGCGGCTTTCGAACCCGCGCGCGAACTGCCCTACCTGAGCGGCATCGCGCGGCTGGATCGCTGCTGGATCGAGAGTCACATCGCCGCCGATGCGGAACCGGTAGAGCCGACCTTGCTTGCCCGCCTGGCACCCGACACGCTCGGCGCGGCGGTATTGCGGCCTCATCCCGCCGCGCGCTGGATCTGGTTCGATGCGCATCCGATCTACACCATTTGGCACAGCAATCGGACACAGGTCCAGCTTGAGGGCGAACTGCCATGGGTGGCGCAAGGTGCGCTGTTGAGCCGTCCATTCGCGGCAGTCCAATGGCGCGAAATCGGGCGCGGACATTGCGCTTTTCTTGACGCTTGCGCGCAAAACTTGCCGCTCGCCAGCGCCGCGCAACAAGCGCTCGAAACCGAACCGCACTTGGACCTCGCCGCCGCCCTGGCCGCTTTACTGGATGCCGGCGCCTTATGCCTCGCGCCCGCCGCCACCCCATCTCTATAACCGTACCTATAACCGCACGCTGCACGCATCGGAGCGCATCATGGAACTCTCTCGCACGGTGGAAAGCCAATCGCCCTGGCTACTCGCACAGTGGAACCGTCTGGCCGAACGCCTGACCGGCCTGATCGGCCATTCCTTTCTGGCCCTGGTCTGCCGCTATGGCATCGCCGCGGTCTTCTTCATGTCCGGACGAACCAAGGTCACGGGCTTTCTGACCATCACGCCGGGGACCTATGCGCTGTTTCGCGACGAATACAAGATTCCGTTGATACCGCCGGAAATCGCCGCGCATATGGCCACGTATTCGGAGCACCTGTTCTCGCTGCTGCTCGCGCTCGGCCTCTTCACGCGCTTTTCCGCATTCGCGCTGCTGGGGATGACTATCGTGATCGAAGTCTTCATCTACCCGGATGCATGGCCCACCCATCTGTCCTGGGCCGGCTTGATGCTTTATCTGATCGGACGCGGCGGCGGCATCATTTCGCTCGACCACAGGTTCGGCATCAAGTAGCCGCGCGATCGACCTTGTATCGACCCATTACGCTCGGATGGGGCCGGGATGACCATGAGGATGGATTGAAGGCTTGCGCCAAATACTGTATAAATGTACAGTATTGCAAGGGGTGGCAGATACGTTGCCCCGCCCCGAAGGAGTCGCCGATGAATGCCTATCTTTTTGCCGAACACGGCCGTATTGCCGCCGCTTACCCGATCCGCGCCAAGGTGCCATGCGAAGAAGCCGACGCAAACCGCGAGTTCGACCGCGCCGCGGCCGATCTGCAGGACATCGTCCAGATGATCGCCATGCGTTATCGGCGCCGAGGCGCACCGCTCACCTGGCGTCTGCTGCATGAAATCGAGATTGAAGCGCTGTCCGACCTTGGCCTCGCCGGCCGCCACGATCCCGACCTGCTGACGATGTTCGTCCGACCGCCGACCGCGACCTATCCCTGCAGCGACAATCCTGTCGACTTGCGCGGCGATCCAGCGCTGCCGCTGCTGTTCTGGTTTGTACTCGACATCTACGGCATCACCAACGCAAAGGCGACTCAACATCGCGCCAGTAAGCAGGCCTAATCCCGATAGTCACTGCCCCGGTACCAACGCGCCGTCCGTCGGCGTAAGATGCCCGAAACGCAATGACAGGAGCATAGTCAAGATGGTGGCAACCCCTGGCGCACGCCCGGACCCAAATGTGGGACCCCATGCGGCGTTACCACCGGCTTCGCATCTGGCCTCACTCTCGCCCCCCTTGACCTCGCGCCGGCAACGCATCTTCGCGTGCGGTGTCGGGCTGCTGGGGTGGCTGGCACTGGTGCTGCAGTTCTATGCGACCTTGTCGGCTCGCATAGAACTGGGCGCCAGTGTTGCCGGCGGCGTGGTCCATCTGCTGAGCTATTTCACCATCCTGACCAACCTGCTGGTGGCCGTCACCGCGACCCTGCAAGGCGCGGCGCCCGCGACGCGCACGGCGCGCTGGCTAGGACAGCCGGCGCTATTCACCGGCACGACGACCAGCATCGTGTTCGTCGGCATCGCCTACAGCGTGCTGCTGCGCCATCTGTCCCATGCCCAGGGCCTGGAATTGCTGGCCAATCACTTGCTGCACGACCTCATCCCGCCGCTCTTTCTCGTCTACTGGTGGTGTTTTGTCAGGCGCGCCACGGTGGGCCTCGCGCATCTGCTGCGCTGGTCGCTCTACCCCATCGCGTATTTCTGCTATGTGCTGGTACGCGGCGCGCTGTTTGGCCTCTACCCCTATCCTTTCGTCAATGTCGACCATCTGGGGTATGCGCGCGTCATCCTCAACGCGCTCGCCATACTGGTTGGTTTCTGGACGATCGGCGCGCTCCTGATCGGCGCGTATCGCTGCCGAGGCCGGGCGCGTCGCGCGTAGTCGGAAGCGCGACGCCTGACAACCGGGGGGACGCTTACAGGCCGGGCGCGTTCTGAGCGAGAAAGGCCGCGCTTGCCAATACGCCGAGCAGCAACAGTGCTTCCAGCGCAAGCCAGCGCCCGAACGCCTGATAGGCTAGGTCGAAAGCGTCCTGGGCCGCGAGGTTTAGATCCAGCGTAGCGGCGTCGCGCCGCAGCCGTGGCAGGCCGACGAATCGGTTATACATGGCACAGCCTAACGCACAGGCAATCAATATCAACTTGAAGACCAGGATGCGCGTCCAGGCGCTGCCCCAGAACGTCGCCCACGCGCCGTCGGCCAGGTGCCAGGTGTTGAAGGCTCCGGCTACCACTGCCACCAGAAAGGCGGCGCCTGCGCTGCGCGACAAGCCGTTCACATAACTCAACTGCTGCGTGCGTGAGGCATGCGCACGCCAGACCGGCAACACCGACCAGGCGGAAGTCAGGACCAAGCCGGCCCAGGCGGCGGTGGCGCACAAATGCAGGCAATGCACGTATTCTGGCCAGGACAGATCGCCACCGTCGGCGACATGGCTGACCGCGGCGCGGGTCATTGCCAACACTGCGGCACCGATGCTGGCCGCCATCCACATGCCGACCGGCAAGCCGGCCACGTCGCCGCTGGCACGGCTGCGCACGAAATGCGTCAGCAACACCGCGAACAACACCAGCACGGCAAGATAGCCGATCAGCCAGGCCGATCCATAGTATGAATCGGTCACGACCGTCAGCAGTTGCGACGAGACGTCGGCAAGCGGCAAGCCCGTCAGGGCTGCACTTTGCAGCCATAGGCTCAGCCATTGGGCGGCCAGCAAAGCGGTGGCCGCGCCCAATCCGATCGCGCGCAGGTTTTGCCGCACCAGGACTTGCGCGCGATCGCGGCCCGTCACCGCGCGTTCGGCCAGCAACATGCCGACCAGCAACGCGAACGCGATGTCGGTGCACACGGCAACCAGGACTTGCAAAATATCTAGGCGAATATTCATGAATGCTCAGTTGTGACGTACGGGGGCAACACCCGAAGACGAGGGCCAGGGGCAAGAAGGCGCCAGGGAGTCGGCGCCGGCGCCGCGCCGGCCCCTGCCTCAAGCGCAAGACGCAGCGTAAAACTCCGCGTAAGACAAGCTGGCCGCCGCACTCGGCCTAGCATTGTAATGCGAGCCGAGCGACTCGGTGCTCATGCCCGCAACCGGACGCCGGGCCGACATACTGCGTCCATCACTTGCGATGCCGTCCGCGCAGGCAACGTCGAGCACGCCGGCAGGCCACTCAACAAGACTCGGCCGACTCATGGCAACGCAACAAGTCCTTCCGACATCCCCTCAAAAAAAGTACGCAAAATCGTCGAACGCGATTAGTATTGCGCAAACAGGGCGCCTTCCACGGCGTCCGTTCAGCATCTACGGCATCCATCGCGCAGGCCGGCGGCTACAGCCCGGGCCGAATGCGTTGCGAAGGCGCTGCATGCGCGTGCGGTCCGGACTTGAGCCGACTCGGGTTCACCCCGCGCGCCGCGGGTCATGCCGTCACCTTGCGCACCGCATTCCGCAACTCGTGTGAATCGCGGTAATCAGTCAGCATTACAGAAAGTTGGACGTCGACTTCGTCGCGTCAACGGTTTGAGCCTGTATCGTCGTGCGCATGTTACTTAGACATGAATATCATTACGAGACGATGATAAAATTCAGGGTCGCAGTGAGCGGGCCGGATACAATCCTGCACAATCCCGATACGCCGGAACAACGTTCCATGGTATTGGTCATGCGTATCCGCTTCAACTGAAATGGTCCCCGTTTTCGATGGAGTCGCGCGTGTTCAACCAACGCAGTCATAAACGCAATTTCAGGCCCATGCTGGCCACCATGCTGGCCAGCGGTGCGATGTTGCTTGCTGCCGCCCAGCCCGCCTCGGCGCAAACCGCGACCAAAGGGCAAGACCCCGCGCAAAAAACCGCGCTAATTCCATTTGCAGCCCGCGTGCAAGCCTGTGCCGCCTGTCACGGCGCCCAGGGCGAAGGCACCAAGAACGATTATTTTCCGCGCCTGGCAGGCAAGCCGGCGGGCTATCTGTACAACCAGTTGGTCAGTTTCCGCGAGGGTCACCGCAAGTACCCGCCGATGAATTATCTGACCACCTATATGAGCGACGATTTCCTGCATCAGATCGCCGCCTATTATTCGAACCTGCATACGCCCTATCCGGCGCCCGAACCGACCAAAGTCAGCGCGGCGGTGCTCGCCCGCGGCCAGGACCTGGTCCTGCACGGCGACGCCGCAAACGGCGTGCCGGCCTGCGCGGCCTGCCATGGCGCGACGCTCGGCGGCATGCAGCCGGCCATTCCGGGCCTGCTCGGCCTGCATACCGACTACATCAGCGCACAGCTCGGTGCCTGGCGCTCGGGCAATCGCCAGGCTATTGCACCGGATTGCATGCACACCGTTGCGGCGCACTTGACCGACGACGATGTCTACGCGGTCGCCAACTGGCTCGCGGCGCAAGCCGCGCCGCAAAAGGCGAGCCCGCTGCCCGCCGGCACGCAGAAGCTGCCGCTCGCCTGCGGTAGCGAAGTGCAGTAAGCCACTGCAGTGAGCCGCAATACAGCCGACCAGCGTGAAGAGAAGGTCAAGGAGATATTGATGCAACGCAAAACCCTGTTCGCCGTGTCGGCAGTCGTGATCGCCGCGGCAGCAGCCATGGCGCCGGCTTTCTGGTCGGGCCACGGCGCGGCGCAAGCTGCCGAAGATGCGGCACCAGCCTCTCAGACCATGAGCCAGGCCGATCTGATCAAGCACGGCGAGTATTTGGCGCATGCCGGCGACTGTAGCGCCTGCCACACGGTGCGCGGCGGCAAGCCCTATGCCGGCGGCTATGCACTGCCGACGCCGTTCGGCACACTGTATTCGCCGAACCTGACGCCCGACAAGGAAACCGGCATCGGTACCTGGACCGCCGACGATTTCTATCGTGCGATGCATACCGGCCACGCCAAGGATGGCAGCTTCCTCTATCCAGCCTTCCCGTACACCAGCTATACCAAGGTGACGCGCGCCGACACCGACGCAATCTTCGCCTACCTTCATTCGATCCCGGCGGTGCATCAGGCAAACCATTCGAACGCGATGCCGTTCCCGTTCAATATCCGGATGTCGCTGCTCGGCTGGCAGATCATGTTCATGCGCAAGGGCGAATACCAGCCCGATTCGAGCAAGTCGGTCGAATGGAATCGCGGTGCCTACCTGGTTGAAGGCCTCGGCCACTGCGCGATGTGCCACACCAGCATCGATCCGCTGGGCGGCCCGATCAATAGCGCAGCCTTCGCCGGCGGCCTGATCCCGCTGCAAAACTGGTACGCACCGTCGCTGACCTCCGATAAGGAAGGCGTGGGCGACTGGACCGTGCAGGATCTGGCCGACTTCCTGAAGAAGGGTGTGTCGGACAAGGGCGCGGCCTACGGCCCGATGTCGTCGGTGGTGCATGAAAGCATGCAATACATGAGCGACGACGACCTGCGCGCCATGGCGGTCTATCTGAAGTCGCTGCCGCAGAAGGATCACGCGCCGGAAGCGATGCAGCTCGAAGTGCCCGACGCCTTCGGCAAGCAATTGCTGAAGGAAGGCGCCCAGATCTATACCGCCCAGTGCGCAGTCTGCCACCAAGCCAACGGTCACGGCAATCCGCCGAACTATCCGCCGCTGGCAGGCAACCAGTCGATCACGATGAACGCGGCCTACAATCCGATCCGCATCGTGCTGAACGGCGGCTACCCGCCGTCGACGGCCGGCAACCCGAGCCCTGTCGGCATGCCGCCGTTCGCGCAGACGCTGTCCGATCGCGAGGTCGCCGCGGTGGTGACCTACATCCGTATGTCCTGGGGCAATTCGGGCAAGCCGGTGTCACCGCAGCAGGTCAGCGAACTGCGCTCGATGCCGATGGATTGATACTTGGCGGGCGTGGCAAACAAGCCACACGCCCCGCCTCAGCCCAAGTGAGACCGGCGCCGCATCCATGCGCGGCGCCGTTTTCATTTCTGCGGCACCATTACACATGTCATCGTGCGTGATGTAACAGAATTTAGCTGCAGCGAACCTTGCGCCAGCGAGCGGGTCACAATGTGTGACCTGTGGCTGCTGGGCCAATGACGCCCTGCCGGCAGAGCCCCAGCACAGCAACTTGTATCGAACAACAGGAGCCACACCCTTGCACCCCGGAGAACGTCTGAATATCGCAACCCACCTGATCGGCGCACTACTCGCCGTGGCGGGTCTGGTCGCGCTGGTCAGGCTGGCAGGCCACGAGGGCGACCCCTGGAAGATCGTCAGCTTCAGCCTGTACGGCGCGATGCTGGTCGTGCTGTACACGATTTCAACGCTTTACCATATCGCACGCGGCCGCACGAAGGCGATCCTGCAGAAGTGCGATCATTCGGCGATCTATCTGCTGATCGCAGGCAGCTACACCCCGTTCGCGCTGGTCACGTTGCGCGGCCCCTGGGGCTGGTCGCTGTTCGGCGTGATCTGGGGGCTCGCCGTATTCGGCATTGTCCAGGAACTGACGCTGGGCCGCCGCACCCGCGCGGTGTCCATGGTGCTATACGTGCTGATGGGCTGGCTCGCGCTGATCGCCACCCATCCACTGCTCGCGGCGCTGCCCGCGGCGGGCACTGCGTGGCTCGTTGCCGGCGGATTGGTGTACAGTGCTGGGATTTACTTCTTCATCAACGACGAACGGATACGCCACGGTCACGGCATCTGGCATCTGTTCGTGCTCGCAGGCAGTTTGTGCCAGTTCGTCAGTGTCTTGCGCTACGTCGCTTAAATTCTTGCAACTTGCGTTGCCGTTTTCGATCGAAAGCTGGCACCGCGCTCCCCCGTTGCATCGTCTGAGCCGCCCTCGCACGAAGCATCTCGATCGCGCCACGCTGCACGCGCATTGCCTAGACTCGGCCCGACTTCAGTCAGCGGGCGCACCCAACCGGGTTTTTCTGATCGGCTCATGACTGACGTCCTCGTGGCGACGGGCCGGCATCTACTATAAGAGTGTTATGTCTTTCAATGAATTAGGTCTTGCTGAACCCCTGCTGCGCGCGATCGCCGAAGTCGGCTATACCACACCGACGCCGATTCAGCGGCAAGCGATCCCCGCGGTGCTCGCCGGCGGCGATCTACTGGCCGGCGCGCAAACGGGTACCGGCAAAACCGCCGGCTTTACCCTGCCCATCCTGCACCGCCTGTCGGGTGCGACACAACAGCGCACCGCAACCGGCGCCATCGCCATCCGCGCTCTGATACTCGCCCCGACCCGCGAACTGGCGGCCCAGGTCGAGCAGAACGTGCGCGAATACGGCCGCTACACCAAGCTGAAGTCGATGGTGATGTTCGGCGGCGTGGGCATTAATCCGCAGATCAGCGAACTGCGCCGCGGCGTCGATATCGTCGTCGCCACGCCCGGACGTTTGCTCGACCATATGCAGCAGGGCACCATCGACCTGTCGCATATCAGCATCCTGGTGCTGGACGAAGCCGACCGCATGCTCGACATGGGCTTTATCCGCGACATCAAGAAGATCCTCGCCAAGCTGCCGTCGCAGCGCCAGAATCTGCTGTTTTCGGCAACCTTCTCCGATGAGATCAAGGATTTGGCCGACGGCCTGCTGAATGCGCCCGCGCTGATCGAAGTGGCCCGCCGCAACACGACGGCCGAAACGGTCGCCCAAAAGGTTCACCCGGTCGATCGCGACAAGAAACGCGAACTGCTCACGCATCTGATCAAGGAACACAACTGGTTCCAGGTACTGGTGTTCACACGCACCAAGCACGGCGCGAACCGCCTGGCCGAGCAATTGACGCGCGACGGTATTCCGTCGCTGGCGATCCACGGCAACAAGAGCCAATCAGCACGCACGCGCGCGTTGTCGGAATTCAAGGACGCGACGCTGCAGGTGCTGGTGGCGACCGACATCGCCGCGCGCGGCATCGATATCGACCAGCTCCCACACGTGGTCAACTACGACCTGCCGAATGTGCCCGAGGATTACGTGCATCGGATCGGCCGTACCGGCCGTGCCGGCGCTACCGGCGAAGCAGTGTCGCTCGTCTGCGTCGATGAGCATGAAATGCTGACCGGCATCGAAAAACTGATCAAGCGCCAGTTGCCGCGCGAAGTGATCGGCGGCTTCGAGCCGGACCCGACCGCGCGGCCGCAGCCCATCCAGTTGCGCTCGAACAGTGGTGGTGGTGGCGGTGGTGGCGGTGGTCGCCAGCAACAGGGGCGCCGCGGTGGTGGTGCCGCGACCGCACCACATGGCAAGACCGGCAGCGGCGCAGCCGCGACCCCAGCCCGGCGCCCCGCGCCGGCGGGTCAGGCGCGCGGCCCGCGCCCGCCGCAAGCCGGTGCGGGCGCACTCGGCGGCGGCGCAGCACGCCGCTCGGGCGGACGCGGTCGCTAGTCGCCCAGCGGGCTGCTTGCGGCCCGCTGGCGGTGGTTGTCCTGCCGGGGTGCACCGCGGCTCAACAACCTAAGCGACGGCTCAGTCCGCGCGCAAGGCTGCGATCTGCTCGGCCTTGCGCGCATCCACCGTTGCCGCATCCTCGATCAGCGTGTAGCTAATGCCGCTCGTCAGCGCCGCATACGCAACGCGCTGCGCTTCGACTTGCTCGACGCGCGCATTGAATCGAGCCAACCCGGCGGCATCCGCCAGCCGTTCGACCGTATCCAGGTGAATCTGAAAAAAGGTCGCGTCGAACACGCAACTCAAGGTCGCGCGACCGCAGCGTGCCAGATAGGCGACCGAGCGGGCGCCAGGCCACAGCGCAAAGCGCAGACTGTCATGCTGTGCTCCCGCGCGTGACCGCGCCAGAACTTCGCCCAAACCCAACAAGCTGGTATGCACGCGCCCGTGCGGATCCACGCTGGCCAACGCCAGCGTAAAGCCGGGCAGGCTGCGCCAATGCGCGCCGTCGAGCACGCCGTATAGCCCATCGGGCAACGTCGCGCGGGTGCCGGTCCGAGTCGTGGAAGGCCGAATCGTGGAAGGC
>OUWB010001581.1_pt2 | contig 12544 bp, 11 predicted proteins | sample 1779821 | NCBI WGS metagenome assembly OUWB01 (sample SAMEA3914806, study PRJEB12502) | metagenome | biome: forest; material: soil | place: Canada | collected 2011-08-03 | depth 0.1 m
GAGCTGGCGCTCGCCGATCACGCGCTCGCTGTCCTCGCTGACCACGCACATCAGCCCTTCGACGCCGCCGTCGTCGCCGCGCAGGGGGCTGTAGGAGAAGGTGTGATAGGTCTCCTCGGGATAGCCGCTGCGCTCCAGGATCAGCATCAGCGCCTCGTCCCAGGTTGCGATCCCGTCGCGCATCACCGACAGGATGCGGTCCTCCACCGCGTGGAACACTTCGCGCCACACCTCGCGCATCGGCCGGCCCAGGGCGTCCGGGTGCTTGACCCCCAGGGTGGGCGCATAGGCGTCGTTATAGAAGAAGGCCAGGTCCTCGCCCCAGCCCAGCCACATCTCGAAACGGGAGGTCAGCATCATGCCCAGCGGCACGCGCAGGCCCTGGGGCCAGGTCTCGGGCGGCCCGAGCGGGGTCTGGCTCCAGTCCCGCCCTCGCATCAGCGCGCTCAGGGCGCTGTCGCCTGGGAAGACGTCCTGCAGGGTGGTGCTCGTCTGGGTCAATCCTGCCTTCGCCCCCGCTTTCGCCCTGCGCCGCTCCCCCGGGCGTGACGGCGCCGCTAGCGGGCGCCGCCCAGCCCGGACTTTCAACCGTCACCGCAGTAAAAGGTTGCACGGACGCCGGTCAAACCCATCTGAGACGGAGCCCCCGCGGATCGCTTCGGCCTCCTGCGGGTTTCGCCTCCAAAGCCAATCGGGAGCCTTCCCATGACCAGCCCCTCCGCCGCCGCGTCCGGCCAGTTCGCCCTGGGCGGCGAGACCCGCGTCAACCGTCTGGGTTTCGGCGCCATGCGCATCACCGGCCACGGCGTCTGGGGCGAGCCCGCCGACCACGATGAGGCGATCCGCGTGCTCAAGACCGCGGTTGAGCTGGGCGTGGATTTCATCGACACCGCCGATGCTTACGGGCCTTTTGTCAGCGAGGATCTGATCGCCGAGGCCCTGGCGCCCTATGACCACGTGCTGATCGCCACCAAGGGCGGCCTGACCCGGCAGGGCGTGGGCCAATGGGCGCCGGTAGGCCGTCCGGAATACCTGCGCCAATGCGTGCAGATGAGCCTGCGCCGGCTCAAGGTCGAACAGATCGGCCTGTGGCAGCTGCACCGCATCGACCCCAAGGTGCCGCGCGAGGAGCAGTTCGAGGTGATCGCTGAGTTCCTCAAGGAAGGCCTGATCAAGCACGCCGGCCTCAGCCAGGTCAGCGTCGAGGAGATTGAGGCGGCGCGCAAGGTGTTCCCTGTGGCTTCGGTGCAGAACCTCTACAATCTCGCCGACCGCTCCAGCGAGGCTGTGGTCGACTACTGCGAGCGCGAAAGCATCGGTTTCATCCCCTGGTTCCCCCTGGCGTCCGGCGAGCTGGCCAAGCCGGGCAGCGCCTTCGGCCGGGTGCTCGACAAGACCCACGCCACCGCTGGCCAGGTCGCCCTGGCCTGGGTGCTCAAGCGCAGCCCGGTCATCCTGCCCATCCCCGGCACCAGCCAGGTCTCTCACCTGCAGGAAAACGTCGCCGCCGCCGAACTGACCCTGTCCGACGAAGACTTCCGCGCCCTCGACGCCCAGGCCCGCGAGGGGTGAAGCGATATATTCCCTCTCCCCCTGCGGGAGAGGGGGCAGGCGCAACCTGGGGGGGCGAGGGGTTTCGCCAGCCGGCCGGCGAGACCCAGAAACCTTCCCATCGGCTTCGCCGACGGACCCCTTCCTTCTGCCGCAAGGGGAGAAGGAGGGCTGGTCGCGCCTCATGGAACGGCGCCAAGCTGGCGTCACCGAGTCGCCGACCTGACCCATGCCCAAACCCCTTCGCCCGTTCATCCTGATCGCGGTCTTGGCCGCCGCCGCGCCCGCCTTGGCCCAGACCGCCGCGGTCCCCAAGCCGGCCGGTCCCGATCCGCAGAAGCTGCTCGACTTCATGGCCGGCTTTCCCCTACCGGACAAACCCGCCCAACCGGGCGATCCCTATCTGCCGCACAAGCCCTTCGCCGACTGGTCGGTCCAGGAGCGGTCCGACGCCACCCTGGTCCTGACCCGGCTGTGCTACCTGTTCTGGCGCCAGGCGCACACGCCGCCCGACCTGCGCCTGTTGCCGCCGGTGGTGCCTCCGGCCGACGAGGAAGCCCTGGGCCCTGACGTCTGCCTGGTCGGCCACATGCCCGCCGACTGGCCCGAGCGCGCCGCCACCCTGGGCGCGGCCCGCCGCATCCTGGCCGAGGCCCGCGGCCTGGGCTCCAGCCTGGCCCTGCCCAAGCCGCTGGATCGTCCGCGGCCTTAAGCGCGCCGGCGCCCCGCACAAATCCGCACAGGGCCGCCGTCACGCAGGCGGCGTGTGCGGGCCCTGGCCGAAGTTTGGCGAACGCGGCGCTGCCGCTCCGCGCGGCGATGGGCGAGGCTATGGGTCTGGCGAACCCGCCTGGAGCCCGATCATGCAAGCGACCGCCCGCTGCGCCACCTCCATCCTGGTCCTGTCCCTGGCGTTCGCAGCCGCCTCGGCCCAGGCCGCCGAGCCGTCCCTGTGCCGGCGTCTCGCCGTCCAGGCCCGCGCGGTCGCTCCCGCCGCCTGGGACAAGGGCGATGCGGCCCTGGCGCCGGCCCTGTCCCTGATGGACGACTCCAGCGCGTCCACCGGCGTGGCCCAGCGGATCAGCGAGGATGCGGCGGTCCGCAAGGCCCTGGACGCCGGCGCCTACGAGCCGATCCCCGCCGAGATCCTGCCTGACGTGCGCCTCGCGATGGCCGTGCGCACGGAGGGAACCCTGGAGTGCCGGGAATTCGCCTTCGCCCGGCTGGACGCTCAGGGAAAGCCAAGCCTGGTCCCGGCGCCGGCGCGCATCGCCCACAACCGGGAAGGCGACCTCTGCTGGACCCGCACGGCCGACCTCGGCCACGTATTCGGCCAGGCCGCCGTGGTCGAGCACGGCGCCAACGACCAGACCACCGACGACGAAGACATCTTCGTCACCCCTTGGACCGCCGCCGGTTGGGGCCGGACCTGCGCGGTGAAGCTCAGGTTCCGCCGCGCCTTCGCCCTGACCGCTCGCCACTGCGGCGACGCCGCGGTCTGCGCGATGGCGGGCGATCAGGCGCCCGCCATCGCCAAGGCCTATGATGACTACCGCCGTCTGGCTTCGCAGAAGGCCGCCTTCACCGCACCCGGCCAGGGTTCGACCACGCCGCCGGACGCGATCGCCGCCTACGCCCTGGATCACGCCGGCGGAACCGGCGTCCCGGACTTCCCGCTGTTCGGCGACAAGCCGGACCCCAGTTCGCCAGAAGGCGAGGGCTTCTCCTATAGCGGCCTGGCCTATTTCCCCCTGACCCTGGGCGGCGTGACCTATCTGGCCGCAGCAGGCCACGCCGGCGTCGGCTGGCGCGAGAGCGACACCACGCTGCTGGCGGTCTACGTCCTGCAGGACGGCGCGCTGGTCCCGAAGGCCAGCTTCGCCATCGACCGCTCGGTCGCCGGCCTGAACTCGGCCAAAGCCGGCTAGGTGAAGGGCGTCGCCGCGCAACCGCCTTGCGGTTCAAGGAATTCTGCGGTCGGCGCCCCGAAATATGACCATGCTGGGTCGTTTCGCCGCGCGCCGGTCCCGCCCATTTCTCCGCTGCGGCCTGAAGCCGCCTCAGGAGAGCCTCCCATGTCCAAGCTTCAAGGCAAGATCGCCCTCATCACCGGCGGGACCAGCGGCATCGGCGCCGCCACCGCGAAACTGTTCCAGGCGCAGGGCGCGACCGTGGTCGCCACCGGCTCCAGCGAGGCCTCGGTGGCCGCCGCGCGCGCGCAACTGCCAGGTGTCGAGCTGCTCGTCTCCAACGCCGGCGATCCGGCCGCCACCAAGGTCCTGGTGGAGCAGGTCACCGCCAGGCACGGCCGTATCGACGTGCTGTTCGTCAACGCCGGCATCGCCCGCTTCGCGCCCTTCGATCAGATCGACGAGGCCTTCTTCGACGCCCAGTTCGACGTGAACGTCAAAGGCGCCTTCTTCCTGATCAAGCACGCCGCCCCGGCCATTCCCGACGGCGGCTCGATCATCCTCACCGCCTCGGTGGCCGGCGCGGCCGGCGGCTTCGGCGGCGGCACGGTCTACGGGGCCACCAAGGCGGCCTTGCGCTCGTTCGGCCGCACCTTCGCCAAGGAGCTGCTGACCCGCAACGTGCGCGTCAACACCATCAGTCCCGGGCCGATCGAGACCCCGATCTTCGCCAAGACCGGCCTTTCCGAAGCCGAGCTGGCCGCCTTCGCCGAAGGGATCAAGACCCGCATCCCGCTGGCCCGCGCCGGCCATGCGGACGAGGTCGCCGCCGCGGCCCTCTATCTCGCCGCCGACGCCACCTACACCACCGGCGCCGAGCTGTTCGTCGACGGCGGCCTGATCGATCTTTGATGACGTCAGCCGCTCGGCGCCGCCGGTTGTCGCGGCGTCGGCGGCCTTGGCGGCGGCCTGGGCAGGTTCGCGGCGCTGGCCTGCCCTGAGCGAACTTCAACCTTGACGTTAACAGCCGGTTAGCGGCGCATTATCGCCCGGGGCAGGACCAGGGGCGGGCGATGCGGCCGGCGCGCAGTGCGGCGATCAGCGGCTATGAAGAAGAGACGCGCATCAAGGCCGGCCATGCGCGGCTGCTGCTTACGGCGGTGTGCGCGCTGGGCCTGACGCTGCTGATCTGGGCTGTCGCCGCCGCGCTGGGCGTCGACCTGAGCGATGTCGCCCTGGGGCGGATCAAGGATTTCATCAAATACGACGAGAGCGCGGTGCTGCCGGCGGGGCGGGTCGCGGCGATCAAGCTGCTGGCGCCGGCGATCGTTTTCGGCCTCGCCTGTCTGCCCGCCTGGTTCTCGGTGAAAGGCTGGAGCGATCATGTCGCCCGCACGGCGTGGAGCAGCTTTCGCGCCGATCTGTTCGGCGTCGTGGAAGCGCAGCGCAGCGTGATCAACGACGGCCTGGCGCCCGACCTCTATCGCCCGGCAAGCAGCAACGCCGCGCAGGTCTGGGAGGCGCTGCGCGGATTCATAAGCCGCGGCGCCGGCGACAGGCCGCGCCTCTGGCCGCCCAACGGCGCCGAGATCCCCTTCGCCTGGACGGTGGTCACCGGCCAACCCGGTGCGGGCAAGACCCGCCTGGTGACCGAGGTCGCCCGGCATTTCCGCCGCCTGCACCGGTTCGACCAGCGCCGCCCCTGGCGGCGGCGGCTCCTCGCCGCATGGGCCTGGCTGAGTGAAGAGACCCCCTGGCTGATGCGCCATCCCTCGCATCCGTGGGACGCGGGCCTGTTGAAGCCGGCCGCGCTTCGCACCAGCGATCTGGAGGCATGGCTGCCGCGGCGCCCGACGGTGTTGATCCTGGATGACTGCGGGCCGGGCGAGGCGGCCGGCGTCATCAAGCTGCTGGCCGATCGCGCGCCGGCCTTCCGCAAGCCGGTGCGTCTGGTGTTCGTCAACCAGGTCCTGCCGTCCGATCTCCAGCTGCGCTGGAAGGGTGGCCGTCCCGTGGACTCCAATCTTCCCGATTTTCAGCCGCTCGATATCGCGGTCGAACCCCATGCCGAGTGGAGCCGCGATCCCGGTGCGCTGCGCGGCTTCATCGAGCATCTCAAGGACCACTATGAGGGGCTGGGCTATTATGCGCGGGCTCACCTGGCCAATATCTGGCGCGAGCTCTGCCTGGATGCGCATTTCACCGCCCTGGCGCGGGTGGTCAAAGGCAATCCGCTGCTGGTCGAGCTGGCGGTGGACGAACTGGCCAGGGGCCGCAAGCTGGGCGACCTGAACAATCAGCGCGATATTCTGGCCAGGCGAGCGCAGCTGGTGCGCGCCAATCTCGACCGGGCCGGCCTGTCAGAGCCGGACGCCGTGCGCGCCCTGGCGGTCGCCACCCTGGCCGACGGCCCAGATTGGACGCGATGGTCCAGGGTCCTGGACGACAAACGGCCCAACCAGGCCAAGATGCTCGAAGCCTTTCCCCACGCCCCGGAGGCCAGCGAGTTGTCGGCCTGGATCGAGGCCCACGAACGCGCCGTCCTCGACCTGCCCGCCGCCCATGTCCCGGCGATACGCCCGGACCTGATCGGCGACGTATTGCTGGACGTCTGGATCCAGGAAGTCGGCGACGCCCACCGTCGCGAGACGGCCGCCGCCTGGGTCGCCCTGGCCTGGGGGTGCAGCGCGGCCACTCAGCGCGCCGCCCAGCGCCGGGCGGCCAACGAGACTGGCTCGCCGACCCAGGCGCTGCTGACCGAGGCCCTGCAGGCGCGGCCCGATCCGGCGTGGTTCCCCGATTCCATCAGCTACGCCGTGGCCATGGTCGACAACGCGTTGCAATTCTCTGGATCGTTGGATTTCGCCGTCGACGCCATCAGCCGGATCGAGCCCGAACGCCTGGAGGATTTCAGCCCCTCGCTGCTGGCCGCCCTGCGCGCGCCCGGCGTCGATCCCGCCCGCGCCATGGTGGTCGCCGTCCGGTTCGCCGAACACGCCCAGTCCGGCCGCCCGTTGGAGTTTGACGCGCTTTTGGACCTGTCTTTGGCGGTGTTCGGCCATGAATGACGCTATGGAGTGTGCGCAGCGGCTCGGCGCCTTGCTGGCGCAAGCGTGGGCGCCGAATGGGGAGTGGGATGGGGAAGGGGCTGTGCGGGAGCGCCTCACCAGGCTGATCGATGTGGCGACGGATAACACCGGGCTCGGCGCTGCGCTTATCACGCCATTGATAGACGCCGCGGGAATTGTGGGCGCCGAGGCCGGAGCTGCAGGCCGGTTGACCCATGCCTGGAGTCTGATCGCCTATGCTTGGTGCCAAGTCGCCGACGGCGCGGCGGCGGTTCAGGCGCAGGCGGCCGCTGAACGTGCCGAGATGATTGCGGCTCGGTTCCCGGACGATTTGGAGACGCAGCGGAAACGCGCCCTGGCATGGCGTCACACAGCCTTTAGCTGGAGCCAAATCCTGGACGGCGCCTCGGCCGCGCAATCCCAAGTCGCGGCTGAGCATGCAGGAGCGGCCGCGGTTCAATTCCCTGCCGATTTTTCAATTCAGCGGGAAGTCGCCAACGCTTGGCGTTGCGTCTCCTTTGGCTGGAGCAGGGTTCCGGACGGCGCTGCGGCGCCGAACGCCCAGATCGCAGCCGAGCACGCCGAGGTCGCCGCGGTTCAGTTTCCAGGCGAGCTTGGATCCCAACAGGAGCGCGCCAACGCCTGGCGCTGTGCGACCTTTGCCTGGAGCCAGGTCTCGGACGGCGCTGCGGCGACCAAGGCTCAAGCTGCGGCCGAAGCCGCGGAGGCGTCGGCGGTCCTGTTTCCAGATGATCCTCGATGCCAGCAAGAACGCACCAACGCTTGGCGTTGCGCCGCCTTTGGCTGGAGCCAGGTTCCGAACGGCGCCGGGGCGGCGATGGCCCAGGCCGCAGCCGAACGCGCGGAGGCGGCCGCGGTCGCGTTTCCAAACGATCTCTTCATTCAGGAGGAGCGCGCTACGGCCTGGCGCTGCGCGGCCTTTGGCTGGAGTGAGGTTCCAGACGGCTTCAAAGCTGAAGAAGCCCAAGCTGCGGCGGAGCACGTAGAAGCGGTCACGGCTCGATTCCTTGATCATCTTTCAATTCAGCAAGAACGCGCCACGGCCTGGCGATGCGCAGCCTATGGCTGGTGCAGGGTTCCGGCCGGCGTCGCGGCTGCAAAGTCCCACAGAGCCGCCGAACAGGTGGCGACGATCTCGGCTCGGTTCCCGGATGACCGGAACGTCCAGTACGAGGGCGCCAATGCTTGGTGCTGCGCGGCCTTTGGCTGGTCACAGGTCCCCGACGGCGCGGAGGCCTTCAAGGCGCAGATGGCGGCGGAACGGACGGAAGCGCTTGCGGCTCGCCACCCGGGCGATCGCGACTGTCAAAGAGAGCGTGCTGAGGCCTGGCGTTGCGCAGCCTTTGGCTGGTGCAAGGTGCCAGGCGGCGCCGCGGCCGCCAAGTCGCAGGCCGCGGCTGAACGCGGGGAGAGGGGAGCGATCGGGTTCCCAGACGATCTCAGGATTCAACGCGACCGCGCGCAGGCTTGGCGCGATGCGGCGTTCGGCTGGAGCATTGTTCCAGCTGGGGAGGCCGCAGCGAAATCCCAGGCCATGGCTGAAAAGGTGGAGGCGATCACGGCCCGATTTTCCGATGATCACAAGGTCCAACAGGAGCGGTCCCATGCGTGGCGTTGCGCCGCCTTTGGCTGGAGCATGGTTCCGCATGGCGCAGCGGCTGACAAGTCGCTGGCGGCGGCCGAACGTGCGGAGGCGGTCGCCGCGCGGCTTCCTGACGATTATCTATCCCAACTGGAACGCGCTCGGGCTTGGCGCTCCTTGGTCTATGTCGGCGCTCAGGTTCCGGGCGGCTCGATGGCCCCGCAGGCGGCCGAAGGCCAAGCTCGGGTCGCTGAGATAGCGACCCGCTTTCCAGACGATCCGGAAATCCAAGACGAGCATGCCCGGTCGCTGCGGTTTGTCTATGAAGCCTGGCTGAAGGCTCCGGCGGTGAGCGGAGCAGCGGAGGCCCGCGCTGCGTTTGTTGAACTGGAAGCCCTGGCGCGCCGGCTGCCTGAGGCGAACGTCGTCCAGCTCTGCCTCAAAGAAGCCCGCGCCTTGCCTTGGCCCTCCGCCTAGGCTGTATTGCCCGCGTCCACCGTCATCACCGTCCCGGTGATGTTGGCCCCGCCGTCGCCGATCAGGAAGGCGACCATGGCGGCCACGTCCTCCACCTTCGGCATGCGGCGCAGGGCGCTGCGGCGGGCGACCTGCTGGCGGCCTTCGTCGCCCAGGCCCTCGGTCATCTCGGTTTCGAGAAAGCCGGGGGCCACGGCGTTGACCGTGATCCCCAGCCGGCCGACCTCGCGCGCCAGCGACTTGGTGAAACCCACCAGCGAGGCCTTGGTCGCCCCATAGACCGACAGGCCGCTATAGCCGGTGGAGGCGATGATCGAGGCCACGTTGATCACGCGGCCCTCGCGCGCGGTCATCATCGCCCGCACCACATATTTGCTGACCACGATCGGCGACAGGGTGTTGAGCCGCACCAGGGCTTCGATCTGGCTCAGGTGCATATTGGCCAGCAGGCCGTCGGTGCCCAGGCCCGCGTTGTTGACCAGGCCCCAGGGCGTTCCGAACTCGCTCCGCAGCTCGCGCACGAACTCGCCCAGGCCGTCGATGTCGGCCAGATCGAAGGGGCGCAGCACGATCTCGCCCTCGGTTTCGCGCGCCGCGGTCGCCTGGGCGGCGGCGAAGGCGTCGTTGGCGCTGCGGCCGACGGCGATGACGCGATAGCCGTCCTTGGCCAGGCGCCCGGCTATGCCCAGGCCCAGGCCGCGCGTGGCGCCGGTGACGATGACGCTACGCATGCGAACGATCCAGCTTGCCGCCGGCGGTCACCGCCAGCGCTTCGACGAAGCGCAGGCTGGCCGGGGTCTTGTAGGGGGGCAGCACCTGGCGGCAGGCGGCCAGGATGCTGGCCTTGACCGCGGCCTCGTCCTCGCCCAAGGCCTCGTCGGTGCGCACCACCTCGGCCGCCACCAGGGCGCCGGTGATCGGGTTGCGCCGGGCCATGACCCGCGACATGCGCACGGCCGGATGCCGGTTGATCACCGCCTCGATCTCCTCGGGATGCACTTTCAGCCCGCCGATATTGATGACGCCGCCGCGCCGGCCGGCGAAGTAATAGCGGTCCCCGCGCAGCTCCACCATGTCGCCGGTGTCGACGAAGCCGTCGGCGTCGGCCAGCGCCGCCTCGTGGCCGGCATAGCCGCTGGCCGTGCGCCGGGAGCGGATGTGCAGCGCGCCGTCGACCACCTTCATCGCCACCAGGCCCTCGCCGGTGACGAAGCTCGCCGGGAAGCCCTCCAGCCCGTCGGTGACCTCGAACCCGACCCCCGCCTCGGTGGAGGCGTAGGCGTGGCCCACCGCCGCCTTGGGGAAGAAGGCCTTGAGGCTGTCCAGCACCGCCTGGTCGGCGATCTCGCCCGACAGGCGCACATAGGCCGGATCGATCAGTCTCAGTTCGGGATTCATCAGCGCCCAGCGCCAATGGGAGGGCGTGCCGGACTGGTGCGTCACCCCCGCCGCCGCCAGCCGGGCCAGGAAGGCGGCCGTGGGCTCGTCGCGGTCGGACAGCGCCATGGTCGAGCCTCCCGCCAGGGCGCGCAGCAGGATCTGCAGCCCGCCATAGCGGCGGATGTCATAGAAGGTGCCCCAGACGGGCGCGGCCGCACCCGCGGGCCGGGGCTGGATGGCGCCGGTCAGGCCGGCCAGGCTGTGGATCACCATCTTGGGCGCGCCGGTGGTGCCCGAGGTGAACATCAGCCACTCGGTTGCAAGCGGCTCGCCGACGGGTGTGTCCGCCAAGCCTGTGGGCGCGGCCAGCTCATAAGCTGGCAGGCCGGGCAAGGGCAGGGCGAGGGCGGCGTCATCGGTCACCACCGCCTCGATCCCCGCCCGCTCGGCCACGCCGGGCAGATGGGCCTCATCCAGGTCCGGCGAGCACAGCACCAGTCGCCGCGCCAGGCCGTCCAGCTCGACCAGCGCTTGGGCGGCGGCCAGTTGGGCGCGGGTGCGCACCAGCACGGCGCGGCCGGCGAGGGCGTCGCGCGCCTGTCCCAGACCAGTCCGCTCGGCCAGGTCGGTCAGGCTCAGCGCACCGGCCGGCCCGATCAGGCGCGCCTGCCGGTCGGCGCCGCCCGCCAGGGCGCCGGCCAGAACCTGGCGCAGGCTGGTCATGAGATCAGTCCGCGGCGGCCTGATAGAACTGGACGAAGTCGCCGAAGGTGGTGGGGAAATAGGCGTCCTCGGCCGAGGAGAACGGGTCCAGGCCCAGGCGATCCTCCAGCTCGGCGACGATGATGGCGAAGCACAGCGAATCCAGCCCCGACTCCAGCAGCACCAGATCATCGGTCAGCGGCGCCAGGCGCTTGTCCTGCATGATCGCCACGTCCTCGAATTGACGCTCGATGGCTTCACGGATCAAGGCCGAGCCGCTCCGTACGAATCGCGGTGAAATCGCGCTGGTTTTATCTTCACTTAGATCGACCGGGTTCATAGTCTCAACTACTCCGATGTTGTCCGCCAACCCCGCCAAAGTCCGATGCCGGCCGATCCAGGAATGTGACCTGGAGGAGACCGCCGACCTGTTGGCCGAGGGATTTCCAGCCCGATCACGCAAGTATTGGACCAACGGCTTTGACAGCCTGCGCCTAAGGCCAACGCTTGAGGGGTTCCCTCGGTTCGGACACGTTCTGGAGAGTGAGGGCGCCCTGGTCGGGGTGCTGCTGCTGATCCTGGTCGACGAGGGCCGAAACGGCGCCCTGCCCAGGTTCAATGTCTCCAGTTGGTACGTGCGCCCGGCCTTCCGGGTCCATGCGCCGATGTTGGTCGCCCAGACCTTGAAGCGCAAGCAGGCGATCTATCTGAACACCTCGCCGGCGCCGGAAACCCTGCCGATCTTGAGCGCCCTGGGCTTCAAACCGCTGACCAGCGGTCAATATCTGAGCGTTCCGGCCCTGACTTCGCGCGGCTGGCGAGCGCAGGCCGCCTCTGTCGGGCCGGTTTCGCAGGTCGAGGGCTATCCCGATCCTGACGAACTGGCCCTGCTGCGCGACCATGCGGCCCAGGGCTGCCTCAGCTTCGCCCTGCGCGACGCCGCCGGCTGGGCGCCCATGGTGTTCCTGCGCCGCCGGGTGCGCTTTTCGCCCCTGCCGGTCGCCCAACTGGCCTATTGCCGCGAGACCGCCGACCTGGCCCGCTTCGGCGGCGCGGTGGGCAGCGCGCTGGCCGCCCAAGGCTACGGCCTGGTTCTCTGCGACGCCGACGGCCCGGTCCCTGGCCTCGTGGGCCGTTTCTTTCCTGGCCGGTCGCCGAAATTCTACAAGGGCCCTGTCCCGCCGCAGGTCAACGACCTGTCCTATACCGAGGCGGTCGTCTTCGGGGCGTAAGGATGTCCTTCTCCCTCCGGGAGACGGTAAGAGCATTGGAGAAGGCAAGCCGGAGAAGGGAAGTCTTAAATCCCCTGCGCGCATCTGATCCCAAGTCCGCGCAAGGATTCCCGCCATGGCGCCCACGCCCCGCACCGCCGCCCAGGCTCTGGTCGACCAGCTTGTGATCCACGGCGTCGAGCACGTGTTCTGCGTGCCAGGCGAGAGCTTCCTCGGCGTGCTCGACGCGCTGCGCGACAGCCCGATCCAGGTCACCGTCTGCCGCCAGGAGGGTGGGGCGGCGATGATGGCCGAGGCGGTGGGCAAGGCCACGGGCCGGCCGGGCGTCTGCTTCGTCACCCGCGGGCCGGGCGCGACCAACGCCGCCGCCGGCATCCACATCGCCCAGCAGGACTCCACCCCGATGATCATGTTCGTCGGCCAGGTGGAGCGCGCCTTCAAGGAGCGCGAAGCCTTCCAGGAGCTGGACTACCGCGCCGTGTTCGGCTCGATGACCAAGTGGGCGACCGAGATCGAGACCGCCGACCGTGTGCCCGAACTAGTCTCGCGCGCCTTCCACGCCGCCTGCGCCGGCCGGCCCGGCCCGGTGGTGATGGCCCTGCCCAAGGACATGCTGGGCGA
>OUWB010000035.1_pt5 | contig 12516 bp, 13 predicted proteins | sample 1779821 | NCBI WGS metagenome assembly OUWB01 (sample SAMEA3914806, study PRJEB12502) | metagenome | biome: forest; material: soil | place: Canada | collected 2011-08-03 | depth 0.1 m
CTTGTCGGCGACGATATCCATGCGCACGGGCACCGCAGCGCCCGGATCGAGATCGATCTGCTTGAAATAGCGGCCGGCATAAATCGGCGAGTCCATCAGCACGTCATAGGGCACGGTCTTGTAGTGCACCGTGTCCCCATTCTTACTGTCAACGTCCTTGCTCTCGACGTCGAGCGCCGTGCCGGCGCTCCAGCCCGTTGGATAGGTGACATTGGCCTGGAACGGGATACGCGAGGCGTAATAGCCGGCCGGATAGAGCGAGGCGAACGGCCATTCCAGGTTCAGCATGTCCTGGGTCATGCGCACCGGTCCGACGCGCGATTCCAGCGCAGAAAGATAGTCGAAATCGACCGTGACTTCCTTGGTGCCCTTGGGCAGGTCGACATGGAAGGCGTAGACGTCGCTGACGTCGCGCGTCCACGGGATGATCTTGCCGTCGACCTTGAAGATCAGGTCGGCCAGCTTGGTCAGGTCCGAGCCCGGCGAATGGTGACCGGGCAGCCACTTCGGCATCATGACGACGAAATCGCCGGAGGTGCTGACCGGGATGACTTCGTGCATCTTGAAGATGCGGTGGTCGGTGTCGGTGGCGTCGACCGACAGTTTGATGGTGCCCGCGGCGTAGGGCACGTCCTTCGGGGCCGCGATTTCCGGCGTCGGCGGCGCCCAATAGGGCTGCTTGTTGTCCTGGATACCCTGGGCTGATGCCCCCGAGGCCATTAGCACCGCAACCAGCGCGCCCGCGCTCACGAAACTCAGAATTTTTTGCTTGTTCATGTCCAACCCTTGGAAACACCCCGAGCACGGAACCAAGCCTTAAAAGTTACGTTTGTAAAGACCTTGTGACGGATTATGAACGAACCGTAATGTTACAGTTTATCATGGCCGATGCGTCGAACGCTTGCGTTCGAGCCGGCGGGTGTGGCAGGTTTCCGGATATTTGGGGGGTGTTTTCATGGCGTTATGGCCATTCAAGCCGTCGACCCTGCTCGACGCCGATACCATGCAATGGCACGTCGCCAATGCCTGCTGGCTGATCCGCCAGATCGGCCACATGCCGATGGGCAAGGACAGCCGCCTGGTGCTGCCCAGCAAGGGGTACTTTATCGCCGATGGCGAAGGCCATGCATTCGCCGAAGCCGTCTTCGACCAGGTCAAAACCTATGCCGGCATGGGCGACTGGCCGGTGCGCCTAGTCAGCGACGTCGACACCTACGAACCGGCGCGGGGCGATTTGATCCAGGCGACCAGCCGCAACACACCGCTTGGCCTGTTCATGCGCGACCACGAGAACGGCGTCGCCATTTCCTATGCGCCCAAGCTGTTGAAGGTTCCCGGCAATCTGATCGCCACCTTCGCGCACGAATTGTCGCACTATCTGATCCACTCGATCCCGTTCGACCTGCCATGCGCCGACGACGAGGAAGAGTGTCTCACCGACGAGACCGCCTGCCTGCTGGGCTTTGGCGTGTTCATGGCCAACAGCGCCGTCAATTTCGAGCAGTGGCGCAATGCCGGCGCCGGCACCCAGGGCTGGAGGCGCAGCCGCAGCGGCTACCTGCCCGAGGCCGACCTGATCTTCGATACGGCGCTGTTCCTGACGTGGAAAGGCGAGGAGGCGAGTGCCGCCTTGGCCTGCCTCAAGCCACACCTTGCCGATCAGTTGAAGCGCGCCATGAAGGATGCCGCCAGGTTCCGGCCGGCGCTCCTTGAGGCGCAGGCCGCGGCGCGGCCGGCCTGAGCGCAATCCGATAAAGTGGACACCACTTTTCGGATAAATTGCGCGAAAGAACAAAGAACTAGAGCGCCGATCAGATTCTACCAGATCGGCGCTCTAGAGGCTATTTCTTTAGCTCGATATCGGTATCGAGCGGGATGTCGTGGTGGCCGACGCGGTCGTGCAGCACGACATGGGTGTGATAGACCCCGGGGGGATCCTTGGCCTCGAAGCGAATGCCGACCATTTCCTGGTTATCGTAAAAACTGTGCGCCGTCGCCAGCCGGCCCTTCAGGGCCGGTAATCCCGTATGGTCCATGCCACTATAGACGGAACCATCCGGCGCGGTGACCTTGATGTCGAAATCGACGTCCGCATCGAGATCGTCGGTCAGCGCCATTTCGGCGAACAGTATCTTGGCGATGACGACGTCGCCGACCTTGGCGGTATCGAGCCGTTCCAGAACGACGCCCTGGTTCGAGGGCTTGTCGAATTCCGACAGGTTGTCGCGGCTGATCATCGCCATCTGGGCGGTGAAGGGGCCGTCGCTGTGGTCCATGACGATGCGGTGCGAGTCGTAGGTTCGCAACAGGCCGTCGATGACCGCCTTTGCCGGGCCGGTGCGTCGGGCGGATTCGCTTCGCAGCAGGCGCACGATCAATTCGTGACTCTCCATATTGCTGCCGAGGGACCATTTCGCCGCCGCACGCACGGAAAGGTCCATTTTGGGGTCATCGGACAGGGGCCGCGTATCGTCGAGAACATCGACAATCTTGTTCACATATTGGGCGTCGCCCGAGGCCATGAAGGCGCCCCACATGCGGTCTTCGTCCGAACCCGACGTGACACGGAATTGAGTGTACGCGATCGGCGGCCCCAAGCGCGCGTCCGCGGCGGGGTCGAATGTCCGCAGACGCGGATCGCCGTCATACCACAAGGCCAGCGCCACGATTTCACGCGCCGTCCCCTTGAAATCCGCCGCCTTCAGCCAATCGTCGACTCGCGTGGGATTGGCACGGAAGATTTCAGCCAGAAACGCCGCCATGGGCACAACCGCGCCCTCGGTCCCCTCCACCTTGGACGAGCCCGCGGTGAATTTCAGGAAGTCGCCGACGTCGTCGACGTCCTTGCGAACATAATAGGTCTCCATCCACTCGTCGACCGTGCCCTCGGTAAAGACAAAGGTCCGGTTGACGATTTCCGTATTGGCCGGCATTTGCGCCCAACCCGGCGCGGCGGCGAATGCGGCGCAGACCGCCAGCCAAAGCATGGCCTTTTTCATTGTACCCTCCCCTACGATCGCGCGCAGAATGACACTAACCCGCTCTGCGCGCAACGCAAAATGAACGCCGTTCAATTATTTGCGATAGGCCGCGACCACGGCGCGGAATACCTCGAGATTTTGCTCACGTAACGCCTCGGTCTTGCCGCTGAGCACAAAGTCCAGATAGTAGCGGTTGCCGTCCTTGTCGGTTTCGTCGCCATAGGCCGCAATCTCCCAACGGCCGCTGGTTCCGGGGTCGAAGCGGAACACGCTTAAAGTCTGGCCATCCGCCGTGGTCATGGGCGCCAGCTCGGTGATAATGATGCCCGGATTGTTCTTCTTGAATGCGGCGATATCGTCGGCGATAAACCCATCGCGCGTGCCGGCTTGGCCGTGGCTATCGGCGGCGTTGGCATAGATGAAGACACGCGTGTCGACGGCCTTTTCCGGGACCAGGAAGTTGGCATTTTCCTCGGCGCTGAGGCCCGGCGCCTGGCGCCAGCCGTCCGGTACGACGACCTTTGGCCACCAATGCAGGCAGACCGCGCCCGTCTTGCAATCGGCCGTCGCCGTCTTGACGATTTCCGCGTGCGCCGCCAAAGGCAAAAGCATCGATGCCAGCGCGGCGATCCATAACCCCCGTTTCATATTCCCCTCCCCCTGATATCCGCCCGCTATTCCGGCAGCGGTATGAATTCGACCTCGTCGCCCGGCACCTTCGGGAAGCGCCCGGCTTTCCAGTCGGCCTTGGCCATTTCGATGCGCTCGGGCCGCGACGAGACGAAGTTCCAGTAGATGTGACGCTCGCCGATATTTTCACCGCCGATGATGACGAAATGACAGGTGTCGAGCGCCTTCAGGCGCACGAGGACACCGGGCTTGAGCACCGCCATGTGATAGGCATCGAGCGTCATGCCCTCGACGCCGAGCGCGCCCTTGCAGACATAGATGGCGCGCTCGGCGACACCCATCGGCACCTGCAGTTCGCGGCCGATCTTGAGCTGGACCTCGACATACAGGGTCTGGGCGTAGGTCTGCACCGGCGAGGTCAGACCGAAGGCCTGGCCCATCATGACACGCGCCGAAATCCCATTATCCGTGAATTCCGGAATTTGCGAAGCATCGTAATGGAAGAAGGCCGGCGCCATTTCCTCGACCGCCGCCGGCAAGGCCAGCCACAATTGCAGACCGTCGAGACGGCGCGGTGTGTCCAGCGTCTCGGGGTTCTCGCGTTCGGAATGGACGATGCCGTGACCGGAAACCATCAGGTTGATATCGCCGGGCGAGATCATCGACGCCGTGCCCAGCGAATCCTTATGCATGATGTGGCCTTCGAACAGATAGGTCACGGTCGCCAGGTTGATGTGCGGATGCGGCCGGACATTGATGCCTTCGCCGGGCCCGAGGCTGGCCGGCCCCATATGGTCGAAAAAGATCCACGGCCCGATCATGCGGCGCTTGGCGAAGGGCAGGACGCGGCGGACGTGGAATCCGCCCAGGTCCTTTTCGCGCGCCGGAATGACCAGTTCGACGCAATCGGGCACCACGTCGGCCCAGGAATCCGAGATCGAGGCATCGGAGGCGGAAGGTTCGGGGGTATCGTCCATCGTCTTGACCTCAGGAAGATTTGCGCTTTTTCTTTGCCGGCGCCGGATCGTCGGCCAGCGGCGCCATGGTGGATTGGGCGCTGCTTCCAGAAGACGCTGAACCCGAGGCCGATGCGGCGGCGGGCGCCGCGGGGGCGGGTGCCGGTGCGGCGACCAAGGCGTCCTTGCGCAGCAGTTCGACCCCGGCTTCCAGCGGCACGTCGAGCTGGGCGACATTGTCGTGCAGCACGGCGCGGATCTTGTACAGGCCGATCATGTCCTGCGGTTCGAACTGCATGACCACCACCTTGGGGCGGTTGTCGAACATGGCGGGATCACCCGTCGTGGCGACGCGGCCCTGCAGTGCGACGAGGCCCTTATAGTCGCTGTGACCATAGATCTTGCCGTCGGGCCCTACGACCTGAAGATCGTAGGTGACATTGGCATTGGCGTTCCAGTCGGGCTTGACGCCGACGAAGACGAGCTTGACCGCCAGTTGCGCGCCCGGCTCGGCGCGCGCGACGCGGTCGAGGTGACGCCCGGCGCCGGCCGGCCGGTCGAATTCCTGAAGTTCGCCCTTGGGTATGACGACCAGCATGGCCGAAAACGGCCCGTTATGATCGGGGAAGCCCTTGGTGGGATCGTATTGCGTCGTCGTCGTCGAGTTGGCGACCATGGCGGGCGGCAGGGCGCCGCCCTTGGCCTGGGGCATTACGGCCTGCTGTGCCACCGGGGCGGCGGCCGACGTGCTATCCGAAGCGGACGAGGTGCTGCTGGACGAACTGGCCGCGGCGGCTTTTTTCTTGTGATGATGGGCCTGGGCCTGGGTCACATCCACGCTGGCCCAAACGGCTACGCCCGCCGCCAATAGTATCCACGCTGCCTTCATGTCCGGTCCCTTGCCGCCAAGCCCGCGCGACTATGTCACTGGATCGTGGCGCGGGCAAGGCTGGGAAGTGGTACTGCCCCGGAGACGATGGGATTGGCTCCGCTTCGCTCAGCCGAACTCGCACTTTGCTGGCGCAAAGTGCTCGTTTCGAACCGATGGGTTCGGAATCCTCATCGGCCCGACAACTTAAAAAGGCAGGCCCCCGAAGTGGGGACCTGCCTTTTTAAGTGGCGGAGACGATGGGATTCGAACCCATGGTACCCCTTTGAGGGTACGCTCATTTAGCAAACGAGTGCCTTCAGCCTCTCGGCCACGTCTCCGTTGTCCGGTGCATAACCTGATCGATTTCAAAAGGCAACGGCGGTCATCACAAATCGCAGGGGGAAATCGGGGAGAGAACGGACGCCGGCCTCAGCGCGTCTCCCGGCCCACGCCGTTCGCGCGCATCGCCACACGCCGCTTAGGCGCTGTCCGGTTGCCGTTTTCGTTAATGGCGCTATTGTGGCCCAGCACATGAGTCCGGGATGACAGCGATTGCCCGATACAGCGTCAGGCGTCAAAAAACTCAGTCAGCGTCAGCTTGAAGTGCTGCGCGAGATCGGCCGCCACCATCGCGCCAAGGCCGCGGCGCGCGTCCTCAATATCAGCGTCGAAACCGTCAAGACCCATACCGACGAGGCGCGCCGCCGCCTGGGCGTAAGTTCGACGATCGACGCCGTCAAGCTGGTCATGGAATATGACCTGGCCCTCCCCGAAAAAGGGGGAGCCCCGCAATTCGGGATGCCCGACGATGCGGCCCCCGTGCCATCGTCGGTGCATGAACATCGACCTGACCCCATACCCCACCCCCTTCCTTCTGATCGAATGGCAGGATCTGGAAACGGCCCTCAATCTTCTGGCGGCGCCGGAAAAGGTGGAGCGCGTAGCGGAGACATTGAACGCCGTGCGGACATTGAGCCTGACCAACCCCCAACGCGCGGTCTATACGCTGGTTGGCGCCTTGGCCTGGCTGACGGACGACCGGGCCTGTTCCCATCCGGACTGTCCGGTGTCTCTCTTCGGAGATGGTTCGGACTCATCGCCCTCACCTGCGTGAGCGTCATCCTGCTGATGGTCGGGCTTCTGGTCGCGATCATCGGCGCACTCGACACCGTCCACTACATGTTCCGTCATACCGGCTAGGTTTTGCCGGCGGGCGGATCGCCCGCCGGCCATACAAACCCCGGCTTTTCTGGAGCTGCGACATGAAACGAAGCGAACTGGTGCGCCACGGCTATGCCATCCTGGCGACCGCGGAAGACTCCGTCGACACGGCCCTGGGCGATACGGCGGTCCTCGCCGCCGAACTCGGCCGCCTGCGCCGTTCGGCCAAGCTGTCGCTGGTGCTCGGTCAGGAGGCGGTCGATGAAGTCGTCGAGGCCGTCGGCAAGCTGAACGACGCCCGACGCGCCCTGGTGCGCGCCCATAATCGCCTGAGCGAGGTCAAGGACAAGGTGGCGCCCGGCGCGATACAGTTGAACGGCAGCCTCGGCGACAAGGGCGACAGTGACGCTTTGACCATTCCGAGTGCGTCGATTAAAAGGGTGGCATGACACTGAACACGGCGCACCTCATCTGGGTCTGGTCTTCCACCCTGGCCGCGGTCGCCTGTATCATTGCCGGTCTTATTCGTGGCGGCGCCCCAGAACGTTGGGGCGCCGTCATTCTTTTATTTTCGTGGTTCTCGGTGCCGTTCATCGACAATCACCACGGCTTTCGCCTCGGCATTTTTATCGACGACGTGCTGACCCTGATCGCCTACGGCATATTGTCGGCGTGGTCGCGCAAGAGCTGGACCTTTTTCGTCACCGTGTTCCAACTGGCCACGGTCGTCACCCATATCGGCACCCTGCTCGACTGGACGAACAACTGGACCTATATGACGGTCAGCCAGATTTTCGGCGCCTGGGGCATCGTCATCGCCACGGGCTGCGGCGTGATCACCGCCCGCAAGAAGCCGGCCGTCGCCGCCCGACGGGACGCCGCCAAAGCTTGAAACCGACCTCGCTCGCAGAGAACGGCAAATCTATTTCGCCGGCGCCACAGCGACATCCTTGATCACGACCGCCCCGACACATCCCTCGTCGTCAAGCGCCGGAATCACGGCGGCGGTCCGCCCTTTGCCCACATCGACGCGTGCATTGACGAACAGCTTGCCCTTTTGGGCGGTAAAGCCATGCGTCAGCATCGACTGATAGACCTGAATATCCGACCATCCCGCACTCGCCGCGTAGCGGCGCAGATCGCGGATCGGCAGGCAGCCGTCGCCTTCCGGCGCCGGCGCCCGCGTCGTCAACAGCTGAACGAGAAAATGATGGGCTTGCTGAACGTCAATCTCACTGTAATTCAGCGAGAAGGGTGCGCCGGCGTCATTGCCGGGATAGAGGTACACATCGCCCTTGTACCGCTTGGCGTCATAAAGCCAAACCTGGTACGTCATCGCCAGCGGCCAGGACGTGCCCTTGGTGATGTTGGCGCGGGACATTGCGTCATAGTCCAGAGACATGATGGCCTTTACCCCATCGGCAAAGGCCGCGGGCGCACCCGCCTGAGCAGCATCGGCCTGAGCAGCGCCTGCCTGGGCGAGCGCCGGCACGGCCGGCGTCACGGCCAGTAGCCCGGCGCACATCCCGAACACCTGGCCGAACATGCGGAAGATATCGCGTTTCATCTGTCCCTCTCCGGCCACCATCGAGCCGCTTCGTCAGCCTACGCATAGTGGCATGCGCGAAAAAGGGAAGACTGAAATTGAGCCCTGGGGGTCGGCGCTTTAACGCCGCAAGCCATACGCCGCAAGCACGCTTGCGTCGGCCTGCGCGGCGGCCAGGATCACCCGCACCACTTGCCGCCGGGCGGCGCCCGGTTCGCTGCCGTCCCGGTAGGCGTCGAGCCGCTCGCCGAAAAACGCCGCGAGCCTTTCCTCCCCCTGATCATCGAACAGGTTTTCCGGCGCCAGGGCCAGGGTGACCGCCGACAAGGCGCGGCATGCCGTCTGGCGTTCCACGGCCATGGAGCGATAACGGTCCATGATGCTGTAGACGGTCACGGCAAAGGCGGGGTCGTCGTCGGTCGAGTCCGAAGCCATGCGGCGGCATCCTTATGTTGACGTTATCGTCAAGATACCGGTATGCCGATAAGGCATGGATAGGCTTTTCCGTCACGCCAAAACAAAAGACCGATAAGGTGCGTTACAGAAAAACAAGGAAAAATCGCCGCTATTAACCGGACTCTAAGCCCGTCCGGCTATGCTGCGGCCTGGGTGTTCTGCGCTGGCGCGGATGCGTAAAGTCCTTGTCCGCCATGGTTTTAGTGACGAATCTTGGCGCGGAAATTGCACCCGACCTCAGCAATTGCGGCCCGTCGCGCCAAATTGGCGCGGCCGTCGCTCTGGAGCCACGACAAAACGTCATGACCGCTCAACCGCCGCACGCTTTCGACGATGCCCTCGACACCGCTTTGAAAGGCGATCCGCGCGACCGCCGCGGTCCGTTCCGGCCGGAACGCCTGGTCTCCAGCCGCGAGCGCAAGAGCGGCGGCCAATCGGTGCGCCTGTTCCGCGCCGTCGATACCGTGGCCTTGATTATCTTTGGCGCCCTGTGCGCCGCGCCCGTGGCGCGCCACGGTCTGTTGGCCGCGCCCTTGGGCGACAGCCTGCCGTTCGCCCTCGCCGGGATATGCGCCTACTTCCTGTTGAAGACGTGCGGCCTCTATCGCTTCGGCCGCGACGAGTCGCCCGTGCTGCATATGGCCGGCGTCATCGCCGTCATCGTCGCCGCGTCGTTCGCCGCCTTCGCCCTGGCCGCTTTCGCGCCGCACCGCGACATCGTCGTCAACGCCATTGTCGTCTGGGGCCTGTCGGCCGCGGCCTTTTTCCTTTGCCTGCATACCCTGTGGCTGCGCCTGATCGGCCGCTGGCGCCGCCAGGGCAAGCTGACGCCCAATGTCGTCGTCGTCGGCGCCACCAAGAACGCCCACTATCTCATCGAAGGCGCGCGCGACCGCGGCGACGTCAATGTCCTGGGCGTATTCGACGACCGTCTGGCACGCAATCCCACCAGCGTCGCCGGCGTGCCGGTGCTGGGCGATATCCAGTCCTTGCTCGGCCACAAGATCACCCCCTATGTCGACCAGATCGTCATCGCCATCGACACCTCGGCCAAGGCCCGGCTGAAGACCCTGATCGAGCAGTTGCGCGTCCTGCCCAACGAAGTCCACCTGCTGGTCGATGTCGACAGCGAAACCGGCCGCAATACCGCGCTTTCGCGCATGGCCGACCAGCCCCTGGCCCGCGTGTCGGGCGTCGATGAGGACGAGCGCAAGGCGATGGGAAAGCGCATCCAGGATCTGGTCCTGGGCGTGCTGATGCTGCTGGCCTTTTCGCCGGTCATGCTGCTTACGGCGCTGTTCATCAAGCTCGACAGCCCGGGCCCCGTCTTCTTCCGCCAGCGCCGCCACGGCTTCAATAACGAGGCCATCCGCGTGTGGAAGTTCCGCTCGATGTACACCCATATGACCGACCATACCTCGGCGCAACAGGTGCAGAAGGCCGATCCGCGCGTCACCCGCGTCGGCAAGTTCATCCGCAAGACCAGCCTAGACGAGCTGCCGCAACTGTTCAATGTCATCGCCGGCGAAATGTCGCTGGTCGGGCCGCGCCCACACGCCATCGGCATGAAGACCGGCTCGGAGGAATCGGCGCGCCTGGTCGCCGAATATGCCTGGCGCCATCGCATGAAGCCGGGCGTCACCGGCTGGGCCGCCATCAAGGGCTCGCGCGGCGCGCTGGACACCACCGAGGACGTCCGCCGCCGCGTGGCGCTCGATATCGAATATATCGAACGCCAGTCGTTCTGGTTCGACCTGTACATCATGCTGATGACCGGACCGTGCCTGCTGGGGGACAGCTCCACCACGCGATGACGGTGGAAAATCATCGCCAGGCGCCAATTCGGCGCCAAAGAATTCAAGCTAAGCATTAACTTCAATATTTCTGGAATATAGAATGTATTTCAAGGGGCTGCTGGGATATCTTCCGGCGAATATCCTGCAGGGGCTGGTCGGTTTCGCCACCCTGACGGTATTCACCCGCATCCTGTCGCCCGACGACTACGGCCGCTATGCGCTGGCCTTCGGCGCCGCCTCCCTGTCCCAGACGGTGTTCTTCACCTGGCTGGAAGCCTCGATGGCGCGCTTCTATCCCGTCGAGGGCCGAATCGATCCCGAGGCGCCGTTTCTGTTCGGCACGATCTATCGCCTGCACATGGCGGTCATCGGCCTGTTCGCCGTACTGTGCGCCGGCGGGCTTGTCCTGTGGCCCGGCCACGGCGCGCTGAAGATCGCCATCGGGCTCAGCCTGGGCTGCGTCGTCTTCCGTTCGCTGGCCAAGCTGGTGCAGGAACAGCGCCGCGCCGAGGGCCGCGTCGCCCAGGCCTCGCTGATCGACATGGCCCAGACCGCGGGCGGTTTCTTTATCGGCATAGGCTGCGCCCTGGCCGGCATGGGCGGCGCCTCGCCCGTCGTCGGCATCGGTATCGCCACGCTCCTTCTCCTGCCGTTCATCGCCCGCCAGGACTGGGGCCGGGCGATCGCCGGCACATTCGACCCCGAACGCGCCCGGCAATATGCCCATTATGGCTTTCCGGTATCGGCGAGCCTGATCCTGACGCTGGCGCTCTACACGGTCGACCGCTTCATGATCGCCCACTATCTCGACGATGGCCAGGCCGGCGCCTATCACGCCGGCTTCTCGCTGGCCTCGCGCATTCTCGATGTCCTGTTCATCTGGTTCGGCGCCGCCGGCACGCCGGCCATGGTCAATGCGCTGGAGCACGGCGGCGAGACCGCGCTGAAGGCCAATGCCCGTCAACAATTGACCACCATGGCCTTCGTGCTGTTCCCGGCCGTCGGCGGCCTGATCATGGTCGCGCCCAGCCTGGGCGTGTTGATGATCGGCGACGGCCTGCGCGAAAAGGCGCTGGAGGTCACGCCGCTGATCAGTATCGGCGCGCTGTTTTCCGGCCTCAACACCTATTATTTCCTGCAGGCCTTCACGCTGGCGCGCAAGACGCGCCTGCTGATCGTCGCCATGGCCGTGCCGGCGGTCGCCAATATCGCGCTGAATATCGTCATGATCCCGGCCATGGGCCTGATCGGCGCGGCCTGGGCCAGCGCGCTCAGCTTCGCGCTGGGCCTTTTCGTTTCATGGCTTTTGGGCTTGCGCGCCCTGCCCCTGCCCGTGCCCGCATGGGACCTGTCCCGCATTGCCGCCTGCACCGCAGCCATGATCGTGACCCTGTACCTTCTGCCGAGCTGGGGCGGCGTGGCCGAAGTCATTTTCAAAAGCGTCACCGGCGCCGTCGTCTACGGCGCCCTGGCGTGGATCTTGAATCTCAACGGCATACGCGCCGTCGCCGATGCCACCCTGATACACCTGCGCCGCAAGGTCTTTGTGTGAAAAGCGTCTTTGTGTGAAGGACCCCGCCATGAGCCATCCGATCCCCCTGCGCAACCCGGCCATGCTGGCCGCCGTGGCCGTGAGACCGAAACTGTCGGTGCTGATCCCCTTCTACCGGGAAAGCCCCGTCGCCCTGCTGCGCGCCCTGTCGATCCTTAATCCGCAAAGCGTCGAGATCGTATTGCTCGATGACGGCTCGCGTCTGCCGGAGGTCACCGCCGAGGTCGAGGCTCACATGAAGTCGAGCCCGATCGCCGTCGAACTGATCACCCTGGTCGACAATGAAGGCCGCGCCCGCGGCCGCAACCGGCTGACAAGTGCGGCGCGCGGCGACTATTTCCTGTTTCTCGACGCCGACATGCTGCCGGATTCGCCGGCCTTTCTCGACCGCTGGCTGTACCAGTTGGAGACAAGCCTGCCGGCCGTGGTGTTCGGCGGCTTCTCGCTGCACCAGGCGCCGCGCGACCGGGCCTTCACGATCCACAAGCTGATGGCCGGGCACAGCGATTGCCTCGACGCCGAGCATCGCCGCCTGCACCCGGAAAAATACGTCTTCACCTCGAACCT
>OUWB010000757.1_pt1 | contig 12481 bp, 9 predicted proteins | sample 1779821 | NCBI WGS metagenome assembly OUWB01 (sample SAMEA3914806, study PRJEB12502) | metagenome | biome: forest; material: soil | place: Canada | collected 2011-08-03 | depth 0.1 m
CGCCGGCGCCGACATCATCGAGCTGGGCTTTCCCTTCTCCGATCCGATGGCCGAGGGCCCGACGATCCAGGCGGCGGCCGAACGCTCGCTCAAGGCCGGCACGCGCATCCGCGACGTCTTCGACCTGGTCCGCCGGTTCCGCGCCTTCGATACGGAAACGCCGATCATCCTGATGGGCTACATGAACCCCGTCGAATCGATGGGCGCGTTCGGTTTCGCCCGGGCCGCCGCCGAGGCCGGCGTCGATGGGCTCATCGTCGTCGACTGCCCGCCCGAGGAAGCCGGTCCGCTGACCGACGCGCTCGACGCCAACGACCTGGCGCTGATCCGGCTGGCGACACCGACCACCGACGAGGCGCGGTTGCAGACGATCATCAAGCGCACCCGCGGCTTCATCTATTATGTCTCGGTGACCGGCGTCACCGGCGTCAAGGAAGCCAATGCCGACGCGGTGTCCGGCGCGGTCGCCCGGGTGCGTGAAGCGTCGAACCTGCCGGTCGCGGTGGGCTTCGGCGTGCGTACGCCGGAGCGCGCCGCCGAGGTCGCCCGCGTCGCCGACGCGGTCGTCGTCGGCTCGGCCCTGGTGGATGAAATCAAAAATTCTTTACTGGAAAATGCAACCATCACCGTAAAAGTGCTGGCCAAGGTTAAGGATTTGGCCCAGGCTATCCGCGCCGCACGGGTCGGATAGCCTCATGCCCAAAAGTGGCGCGAAACGTCTCTCGCACTTTTGGGATCGACATGAGGCAGCGTATTAAGACTTAAGAACGGTTAGTTAACGCTTGAGTGGCACCCCTATGGGGATGTTTGATTTGCCACCGGCTTGACGGAGTAAAACGAAATCAATGGCTATGGCTGATAAAAGCGACAAGAGCCCGAAATTGCCGGAAACCAACAATCCGGCGCCGCGCCGCGAACGGGGCGGATGGCTCTCGAAGATCGCGCCCGGCGTCTCCAAGCTGGTGAACCGCCGCGAAACACCGGAAAATCTGTGGGTCAAGGATCCCGATACCGGCGACATGATCTATCGTTCGGACCTCGAAGCCGCCCAATGGGTGACGCCGAGCGGACGCCATATGCGCATCGGCCCGGTGCCGCGCATGAAATATACCTTCGACGGCCCGACGGCTGAGGGTCCCGGGACGTGGGAAACCATCGCCATGCCCGAAGTGCCGGAGGACCCGCTGCATTTCTCGGACGGCAAGTCCTATACCGAGCGCCTGAAGGCCGCCCGCGCCGCCACCGGTGAACGCGACACCATGGCCGCCGGCTACGGCACGGTCCAGGGCGTGCCCTGCGTCCTGCTGGTCCAGGACTTCGCCTTCATGGGCGGCTCGCTCGGCATGGCCGCCGGTGAAGGCTTTATCGCCGCCGCCCGCGTGGCCGTCGAACGCAAGTGCCCCTTGGTCGTGTTCACCGCCGCCGGCGGCGCGCGCATGCAGGAAGGCGCCCTGTCGCTGATGCAGATGGCGCGCACGACGCTGGCCATCCAGGAACTGAAAAAGGCGCAACTGCCCTACCTGGTCGTGCTGACCGATCCCACCACCGGTGGCGTGACGGCGTCCTACGCCATGCTGGGCGACATCCACCTGGCCGAGCCCGGCGCCCTGATCGGCTTTGCCGGGCCGCGCGTGATCGAGACCACCATCCGCGAAAAGCTGCCCGAAGGCTTCCAGCGCGCCGAATATCTGGTCGAAAAAGGCATGGTCGACCGCGTCGTCGCGCGTAGCGAGCTGCCCGAAGTGCTGGGCGCGTTGATGTCGATGCTGATGGGCGGCCGCCGGCGCCTGGCGGCGTAGTCTCGCTCACATCCACTTTTGAAAGTGAAAAAATCCTGGCCGAAGGGGCCAGGATTTTTTATTTACCAGGGGGGCGTTCGGTGCGTGGGCAGGCGTATCAGCTTCGGCACCTTGATGCCTTAAACAGGGCGCAATTCATGGCTATCGCCCGAAGTTCCACAGCCGCGAGATCGGACCGTTCGATGCGCACGCTTCCTTTTCTCATCGCCCTCGCCGTACTCGGCGCGGCGCCCGTCTTCGCCCAGGATGCGGCCCCGGCGCAGACCCCGCCGGCCGCGGCAAATGCGGCGCCGGACGACTGGGGCACCGAGGTGACGATCACCGCCAAGTTTCCCGGGCCGGCCCTGTGGCGCGTCAAGAAGGGCGACGCCGAGGTCTATATCGTCGGCGGCGTGCCGGTGATGCTGCGTCATTTCGACTGGGACCGCGGCCGCATGGGGCGCATCCTCGACAAGGCCAATGTGCTGCTGGTCGGACCCAAGGCGCGCGGCGGGCCGATCGCCCTGGTCGAATGGACCATGGTCAAGGGCACCGGGCCGTTCAGCAATCTCTATTCGCAACTGCCGTCGGCCACCGCCGCGCGCTTCAAGGCGCTGGCCACCGCCAACGGCATCGATCCCAAGACCTACGCCAAGGATACGCCCGTCGTCGCGGTGATGAAGCTGCGCACCGCCGTCTACGATAAGCACGGTCTCAGCACCACCGATCCGGAAAAGATGCTGGTCTTCATGGCGCGCGACCGCAAGACGCCGATGAAGCCGATCGCCAGCTATTCGGCGGCCAGTTTGATCAGCAAGGTCGGCGGCATGTCGAAGGACGCGCGCGACCAGTGCGTCGATGATACCTTGAACGAGATCGATTTCGCGCTGGGTCACGCCGAGGCGGCGACCCATGCCTGGGCGACAGGCGACCTGAACGCGGCGCGCCTCAATTCGCCGAGCTCTGCCACCCTGGCCTGCATCGAAGGCGCCTCGTCGACGCGCGGCCTGCTCGACCAGGCGACCAACGATGCCGTCAAGGCCATAGACGACGCCCTGTCCAAGCCCGGCAAGAGTGTGGTCACCTTCCCGCTCAGCGTCCTGTTGCGCCCGGGCGGGGCGCTCGACCAATTGCGCGCCCAGGGCGCCGAGGTCAGCGTTCCAGATATGTAAACTCCTTGCTTCTGGCAGGCATTTGCAGTCTAACCCGCGCCATGACCGACCGGCTTCTCCCCTTCGACGCGCCGCTGGAACGGCTGCGCGCCCTGCACCCCAAGCGCATCGACCTCAATCTCGAGCGCATGCTGCGGGTCTGCGAGGCCATGGGCCGGCCGCAGGACAAGCTGCCGCCGGTCGTCCACGTCGCCGGCACCAACGGCAAGGGCTCGACCCTGGCCTTTCTACGCGCCATGGCCGAGGCGCAGGGCTGGCGGGTTCACGTCTATACCTCGCCGCACCTCGTGCGCTTCGCCGAACGCATCCGCCTGGCCGGGACCCTGATCACCGACGACTATCTGGCCGATTGCCTCGACCGCGTCGAAAAGGCCAATGCCGGCCTGCCCCTGACCTTCTTCGAGTCGACGACCGCCGCCGCCTTCCTGGCCTTTTCCGAGGTGCCGGCCGATCTGCTGCTGCTGGAAACGGGGTTGGGTGGGCTACTCGACGCCACCAATATCGTCGAGCACCCCAAGCTGACGGCGATCACGCCGATCGACTACGACCACCAGGCCTTTCTCGGCAACGAACTGAACCAGATCGCCCGCGAAAAGGCCGGCATTTTCAAGCGCGGCACCCCGGCCATTTCAGCGCGGCAACAGGAAGAGGCCCGTGCCGCGCTGGAGCGCCAGGCGTTGAAGCTGAACGTCGATCTGGCCATGATGGGCGAGGGTTTCGACGGATACTCCGAACACGGACGATTGGCGTTCCAGGACGAGGACGCGCTCTACGATCTGCACCTGCCGCGCCTGGCCGGCGAGCACCAGATCGGCAATGCCGCCCTGGCGATCAAGGCGGCACTGATGATCGGCCTGACGCCCGAGGCCATCGACATCGGGCTGCAGACGGCGACATGGCCGGCGCGATTGCAGGCGATCAAGGCGGGACCGCTCTATGCCGCCTTGGCCGATCCGGCATCGGAGCTGTGGCTGGACGGCGGGCACAATCCCCATGCCGCGCGGGCGCTGCGCCAATTTATCGACCAGATCCAGGCGCGCGACCCCAAGCCCCTGCAAATCGTCTGTGGACTGATCAATACCAAGGACGCCGGCGAGTTCTTCGGCGCTTTCGGCGGTCTGAAGGCGCATTTCGCCTGTGTGGGCTTTACGTCCGACGCCGTCATTCCGCCGGAAGACCTGGCGGAAACGGCGCGCAGCCATGGCATCGACGCGACCGCGGCCGATAGTCCGCTAGCCGTTATTCAGGGTCTCGACGCCCAGCCGTGGCGCGTCATCATCTGTGGCTCGCTGTATCTCGCCGGCGATGTATTGGCCATGTCGCCGGACACCTGGCCGACGTAAACCTTTCCTCCCTTGCGAAGCGGGGGAGGTGGCAGACAGCGCGCAAGCGCTGGATGACGGAGGGGGCCGCGGTGCACCGAACAGCCCCCTCCGTCGCGAGGCTTCGTGCTCCGCACTCGCACCGCGTCACCTCCCCCGCTTCGCCAGAGGCTCGCATGGGAGGAAAGGATTAAAACAAAAAGCCCGGCGCAAAGGCCGGGCTTTTCAATGCAAATCTGGCAACGATTTAGGCTACGCCCGAGTCTGCCAGCCATTCCATGAGTTTGGCTTTGGGCATGGCGCCGACCTTCATCGAGGTCATTTGGCCGTTCTTGAACAGCATCATGGTCGGGATACCGCGCACGCCGAAGCGCGACGGCGTCATCGGCGAATCTTCGATGTTCAGCTTGGCGATCTTGATCTTGTCGCCCAGGCCCTCGGCCATTTCCTCGAGGATCGGCGCGATCTGCTTACACGGCCCGCACCACTCCGCCCAAAAATCGACCAGGACGGGCGTGTCGGACTTGAGCACGTCGGATTCAAAGCTTTCGTCGGTAATCTTGACCGTGGACATGGGAAACCTCTCAAAACTGTAGCCACATAAGTAGTCATTTCGCCGGCAAAATCAACGCCGCGCGATTTCGCCAAGCCGCAGATTTACTAACGCCTCGCTTAAGGGCGTCAGTTTCGGCCCGTCGGTCCACAATAGCGCCGCCTCGACGGCGCGATCGGGATAGACCTGGCGCAGCAGGGCGACATAGCCGGCCATCTGGCGCTGATAGGCGATAGGCGCGTTTTCGGCGCGGTCGGGCGCCGGGCGATTGGACTTGTAGTCGATGATCAGCACGCGGTCGGCGGTGATGACCAGGCGGTCGATCCGGCCCGACAGCATCAGGGCCTCGCCACGGTCATTGACGGCGATCTGGCCGGCCAGGGCGACTTCCGGCCGCGATGCCGGACCAAAGGCTTCGGCAAAGCGCGCGTCCGTAAGTACCGTCATCACCGCGCCGCGCATCTCGTCGCGCTGGTCTTCGGTCAGGTCGGCCTGGCGCGACAGATAGCGCGCCGCCACCTCGTCGCGCGCCACGGGCTGGATCTCCGGCAGGATTTCGAAGAGCTTGTGGATCAGGTTGCCGCGGCGATAGCGGCCGAGTTGCCCGGTGGCTTGGAGCGGCGACGGCGCGCGGTCGTCTTGCGTGCGCTCGTCGTCGCCCATCTGCGAGATCGCGGTCCAGCGTTCGAATTCAACGTCGGCCACAGGCACCGGCGCGGTGACGAAGGCCGGCAGCTTGACCTTGGCCGGCGGCACGTGCGCCTGGGCCGTCATCAGGGCATTGCGCGCGCCATAGAGGTGAATGGGCACTTCCTCGGACAGCTCCGACTCGCCGAACGGCGCCTTGAGCTTCATCCATTCGATGGCGACCGGGTCCAGGCGGTCGAACGCGCCTTCGCACAGATCGTACCACGACGGGAAATTGCCGATGCGCGGCGCCTTCTTGCCGACATAGCCGCAAAGCGTCAGGCGGTCGCGGGCGCGGGTCAGGGCGACGTACAACAGGCGCAGGCTTTCCTGGTCGTCGCGCATCGCCTTGGCGGCCCGCAGCGCCGTGATGCCTTCGGTGTCGCCGGCCTTTCCGCCGGCGCACAGATAAAGCCCTTCCGGCCCCATCATCAGCAGGTCGCCGCTGGCGCCCGGACCATGATTGGGCCCGAACGGCAGGATGACCCACGGCGCCTCCAGCCCCTTGGAGCCGTGCACGGTCATGACGCGGACGCTGCGCCCGCCCTCTTCCTGCTCGCGCTTGATCTCCGACGCGTTGAATTCGAACAGGTCGAGCACGGCGGCGAGGCCGGTGGCGCCGGCGTTTTCGCCCTTCAACGCCAGGGCCAGGGTTTCGTCGAGCACGTCCTCGCATTCGTCGCCCAGGCGCGTCAGGAAGCGCTGCTTGATCGAGCGGCCGGCATCGTCGCGGCGATTGAGCACCCGCGCCAGGAAGTCGAAGGCCGGCAGATTGGCGGCGGCCGACTGCGCCCACACCAGAAAGACCCGCGCCTCGGCAAACGGCCCCGTGTCGCCGCCATGGTCGATCAGGGCGTGCCATAGCGAACCGGTACGGCCATGGGCCAGCGTAAACAGGTCGTCCTCGCTCAGCGAACACAGAGGCGAGCGCAGCACGCAGGCCAGCGACAGGTCGTCGCGCGGCTGGAGACAAAAGCGCATCAGGGCGCGCAGGTCCTGGAAGGCGATATGCTCGCCGAGCTTCAGCCGGTCGGCACCCGATACCGCCACGCCCGCCTGCTTCAGCTCGCGGATGATGTGCTCGAACAGGACATCGCGCTTCCGCACCAGGATCAGCACGTCGCCGGCATGCATCGGCCGCCATTGGCGCGTCGCCTTGTCGAATACGGACCGCCCATCGTCGATCTCCTGGCGGATGGTCGCGGCCAATTGCTGCGCCAAGCGCTTGGCCGGATGAGCGATCGTCACCTGATCGAGCGCGGCGATCTCTTCGTCATCGGCGGTGAGGTCCGGCGCGTCGACGGTCTGCACCAGGGGCCACAATTCGACGCAGCCCTCCGCTTCGGTGCGCCGCGCCTCATGCACAATCGTATGGCCGGTGAAGTTGAGCGCGCGCGCCCAATCGGCATTGGCGTAGACAGCGTCGACAAAGCTAAGGATACGCGGCAGGGTGCGCCAACTCTGCACCAGTTCCGGTTCGACGAAGCGGCCGCCGGCTTCGTTCACCCGGCGGTCGAAATAGTCGCCATTGTCGAGGAACAGGTCGGGCTTGGCGCCCTGGAAGCCATAGATCGACTGCTTTTCATCGCCGACAGCGAAGACCGTGCGGTCATCGGCTGTTTGGCCCAACCCGGCGAAGAACTCCTCGGCCAGGGCGCGGACGATGGCCCACTGGTCGTCGGACGTATCCTGAGCCTCGTCGACCAGGATATGGTCGAGGCCGCCGTCGAGCTTGAACAGCACCCAGGCCGCCATGTCGGCGCGGGTCAGCAGGTCGCGCGTGCGGTTGATCAGGTCCTGGAAATCGAGCGCGGCTTCCGATGCCTTGCGGTCGGTATAGAGATAGCTGAAGACGGTGAACAGGCGCAGCGCATCCAAGGTATCCGCGGCGATCTCGGCGGCGCGGACCTGTTCGGCCAGCAACCGGACCTCGCGCGCCAGCCGGTCGAGGGCGATGGCGTCGGCGGCCGCGGTTTCCTTGGTGTAGACGGTTTTGCGCGGCTCGCCCTTTTGCGTGAAGAAGATGGCTTTCAGCGCTTCGAAATCGAAGCGGCCCTCATTGTGCCAGGTGGCGAACAGGCCCAGGAACGCCTCGCCCGCCTTCTGGTTGGTCGCGGTCGCGCCGTTCGACAGTCCGGCGGCGAGATCGCGGACGATCTGCCATTCCAGGCGTTCGGCGTAGGCCACCAGGCAATCGTGCGACGAACAGGGCGCATCCAGGCCCATATGATCGAACAGCTTGTGCACCCAGTTGTCGGTATCGGCCTGGAAGGCCTCGAACGCCGCCCTGATGTCGTCGTGCTGGTAGACGAACTGGCTGAGCAGCTTTTCAAAGCCATGGGCCTTGAGCTTGACGATCAGGCGGTCACGGGCGGCTATGGTCTCTTCGACGCCCACGGCATCGAGCGTCAGCAGGCCGGCGCTGGCCGCATCGGACAGGTCGGCGGCCAAGAGATCGTCGAGCACCTGGAACGCCGGCGACAGTCCCGCTTCCAGCGGAAAGCGGCGCAGCAGCTTTTCGCAAAAGGCGTGGATGGTCTGGATCTTCAGCCCGCCCGGCGTCTCCAGGGCGCGGGCGAAGAGGGCCCGCGCGCCCGTCAGATTATCGGTCGGCGCTTCGATGCGCGCCAATTCCTGGGTCAGGGCCGCATCGTCGGCGACCGCCCATTTGCCGAGCGTCTCGAACAGGCGGCCCTGCATTTCGGCGGCGGCGGCCTTGGTATAGGTCATGCACAGGATGCGTTCGGGCTGGGCGCCGTTGAGCAGCAGCCGCGCCACGCGATTGACCAGGGTGGAGGTCTTGCCCGAACCGGCATTGGCCGTCAGAAAGCACGAGGCGCGCGGATCGGCGGCGATATTTTGAGCGTTAGCCGTCATGAATCGGCCTCTTCGGCCTCGGCGACGTCGTCGTCGCCCAGCACGTACCACTCGTAGAGCCGCGCCAGCTGGTCGTAATCGCCGCCACGGCCCTTGAGGAATTGCGGCGCGGTCCACGACTTGTAGCCCTTTTTCGCATCGTCATAGATCGCGATGCGCGACTTCAAGCGCGCCAGGGCGATCTCGGCCAGGTCGTCATTGCCGACGACCTTGTCGCGCACGGGCCGGACCGCCGTCTTGTCCGGCGACAGGCGGACATAGATCATGTCGCCGACCGGCGTCCCCGCCGCGATGCCGGCAAAGCCGCCGCGCTTGATAATGGCCGCCGTCAGGGTGAGCTGCGGATAGAAGCCGGCCAGCACCTGTTTCACCGAGGCGTGGCCGCCGGTCTTGAAGTCGATGATGTCCGCGCGATCCTCGCGCACCTCCAGTCGGTCGGCGCGCGCCGTCACCGTGAAATCGCCACGCGGCGCGGCAAAGGTCAGTTCACCCTTCTGTTCGATCTTCAGCCGCGGCCGCCCGGCGCGGCGATCGGCCTCGAAGGCGATAAAGGCCGCGGCCATGCCGGGCAGCAATGGCCGCTGCAGCGCCATCTGCGCCGGTGACAGATGCGTCGCCGCCAATTCCTGTTCCAGGAGGCCCGTCAGGCGTCGCGCGCCCTCGTCGCCCAGCGGCACGTCTTCAAGGATAAAGCGCTCCAGGCTCCTGTGGATGGCGGTGCCGCGCTGGCGCGCCTCGACCGGTTCGTTCGGCCGGTCGAGGGGTTTAAGCTTCAGCACGCGTTTGGCGTAGATGGCATAGGGATCGCGGACGAAGGTTTCGATATCGGTGACCGGCAATTCCCGCGGCCGGGCGTCGAGCGGCGGGGCCGGGGCCGGCTGATGCGCCGGTTTGAGCTCCGGCGGCTTGACCGGCAAACCGCAGTCGAGCGCGCGGGCCCAGTCGATGATGTCGGGATGGGTCTGGATCTTCGCGCCTGCCCCTTCGCACAGGGTCTGCAGGCGCCATAGCCAGCGGCTCTGCACCTGGGGCTCGCCCTCGCGGCGATGGCGGGTGACGAGATAGACCTCGCGCGCCGTGGCGCCCTGGACAAAATCGTGCGCCGACAGGCCGGTGCGCCGCTCCGGCGACGGCAGGCCCAGCTTGGCGCGCATCGGCCGCGACAGGAAGGGGTCGTTGTCCGGCGCCTGGGGCCACACGCCCTCCTCCAGCCCGGCCAGGATAATGCGGTCGGCCTTGACCAGGCGCGATTCGATGGCGCCGAGGATCAAGAGGCGCGGATGGAAATTGCCGCCGGTGCGGACCTTGGCCTTGTGGATCAGGGCGCCCGTAATATCGCCGAACTCGCGGGCATGGCGGATGGGAAAGCCCGCGCCCTCGCGGATCAACTCGGACAACAGGCTCGAGGCTTCGGCGCCCGGCGCGCCGCCCCATAGCACCTGACCACCCTCGCGCGTCAGCGATTCCGCCACCTGGACGAAGCGCGTGAGCGTCGCGCCCAGATCGGCCGGTGCATCACCGAAGCCGGTCAACAGCGGCGCCAGATGCGCCGTGAAGTCACCCCACAGCGCCAGGGCTTCCTCGCGGCCGATCAGCATCGAGGCGATCATCGCCGGATCGTTGGGCGTGGCGCCGCGCAGGGCGCGCAGGTCGATGGTGGTGACGGCGCTATTGCCGGCAAAGCGGCTCAATGGATTGTGCAACAGGTCGAGCAGGCGCACCGGATCGGCCGGGTCGCTCATCAGCGCCAGCAGGTCGAGCAGGAAGCGCCCGGTCAAGGACGACGACAGGGGCTCGCCGGCGGAGATATCGGCCGCCAGCCCCCAGCGCGTCAGCCGCGCCGATACCCGCCGCGCCAGGGTCAGGTCGGGGGTGATCAGAGCGACGACCTGGTGCGGGGTCTCCAACGTTTCGCGCATCAGAAGGGCAATGGCCGAGGCCGCTTCTTCGTCACGCGCCGAATGGATTTCGAACAGGCCCTCCAGCCCGTCTTCGACGGCATGCTCATTTTCGGCCTTGAGCGCCTCGATCTGGTCGCGCCAGTCGGCGGTGGCCGCGGCCGGGCGCAGGGCCTCGTTGATCAGGCGCCGCCGCGCGCGCGCCTTGCGATCTGCATCGATCGAGGCCGGCCATTCGCGCACATCGTCGCGGCGGACGCCGTGCCGATCGAGCAGGCGTTTCATCGTCGCCTGGGGGTGGCTGTCCTCGATCTGGCGCCAGGCGTCGTCGGCGAGCGACAGGTCGAGCCCAGGCAGCACCACCGCGCCCAGCGGCGCGCGGGCGACGATATCGGCAAGATCGGCGGTCGATGGCGCGGACCCCGTCGTGCCGGCCAGGATCAAGGGCGTCCGTGGCGGCCGGTCCTGCCATTGTTCGGCCAATCGGCGGATCAGCACCACCTGGCGCTGGCTGGGGTCCATGCGCTCGAGCTCGAGCAGGCGCTGCGGCCAGCGGCGCACGGCAATGGCGAGAAAGCGCGCCGAGACCTGCCAGTGCTCGGCCCAAGCCGCCAAGGTATATTCGTCGGCACCCTCACCGCGCACCAGGCTGTCGAGCTTGTCCGTGGCATCGACCTCTTCCAGTGCCAGCGAGTCGAAGAAGGCCGCCAAGGAGTCGGCCAATTCAAGGGCGAGCTTGCCCGAGGGCGTGCGACCCTCGAGACCCTCGTAGTGTTCGCCGATCAGGCGCGCCAATTCGAAGCGCCGGCGCAGGGGCGACAGAGCCGGCGCAAGGTCGAGGCCGAGCGCATCGAGGTCGAAGGGCGGCTCGCCTTCGTCAAGATCGCCGATGGCGCGCACCTGCGGCAACAGCAGAGCCTTGCCGCGCGCCTGCTGCGAAAAAGCCTGGGCCATCAGGCGGGCGCCGCGCCGCGTCGGCGTCAGTATGGTCGCCGACGGCAGGTCGTCACCCAGGCTTTCGCACAGGCCCTGAGCCAAATCATCGAGAAAACAGCGCCCGGACGGCAGGGTGTACCAGCGCGGACCAGCCCAGGCGAAGATGTCGCCACCTGTGCTCACGGCCGCAGCCGGGTCTCGGCCACATCGCGCGCCGCCGGATCACCGACATGCATCCAGTCGCCTTCCATCAGCACACCGTGCAGCCGGCCTTGCGGCGCGCATTGCCGCCAGATCTTGCTGAGCGAAAAGGCGGATTCCGGCACGCTGGCGACGATATCCGGCCAGGTAATGTGCACGCCCATATAGTTCAAGGGCGCGGCCGGCGCGTCGTTGCGGAAGGTCAGGCGGTTGTCGCCATCCATAAAAAAATCGCCGGCGCCATCGAAACCGGTGGTGCGGTCCATGCGCGCCAGCAGCAGCACGGCGTCCATGGCTTCGGGGTCCCAGGCGGCGGCCAGCGCTCGCAAAGCCCGGCCTTCGCCATTCTTGACTTCAAAGTCCTCGACCCAAACGCTGTCGATATTGGCCACCCAGATGGCGTCAGAACCCAGCAGGGGCGCCGCCTTCTTTAGGCCACCGCCGGTTTCCAGCAAGGTCTCGCGCTCGTCCGAGACGACGATGTCGAGGTCTGTGCGCGCTCTGAGATGCGCTTCCAGCCGGTCGGCAAAGGCGTGGACATTGACGATAAACCGCCTGGCCCCGGCATCGCGCAGCCGGTCGAGCATATGATCGATCAGCGCGCGGCCGCCAACCTCGACCAGGGCCTTCGGCCGATCGTCGGTCAGGGGGCGCATGCGCGTACCGAGCCCGGCCGCCAGGACGAAGGCCGTTTCGGGCATCATGTCAGGTGCAGCTTGTCGTTGAAGCCATAGCGCAGGAACCAGTCGCGCAGGCCTTCCATGCCGGGCATGTTCAGGCTGTCGGCGATATGGCGCCACATGCGCGGCATGAAGGCTTCGTAGCGCGGCTTGTGGTCGCGCACGACCAGGCGCGAGAAAATGCCCAAGATGCGCGACTCGTTGAGGACGGCGAGCGCCGTATAGTCGCGCATGAAGGCCTCGCGATCGACGCCCGGGCGGAGGCTGAAATAGTGGTCGAGCGCGGCGTCTTCCAAGGCTTTCGACACATCGCGGCGGGCGTCATGCAACAGCGACAGCAGGTCCCACGACGGATGGGCGCGCAGCGCGTCCTGGAA
>OUWB010001162.1_pt3 | contig 12424 bp, 13 predicted proteins | sample 1779821 | NCBI WGS metagenome assembly OUWB01 (sample SAMEA3914806, study PRJEB12502) | metagenome | biome: forest; material: soil | place: Canada | collected 2011-08-03 | depth 0.1 m
GGCGGTGGAGATGTTGAAGGTATGCGAGCCGTCCCCGCCGGTGCCGACGATGTCGACGAAATGGCGTTTGTCGGCGACCTCCACCGGGTTGGCGAATTCACGCATCACCGTCGCGGCGGCTGCGATCTCGCCTATGGTTTCCTTCTTCACGCGCAGTCCGGTCAGGATCGCTGCGCTCATCACGTCGGAGACTTCGCCGCGCATGATCATGCGCATCAATTCCAGCATCTCGTCGTGAAAGATTTCGCGGTGTTCGATGGTGCGTTGCAAGGCTTCTTGCGGAGTAATCTGCATCGGGTGTCTCTAGGCTGATAGCGCGACGCGTTATACGCGCCGGCCTTTGAGGAAATTGTCCAGCAGCGTATGGCCGTGTTCGGACAGGATGGACTCGGGGTGGAACTGCACGCCCTCGATGTCGAATTCCTTGTGACGTACCCCCATGATCTCGCCGTCCTCGGTCCAGGCGGACACTTCCAGGCAATCGGGCAGCGTCGTGCGTTCGATTGCGAGTGAGTGATAGCGGGTCACGGTGAAATGCTTGGGCAGGTCGCTGAACACGCCGCGGCCGTCGGTTTCGATCACGCTGGTCTTGCCGTGCATGATGGTCTGGGCCCGGATCACGCGGCCGCCGAAGGCCTCGCCTATGGCTTGATGGCCGAGGCACACGCCCAATATCGGCAAGCGGCCGGCGAAATGGCGCAGTACCGGCACCGTGATGCCGGCGTTGCTTGGATTGCTGGGGCCCGGCGACAGGCAGATGCGCGCCGGATTCAGCGCGGCGATTTCGTCCAGCGTAATTTCGTCGTTGCGGTAGGTCCGCACATCCTCGCCCAGTTCGCCCAAGTATTGAACCAGGTTGTAGGTGAAGGAATCGTAGTTGTCGATCATCAGCAGCATGGTCATAGCTCCTCGGTGCCGCGGTCGAGACCGTCCTGCACTTGTTCCGCCGCGCGCAACACTGCGCGCGCCTTGTTTTCGGTTTCCTGCCATTCGCTTTCCGGCACCGAATCGGCAACGATGCCGGCCGCGGCCTGCACGTACAGATTGCCGCCGCGGATGATGCCGGTACGGATCGCAATCGCGAGGTCCATTTCGCCCGAGAACGACAGATAGCCGACCGCACCGCCGTACAGGCCACGCTTGACCGGTTCGAGCTCGTCTATCAGCTCCATCGCGCGGACCTTGGGTGCCCCCGATAGGGTGCCGGCCGGGAAGGTGGCGCGCAGCACGTCTAGATTGCTGACACCTTCCTTCAGTTCGCCCTCGACGGAGCTGACGATGTGTTGCACGTGGGAATATTTTTCGATCGCCATGCGATCGGTGACGACGACTGAGCCGGTCTTGGCGATGCGGCCGACGTCGTTGCGCGCCAGGTCGATCAGCATCACATGCTCGGCGACTTCCTTGGGATCGTTGAGCAGTTCGGTCGCCAGCGCCGCATCGTGCTCGGGCGTGTTGCCGCGCGGGCGGGTGCCGGCGAGCGGGCGGATCGTGACGATGCGTGCGGGCGGCTGGTTGGGCTGACTGCTCGCGCGCTGCTCCTGGCGCACCAGGATCTCGGGCGAAGCGCCGACCACGTGGAAATCGTCGAAATTGTAGAAATACATGTACGGCGACGGGTTCAGCGAACGCAGTGCACGGTACAGCGACAGCGGGTTGTCGCGAAATGGCTTGATCAGGCGTTGACCGATCTGGACTTGCATCAATTCGCCGGCGGCGATGTATTCCTTGGCCTTCAGCACGGCGCGCAGATAGTCGTCGCGCTTGAATTCGCGGTAGGTTTCGGTGCGAACGCTCGCCGAGGTGACGGGCGGCTGCACCGTCGTGCGCAGGCGCGCACGCAGGTCGCGCAGGCGCTGGCGGCCACGCATATAGGCCTCCGGCGCGGTGGGGTCGACATAGACGATCAGGTAAAGCTTGCCGGCCAGATTGTCGATGACGGCCACTTCCTCGGTCAGCAGCAACTGGATGTCGGGTAGGCCGAGATCGTCGGGCGGCGTCGTTGCAGCCAGTTTCTTTTCGATGTAGCGCACCGCATCGTAGCCGAAGTAGCCGGCCAGTCCGCCGCAAAAGCGCGGCAGGCCCGGGCGCTGGGCCACCTTGAAGCGGGCCTGGAAGCGTGCGATGAATGCCAGCGGGTCGCCTTCGTAGGTCTCGATCACGGCGCCGTCGCGCACCACTTCGGAGCGCGTGCCGGACGCCCGGATCAGCGTGCGCGCCGGCAGGCCGATGAATGAGTAGCGGCCGAAGCGCTCACCGCCGACGACCGACTCGAGCAGAAAGGAATTGGCCCCGTTGCGCTCGCTCTGGGCCAGCTTCAGGTACAACGAAAGCGGGGTTTCAAGGTCCGCCAGCGCTTCCGCAATCAGGGGAATGCGGTTGTAGCCGGCCGTGGCCAGTGATTGAAATTCGAGTTCGGTCATAGTGGTTCCTGATGCGCTGTCGGTCATGGCGCCGCTCCGATGCTGAGGGTACGACGCTAGGATACACGGACGAAGTGCCGATTCCAGCCTGGCGCCGCGCGGCCGCATGCATGCTCGAGACGAGAGATGCAGGAGGACACAGTCAGCGACCGGTAAAACTGCCGGAAACGACGCGAAATAGTTAAAACAGCGAGATAAAGCAGCGAAAAAACGGATGCCGGCCGGATTGCTCAAGCACAGCGGTATGCGCGGTGAAGGATCACCAATACCAGCGACGCCAGGGCCAGGCGCCCCGGTCGATACTCGCTAAACTCCGTTTTTTGTTCAGAAACATGTGAATGTTCGGGAGGTTGGATATAGCTATCTATTTGCCGCCGCACCGGAAATCAGGTGGGCTGACGACATTTATGGTTGGTATTGGTGCCCATCGGTGCCAATAACCAGCCATGCCGCCTCAAGCAGATTTTCCACTATACCATCGGCTGGAATATTTTGTACAGGGAGACCGTGATTGTAGCCATATGGTAAGGCGAGTGACCAAAGGCCGGCGGCGCCCGCCGCCAGGGCGTCGTTTTCAGAATCGCCGATGGCGACCGCCTGCGACGGCTCGACCGCGAGCGCCCGGCAGGCTTCCCGCATTGGCAGCGGATCGGGTTTCTTGCGCGGCCAGCTGTCGCCGCCATACACCACCGAGAAATAGTGGCGTAGTTCGTAGCGTTGCAGCAACTCAAGGGCGAAGCGCAGCGGTTTGTTGGTCACGCAGGCGAGCCGGATGCCGCCAGCGTGCATCGCCTGCAAGCCGCTTTCGACAGCAGGGTAGAGCGTGCTGAAGTGGCCGTTGATCTGGGCGTATTCGGCCTGATACAAGTCAAAGGCGCGCTGGAACAGCGCTTGTGCGTCGGCTGCGGCCATGCGTGGCGCCAGCACCGAGGCGATCAGGTGCTCCGAACCTTTGCCGATATAACCCAGCACCTCCGGCAGGGCTATCGGCGGTGCGTCCAGCTGCGCCAGCATGGCGTTCAGGGCGGCGCAGAAATCCTGCGCGGTGTCGACCATGGTGCCGTCGAGATCGATCAGGGCGGCCTGGATCCGCGCCCCACGCAGGTCGTGCAAGTTGCGCCGGCGCGGCACGTCCGTGCCGGGCGAAGGCACTCGATTCACGCTCGCGGCCATCTTCACACGCCCAACTTCGCCAATTCGGCGCGCATCTGGTCGATGACCGCCTTGTAGTCGGGCTTGCCGAAGATCGCCGAGCCGGCGACGAAGGTGTCGGCGCCGGCTGCCGCGATCTGCGCGATATTGTCGACCTTGACGCCGCCGTCGACCTCCAGGCGGATTTCCCTGCCGGTGCGCTCGGTATAGGCGTCAATACGCGCACGTACCAGGCGCAGCTTGTTCAGTGTTTCGGCAATAAAGGACTGGCCGCCGAAACCGGGGTTGACCGACATCAGCAGGATCACATCGAGCCGGTCCATCACGTGGTCGAGATGATTCAGCGGCGTGGCCGGATTGAACACCAGCCCGGCCTGGCAACCGTGGTCGCGGATCAGGCTCAGCGTGCGGTCGACGTGGTCGGAGGCTTCCGGGTGGAAGGTGATGATGTTGGCGCCCGCCTTGGCGAAATCCGGCGCGATGCGATCGACCGGGCGGACCATCAGGTGCACGTCGATGGGAATCTCGACGTGCGGGCGGATGGCTTCGCACACCATCGGGCCGATGGTCAGGTTGGGCACGTAATGGTTGTCCATCACGTCGAAATGGATCCAGTCGGCCCCGGCCGCGGCGACATTGCGGACTTCCTCGCCCAGGCGGGCAAAATCGGCGGACAGGATGGAAGGGGAAATGCGGAATTGCGGCATGGCGTGCGAACCAAAAGGAAATTGGCGCTATTTTACCCCGTGGCGTCGGATCGGGCCGCTCGAACACCCGGTCTCGCCAAGTGTGGTGGAGATGTCGCTGCACCTGTGTGTTGTCGCATTTGTGTCTAAGCCGGTGCCGCGCTCGGACCGACTAGCTGCCGCATTCGACCGCGAATGCGCTATCCTTTGCCGATATATCGAAATATGCGGAAGAACGATGAGCCAGTACGAGTTGAATGTCGCGGTGAAGGCCCAGTATCTGCCGGATCAGTCGAATCCTGAGCAGAGCCAGTATGCGTTCGCCTACACCATCACCATCCGCAACAGCGGCCAGGTACCGGCCCAGTTGATTGCGCGCCATTGGGTCATTACCGACAGCGAGCATCAGGTGCAGGAGGTCAAGGGTCTGGGCGTGGTCGGCCATCAACCGCTGCTCGCGCCCGGCGAGCAGTTCGAATACACCAGCTGGGCTGTCATCGCGACCCCGCAAGGCACGATGCGCGGCGCCTATTTTTGTGTGGCCGAGGACGGCACCCGCTTTGACGCGCAGGTTGCCGAGTTCGGCTTGTTGATGCCGCGTACCCTGCACTGAGCGCGTGCCGATGGGGTCTTTTGCCTATGTGGGAGCCGCTAGGAAGGGTTCCGTTCGGTCCGGGTGGTGGCGCTGGGCGCGCGGAGCCAGCGCGGTGGCGCTGGCCGTGCTGCTGGCATCCTGCGCCACCCGACCGCTGACGCCCAGCTATGCGCCTGCCTATTCGAGTCCCGGGTCCTATACCGGTGGCGCGCATATGCATCAGGTCAGCTGGGATCAGGTCGAGGGCTGGCGTGACGACAGTCTGATCGGCGCCGCGGACGCGCTGCGCGCCGATTGCCTCAAGCTCGGGCGCGAGCCCAACTGGGCGCGCGCCTGTGCCCTGGCCGATCGCATCGACGATCTCGATACATCTGCCGCCCGCAGCTATTTCGAGCAGAATTTCACGCCGTTCCAGCTCAGCAACGAGGACGGATCCGTGCGCGGTCTCGTCACCGGCTACTACGAACCCGAGTTGCGCGGCTCGCGCTATCGTCACGGTCCCTATCTCTATCCCTTGTATCGCTGGCCGGCCGGCTATGCGCGCGGCGCAACCTTGCCCCCGCGCGCCACGCTCGTGCGCAGCGGCATGCTCAACGGCTCGGAACTGGTCTATGTGGACGATCCGATCGAGGCTTTCTTCCTGCAGATTCAGGGCTCGGGCCGCATCGTGATGGAAGACGGCGCTATCATGCGGGTCAGTTTCGGCGGGACCAACAACCAGCCTTATAAGTCGATCGGCACCTGGCTCATCGAGCACGGCGAGCTGACGCCGGGGCAGGCGTCCATGCAGGGCATACGGGCCTGGGCGCGCGCCAATCCGGAGCGGGTCGAAAGCCTGCTCGATGTGGATCCGCGCTTTGTGTTCTTCCGCGAGACGCCGTCCGCGCAGGCCGGCGAACCGGATGGGCCGGTCGGTGCGTTGGGCGTACCGTTGACGCCCGAGCGTTCGATCGCGGTGGATCCGAATGCGATTCCGCTCGGCCTGCCGGTGTTTCTGTCGACCACCCGACCGCTCACCAACGCGCCGCTCAATCAACTGGTATTTGCACAGGATGTCGGCAGCGCGATCCGCGGCGGCGTGCGAGCCGACTTTTTCTGGGGCTATGGTGACGCGGCGGGCGACCTGGCCGGCAAGATGAAGCAAAGCGGCCAGATGTGGGTGCTGATGCCGAACCCGTGAGCGGGGCCGCTGCGGTTTTTGCTCAACCCTTCCCGCGCAGATCCACCACCCGCTTGGCCTTGCCGACCGAGCGTTCGATGCCGTTCACGCCGCGCAGATCGATGCGCGCGGTGATGCCGATAAAGGCCTTGATGTCGTAGGCCAGTGCGTCGGCCGCCGCTTGCACGCGGGCGGTGTCGAGCGCGGTCTCCGGCATCGGCTCGATCGCCACGGTCAGGCAGTCCATCGGGCCTTCGCGGGTCAGCACCACTTGGTAGTGCGGCGCCAGCACCGCCTGCTTCAGCAGCAATTCCTCGATTTGGGTGGGGAACACGTTGACGCCGCGAATGATCATCATGTCGTCCGAGCGGCCGGTGATCTTTTCCATGCGCCGCATGGTGCGCGCGGTGCCGCGCAGCAGGCGTGTGAGGTCGCGGGTCCGGTAGCGGATGATGGGCAGCGCTTCCTTGGTCAGCGAGGTGAATACCAGTTCGCCGAAGCTGCCGTCCGGCAGCACGTCGCCGCTCACCGGATCAATGATTTCCGGATAGAAGTGGTCTTCCCAGATGGTCGGGCCGTCCTTGGTCTCGACGCATTCGGAGGCGACGCCCGGGCCCATCACTTCCGACAGGCCGTAGATATCGACCGCGTCTATGCCCATGCGGACTTCGATTGCATTGCGCATATCGTTGGTCCAGGGTTCCGCGCCGAAAATGCCGATGCGCAGCGAGCTTTGCGCCGGATCCAGGCCCAGGCGCTCGAATTCGTCGGCGATTGAAAGCATATAGCTCGGCGTCACCATGATGATGTCGGGCTTGAAATCCTGGATCAATTGCACCTGGCGTTCGGTCTGGCCGCCGCCGAAGGGAATCACGGTCAGGCCCGCACGCTCCGCGCCGTAATGTGCGCCGAGGCCGCCCGTGAATAGGCCGTAGCCATAGCTGATGTGCACCTTGTCGCCGCGCCGCGCACCGGCTGCGCGGATCGAGCGCGCCACCAGGTCGGCCCAGGTACTGATATCGCCTGCGGTATAGCCGACCACGGTCGGCTTGCCGGTGGTGCCCGACGATGCATGGATACGCGAGATCCGGTCCATCGGTACGGCGAACATCCCGTAAGGGTAATTGTCGCGCAGGTCATGCTTGGTGGTGAACGGAAAGCGCTCGAGATCGGCCAGACTGGCCAGGTCGTCCGGATGGACGCCGGCCTCCTCGAATTTGCGACGGTAGACCGGCGAATGCGCGTAGGCATGCGCCAGGGTCTGCTTCAGCCGTTGCAGTTGCAGGGCGCGTAGTTCGTCGATGCTGGCGGTTTCGATCGGTTCGAGTGGCAGTGGGCTGCCGATGGCGGCTGGCTGAATCATCGATGTCTCCTACGGCTTGATGCGGAAGTACGGCCTTGCGGTCATTCTGCGTCGGGCACGATATGCCCGCGGATTTGAGTCGATTTGCCGCGGAACATCGCGATCACTGAACCGGTCTGGTTGGCGACCCGGATGTCGTAGATGCCGTGGCGGCCATTCAAGGTCTGCTCGCGCGCTTCGGCCGTCAAATGGTCGCCGCCGTGCGCGGGCTGCATGAATTCGATCGCACAGCCCGCGGCCACGGTATTGATGTTGTAGCTGTTGCAGGCGAAGGCGAAAGTCGAATCGGCGAGGGTGAAGATCATTCCGCCGTGGCAGATCTCATGGCCGTTCAACATGTCGGGCCGTACCGTCATCGACATGCGCGCGTAACCCGGCGCGATGGCTTCCAGTTCCATGCCGAGTGCCTGCGATGCGCGGTCGTTGCGGTACATCGCGTCGGCTGCCGCTTGCGCGAGTTGTTGAGCGTCACGGGTCATGATCCAAATCCTGTCTAGGCGTGAGGGGCGGTGCGCCTGGCGGCACGTCGCGGCATCCAGGCCTTGATTCAGCGACCGCTGAAGCGCGGCGCGCGTTTTTCCAGGAAAGCGTTGACCCCTTCCTGATAGTCGGCCGATTGCCCAAGCTCGCGTTGCAGCATGGCTTCCAGGTCCAGCGACTGGTCCAGCGTTTGCGTGCCGGCCGCATGCATCGCCCGCTTGACGGCGGCGAGCGCCCGGGTCGGTTGGGTCGCGAGGTGGGTCGCCAGACGCAACGCGTCGCCCGGCAACGCTTCGTCGTCGGCCAGTTGCCAGATCATCCCGTAGGCATGGGCCTGTTCGGCGCCTATCGTGTCGCCCGTCAGCGCCAGGCCCAGGGCGCGGGCGAGGCCGATATGGCGCGGCAGCAGCCAGGTGCCGCCGGTGTCAGGTACCAGGCCTATCTTGACAAAGGACTGAATGAATTTGGCGGAGCGGGCCGCGACAACAAGATCACAGGCCAGTGCCAGGTTGGCGCCGGCACCGGCGGCAGTGCCGTTGACGGCCGCGATCACGGGCAGCGGCAGGGCTTGCAAGCGGCGCACCAGCGGATTGAAGTTGTCGTTGATCAGGTCGCCCAGATCGGTGCTTAGGCCGGTGTCGAGGCCGAGGTCCGATAAATCCTGCCCGGCGCAGAAGGCCCGGCCGGCACCCGTCAGCACCAGGGCACGCATGCCGGATTGTTCGACGGCGTCGAGCGCAGCGCGCAATTCGGCGTGCATCTGCCGGGTGAAGCTGTTCAGGCGCTCCGGCCGGTTCAGCGTGAGTCGCGCGACCTGGGTCGTATCGTCCAGGTCCAGCGTGATGGTGGTATAGGACATCGTGGCGTCTCCTCCACTGTGGATTTTCGTGTCGCTATGCATGCGTCACATCCGTTTGGCACACCCGTTTGTCACACCCGTTCGATGGCGATCGCAATGCCTTGACCGACGCCGATGCACATGGTGCACAGCGCGTAGCGTCCGTTCATCCGTTCGAGTTCGCACAACGCGGTGGTGATCAGGCGCGCACCGGAGGCGCCAAGCGGATGGCCGAGGGCGATCGCGCCGCCGTTCGGATTCACGCGCGGGTCGTCGTCCGGTACGCCGAGCAGGCGCAGGACCGCCAGGCCTTGAGCGGCGAACGCCTCGTTGAGTTCGATCACGTCGAATTGATCCAGCGTCATGCCCAATTGCGCCAGCAGCTTTTGCGTCGCCGGCGCCGGACCTATCCCCATGATGCGCGGCGCGACACCGGCGCTGGCCATGCCCAGGACCCGGGCGCGCGGCGCCAGGCCATGTTGCCGCATCGCGCTTTCGCTGGCCAGCAACACCGCACAGGCACCATCGTTGATACCGGACGCATTGCCTGCTGTCACCGTGCCGTCCGGGCGAACCACGCCCTTGAGTGCGCCGAGTGCTTCAAGAGAGGTGGCGCGTGGATGTTCGTCGCGCACCATGCTCATGCTTTCGCCGCCTTTTTGCGGCACATGGACCGGCGTGATTTCGCGGGTAAACAGTCCTTCGGCTTGCGCGCGGGCGGTGCGCTGCTGGCTTCGCATCGCCATCGCATCCTGGTCGGCGCGGCTGATGTTGAAGTCGGTGGCGACGTTCTCGGCCGTCTCGGGCATCGAGTCAATGCCGTATTGCTGCTTCATCAGGCGATTGACGAAGCGCCAGCCTATGGTCGTGTCGTACAGTTCGGCCTGGCGGGCAAACGGCGTTGCCGCCTTGCCCATGACGAAAGGCGCGCGCGTCATGCTTTCCACACCGCCTGCGATCATCAACTGCGCTTCGCCGGCCTTGATGGCCCGGGCGGCGGTGCCGACCGCGTCCATGCCGGATCCGCACAGGCGGTTGATCGTCATGCCGGGGACATCCACCGGCAGGCCGGCCAGCAGCGCCGACATGCGGGCGACGTTGCGGTTGTCTTCCCCGGCCTGGTTGGCGCAGCCGTACAGCACGTCGTCTAGCCGTTGCCAGTCGACTTTCGTGTTGCGCGCGACCAGCGCCCGGATCGGTACCGCTCCCAGATCGTCGGCGCGGACATCCTTGAGGATGCCGCCGTAGCGGCCGAATGGCGTGCGTAGCGCGTCACAGATAAAAGCCTGTGTCATGAAGGACTCCGTTGCGCGAGCACGGTTGTCGTGTGCTTGGGCTCGCGTCGTTTATGCAGCCGCGACTTCCGCTTTCGGCGCGACATGGACGCGGCTTTGCACGACCCGGTAGCGGTTCGCGACGAAAGCCGTATCGGTCAACGCGGCATTGGCGGCCGGGTTGGCGCCGGTGCCGTGGAAATCGGAGAACGCAGCCGACTGATTGACGAACACGCCGCCGGTCAGATTGATCGACAGCGCCACGCCGCCGGCAAGCGACGCCTCATGGGCGGCGCCGAGCACAGCGTCGTCGGTACTATATACCGATAGTGTCAAGGCGCCGTGTTGGGCGGCGATCTGTCCCGCGCGCCGCAGCGTTGCAGTGCTGTCCTCGGAGGCGATCACGAAGGCGATCGGGCCGAACCATTCGTCGGTATAGCTGGCGGCATCGGCAGCGGCATCCAGTTTCAGCAGTAGCGGCGTATGGACACGCGCTTGCGGGAACAGGGGGTGCGTCAACTGCTGGCTGTCGAGCAGCACGGTGCCCAGTTTGCGCGCCTGCGCGATGCGCTCGACTACCTGCTCATTCTGAATCGCGCCGATCAAATCGACGGCCCGTGCCGGGTCCGAGGTGAGCTTGGCGACTGCGTCGGTAATGGCCTGGGCCACGGTGTCGAAGTCGACGACACCTTCCGCGGTGCGCACGCCGCTACGCGGTACGTAAATGTTCTGCGGTGCGGTGCACATCTGGCCGGAGTACAGGGCAAGCGAGAAGGCGATGTTGCGCACGGCGGATTTGAGGTCGTCGACCGAGTCGATCACGATCTGATTGACCCCGGCCTTTTCGGTATACACCTGGGCCTGGTGCGCATGCTGTTCCAGCCAGGTACCGTTGGCGCTGCTGCCGGTGAAGTCGATCAGCTTGATCTCGGGACGCAGGGCCAAAGCCTGAACTTGGGCGCCGTCGTTCGGGTTGGTCGCGAACAGTGTGACGATGTTGGGATCGAAGCCTGCTTCCTTGAGCACGTCGCGGGCAATCTTGACGGTGATCGCGAGCGGCAGGATGGCGCCCGGGTGGGGCTTGACGATGACCGCATTGCCGGTCGCGAGGTCGGCGAACAGGCCGGGGTAGCCGTTCCAGGTCGGGAAGGTGCAACAGCCCAGCACCAGGCCGGTACCGCGCGGCACCACGGTAAAGCGCTTTTGCATCGCGAGTGGGGGATTCTTGCCCTGCGGTTTTTCCCAGTGCGCGGTATCGGGCACGCTGGCGAGCGACGACCACGCATAAGCCACGGCCTCGAGCGCACGGTCCTGGGCGTGCGGGCCGCCAGCCTGGAATGCCATCATGAATGCCTGGCCGGTGGTGTGCATCACACTATGCGCGATTTCGAAGCTGGCGCGGTTCACACGGGCGAGGATTTCCAGGCTGACGCCGACCCAGGCAGTGGGGCCGGCCTTGCGCCAGGCGACCTGAGCCTGGGCCGCCGCTGCAAGCAGGGCTTCCACGTCTGCTTCCGGATAACGCACATCGAGCGCGAGGCCGTAGGGCGAGCGTTCCGCGCCGACGGTCTTGCCCGTGCTCGGCTGGTCCAATTCGAAAACGCGGTTCAGGTGTGCCTGGAACGCGGCCTCGCCATCGGCGGCCGCCGTTTCGCCGTACACTTTCGGACTGGGCATCTCGCTGTAGGGGCTCCAGTAGCCACGCTCGGCAATGGCTTCGAGCGCTCGCTTGAGCGTGCTTTCATGCTTCGTGAAGAAGGTATGGATCATGGCGGAAGGGTTCGCTGGTAAATGGGACCGGCAAAACGCGGGATGCGAGCGACGACGGGCCTGGATGGCTCTGACCATCGTCACAGCAAAGGCGTGGCATCCCAATAAATTAACCGACCGGGCGGTTTGTTAATGGTAGCATCAAAATCTGGTGGCGCGAAAAATTTTCGCGTGGACCCTGGGCTGGTTCGGTCTGCATGCCGGAAATAGGTCGGGCTAGCTTAAAGGGCAATCGCACAGGTATTCAAATCAACCGCATCACAACAACTATGAAACAAAGGAGGCGATATGACGTACGAAAACATTCTGGTGGAAACCCGTGGCCGTGTCGGTCTGATTACGCTGCACCGGCCCAAAGCCCTGAATGCGCTGAACGATGCGCTGATGAACGAATTGGGCGAGGCCTTGAAAGGTTTCGAGGCGGATGAGGGCATAGGGGCGATCGTCCTGACCGGCAGTGAAAAGGCGTTCGCCGCCGGTGCCGATATCGGCATGATGGCCAGCTACACCTATATGGACGTCTATAAAGGTGAATACATCACCCGCAACTGGGAGGCTATCCGTTCGATCCGCAAGCCCATCATAGCGGCCGTGGCCGGCTTTGCGCTGGGTGGCGGCTGCGAATTGGCGATGATGTGTGACATCATCATCGCGGCAGACACCGCCAAATTCGGCCAGCCGGAA
>OUWB010001994.1_pt5 | contig 12397 bp, 11 predicted proteins | sample 1779821 | NCBI WGS metagenome assembly OUWB01 (sample SAMEA3914806, study PRJEB12502) | metagenome | biome: forest; material: soil | place: Canada | collected 2011-08-03 | depth 0.1 m
TGGAGCTGGTGCTCCTACGCGCTCGGCACGCTGATGCTGCTGTTCGTGGCGTTCAATCTCAACCAGTTCGCCCGGCGCTCGGCCGGGTCGGGCTCGATGTACGCCTATATCTGCCGCGGCCTGGGCATCAACGCCGGCGCGGTCGGCGGCTGGTCGCTGCTGTGGGCCTATATGGGCATCGCCACGGCCGGGGTGACCGGGTTCACCGTCTTCGCCGTAAAGCTGCTGGCCATGGCCGGCATCACCGCCCCGCCGCTGCTGCTGTCGACCATCTGCGTGGCGGTGGCCTGGTTCTGCGCCTGGAAGAACGTGCAGCTCTCGGCGGTCATGATGCTGGTGTGCGAGGGGCTGTCGGTGCTGCTGATCGTGGCCCTGTGCTTCATCGTCCTGGGCCAGCACCATTTCGTGCTCGACAAGGCCCAGTTCGACACCTCCGCCTTCCCCGCCTCCAAGCTGGGCCTGGGCGTGGTGGTGGCCATCTTCAGCCTGGTCGGTTTCGAATGCGCCACGGCCTTCGGCGACGAGGCCAAGGAGCCGCTCAAGACCATCCCGCGGGCGGTGATCCTCAGCCTGCTGATCTCGGGCGCCTTCTTCGTCTTCGTCACCTACACCATGGTGATGGGCGTGCGCGGCTACTCGACCACGCTGGACAACATGGACGCGCCGCTCAACGTCCTGGCGACCCTGGCCCATGTAGGCTTCCTGCAGGCTCCCCTGTCGCTGGGCGCGATGATCAGCTTCTTCGCCCTGTGCCTGTCCTGCATCAACGCCGGCGCCCGGGTGCTCTACATCATGGGCCGCCACGGCATCGTGCCGCCGGTGACGGCGACCTCGCACGGCAAGAACGAGACCCCGCACATCGCCGTCTCGTTGCTGGCGGGCATCGCCTTCCTGATCGCGGTGGCCGGGACCCTGGCCCACATCGCCACCCTGGACCTGTTCAACTTCGCCGGCACCCTGGCCGCTTTCGGCTTCCTGGTGCCCTACGCCCTGATCACCATCGCCGCTCCGGTCTATCTGCGCGCCATCGGCCAGCTGAAGGCCTTGGACGTGGGGGTCTGCATCGCCTCGCTGGTCCTGCTGGCCATCCCCACGGTGGGCAGCGTCTACCCGGTCCCCGCGGCGCCGGTGAACGCCTTCCCCTACTGGTTCCTGGCCTATCTGGCGGTCGGCCTGGCCTGGATCCTGGTGCTGCGCCGCCGCCGGCCCGCCGCCGCCGACAGCATCCGTGACGACCTGCGGGTCAGCCACGATCGGTTCGCCGCCGAGGTGGAAGGTCTGGCCCCGCGCTGACCACCTCGTCCGGCAAGCGCCGGCTCCTCAGCCCTGGCCGTCGGTGTTCGCGCGCCGATCCGCCAGAGGCCTAAGGGGCCGGCGCAGACCCTTGCAGGCGTCCCATGAACCAGATCCTGACCACCACCAAACGACTGCCGGTGACCATCGCCGCCCTGCGCCGGGCCTCGTCGCGCACCCTGGTGCTGCGCCTGCGCATCGCCGACGGCCAGGCCTTCGCCTACCGGCCCGGCCAGTTCGTCGGCCTGGAAGCGGCGGACGGCCGGCCGCGGTTCTTCTCCATCGCCAACGCCCAGCCGGTCGACAACGCGCTGGAGCTGCACGTGAACCGCGTGCAAGACGGCCTCTTCACCACCGCCCTGTTCGAAACCGCCCAGGTCGGCGACGTGCTGTGGATGGAGGGCCCCTACGGCGACTTCTCCATTCCGCCGCAGCCGAAGGGCGGCGTCATCCTGGTGGCCGGCGGCACAGGCTTCGCGCCGATCAAGGCCTGCCTGGAAGAAATGGCCGCGCGCCATCCGGACGAGCGCCAGGCCGCATCGCCCATCCATCTCTATTGGGGCGCGCGCTCGGCGGAGGACCTCTACGACCTCGCCAGCCTGCGCGCCCTGTCGCGGCGATTGCCCGGCCTGCGCGTGGTCCCGGTGCTGGACCAGGGCGATCCCGCCGGCGAGGCCCGCAGCGGGCGGGTCCACCGGGCGGTGATCGAGGATTTCGCCGACCTGTCGGACTACGACATCTATGCCTGCGGCGCCCCGCCGATGATCGAGGCGCTGAGCGATGATTGCGCCGCCGAGCGCGGGTTCGATCCCGCGCGCCTGACGGCCGACCTGTTCGTGGTCGGCTCGGACGCCGTCGCCGCCCCGGTCGGGGCCGGCGGGATCACACTGATCCTGAACGAGCCGGACGGCCCCAGGACGATCGAGGGCGCGCCGGGCGAGGCGCTGCTGTTCGCCCTGCGGCGAGCCGGCGCGGCGCTGCAGTCGGTCTGCGGCGGCCAGGGCGCCTGCGGCACCTGCCGCGTCCACATCGCGCCGCCCTGGCGCGCACGCATCCCCGAGCCCGCCAAGCGTGAAGCCCGCCTGCTGGCCCATACCGGCGCCGGCGAAGGCGACCGGCTTTCCTGCCGAATCCTGCTCACGGCCGATCTCGCTGGCCTGGAGCTGCAAACCTGTGCCGACAGCAAAGGAGACGCACAATGACCACCACCCTGCTGGAGAAGTCGCCGCTCGAGGCCGTGGGCGAAGCCTATTCGACGGACCAGATGTTCAAGGTCCGCGACCTGACGCGCGGCGCCATCCACGAGATCGCCGCCCGGGTGACGCCGGGGATGGTGGAGGAGGACGCCGTGGAGATGGCCCACGACATCCTGGCCGACCGCGGCATGATCCAGGGCTGGCACGACGTCTATGTGCGCTTCGGGACCAACACCACCAAGACCTTCGGTGAAGCCTCCGACCCCGGCGTGGTGCTGGGCGCGGACGACATGTTCCTGATCGACATCGGCCCGGTGTTCGAGAAATGGGAAGGCGATGGCGGCGACACCTTCGTCACCGGCGCCGATCCCGACAAGGCGCGCTGCGCCGCCGACGCGCGCATGCTGTTCCACATCGTGCGCAAGAAGTGGGAGACCGAGCACGCCACCGGCCGAGCGCTCTACGACTTCGCTGTGGCCGAGGCCCGCAGCATGGGCTGGGAGCTGAACATGGACCTGTCCGGCCACCGGATCTCCGAGTTCCCGCACGAGGCCCATTATCCTGGCCCGATGGCCGATGTGGACTTCACCCCTTCGGCCGGCCCGCTCTGGGTGCTGGAGATCCACATCCGGCATCCGACCGAGAAATACGGCGCCTTCTACGAGGACATGCTGCTCGGCGACGCCTATTTCCCGGATTTCAAAGCGTAATCTGCGGGCTTATCCAGCGGGGAGGCGGCCTTCGTCAGGAGCCGCTTCCCCGTTCTTTTTGACTCGGTCATGGTCGGGCGGCCGCCCCGTGCGGGCGTGTCGATCTTCGGGAGCAGAGCATGAAATCGGCGCTCGCCATCCGCCATATCCATTTCGAAGACCTCGGCGTGCTGGAGCCGCTGCTCAAGGACCTGGGCTATGCGGTGCGCTATGTCGATGCGGCGACCGAGGACCTGGCCGCCCTCGACGCGGCCGAGCCGGACCTGCTCGTGGTCCTGGGCGCGCCGATCGGCGCCTGGGACGAAGAGGTCTATCCGTTCCTGGCGGCTGAGCTGGCGCTGGTCCGCCGCCGGCTGGAGACGGGGCGGCCGTTCCTGGGCGTCTGCCTCGGGGCCCAGGTCATCGCCCGCGTGCTGGGCGCGGACGTCCGTTCGATGGGGGTCAAGGAGATCGGCTTCAGCCCGCTGAGCCTGACGCCTGAGGGCGCTGGCTCGCCCCTGGCCCTGCTGGGCGAGGTTCCGGTGCTGCACTGGCACGGGGACCAGTTCGAGATCCCGCCCGGGGCTGCGCGGCTGGCCTATACGGAGATCTGCCCCAACCAGGCCTTCGCTGTCGGGCCGGCCGTGCTGGGCCTGCAGTTCCACCTCGAGGCCGATCCGGCGATGATCGAGCGCTGGCTGGTGGGCCACGCCTGCGAGCTTGGCCAGGCGGGGATCGACCCCAGGACCGTCCGCCAGCAGGCGCGCGAGTTCGGGCCGGCGCTGGTCGTGCGGGCGCAGGAGGTGATCAGCCGCTGGCTGGCGACCGCGACGGCCGCATGAATCTGGCCGTGACCTATCTGGTCCTGCTGGTCGCGGCGGTGCTGGAGGCCGGGGGCGACGCCTTGGTCCGCGGCGGCCTGCACGGGCAGGGCCTGGGCCTGCGCTTGGCCCTGTTCCTGGCCGGCGGCCTGGTGCTGTTCGGCTATGGGGTGACGGTGAACGCGCCGCCCTGGGACTTCGGCAAGCTGCTCGGGATCTATGTGACCCTGTTCTTCGTCGTCGCCCAGGTCATCAATCTGGTGGTGTTCCGGGCGCGGCCGGACCTGCCGATCCTGGTCGGCGGCGCGCTGATCGTCGCGGGCGGCGTGGTGATCACCGTCTGGCGCGCGTGAGCGGGGCGGCGTTTCGGCGGCTGAGCTATTGTAGGCACGTTCCTACGGTGATGTGAGCCATTTGTGTCTACATAGCTACATATGGCTAGGCTCCGGTTTGAGCCTAACAATTCAAATCATTACACTTTTTATAGGCTTGCGACCTTGCGGGGCGTCTCGCGCGGCAATATTGCGTTGATGCAGCAATGCGCTCGGTAAAGGGCGACTGCTCCGGGGGGAGACATATTCTCATGATCGACAGCAGGGTGTTCCACGACCGGCGCGGCGCATGGGCCTTTGGGTTGGGCTGTGTCGGAGTCACCGTCGGCGCCTTGCTGCACGCCCCCATGTTCTGGATGGGGCGGATGAACGGTTTCCACCTCGCCGGCATGCCCATGGGAAACGACATGCTGTTCGGCATGTTCCTGATCCTGGCCGGCATGGCCGTCTCGGCCTACGGCCTGCTGCCGAAGTCGGTGATCGCGACCAAGCGCGCCGCCGCCCGCATCTCGGTGGTGGCCCCGGAAGACGCCAAGCTGGGCGCCGCGCATTGGGGCCTGATGGCGGTTCTGGTGGTGGCGCTGATCATCGACGTGATGAAGCCGGCGGCGCTGGGTTTCGTCATGCCGGGCCTGGTCAAGGAATATGCGGTTCCCAAGTCTGTGGCCTCGCTGGTGCCCTTCTTCGCCCTGGTCGGGACGGTCTGCGGCTCGGTGATCTGGGGCGCGCTGGCCGACATCTACGGCCGCAAGGCGTCGATCCTGCTGTCCGCGGTCATGTATGTAGGCACCTCGATCTGCGGGGCCATGCCCTCGCTGCCGTGGAACATCGGCATGTGCTTCCTGATGGGCGCCGCCGCCGGGGGCATGCTGCCGGTGACCTACGCCCTGTTGGCCGAGACCATGCCGTCGAAGCATCGCGGCTGGGCGCTGGTCCTGGTCGGCGGCCTGGGCGCCGTCGGCGGCTATTTCGCGGCCAGCGGCTTTTCCTGGCTGCTGGTGCCGACCTTCAGCTGGCGCATCCTGTTCCTGCTCAACCTCCCCACCGGCCTGATCCTGGTGCTGATGGGCGGCCTGATCCCGGAATCGGCCAAGTTCCTGCTGGCCCGCGGGCGCGACGCCGAAGCTCACCTCGTCATGGCGCGGTTCGGCACGGTCAGCCACGAACTGGCCGAGGGCGAGGAGGACGAGGCCGAGATCATCGGCCATGGCCACCACCACGTGGCGGGCCAGCCCGATCCGAAGCTCTGGACCTCTGGGATGATCGGCAAGACCGCCGGGCTCAGCATCGCCGCGCTGGCCTGGGGCCTGATCAATTTCGGCCTGCTGCTGTGGCTGCCCGGCGACCTGATCGCCAAGGGCTACGACATGGCCATATCCAGCAAATTGCTGGCGGAATCGGCGCTGATCTCCTTCCCGACCGTGTTCCTGTGCGCCTTCCTGTATAGCCGCTGGAGTACAAAAGGGGCGCTGATCTCCTCAATCGCCGTGACCTTCGCCGGCCTGGTCGGGGTGCTGCTGCTGGACAGCCATGCGGAGCTCAGCCCGGTCCTGCCCGTCGCCCTGCTGATCATCGGCAGCAACGGCATCCTGGCCATCCTGTTGCCCTACGCCTCGGAAAGCTATCCGATGAAGATCCGCGGGCGCGCCACCGGCTGGGTCGCCGCCTGCACCAAGGGGGGCGGCGTGCTGGCCCAGACCCTGAGCATCACCGCCCTGGTCCCAGCCCTGGGCATGGCCTCGGCGATGATCATGGCTCCGATCCTGATCGCCCTGGGCCTGTTCATCCGGTTCGGCACGGAGACACGAGGCCTGGACCTGCGCACCCTCGACAAGCTCGCCAAGCCGGCCAAGGACGCGGCGACCGAGGCTGTCCGCTGATAGGTCGCGGTCGGCCTGTCGGATTCATTGGGCCCAGACTCCAGCGCCTAGCCTAGGCCGCCGGGGTCAGCGAGATATCCACCATGATCTCGGCCGAAATCGCCTCCAGCGCCGCCTGGACCTCGCCGGCCTGAAGCGTGGCGGGCAGGCGCAGTCGGGCCGTCATGTGGAACAGCGGGGCGCCGGAATGGGCCTCGGCCTCGACCCAGGTCCTGAAGGTCTCGATATTGGCGCCCAGGCCGCTGAGGATCGCGGTGACCTGGCTGACGATGCCCAGGCGATCCTGGCCGACCAGGCTGAACAGCAGCGCTTCGCCGGCCTCGGCGGGCGCCTCGACCGCGGGGGCGATGCGCACCTCCAGGCCGTGGGCGTCGACCGTGCTGACGGCCGCGCGCAGCCCGTCGGCGCCGTCCGCCTCCAGCTCGACCAGCACCGAGCCGACATAGAGGCCGCCCAATTGGCTCAGATGGCTCTCCAGCCAGTTGCCGCCCGCCGAGAGCACTGCGGCGGCCAGCGCCTGGGTGAGTCCGGGCCGGTCGCTGCCGACCACGCTTAAGACCAACAACGCCATGGCGCCCTCTCATGCGGGGGCCACGGGCGGCCCGGTGAGGATCTGAGCCCCTTGTTATTGGATCGCGGCCCGCGGCGCCATGGATGCGCGCGCGTCAGCGGGCGGGAAGTCCGATCTGGGACAGGGTCGCCGACAGTTCGTTCCGGACCCGGTCGACCACGCCGTCCCAGTCGGACGGCTCGGCCTGCCGGAACAGGCGGGCGCTGGGATACCAGGGGCTGTCGCTGCGGTCCGCCAGCCAGCGCCAGTCGGCCTTGTAGGGCAGCATGACCCACACGGGCTTGCCCAGGGCGCCGGCCAGGTGAGCCACACCGGTGTCGATCGCGATCACCAGGTCCATCAGGTCGGTCAGGGCGGCGGTGTCGCTGAAATCGCCCAGCCGCTCACCCAGGAACGCGACCTGGCCGGCCGCCGTCAAGGCCTCGGCGTCCGCGGGGCGCAGCTCCTTCTGCAGGCACACCCATTGAGCGTCCAGGCCGGTCAGCGGGGCCAGCCGCTCAAGGGCGATCGAGCGGTTCTGCGCGCGGTTCTGGTCGTTGATGTGGGCGGCGTTGCCGCTCCAGGCCAAGCCGATGCGGGGCTTGGTCCTGGGGCCCAGCAGCGCCTCGAACGCCGCCCGCCGGCCGGCGTCGGCCGCGAGATAGGCGGGCCAGGCCGGAAGGGTCTCCACCGTCGTGCCCAGGGCCAAGGGCAGGCTCAGCAACCGGCAGTGATGGTCGAAGGGCGGCGCGGGCTGGTCCGGCCCGATGACGCGCCCGGGCGGCGCCAGCTGGGCCAGCAGATCCTCCAGGCCGGCCTGCACCGACAGCGTGACGTCGACGCCGCGTTCGGCCAGCAGCTTGAGGTAGCGGCAGAACTGGATGGTGTCGCCGAACCCTTGCTCGTGATGCACGAACAGGCGCTGGCCGGTCAGGTCGGCGTCGCCGCGCCACTGGCGGGCCTGATCAAGGCTGCGCGCCGCCGGCCGGGTCGGTCGCCATTCGTAGTCGGTCCAGCCGGCCTCATAGCGGCCCTGGCCCAGCAGCAGGATGCCGCGGTTCATGCGGGTCTCGGCATGGTCCGGCCGCAGCGCCAAGGCCCGGTCCAGCCAGGCCAGGGCCTCGTCCGGGCGCTTGAGCAGGTCCAGGGCGAAGGCGCCGGCCACATAGGGCTCCGGCCGGCTTGGATTGACGGCGATCGCGGCCTGGCAGCTGGCCAGGGCCTCTTCGAACCGGTTGAGCGACGACAGCGGATAGGCGCGGTTGCTGTGGAGGCCGTCCAGGCGCGGATTGAGCGCGGCGGCCCGGTCGAAGCTGGCCAGGGCCGCTTCGGAGCGACGCAGGGCCTGCAGCGTGACGCCGAGGTTCATATGCGCCTCGGCATGGGTCGGCCGCAGGGCCACGGCGCGCCCATAGCTGGCGGCGGCGTCTTCCGGGCGGCCCAGCGCCTGCTGGACCAGGCCCAGATTGTAGTGCGCCTCCACATGGTCCGGCTTCAGCGCCAGCGCTCGCCGGTAGGCGGTCTCGGCCGCCTCCATCCGGCCCAGGGCCTTGAGGGCGGCGCCCAGGTTGTTGTGAAAGGCCGGCGTCCTGCCGTTCTGGGCGATGGCCTGCTCGATCAGCCGGACGGCGGCCTCGTCGTGGCCCTGTTGGTGGGCGAGGACCCCCAGCAGGTGCAGCGCGTCGGCATGCCGCGGGTCGCTTTGCAATATCTGTCGATAGAGCCGCTCGGCCTCGTTCAGCCTGCCTGCCTGGTGGTGCTGCATGGCGGCGGCGAGCGCGGCCTGTAGGCGCGTAGGATCGGGCATGCGCGCAGCTTATCTTTCCATGTCCCCGGAGCCTGCTTTCGGGCGCGTCGCTGCGGTCAGGCGTTAGCCCGCGATGAATCACCCTGGCAAGGCCCTATCGCCCGATGGGCCAGGTTCGCGGCGACCGCAGCCGCCGGCGCCTGCCTGCCGCCTGCCTGTCAGGCGCGGCGGCTTTCAGCTCAAAATGTGGGCGCCGCATGCGGGGCGGCCGCAAAGGCGATGACATCGGCATGATTATTACGATATGCGTAGATCGTAATATCGACGATGGGGCGTGGAGCAGATGCAGATGGACAGGCGGCGGCGGGCGTTCGGCAAGGTTCTGGCCCTGGCGGCCTGCGTCCTCACCCTGGCCGGCTGCGGCAAGGGCGGCGGCCAGGCGAGTTCGGTCGACTCGGCGGCGACGGGCCCAGCGAACCGGCCCTTCACCATCGCCTGGACCATCTATGCCGGCTGGATGCCCTGGCCCTATGCCGAACAGGCCGGAATCGTGAAGAAATGGGCGGACAAGTACGGCGTCCAGATCAATGTGGTGCAGGTCAACGACTATGTGGAGAGCCTGAACCAGTTCAGCGCCGGCAAGGTCGACGGCGTCACCGCCACCACCATGGACGCCCTGACCGTACCGGCGGCCGGCGGGCGCGACACCACCGTGCTGATGATCGGCGACTATTCCAACGGCAATGACGGGGTGATCCTCAAGGGCGCCGACAGCCTGGCCGCGATCAAGGGCCGCTCGGTGAACCTGGTCGAGAATTCGGTCTCGCATTACCTGCTGGCGCGCGGCCTGGAGATGTCGGGGATGAAGCTGCCCGACGTGAAGACGGTCAACACCTCGGACGCCGACATCGTCGCCGCCTTCAGCGCGCCTGAGACCACAGCCCTGGTCACCTGGAACCCACAGCTGTCGCAGGTCAGGGCCATGCCGGGCGCGCACGAGGTGTTCGATTCCTCGAAGATCCCCGGCGAGATTCTAGACACCCTGGTGGTGGACACCGCCACGTTGAAGGCCAATCCCAACCTGGGCAAGGCGCTGACCGGCATCTGGTACGAGACCCTGGCCCTGATGACGCGCGACGACGCCCAGGGCGCGGCGGCGCGAGCGGCCATGGCCAAGCTGTCGGGCACCGACCAGGCCGGCTTCGAGGCCCAGCTGAAGACCACCCATCTCTATGTGGATCCCAAGGACGCGGCGGCCTATGCCGACGATCCGGCGCTGGTCACGGCCACCGACCGGGTGCGCCATTTCAGCTTCGACCACGGCCTGTTCGGCCAGGCCGCCCGCTCGGTGGACGACATCGGCATCGCCTTTCCGGGCGGCAAGGTGCTCGGATCGCCATCCAATGTGAAGCTTCGCTTCGACGACAGCTATATGGCCCTGGCCGCCGCGGGCAAGCTCTGAGCATGCTCTTCAAGGATAGGCCTATGCGGACCGCCGCTTCGGTCCCCTCTCCCCTTGCGGGAGAAGGAGGGGCCCAGGCGCAGCCTGGGAGGGTGAGGGGGTCCGCTGGCGGATGGGTCGGAGAGACCCCTCATCCTTCCCGGCCGCTTCGCGGCCGGGCCCCTTCCTTCTCCCACAGGGGGAGAAGGACTTGTTTCGGCGCCCGGAGGGCTTGATGCCGCGCCTGCTGAACATCCGCCCTGCCGGCGGCCCACGCTGGCTGCTCGGCGCCGCGCCGCTAGCGGCGCTGGTGGTGGTCTATCTGCTGGCTTCCACCGCCCGGCATGCGGTCAATCCCACCGACAAGCTGCTGCCCACCCTGGCCGGCATGGTCGAGCAGATCCGCATCATGGCGTTCCAGGTCGATCCGCAGACCGGCGCCATCCCGCTGTGGCAGGACACCCTGGCCAGCCTGGCGCGGCTGGGGGCGGGCCTGGCCATCGCCACCGCCTTCACCCTGGTCTTCGGCCTGCTGATCGGTCTGCTGCCCCTGGCGCGGGCGGGTCTGGGGCCGCTGGTGGCGGCGGTCGCGGTGATCCCGCCCATCGCCGTGCTGCCGATCCTGTTCATCACCTTCGGTCTGGGCGAGACGGCCAAGATCGTGCTGATCGTCATCGGGGTGACCCCGTTCATGATCCGCGACCTGGCCGGCCACGTGGGCGCCATCCCCGAGGAGCAGTTGGTCAAGGCCCAGACCCTGGGCGCCAGCACTTGGCAGATCGCCCTGCGCGTGGCGCTGCCCCAGGCCTTGCCGCGCCTGCTGGAGAGCCTGCGCCTGTCGCTGGGGCCCGCCTGGGTGTTCCTGATCTCGGCCGAGGCCATCGCCTCGGACGTGGGCCTGGGCTACCGGGTGTTCCTGGTGCGCCGCTACCTGGCCATGGACATCATCCTGCCCTACGTGGCCTGGATCGCCCTGCTGGCCGTGGCCTTCGACCTGATGCTGGCGACCCTCAACCGCCGCGCCTTCCCCTGGGCCCATCCGAGGGCTGGCCGATGAGCCCGCCGATCCTCAGCCTGCGCCGCGTCTGGGTCGAATATGGCGACAAGATCGTGCTGGAGAACGTCGACCTGAGCGTGGCGGCGGGCGCCTTCGTCTCGGTGGTCGGCCCCTCGGGCGCCGGCAAGAGCACATTCCTGCGTCTGGTGCTGGGCCAGGAGGCGCCGACCCGCGGCGCGGTCGAACTGGACGGCGAGCCGCTCAGCCCCGAGCCCGGCCCTGACCGCGGGGTGGTGTTCCAGCGTTATTCGGTGTTCCCGCACCTGAACGCCGTGGAGAACGTCGCCTTCGGCCTGGAGTGCCGGCGTTCGCGCCTGCTGGGCCGGCTGTGGAGCGCGGGCCGGCGCGCGGTGCTGGACGAGGCCCAGGCCATGCTGGAGCATGTGGGCCTGGCCGCCTCGGCCAAGGCCTATCCGGCCCAGCTGTCCGGCGGCATGCAGCAGCGCCTGGCCATCGCTCAGGCCCTGATCATGCGCCCGCGGGTGCTGCTGCTGGACGAGCCCTTCGGCGCCCTGGACCCCGGCGTGCGCCTGGACATGCACGAGCTGATCACCGGCCTGTGGCGCGAGCATGGCCTGACCGTGCTGATGGTCACCCACGACATCAAGGAGGCGTTCAAGCTCGGCGACCGGGTGATCGCCTTCGACAAGCGCCGCCACGACCCCCAGGCCCCGCACCGGTACGGCTCGACCGTGGTCTACGACTTCCCGCTGGACCACGGCCGCCGCGCTGAAGCGCCGGCGGCGCTCGCCCAGCGCATGACCGGAGCCGTCTGATAGACCCTCTCCCAAAGGGAGAGGGAGGGGCCCAGGCGAAGCCTGGGAGGGTGAGGGGTTAGGGACGGTGGGTCATGGACCAGCGACCCAACCCCTCATCCTCCCATCCGCTGCGCGGACGGGCCCCTCCTTCTCCCTATGGGAGAAGGTTACTTACAGCCCCGCGATGTAGGCGCGCCAGCCGCCCAGGTGGGTGATGTCCGTGGCCCCATCGAGGGCGCGGGGTTCGGCGACGAAGCCCTTGACCTCGGTCCCGTCGTCCAGGGTCACCGTGCCGATGGCCAGGGGCGCAGGCACCTCGGCCACGAAGCTGCCGAAGGCTTCCAGCTCCAGCGAATAGACCTCGACCTCGATCGCCGCGCCGCCTTCGCCCACATGGACCAGGGCCGGCTTGGGCGGGGTGGTCCCGGCCATGGCGTAGAGGCGGTAGGCGGGGGCGGTCTTGCAGCGCCGCGCCAGCTCGGCAGACCGCGAGGTCAGCTGCCAATGCAGGGGCATGGCCGCCAGGTGCGCGCCGACCACGGCCAGCTTGATGCGCGGCTTCATGCCGGCCAGGTCCAGGGGCAGGGCGTCAGACATGGGGGCGATGTCCTCATAGCGGCGGGGGGGGGGGGG
>OUWB011209511.1_pt1 | contig 12390 bp, 12 predicted proteins | sample 1779821 | NCBI WGS metagenome assembly OUWB01 (sample SAMEA3914806, study PRJEB12502) | metagenome | biome: forest; material: soil | place: Canada | collected 2011-08-03 | depth 0.1 m
GAGGCGGTGCGCAAGGCCGGCTCGTCCACCGGGGCGGTGGTCGAGGTCGAGGCCACGGGCGTGCCCGCCGGCTGGGGCGCGCCGCTCTACGCCAAGCTGGACGCCGAGCTGGCCGCGGCCTTGATGTCGATCAACGCCGCCAAGGGGGTGGAGATCGGCGAGGGCTTCGCCGCCGCGGCGCTCAGCGGCGAGGACAACGCCGATGAGATGCGCGCGGGCAACGACGGGCCAAGCTTCCTGTCCAACCATGCCGGCGGCATATTGGGCGGCATCTCCACCGGCCAGGCGGTGGTGGCGCGGGTGGCGTTCAAGCCCACCTCGTCGATCCTCACCCCGCGCCGCTCGGTCAACGAGGCCGGCGAGGAGATCGAGCTGCGCACCAAGGGCCGCCACGACCCCTGCGTCGGCATCCGCGGCGCGCCGGTGGTCGAGGCCATGATCGCCTGCGTGCTGGCCGACGCCTTTCTGCGCCATCGCGCGCAGGTCGGGTCTTAAAGGGCGCTCATTCCCACGCAGCCAGGACTTCAAGCCGCCCTCCTCCTCCGTGTGGCTGAGCCATGGCTTGGATCCCAGCCTGCGTGGGGATGAACGCTGATCAGATGAACCCGGACCGGGGCTGCGCGCGTTAAGACCTCGCTCACCATAACGGTGATATCCGCTGTTTTTGCTCAACAGACGGCGAAGCGCGCCGCCGTCATCGACCCGGCGCGCCAGCCCCAAGATGGTGATCTGCGTGCGGTTCGATCTGCTCAGCATCCTAGTGGTCGACGACAATCGTCACATGCAGGTCCTGCTGAACGAGATTCTGCGCGCCATCGGCATCCGGCAGATCTTCATCGCCAATGACGGCGCCCACGGCCTTCAGATCATGCGCAACCAGCCGGTCGACATCATCATGACCGACCTGGCCATGCAGCCTCTGGACGGCATCGACTTCGTGCGCCTGTTGCGCAATTCGCCCGACAGCCCCAACCCCATGGCCCCGGTGATCATGATCACCGGCCACTCCACCCTGCGCCGGGTGGCAGAGGCCCGCGACGTGGGCGTCAACGAGTTCCTGTCCAAGCCGGTCACCGCCCGCGGCCTGCTGCAGCGCATGAGCCTGGTCATCGACCAGCCCCGCGCCTTCATCCGCACCGAAGACTATTTCGGCCCCGACCGCCGCCGCCGCGCCGACCCGGCCTATGTGGGGGCGCGGCGCCGGGTGACGGACCTGAAGGCGGGGTAGGGGGAGTATCCCTAAGGGCTGGAAGATGGCTTCCCAAAAGCGCTCATTCCCGCGCAGGCGGGAATCCAAGCCGCCCAAGGTTCGATATTCCCTTCGCTCCTCATCCTGAGGCACCCGGCGCGAAGCGTCGGGCCTTGAAGGACGCACGGCGGCGGCGCCCTTGCGTCCTTCAAGGCCGCTGCGCGGGCGCCACAGGATGAGGACCGTTGGGGATGCGTGGCGAAGGTTCTGGATTAGGTTGGATGCGAGATTGAATATCCGCGTCCGATCTGTCCCTTAAATCCTTGCAGGCGAGTCCTGTTCGGGCGGTCGTCGGCGCCAAGGGTCTGAGGGCGCACAGCCTTTGAAGAGGCAGGATTGATGAAGCAAGTCATCATAGACTGCCGCGGGATCGAGGACTGCGCCGAGTTCTGGAGGCGCTACATCGACGCCGCCCAGCCTGCCGAAGGCGGCTTTGGACGAAATCTCGACGCATTTCGGGATGCGCTGGCTGGGGGTCCCGGCTGGCCCGGCGACTGTGAAGTCATTCTTGAGAACACGGCCGCCTTGCAGCCTCTGGCGACGAGCGCCGGCGAGTCCTTTCTGGAAGCGTTGCGGCAGATTGCAGAGGGCGCGGTCGAAACCGGTGCGGTCGTGAAGTTTCGTTGAACGCTTGCCGCCTTTAGCCGGCGCAGGCGTCCGTTCTCTACATCGTGCGCGGAGGGCCTGCCCTCAAGCGATCCCCAGATACTTGTGCGTCTGCGTGCTCAGCCGCCACTGCGGATGGGCCAGGCAATAGGCGATCGCCGCCTGGGTGTTGGCCTCGCGGTCCGGCCCGTCCATGGGCTGGAGGAAGAAGCGTTCGAAATCCCAGCCCGTGAACCGGGCGGGATCGACGCCGGCCTGGGGATAGACCAGCTTCAGCTCCTGGCCCTGGCGCTGGGCCACTTCGGCGTCGGCCTTGGGGCTGACGCAGATCCAGTCCAGGCCTTCGGGCGCAGCCAGCACGCCGTTGGTCTCCACCGCGATCTCGAAGCCGTGCGCGTGAAGGGCCGCGATCAGCGGCGCATCGAGCTGCAGCAGGGGCTCCCCGCCGGTGCAGACCACCAGGCGATGCTGGTCCCCGCCGGTCCATTGGGCGGCCACGGCCGCAGCCAGGTCTTGCGGCGTGGCGAAGCGGCCGCCGCCCGGGCCGTCGGTCCCCACGAAATCGGTGTCGCAGAACTGGCAGACGGCCTTGTCCCGGTCGGCCTCGCGCCCGGTCCACAGGTTGCAGCCGGCGAAGCGGCAGAACACCGCCGCGCGGCCGGCCTGGCCGCCTTCGCCCTGCAGGGTCAGGAAGATCTCCTTGACCGAATAGGTCACGGGATCGCGTCCAGCGCCGGCTGGCCGCCGCCCACCCACTCGGCCCAGCCCTTGGCGCGCAGCTCGCAGGCGGGGCAGACGCCGCAGCCCGCGCCCCAGTCGTGCCCGGTGCGGTCGCCGTAATAGCAGGTATGGCTGTCGCGCCGCGTGATCTCGACCAGCGCCTCGCCGCCGAGGGCCTTGGCCAGGCCCCAGGTCTGGGCCTTGGTCAACCACATCAGCGGCGTCTCGATGCGGAAGTCGCGCTCCATGCCCAGGTTCAGCGCGGTCTGCAGCGCGTCCATAGTCGCGCGGCGGCAGTCGGGATAGCCGGAGAAGTCGGTCTCGCACATGCCGCCCACCAGGACGGTCAGGCCGCGGCGGTCGGCCAGGGCGGCGGCGTAGGTCAGGAACACCAGGTTGCGGCCGGGCACGAAGGTCGAGGGCAGGCCGCGCTCGGTCATCTCGATGGCGCGGTCGGCGGTCAGGGCCGACTGGGCCACGGCGCCGAAGCTGCGCAAATTGATGCGGTGGTCCGGCCCCAGGCGGGCGCGCCAGTCCGGGAAGGCCTTGGCCACGGCCCGGCGCACGGTGCGGCGGGCGGTCAGCTCCACCGCATGGCGCTGGCCATAGTCGAAGCCCACGGTCTCGACCCGCTCATATCGCTCGAGCGCCCAGGCCAGGCAGGCGGTGGAGTCCTGTCCGCCGGAGAACAGGACCAGGGCGCCCTCGCCGGCGGGCGATTCAAGGAGGCTGGCGATGGGATAGCTCCTGGTCGAAGGCGGGCCGAAGGGTTGGCCCGCAAGGGTTTGATGCGGTTTCCAGATAGCGCCTCGCCGCCGCCGCCGCCAGAGCCGGCCAAGATCACAGGCGCCGTTTTATACTTAATCCGCCGTAAGGATCGGCGGTATTTGATCTGAATAACGCGATTATCCTGCAAAGTCAGGGACCCAAATAAACCAGAAGGATCGCTCTTAACGACTTTTCAAGTCTGCATAGGCATTGTCATCCTACAACAATGCGCAGTTCGCCGAATGCCTTGCATCGCCTGTCTGGTCGATAACGCTCCTCCGCTCGCTGCGGACGCCACCTGTGGCGAAGCGCTGAACCGCTTCCTCGACGAGCCGCAGCACGATGTGCTGGCCGTCACCGAGGGCGAGCGGCCAGTGGGCCTGGTGTTTCGCGCCGTGGTCCGCAACAGCAAGGCCGGCCGGCCGCTGCGCGAAATCATGGTCCGCCCCCTGGTCATCGACAGCGGCACCAGCCTGGAAGAGGCCTGCGCCCTGGTGCTGGGCGCCGCCGAGCCGGTCCCCGGCCTGGTGGTGGCCGATCACGGCGCCTATGCCGGCGTGGTGCCCATGCGCGCCCTGCTGCGTCATCGCGGCGAGGCCGAGGCCGCCGTCCGGGAGAACCGCCGGTTCCTCGACCTGATCAGCCATGAGATCCGCTCGCCGATGAACGGCGTGCTGGCCGTGGCCGAGCTGTTGCAGCGCCAGCCGCTGAACGCCGATTCCCACGCCTTCGTCCGCACCATCCTCGATTCCGGCCACGCCACCCTGCGCGCGCTGGACGACGCCCTGGAGCTGACCCAGGCTCAGCTGGACCAGCTGGAGCTGGACCTGCAGCCGGTGCTGCTGCGCGAGGTGATGGACGAGGTCCAGGCCCGCTGGCAGCATCGCGCCGTCCAGGAAGGCGTCGTGTTCCTGGTGGCCTATGACGGCGATCCGGATCTGAGCGTCCAGCTGGACCGCAACCGGATGGGCCAGCTGTTCGACAAGCTGAGCGAGGCGGCTCTGACCGGGGTCGGCTGCCGCGCCATCGAGGTCAGCCTGCAGGCGCGCCGCACGGCGGACGGTCTGCGCCTGACCGGCGCGGTGCGCGACACCGGCGCGGGCCTGATGTCCGACCACGTGGCCGCCGCCCTGGGCGACCGGCAGGAGGATTCCTTGGGCGCCGGCCTGGGCCTGGCCTTGTGCCGCCGCATCATCGCCCGCCTGGGCGGCTCCATCCACGCCGACCGCAACACCGGCGCCGGCGGCCAGGTGGTGTTCGAATTCCTGGCCGAGGAAAGCCTGGCCGTGGCCGACACCGCCGATCGGCCGGCCGTGCGCGGCGCCGCCCACGTGCTGGTGGTGGACGACAACGCCACCAACCGCATGGTCGCCGAGGCGCTGTGCGAAATGTTCGACTGCACCTCCGAATGCGCCGAGGACGGGCTGGAGGCGGTCGAGGCCGCGCGCACCGGCCGCTTCGACGTGATCCTGATGGACATCCGCATGCCGCGGATGGATGGGGTCGAGGCCACCCGCGCCATCCGCGCCCTGCCCGGCGCGGCCGGGGCGGTGCCGATCATCGCCCTGACCGCCAACGCCGATCCGGACGACGCCAAGACCTATCTGGCCTGCGGCATGCACAGCGTGGTCGAGAAGCCGATCAAGCCCGACCGCCTGCTGCAGGCGCTCAACGCCGCCCTGTCCGACCCCACCGGAGCCGCGGCGGCGGCCTGACCCTGCGGCGGCCCGGGACGGCCCTGACTCCATGGCCGGTTGCGGCTGGGGCCGAACGCGGGAATAACCGGCAGGCGGCCAGCCTCAGAGCCAATCAGCCGACGGACGACGATGAGCGACACGGCGCCTCTTGATCCCGCCGAGCCGGACCAGCCCGAGAACCGGGGCGGCCGTGCGCGCGGGGCGCTGATCAAACGCCTGGCCGACGTGGTCTGTCTGCCCTCCAGCCGGGTCAACGCCTTCGAGCGGGCGGTCACCGCAGACCTGCTGGTCGAGATGCTGCGCGAGGCGGCCGTCGAGGAACGCATCCGCGTGGCCAAGCGGCTGTCCAACCTCAACGAGATCCCCGCCTGCCTCACGCGGCTGCTGCTGCGCGACCGGTTCGAGGTGGCCCAGGTGCTGATCGAGGTCTGTCCGTGGCTGAACGATTCCGAACTGGTCGATTGCGCGCGCACCGCCACCCTGGAGCATCGCAAGGCGATCGCCATGCGCCGCGGCGTGGGCGAGCTGGTCTGCGACACCCTGATCGAGCCGATGGAGCCGGCGGTGGTCGACTGCCTGCTGCGCAACGACCTGGCCAAGCTGTCGGCCGACGCGGTGGAGACCCTGGTGGCCTGCAGCCGCGACCACGAGCGGTTCATCCCCCTGCTGCTCAAGCGCGCCGAGCTGCGCCCCTCGCACGCCTACATCCTGTTCTGGTGGTCCGACGCCGCCGCGCGGCGCAACATCCTCCAGCGCTTCGCCGTCTCGCGCGAGGTGATGCAGGAGGCGGCCAGCGACGTCTTCGCCCTGGCCGCGGCCGAGCAATGGTCCGACCCCCTGTCGCGCAAGGCGCTGCAGTTCATCGAGCGGCGCCAGCGCAACCGCGCAGCCATCGAGAAGAGCCCCTTCGACAGTCTGGACGCCGCCATCGCCGCGGGCGAGGCGGGCATGACCCGCGAGGTGGCCGAGGAGATCGCCTATCTCTCCGGCCTCAAGCCGATGACCGGGGCCAAGATCTTCACCGACCAGGGCGGCGAAGCCCTGGCCATCCTGTGCAAGGCCACCGGCCTGCCCAAAGCGGCGCTGCTGTCGCTCTGGCGCGGGCTCAAGCGGCCCGAGACCGACGAGGGCGGCGCGCCGTCCACGACGCTGGAGCAGGTGCTGGTCACCTACGACATGATCGCGGTCGATCGGGCCCAGACGGTATTGCGTTACTGGAACTGGTCGCTGTCCTCGGCCCTGACCCCGGCCCTGCTGAAGGCGATTCGCGAGGGCGACGTCGATGCGGTGGACGAATACTCGGCGCCGCAAAAAGCAGCCATGCTGGCCCTTTCACGCGACTTTGGCCGTTGAAGCCGAGCGCAGCCGGCGATTGGCCGCTCTCAGCAAGCTGAATCGCTGAAATTTCAAGACCAATTGCTCGGTCAAGATTTCAGCCCCAGCGTCTGGCCTCTGGTCAACTTGATGATTGCTTGTGCAAGATCGTCGTGACCGGCTCGAAATTGGCCGTTGTCTCGGCGCATGAAGCTCTATATGCAAGGCTTCACTCGGCGCAGGATTCGATGCGTCCGTCTTACAGCAATCCGAGACCGGTAGAGATCATAATGGACGAGAAATCGGAAATCATCGAGATGGCCGCGGATATCGTGTCCGCCTATGTCGGTAACAACACTATTGCGGCCGCCGATCTTCCCTCGCTGATCCAGAGCGTCCACGCGGCCCTCAACGGCGTGACCAACGGCGTCGAGCCGGTCGAGGCCGCCCCGAAGGAGCCGGCGGTTCCGGTCAAGCGGTCGATCACCCCCGATTACCTGATCTGCCTTGAGGATGGCCGCAAGTTCAAGTCGCTCAAGCGCCACCTGCGCACCAAGTACAACATGAGCCCCGAGGACTACCGCTCCAAGTGGGGCCTGGCCAAGGACTATCCGATGGTTGCGCCCAACTACGCCAAGGCCCGGTCGGACCTGGCCAAGCAGATGGGCCTGGGCCAAGGCGGCCGTCAGGCTCCGCGCAAGAGCCGCTGACCGCGCCTCAGCGAAAAACTGTTAACGCCGGCGAGGCGTCCGCGGCCCCCGCGGACGCCTTTGCCGTTCCTGAAAGCGGCCACGCTTGGGGCGCATCCGAATTAGGGACGCCATCGCCCGCGGCAAGAGGCGCCCGAATTCATAGGCTTAGGGTGAGCGCCCCGGCCGTGAGCCGGAAACAGCGCGCTGCGACGATTTTCGGCTTGCCAGGGAGTCCTTGGCTAAGGGATATTGAATCGTCGTGATTCCAATGGGTTGTTAAGGAATCTGCGCATGATCGCGCAAACGGGTGGACCCGCCACGGCGGTTCGGGCCCATGAAGAACTTTTCGCCTACTGGGCGTCGCGCAGGCAAGGCGCCCTGCTGCCCGGTCGCGGCGCGATCCATCCGTCGCATTTCAAGCGCCACTTGCCGACCATCAGCCTGATCGACGTCATGAAGACGCCGCACGACTATCGACTGCGGCTGGCCGGCACCGGCCTCTACAGCGTCTATGGGCGCGAGATCACCGGCCAGACCCTGGATGAGGTCTATAACAGCGCCTCGGCCGAATACTGGCGCGGCGAGCTGGACAAGATCGTCGAACAGCGTCGCCCCGGCGTGGGCGTGCACAACTTCGCCTGGCGCGGCGCGGGCCACCTGTCGATCCTGTGGCTGCGCCTGCCGCTGGCCACCAATGGCGAAGACGTGGACATGATCCTCGGCTACGACGCCCTGCTGGGCGTGCAGGGCGGCGAGGACACCACCGGCATCCGCGCGGCCTGATCCTCGATCGGGTCGGCCTGATCGTTTGCGGGCGTCCGCGGCTCTCCCCTCCACCAGACATCGCCTGGTCCCCCTCCCCCTCGATGGGCAGGGCTATCGCCTATGGAGCCAGCGGTTTTCTTTGCTCCCTTGCGAAGCGGGGGAGCTGTCAGGGCATAGCCCTGACTGAGGGGGCGCTGCGGCGGTGAAGGCGGTGAACGCCCCCTCCGTCGGCGCGGAGCCTGTCCTCGGGCCAGCCTTTGGCCGGTCCCGGGGGCGGCGCCACCTCTCCCGCTGCGCGGGGCAGGAAAGAGGGCTCAGGCTATATGCGATAGCCCTGCCCCATAGGGGAAAGGGGACCGCGAAGCGATGGAGGGGGAAGGGCGTGCGCTCGGCTGGGTAAAGCGCAAGGACCAGCGCGTCACCCCAATCCCTTGAGCGCGGCCTTGAGGAACACGCTGGGCAGGGCCGACAGGGCCTCGACCGGCGTCCAGATCAGGCCCGCCTCGTCGCCGCGGCCCTCCGCCCGCCAGACCGACAGGGTCAGGGCGAAGTGGGTGAAGACGTGCTCCACCGCCCCGCAGGCGCGCCAGTCGGCCTGGAGGGGCGCGGCCTGGCGGATGTCCGCCTCGCTTGCGGGCGCGCCAAGCCAGTCGCTGGTCGGCAGGGCCAGCATGCCGCCCAGGAGGCCGCGCTCCGGACGGCGCACCAGGCCGATGCGGCCGGCCTGGGTGAGGACGAAGGCGGCGCCGAACCGGCGCGGGCGCTCGGCGCGGGCCGCGCGGCGCGGATAGGTCTCCGGCGCACCCGCAGCCAAGGCCGCGCAGGCGAAGGCTACGGGGCATTGATCGCACAGGGGGCTGCGCGGCCGGCACACCCCCGCGCCCAGGTCCATAAGCGCCTGGGCCCAGTCGCCAGGACGGTCATCAGCCGTCAGGGTCTCGGCCAGGGCCTTCAACTGCGACTTGACGCCCGGCAGGGGCGCGTCGACGGCGAACAGGCGGGCCATCACCCGCTCCACATTGCCGTCCACCACATTGGCCGGCCGGCCGAAGGCGATGGCGGCCACCGCCGCGGCGGTATAGGCGCCGACACCGGGCAGGGCGCGCAAGGCCTCTTCGGTGTCGGGAAAGACGCCGCCATGCTCGCTGGCCACTGCGCGGGCGCAAGCCAGGAGGTTGCGGGCGCGGGCGTAGTAGCCCAGCCCAGCCCAGGCGGCCATCACCTCGCCATCCGGCGCGGCGGCCAGGTCGCTCACCCGCGGCCAGCGCTCGGTGAAGCGCAGGAAATAGGGCGCAGCGTGCGGCACGGTGGTCTGCTGCAGCATCACCTCGGACAGCCACACCCGATAAGGATCGGGCGTCCGGCTCGAGCCGGGCGGCGTGCGCCAGGGCAGGACGCGGGCCTGGCGGTCGTACCAGGCCAGCAGGGCCTGCCTTATGGCTTTCGAAGCGGGCGCAGCGATGGCGGGCTCTCCCTCTTGGACCCAGTCTCGGCTAGACTGCCCTCATGCCCCGTTCCCTGCCCAGCGTCGAGGAGGCGCGCCAGATCCTGGCGGCCAAGCGCACGCGGCCCCAGTTCAGCGCCGCGCGGCCGGCGGGCCGGGGCCTGGCCAAGCTGATCAAGGCGCTGGACGAGCGCTATGGCCAGGGCTCGGATGGGCTCAAGGCGCGCTGGGCCGAGATCGTCGGCGAGGCGGTGGCCCTGCGCACCGAACCGGTCAAGCTGGTCAAGGGCCGGGCGGGCGCCGGCGCGTCCCTGGAGCTGAAGGTCGACGGCCCGGCCGCGGCCCTGATCCAGCACCAGGCGGGCGAGATCCTGGCCCGGGTCAACCTGTTCCTGGGCGCCGCGGCGGTGGAGCGCCTGCGCATCACCCAGGGTGTGGTGCGCCGCCAGCCCCCCGCCGCGGCCAAGGCCGCCCAGGCGCGCCGCCGCCGGTCCCAGCCGCTGGACGCGGCGATCGAAGCCGAGTTGGAACAGAGCCTGGCCCGCGCCGTCGACCCGCGCCTGGGCGAGGCCCTGCGCCGCCTGGGGCGCGAGGTGCTGCGCCAAGGCCGTTGACAAGGCCTTCGCAAGCAGCGAAGCCGCTGGCTCTCGGCTCGCCCTTGAAGGATCCGCGCATGGCCCTGTTCGATCGTCGCCTGCTGGCTTGCCTCCTGACCCTCACCCTGGGTTTGGCCGGCTGCGGTCACAAGAACGCGGCCACCGACGACGACATGAGCCTGGGAAATCCGACCGCCAAGGTGACGGTGATCGAATACGCCTCGGCCGCCTGCCCGCACTGCGCCGACTTCAACAACAACACCTTCCCGGCGTTCCGCGCGAAATACATCGACACCAACAAGATCCACTATGTGTTCCGCGAGTTCCTGACCGAGCCGGCCAACTTCGCCGCCGCCGGGTTCCTCACCGCCCGCTGCGGCGGAAAGGACAAGTATTTCAGCATCCTGGACGCCATCTACCACGGCCAGACGGCCATGTACCAGTCGGGCGACTTCCATGGCGGCCTGCAGCGGATCGCCCAGGCGGCCGGCATTCCCGACGCCCAGTTCGAGGCCTGCATCTCCGACGACGCCGCGCTCAAGGCGCTGAACGACCGCGTCACCCGCTACGAGCAGACCGAGAACATCGACTCCACCCCGACCTTTGTCGTCAACGGCAAGAAGCTTGTGGGCGAGCAGAGCCTGCCCGCCCTTGATGCGGCCATCGCCGCGGCGCAGAACGGCCAGTGACCCCTGGCGCGGGGGCGCGCCGATCCTTGTCGTAGGGGCTGCGACGGCGGCCGGGGCTTTCGCTGCGCCAGAATCGGGGTCTAATCCCGCGCTGCCGCGCCCCGTTCAGAAGGACCCGCGCCCTTGCGTCCGTTGTTGTCAGCCCTCGCCGCCTTCGCCCTATTGACCCTCGCCGCGGGGCAGGCCGCAGCCGCCCCCGACTTCTCGGTCAAGCCGGACGACATGACCCTGGGCAATCCCAAGGCCAAGGTGACGGTGATCGAATACGCCTCGGCCTCGTGCCCGCACTGCGCGCGGTTCAACAACGACGTGTTCCCGGCGTTCAAGGCCAAGTATGTCGACACCGGCAAGGTGCGCTACGTGCTGCGCGAATTCCTGACCCCGCCCGAAGACGTGGCCGCCGCCGGCTTCCTGGCCGCGCGCTGCGGCGGACCGGCGCACTATTTCACCATCCTCGACCAGGTGTTCCGGCTGCAGCAGGAGATATACGAGAAGAACGACCTGCACGACGTGCTGGTCAAGGCCGCCGCCGCCGGCGGGGTCGACCCCGCCCAGCTCGACAAGTGCATCTATGACGGCGACGCCCTGGCCGCCTTGAACAAGCGTGTCGACACCTATCTCGACCGCGACAAGATCGACAGCACGCCCACCCTGGTGGTCAACGGAACGCCCCTGCCGCCGGGAGAGCCGACCCTGGCCTCCCTGGGCCAGGCGGTGGACGCCGCCGCCGGCCCGACGCATCACCCCCACCACGCGCCGCCGGCGCACTGATCAGGCCACGAGCGCCGTGCACTTCCAGAAGCTGCGCCTGTCGGGCTTCAAGTCCTTCGTCGACGCGACCGAGTTTCGGATCGAGCCGGGGCTGACCGGCGTGGTCGGCCCCAACGGCTGCGGCAAGTCCAACCTGCTGGAAGCCCTGCGCTGGGTGATGGGCGCGACCTCGGCCAAGGCCATGCGGGCCGGGGGCATGGACGACGTCATCTTCGCCGGCAGCGGCGTGCGCCCTTCGCGCAACCATGCCGAGGTCTGCCTGACCATCGACAACGCCGAAGGCCGCGCCCCGGCCCAGTTCGCGCACGAGCCGGTGCTGGAGGTGGTGCGGCGCATCGATCGCGGCGCGGGCTCGACATACCGGGTCAACGGCCGCGAGATGCGGGCGCGCGACGTGCAGCTGCTGTTCGCCGACGCCTCCACCGGGGCCAATTCGCCGGCCCTGGTGCGCCAGGGCCAGATCAGCGAACTGATCGCCGCGCGGCCGCAGAACCGGCGCATGATCCTGGAGGAGGCCGCCGGCGTCTCGGGCCTGCACACCCGCCGGCACGAGGCCGAGCTGCGCCTGCGCGCGGCCGAGGCCAATCTGGAGCGGCTGGAGGACGTGGCCCGCGAGTTGGAGCAGGCCCTGGCCCGCTTGCGGCGCGAGGCGCGCCAGGCCGACAAGTACAAGCGCCTGGCGGCCGAGATTCGCGCCCTGCAAGGCGCGCTGCACTATGCCCGCTGGCGCGACGCGGCCGACGCCCTGCAGCGCATCGAGGCCGAGGCGTCCCAGGCCGCCCTGGCTGTGGAGGCGGCCACGCGCCAGGCCGCCGCCGCCCAGACCGAGGCCCTGGCCGCCGAGGACGGCATGGGCGCCCTGCGCGAGGAGGCCCAGATCTCCGGAGCGGTGCTGCAGCGCCTGGTGATCGAGAACGACCGGGTCGAGCGCGAGGCCGAGCAGGCCGCCGCCGAACTGGCCCGGCTGGACCAGGCCCTGGGCCGACTGCGCGAGGACGCCGCGCGCGAGCAGCAGATCGCCGAGGACGCGAGGTCGGCCCTCGATCGGCTGGACCGCGACCTGGCCCGCGCCCAGGCCG
>OUWB010002885.1_pt2 | contig 12379 bp, 13 predicted proteins | sample 1779821 | NCBI WGS metagenome assembly OUWB01 (sample SAMEA3914806, study PRJEB12502) | metagenome | biome: forest; material: soil | place: Canada | collected 2011-08-03 | depth 0.1 m
GTAGCGCAGCCTGGTAGCGCAGCTGTTTTGGGTGCAGCAGGTCGGAGGTTCAAATCCTCTCGCCCCGACCATGGAACCGGATGCAAATATAAGTCGGGGCGTAGCGCAGCCTGGTAGCGCGTCTGCTTCGGGAGCAGAAGGCCGGAGGTTCGAATCCTCTCGCCCCGACCATTTAAAAAGGGTGGCCCCTATGGGCCACCCTTTTTAAATGCTCTGGTCGAGGCGGCTTCGAACCTCCCGGTTCGACCCGGAGGCCGAAGGCCGTAGGGCGGCGGAGCGAAGCGCAGCCTATCCTCTCGCCCCGCGGTGCACAGACCCATTGCCGGCGCAAGGGAATGCTGAGACAATTGGCCTATGTCCACCGCCCTCGACGACTTCATCCAGCCTTTGATCGGCTCGCTGGCCTGGGGCGTTCGCCAGGGCTATGGCAGCTTCCTGTATTTCAATTTCGGTGAGCCGAAACTCATAGTTCACGATTATAAAGCCCCCAAAACCGGAAAACCGCGACGCATCGCTGACATTCAGGGCGCCTCGCACATCTGGATCAATTGCTGCCATTGGCGCATTCTGGATGAAGGCAGCCAACGCGCCCACAGCGAGGATAGTCGCGAGGTCATCGACCGGGCAGCGGCATTTCTTAATGGCCAGAAGCTGCTTGCCATTGAGCCGGCTAAGGGGCGATCCCTTTTTCGCTTCGACCTGGACGGCACGCTCGAGACCTGGCCGTACGAAGACGGGGACGATAGCGAGCAATGGATCATTTCGCGCGGCGATGATTATTTCGACTACCGGGGCGATGGTCTGTTCTGGCAAGGGCCTGGCAATACGGTCCCTGATGACAAAATATGGTCGCCTCTCGCCTGACGGCTTCTATCCTCTCGCCCCGCGGTGCGCAGGCCTCGATTCCACCGGCTCAGTTATTGTCTCGCACTTCGGCAATCCGATTTTGTGCCGCTTGATCCGCAGTCTCCGGTCCGTAGGTTGAGGGTGAGTACACCCTCGTTTGTACGCTTACGAATGACGGATTGAGGCCGCCCTGGATCAATAGGTCGGCGACCACTCGAGCGCGATGCCTGGCGAGCCGCTCAAGATCCGCGGAATTGTCCGAGGGATCGGCAAAGCCGACCACGACGGACCCGGCGCAGCCCTCTTTAATACGCGGGATGTTCGAGCGTAGATAAGCGGCGGCTTCTTTCGAGAGTGTCGCGCTTCCCGGGGCAAAACCAATAACGCTCGGTGGGCACGTGAACTCGGGCGGGGGGCCTTGGAGCGGCGGAGGCGTCAACACCGGTGAGGATTGACTGGGCGGATTGTAGCCTTGTCTGGAGGGCATTGGTGCCCCGGCATAGGCGACCAAAGGATAAGGGGCGAGCGCTGCTAGAACGATCAGCATCTTGTCTGAAACGTTAAACATTTCCCCTCCGACGTCCAAGCTCGCTCTAGCGGCTGAATGCCCGTCAGGATGGCTGTGCCATTCGCCGACGTAACCTGCAATAGTTGCCGTTCTGCGGGCTATGATGATACAAAATGTCAGAATTGACAATATTATGGGGCGGGGCGGATGGGCGGTGGAAAAGAAACCAAGCAGACCTTTGAAACACTGAATGGAATGCGTGGGATTGCCGCCCTTGCCGTGGTTATGATGCACGCTCAGTGGTGGTTGGGTGTAATACACCCGGCAATCGTATCGTTGGCGGTCGACTTTTTCTTCGTGCTGAGCGGCTTTGTTATCGCCTATGCCTATCAGGAACCCCTAAAAGCAGGCCTGCGGCGACGCGACTTCATGCTCGCCCGCTTCATCCGGCTATATCCGATGTTCGTTATCGGCTTGGTGTTCGGTATTGCAGCCAGATGGATTTACGGGCGACCTGGCAACCTGACGCCTTTCTTCGGCAATGTCGGGTTCAACCTCTTCATGTTGCCTTTTCCGCTTCAATATCCAGGGAAAGTCGACAATCTTTTTCCACTTAATTTCCCGGCTTGGTCACTGTTCTACGAGCTCAGCGCTTATGTGATCTTTGCCCTGCTGACGCCACGCCTCAACAATCGTCGACTTGCCGTGTTGATCGCCATTGGCTTTCTCATGCTGATCGTTACGGGGGTGACAGAGGGATCGCTTGATCGCGGAACGTGGCGACCGAGCGTGCTGGGCGGTTTTGCTCGCGTCACTTTTTCCTTTTTCGCCGGGGTTGCGCTCTATCGTCTCTGGCTACGCCACCCTACGCGCATTCGGCTCCATCCGGCTATTCTCTTCGTTTTGCTGATCTTGCCACTGACATGGCGTCCCAACGCGGGACCATTCGCCTGGCTGTACGAGCTTGCCGTCATCACGCTGTGGATGCCCCTAATGGTCTGGCTGGGGACTGGCAGTCCTGCGAAAGGTTTCTGGCTGCGAATGTGTGTCGTGTTGGGCGCGCTCAGTTATCCGCTTTATATAGTGCACGCGCCAATACTCAGGGTTGTGGGCCAAGTTGACAACTGGCAGGTCGCCGTGTGGTTAAAGAACACGGCGCCATGCGGAGCGTTAGGTCTAATTTTCCTTTTGGGCGCTTTCGCCTGGTTGCTGGCGACCTATGTCGATGCCCCTGTTCGCAGATGGCTGACCGGCATGTTGATGCCGAACGGGTCGAAAGCGAGAGCAGGAAGGTTGAGCAAGTAAAGGGTGACCATACCGGCGTTTGGACGCGAAAGGGTCGCTGTCAACTTGGTCAAAAGCGCTTGCGCAGCGATAGGGTGGCGGTTCGCCCGATCGGGTCAGATCAACCTGATAGCGGTGTGCCGCGTGGGTCCATTGCGAATGTCGACAAGGGCTGCAACTATGGGGCGCCTAAGAGCGAGGGAAAGGGACAGGCATGGAATTTTCCAGAATAATAGGGCCGACGGTCAGGATCATATTTTTAGGCCTTGTTCTGGCGCTCGCGGCCATCACGGCGGCAAGTGTGGCGATCATGCTCTTTATGCTGGCGCCTCATTCGGCAAACGCAATCCATTTAGCGCATGACAAGCCGAGGGCCCTTATCGCGATATATGGATTGATCTTAGCCCTCGGCTGCGGAGGGCTCTGCGTACTTACATTCATCCAAGGCGTCGTTCGCCCTGATGAAATTTGGCAGGTGGACGAAAAGGGTGTGCAAAGACTCAGCCGTTTTCTGAAATACGAGCGAAGGAAGACTTGGCCGGTGAGCCGTTTGGGCCGTGTCCATTTCACGAAGAAATCGGGAATGAAGGACGACTGGCGCGGATATATTACGCTTAGGAGCGGAGGCCGGATAAACCTGCCGATCATTCGAGACGAAGCCACAGTTTTGCAGCTCGAGAAAATCTTGAACGCCGAACTTCAATTGGGCCGCGGTGTATGATTTCGCGAGTCCCTATGCATGGCTTTGTTCAGCACCGATCCCGCCAAAAACCCCTTGCCATCTCTTTTCCATGTAGTAACAGACACTGATACCATGAAGCGGATTCTCAGCGCTTCCAGGAGAGACCCATGTTCGCGCGCATTTTCAAGCCGGCCAAGACCGCCATGCAATCGGGTCGGGCCAAGACCCACGATTGGGTGCTGGAATTCGAACCTCGCTCCGCGCGCACGCCTGACCCGCTTATGGGCTGGATTTCTTCGGCCGACACCGACGCCCAGGTACGCCTGACCTTCGAGACCCAGGAACAGGCCCAGGCCTTTGCCGAGCATCATGGCATTCCGTATCGCCTGATCGCGCCGGAAGCCCCGCCGAAGATCATCAAGGCCTATGCCGACAATTTCGCGGTTACCCGCAGACAGAGCTGGACTCACTAGGTTTCATTTTTGACGCCTCATGTTTATCCAAAAAGTGCGATCGCCGTTTCACGCCACTTTTTGGCATGAGGCTTAGGCTCCGTAGCTCAACTGGATAGAGCATCCGCCTTCTAAGCGGACGGTTACAGGTTCGAGCCCTGTCGGAGTCGCCAGCTTTCAAGCGGCTTCAAGCGAGATTTGCTTCTTCTTTTCCGTGCTTAGCGAGCCCGGCCGGCTTTATCCTACCCTCCCGCCGTGAAAACGGGGAGAGGGTGAAAGAAGCTGGAAAGCTATTTTTCTAGTCTTTCCCCGTCACCACAGGCGTATCCAGTGCTTCCTGGCCCCATTGCGCCCAGGAGCCGTCGTAGAGCCGCGAGTCACGGCCGAGCTCTGCCAGGGCCAGGCTGAGGATCGCCGCCGTCACGCCGGATCCACAGGTCGTCACAATCGGCGCCGCGCCATCCGCGCCCTTCGCATCCAAAATTACGCGTAATTCGTCGGCCGGCTTCAGCGCGCCGTCGCGGATCAATTCACCGAAAGGCAGGGAGCGGCTGCCGGGCATGTGACCGTTGCGCAAACCGGAACGCGGCTCCGGTGCGGCCCCTTCGAAGCGTGCGGCGGGGCGGGCATCGAGTACCACCGTATCCGTGCAAAGAACCTGACGCAGGGCGTTCAAATTCATGACTTTTTCAGGATGTATTACCGGGGTGTAAACGGCAGATTCGACATCTGTCACCGCGTCGGTTACTGAAAACCCGGCGGCGCGCCATGCCGGCAGGCCGCCGCGCAAAACACGCACATCACGATGGCCCATCAGGCGAAATGTCCACCAGACGCGGGCCGCCGAAAACAGGCCCTGGCGGTCATACACGACGACGGTGTCGTCTGGCGCGATCCCCATTCCGCCGACGGCTTTGGCAAAGGCTTCAGGCGAGGGCGCCATATGCGGCAGGTCCGTCGATTTATCGCTGATCGCCTCGATATCGAAAAACACGGCGCCGGGAATGTGCTCTCGTGTATAGAACGCGTGCATATCCGTACCGTCGAGCGCCCAACTGCCGTCGACGACGCGCATAGCACCCTGATCCAGCAAGGCGTTCAGGTCCTTGGGCTCAATCTGCATCGTCATGGTCGTCCTCCCTTTGGCTGCGCATGCCCTGGAAGGCCGCCAGGGCGCGTTTACGGGCGAAATCGTGGTCGACGATCGGAGCCGGATAGCCGGCATTTGCCGCGCCGGCGGGGCCTTTGTCAAACAGATCCGTCTGGCCTTTGCGTTTGGCCGCTGGCGTAAATTCCGGAACGAATTCCGCGCGATAAGCGCCATCAGGATCGAATTTCTCGGCCTGGGCCGTCGGATTGAAGATGCGGAAATAGGGAGCGGCATCGGCGCCGCAGCCGGCGACCCATTGCCAGTTGGCCGGATTGTTGGCCGGATCGGCATCGACCAGGCAGTCCCAGAACCATTGTTCGCCGCGCCGCCAGTCGATCAGCAGGTGTTTGACCAGGAAGGAAGCAACGACCATGCGGACGCGATTATGCATCCATCCGGTCTGCCACAGCTGGCGCATGCCGGCGTCGACCAAGGGGTAACCGGTCTCGCCGCGCGTCCAGGCGCGGAAGCCCTTGTCGTCGTCATTCCAGGGGAAGGCATTGAAATCGGCGCGGAAATTGACTTTGTGCAACCTTGGTTGCTGGGCCAGCAGGCCGTAGCAGAATTCCCGCCACAGGATTTCCATGCGGAACTTGGCCGCGCCCTCGGCCAGGCGTCGATCGTGACGGGCGGCGTCCTCGATCTCATACAGGACGCGCTGGGGGCTGATTTCACCGAATCGCAAATGCGGCGACAGGCGCGAGGTGCCCGCCTGGTCCGGTCGGTCGCGGCCGTCAGCATAGGTGGCAAGGCCGTGGGCGATGAAGTGATCGAGCGCTTTCCGCGCGCCGCATTCGCCGGGCGTGAAGATATCGAAGCCCGCGGCCCAGTCGGCGCCTGATGGCGTGATCGTATCGCCCAGTGGCAGGTCGTTCAGCGTCAAAGACAGCGGCCAATGGGATGGTTTCGGCCATATCTTACCGGAGTTGGCCGGCATTTTATCCACAGAGGCAAAACCCTGGTCAATCATCGCCCGACCGAACGGCGTGAACACGCGGTAAGGCTGATCTGACTTTGTTTTCAATGTATTGGGTGAGGCTAATAGCGTCGCATTGACGATTTTCAGCTCAATATGTTGATCCCTGAGGTGATAAGCCGCCTGGGATATCATTTCCTCAGATGCAGGATCATAATCATGGCTACAATATATTGTATTAACTTTATATTTACCGGCCATATCGCCAAGGACAATGGCGGTTTGTCCTCGCTCAAGAATCAATCTTGACTCTAATTTTGTCAAATCCTCACTTAACGCATGAAGCGAGCGCTTCAGCCACCACCGCGACGCGGCGCCTGCAGGCCTTGTCGTAGAGGTTTCATCCCATATGTAGAGCGGCAGGATCGGCCGGCCGGTCGCCAGGGCCGCGGCGACGCCGGGATGATCGTCTAACCGCAAATCGTTTCTGAACCATAAAATGACGGGTGTGGCCTCTTTATGAGCCATGTCTTTCTCCAATAGAGAATAAATCTTGCCTGATCAGACCGCATTCGGCACAAAGGCGCCATTATGACCACCCCCGTCGCCGGCCTGAGCTGCTGCATCATTACGAAGAACGAAGCCCTGCGGATCGGTGATTGTATCCGCGCGGTCACCGGCCTGGCCGATGATATCGTCGTGGTCGACAGCGGCTCGACCGACGACACCATCGCCATAGCCGAAAGCCTGGGCGCGCGCGTTATCCACCATGACTGGCCGGGTTACGGGCCGCAAAAGCGCTATGCCGAGGACTGCGCCCGATACGACTGGATCCTCAACGTCGACGCCGATGAGATGGTCACGCCGGAATTGGCCCGGGAAATCAAGGCTCTGCTGGCGTCCGGTCCGGCCTTGCATGCCTACAAATTCCATATCCGCAACGTCTATCCCAACCAGACCAAGCCGCGCCTGTGGGCCGACTTTCACAACTATGTCCGCCTCTACGACCGGCGTTTCGTGCGTTTTCGCGAGAGCACGGTGCACGACACGGTCGACACCAAGGACGAAGCGGTCGGCCAGCTCAAGGGCTCGGTAACGCATTTTTCGGCGCGCTCCTATGAGCATATTCGCCACAAGCTCGATTCGTATCATGCCGCCCAGGCCAAGGTGCTGCGCAAGCCCGCCTGGGTCATCTGGTCACGCGTGCCGTTCGAATATCCGCTGACCTTCATCCGCTATTATCTGTTTCGCCGTCATTTCACCGGCGGCTGGGACGGCGTCTATAGCTCGCATCTGGCGGCGGAAACACGCACCACGCGGCTCTTCATGATCCTCAAGGCCCAAAAAGCCGAAAAACAAGAACAGACGGGCGACTAGCCGATGTCGGATCGCAAACCCTCTTTTCAGCAGGATCTGGCCTGGCGCCTGGAGACGGTCGGCTACGATATCGTCACCAACCTGGTGCGTCTGCTGCCGGTCGATGTCGCTTCCGATATCGGGGCAGGGCTGTTCAAGTTCCTGGGCCCCAAGACGTCGCGGCGCAAGCTGGTGCGCAAGAATCTCGATCTGGCTTTTCCGGACAAGGACGAGGCCTGGAAAGAGCGCGTCACGATCGGGCAGTGGGACAATCTCGGCCGTACCTTTGCCGAGCTGATCATGATGGACCGCATCACGGTGGCCAATGGCCGGATCGTGGTCGAAAACATGGAGCGGCTGCGGGACATCGCGGCGTCGGGGCAGTCGGTTGTCTTCGTTTCCGGCCACTTCGCCAATTTCGAGATCATGCCGTCGGCCATCCTGGAGGCTGGTATCGTCTGCCAGATCACCTATCGCGCCATCAACAACCCCTATATCGACAAGCGGGTGCGGACGGCGCGGGCGCGTTACGGCGTCAAGCTGTTCGCGCCCAAGGGCGGCGACGGCGCCAAGGAGATCCTGGCCGGCATGGCACGCGGGGAATCGTCGGCGCTGATGAACGACCAGAAGTTCAATCGCGGCGTGGCGACGCCCTTCTTCGGCCGCATCGTCGAAACGGCGCCCGGGCCGGCCAAGTTCGCGCAAAAATTCGGCACCGTGCTGCAGCCGATGAGCGTGCAGCGTCTGGACAAGGCGCGCTTCAAGGTCGTCGTCCACGATCCTTTGCCGGTCGACAATACCGGCCAGCGTTCGCACGATATCGAAACGACGGTGTGCAAGGTCAGCAAGTTCATCGAGGACGTCGTGCGCGAGCGGCCCGAGGAATGGTTCTGGGTCCACAAGCGCTGGCCGGACGACGCCTATCGCCCTCCTGTCGCGAGCACTGAGGCGTAATAGCCGCTTCACGCAACACATCTCCGAACGCTCTTGCGTTCGGCAAGCGCGACCGCGCGCCCGAGCTCATGCGAGGAGCCCCGCGGCGCCTGAGCGGAAAACAAGCAATAGAAACTCACAATTTGTGACGCCACGCGGGCTTGCCACACGGCGCTTCGTGGTGACTCATACGTCCTTATGAAGATGTCGCTCACGTCCCTGGTCAGGCGCGTCACCCGCCGCCAATGGCAAGCGGCGGGCGGAGCCGTTGTCGTTGTCATCCTGGCGATTGCCGGGGTCTATTCGCAAAACGACTTCCACAAGGACCATCTCGACCCGAAAACCCCCTTCCAGATCTTCAATCCGCCGGCGGCGCCCACCTATACCGAGGCCGGAAGCTGGTTTCTCAATCCGCAACTGGCGGGCTATTTTGCCGATCCGCGCAAGGTCGACGTCTTCTTCGTGCATGCCACCAGCTTCGACGGCGGCTCCAACTGGCTGGGACCGATCGACAGCAATGCCGCCCAGGCGGAGGTGCAGAATGTGCAACTGCCGAACTATGCCGGGCCGTTTTCCGTCGCCGGCAATATCTATGCACCCCGCTATCGCCAGGGCAGCCTGTTCACGCAGCTGACGCTCAGCGAGGATTCCAAGGAGGCGCGGGCCTTTCCCTACCGCGATATAGAGGCGGCTTTTCAGCATTTTCTCAGGACGCGGCGCGGTGGACGCGGTTTTGTCGTCGTCGGCGTCGAGCAGGGCGGCTTGCTCGCCGAACGGCTGCTGACCGATGTCATCGCCCCCGATCCCAACCTGCGTTCGCAGCTGGTGGCCGCCTATCTGATCGATACATTGGCCCCGGTTTCGGCCTTTTCCGGACCGATCAAGCCGTGTGCGGCGCGCCCGCAAACGGGCTGCCTGGTGGCTTACCTGAGTGTGCAGGATGGCAGGCCGGATAAGGCGATTCAGGTGCTGCAAAGGGCGGTGACATGGGACGCCAACGGCGCCTTGACCAATTTGGAGTCGCAAAGCGCCATCTGCGTCAATCCGGTGATCGGCATAGCGAGTGAAAACGAGGTCGATGCCCGCCATTCACAGGGCGCCACCAACGCGACGGGCCTGGAATGGGGCACCATGCCGGCCACGATCGCCCACAGCGTCGCCAGCCACTGCAAGGGCGGTCTTTTGCTGGTCGATACGCCCAAATCCCCATCGTTTCGCGATACCGGAAGCTGGGAAGACCGCCATAAGGTCCATCCTTACAATCTGTTCTATGGCGATCTTGAGGCGGATATGGCCACGCGCTGGCAGGCCTTCCAGGCGGCTGAGGACCAGACGCCGCCGATTGACGCGGCCCGTGCCAACATCAGTACGCACTGATTTTATTGGGTTTTTATCCACAGGTGCCTGTGGGTATAGGTTGGAAACCGCAACAACCAGCTGACATAGCTTGATATTTTAATAAATCGTTAATCCTGCTTGTCGGCCACGTCCGGTTTCCAGTCGAACAAGTGTTTTAAGACCTCGATGGCGCGCTTGCGATCGTCGCTCAATCGGTCGGAATGCTGCAAGATGTAGGTCGCGTCGCGCGCCGCCGTCGCGATCAGGTCGACATGGCGCACCGGGTCGACAAAGCGATAGTCGGGGAAGCCCGATTGCTTGGCGCCCAGGATGTCGCCTTCGCCGCGCAGCTTCCAGTCCATTTCGGCGATCTTGAAACCGTCCTCGGTGTCGCGCAGCAGCTCCAGGCGGGCCTGGGCGGTCTTCGACAGGGGCGTATCGTACAACAGGATGCAGGCGCTCTTGTCGCGACCGCGGCCGACGCGGCCGCGCAGCTGGTGCAGTTGCGCCAAACCGAAGCGTTCAGCCTGTTCGATGATGATAATCGAAGCCTGAGGCACGTCGATGCCGACCTCGACCACCGTGGTAGCGCAGAGGATGCGCAGGTCGCCGGAGGCAAAGCGGCTGACGACGGCGTCCTTCTCCTCGCCCGGCATGCGGCCGTGGACCAGGCCGATCTCCATGCCGAGTATTTCGCCCAGCTCGCGGTGGCGGGCCTCGACGGCGATCAGGTCGGATTCGGCGGTCTCTTCCACCAGGGGGCAGATCCAATAGGCCTGGGCGCCCTCTGAAACGGCCTGGCGCAGGCGCTGGACGACGTCGAGCAGGCGGGCGCGGGGCAGGACGGCGGTCTGGATCGGCTGGCGTCCGGCGGGCTTCTCGTCGAGGATCGAGAGATCCGCCTCACCATATTGCGTCAGGGCCAGGGTCCGCGGGATTGGCGTCGCCGACATCGACAGGTAATGGACGGCGTCGCCCTTGGAGAACAGCTTTTGCCGTTGGCCGACCCCGAAGCGGTGCTGCTCGTCGATGACGGCCAGCTGCAGGGCATGGAAGTCGACCCCGTCCTGGAAGACGGCATGGGTGCCGAAGACCATGCGGACCTCGCCCGACGCCACCGCCTGGCGCTTTTCGAGGCGGATCTTGCCCTTGTCGCGCCCGGTCATCAGCTGCGACGCGATGCCCAGCGCCTCCAGCATCGGCAGGGCCTTTTCATAATGCTGGCGCGCCAGGATCTCGGTCGGCGCCATCATCACGCTTTGCTGGCCGCCCTCGGCCAGGTCGATCATGGCCAGCAAGGCGACAAGGGTCTTGCCGGCGCCGACATCGCCCTGGATCAGCCGGTTCATGCGCCGGCCGGACCGCAGGTCGCCGCGGATATCCTCGATCGCGCGCACCTGGGCGCCGGTCAGGGCGAAGGGCAGGGCGCTTGTCGCCTGGTCCGCCCAGGCGTGACGGTCGACGATGCGTGCCGGCGTCGCCTGGCGGTGGCTCTTGCGCGCCTTCAGCGCCAATTGGTGCGCCAGGGCCTCGTCATAGGCCAGGCGCTGGCGGAATTTGGCGTCGGGCGACAGGTCGAACTCGCTCTGCGGCGCGTGGGCCGACTCCAGCGCCGCCTTGAAGGTCGTCCAGCCGTACTTGTCGACCAGCGCCTTGTCCTGCCACTCGGGCAGGTCGGGAAGGGTGCTGAGCGCCGTCTGGACCAGCTTGCGCAACTGCCGCGACGACAGGTCCAGCGTCGCCGGATAGACCGGCTCGACGGTGGGGATATCGGCGGCCTTGTCCGGGGTGACGAGATAGTCCGGATGCGGCATCTGCAACTGGTGGCCGAACTTTTCGATCTTGCCGCTGATGATGCGCTCGGCGCCGACCGGATGCTGGACGTCGAAGCCGCGCAAACGATGGAAATAGACGAGGTTCAGCCGATCATAGGCGTCGGAGACCTCGATACGCCACGGGCCGTTGGGCGGCGACTTGGGATAGCCGGTGACGGTGACATAGGCGGTCTGCACCTCGCCGATGCGCGCCATGTCGAGCGTGACGACAGGCCTTTTGATGACGCCGGTCGGCAAGAGGAAGGCCAGGTCACGGACGATCGGCCCGACATGCTGCATCAGCGTCGGGGCGATTTTCGGTCCGACGCCTTTGACCGTGGCGACGCCGGCGAAATAGGGGAATAAATTTTCAGGGCGCATGAGTGGGGGCTTATCAAGCAAAAAAAATGGTTTATGAGAAGGGCCCTCTTAAGGAGCACACCATGACCGAGGACAATGAACGCGCCGCGCGGCTGAGGAAGCTGTCGTTTCGCGCCTGGCGCCGCGGGTTCAAGGAAGCCGATATCATCCTCGGTAATTTCGCCGACGAACATCTCGCGACGATGAGCGAAGCCGACCTCGATACGTTTGAAATCCTGCTGGAAGTGCCGGACCAGGACCTCTATGGCTGGATCATCGAGCGCGAAGCTGCACCCGCCGAGTTCCAAAGCGAAATTATGAACGCGCTCAATGTGTTCTACAAGACGGCTTACACGAAATTATGAGTGCTGTTGCCAATATTAACGGCGCCGAGCGCGCCCTGGTCCTGTCCGGAACGCCGGAAGGGTTCGACGCCATGGCCGCCGCGGATCTGGCGCGCCGGGACGGTGGCGTCAGCGTCTTCGTGGCGCGCGATTTCGCGCGGCTAAACGCGGTTGCCGACCAGTTGAAGTTCTTCGCGCCGGACCTGGAGATTCTGAGCTTTCCCGCCTGGGACTGCCTGCCCTACGACCGCATGAGCCCGACGCCGGGCATCATTGCCCAGCGCATGTTCGCGCTGTCGCAACTGGCCGGCTGGAAGACGTCAAAGCCCGCAAAGCCTGTGCTGGTCATGACCACGGCCAGCGCCGTGACGCAAAAGGTGCCGCCGCTGTCGGCCA
>OUWB010015129.1_pt1 | contig 12358 bp, 6 predicted proteins | sample 1779821 | NCBI WGS metagenome assembly OUWB01 (sample SAMEA3914806, study PRJEB12502) | metagenome | biome: forest; material: soil | place: Canada | collected 2011-08-03 | depth 0.1 m
CGCCGGCGGCGAGGGCTGAAGGGTTGGGAGAAAAAATACTAAGCAACAGTACGTAAGCGTGATCATGCGCCCCACCTGGCGACAGGCGAACAGTATTCAAAATCACCAGCTTAGATTATGCTTACGGGCCTGTGTCATCAATATTGAATACGTATGCATTTTCTCGATAAATCTCTATAAATGAACGATTTTCATAATGATAGCGCTCACATCACAACGCCGGGATTTTCTTCTCTTCTGCAACCTAAATATTCATCGAATGCTTTACAGACAATGACAGCGCTTACTTGATCAGCCCGCCGCAGGATTCGCGGATCACGACCTGGGCCGGCAGGCGGATATCCTGGATCGGCTGCCCCTCGATCAGCGCACTCAAGCCGTCGACCAGGGCCCGCGCCGCCGCGGCCGTATCCTGGCGCACGGTCGACAGGGACGGCGACAGCGAACTGCATACCCACAGATCATCGAAGCCCATGACCGAGACGTCGCCCGGCACATCGAGCCCGCGCCGGCGCAAGGCCTGCATCGCCCCCATGGCCAGGAGATCCGCCGAGGCGAAAATGGCGTCGAACGCCACCCCGGCATCGAGCATCAGCTCGACCTCGGCCGCCCCCTCCCCGCGATCGAGGAAACAGTCGCGCTGCAGGCGCGGATCGTAGTCGAGCCCGGCGGCGCGGAGCGCCCGGCGATAACCGACATAACGCTCCTGGAATTCCGGATGTTCGGGGGAGGACTTGCCGAAATAGGCGATGCGCTTGCGGCCGAGCCTGGCCAGGTGGGTGACCGCATCGAAGGCGCCGGCTTCGTTGTCGCTGCCGATGACCAGGCGCGCACAGTCGGGACGGCTGACACCCCACACCACCCACGGATCGCCGACCTCGTTGAGGTATTCGAACTTGTGTGTATAGCCGAGGAAATCCTTGCAGCCGAGGAAGATGATGCCGTCGGCGCGGCGCGAAAAGCCGTAATCGGTACCCCAGTCGTCGCTGGGCTGCTGCAGCGAGGTGATGACGTCATAGCCGTTGACGCCGGCATATTGCAGGATGGAGCCGATCAGCGGCAGGAAGAACGGGTTGATCGGCCCTTGCGGATTGTCGAGATCCGCCGAGATCAGCACCGCGATGGTGTGGATCTTGCGGGAGCGCAGGTTTCGCGCATTGGCGTCGACCTTGTAATGCAATGACTTCGCGGCCTCGAGAACTTTGCGCCGCGTTTCCTCGCTGACCAGGGGCGAATGGCTGAGCGCGCGCGATACGGTGGTTTGGGATACGCCGGTCAGGGCGGCGATGTCGAACGACGTCGGACGTCTCATGTTTCCCCCAAGCGATGTAGGCGTTTTCGCCTTTTATATAATTGCGGCGCCGCCAAGAATTGGCGGCGCCGCAATAGGCTTTAGTACTTCAGACGAACGCCGAACTTGATCGCCTGGTCGCTGCGCACCCATGCCGAATTGAGCAGGATGGGCGAAGCCCCCGGCGTCTGGGGCGAGTCGCCCTGGACCTGCTGGGCCATGATCGTCGTCGTGTTGAGCAGGTTCTTGCCGTCCAGCTCGAACTCGACGTGGTCGTTCAGGCGATAGTGGATCGACGCATCCAGGAAACCGGACGCGCGTTGCCAGACCGGCAGGCCGATACAGCAGTCGACATTGCTGACCAGGAACTTCGACCGCCAGGAATAGGCCAGGCGCAAGGCCCAGGGGCCTTTTTCGTACAATCCTACGACATTGTAGGAATCGTCGGAAATGCCGGCAAGGCGATGCGGATCGATGACGCCGTTGCTGAGCGCCTCGCCGTTCCCGCCGCCGACCGGGCTGGCCGAACCACCGGTCCCACCGTTGCCGACCGGATCGGTCACGAGGTTGGAATTGTTGATTCCGCTCTCGTGGGTGTGGGTGTAGTTGGCCTGCACACCCAGGCCGTTCCACGGCGACGGCAACATGTCGAAGAAGGTGGCGTAGGAGAATTCCACCCCGGTCAACGTCCCGCCATTATAGCTGCCGTTGGCCGGGCCCTGGACCAGGACGTCTTCGGTCGCGCCGTTATTGGTGAAGCTGCGGATCGATTCCCCCAGGCTGATCGGGTCGTGCAGCGCCTTGTAGAAGACGTCGGTGGTGAACGCGCTGGTCGACGAGAAGTAGTTCTCGTAGGTCAGGTCGTACTGGTCGGCCGTCATCGGCCGGACCGCTGCGTTACCGCCCTGGGCCTGGAACTCGAAATTATAGCCGGCGACATTGCTGGCCGTCTTCGGTCCGCTCGGATCCTTCCAGACGATGAAGGGCGAACTGGCCGTCTCGTCGATGGTCGGCGCCGCGATGGCGACATAGTTGCGCAGCGAGCCCATGTCCGGACGCGACATGCCTTCCGACGCGCCGAAGCGAACGAACTGATTTTCAGGCAGCTCGAAGCGGATATTGAAGCTCGGCAGGGCGTTGGTGTAATGGGCCTCGTAGTTCTGGTTCGAGATGCCGTTATTGGAGAAGTTTTCCAGGTCCGGCGTCAGATAGCAGGCAACGTTGACGACGTCGGTAGACGGCATGGCCGAACCGCACGGCGTGGCCTGGGCCTGGCTGTACCAGTTGCTGTTCGGATAGGCGACGCCGCCGTCGCTGATCTCGTCCGTCTGGATCACCCGCAGACCGAAATTGCCGGTATAGGGGATGTTGTAGAGCCAGGTGGCGTTGCCATGGAACCGGGCCTCGGCATAGGCGGCCGTCGTCTTTTCCTCGACCTGCAGCTCTTCGGCCTGGGTATAGCAGCCGTATTGCGCCTGGGTCTGCGCCACCGACGGACAGCCGGGCCGCGTCAGCGGGATCGGGTTCCAGCCGCCGCCATTGGGCAGCGGATCGTTGATCACCGCCCCGCCGACGGCCTGGTTCAGCGCGACGTAGTTCTGGATGGTGCTTTGGTTGATGAAGGCGAACCCGCCGTTCGGGAAGACCTTGCCCCCGAAGAAGTTGCCCATGGTGTTGACGGCGGTGATGCCGGCGCCATAGCCCTTGAAGCCGAGGCCCGTGGTTTGGTACGCGGTCGTCGGATCGGTGGCCGGGTTGGTGTCGGTGATGCTGAAGGCCGGCCCGACCGTCCCCCAGTCGGCGACGACGTTCGACCAGTTATATTCGGAATAGTCGACGTTCTGATGGCGGTCGGAATAGCGCACGCCGACCATCAGGGTGTCGATCCAGCCGAACAGGCCATTGCCCTCGAAGCGGTATTGGCCGTCCCACTTGGCGGCGATTTCGTGGGCCTTGTCGTTCTCGAAGTGGTCCTGGACGAAGTTCAGGTAGTAGTTGGCCGGATTGGACGTAAAGCCCGGCGCATAGTTGGTGTTCGGGTCCGGCGTGATCGAGGCGATCGGCACGCCCTTGTAGCCGGTCGACAGGGTCACATCGGCGATGGTGTCGAGGCCGGTCGTGACGTCGTAATTCTTGACCCAGGCCTTTACATAGTCGACGTCGAAGGTCGACTTGAACTGGTCGTTCGGCGCCCATTTGGCATTGATCGAAAAGTCCTGGGTGTCTTCGCTGTGGTCGAAGATCCGCGACTGGTCTTCGATGACCACGCCCTGACGGCCGCCGTCGGCGCTACAGTTGCCGCCGCCCCAGTTGCAGAAGGCTTCAAACGGCTGGCCCGGCACGACCGAGCCGTTGTTCAGCGCGGTCTGCATGTCGCTGGCGCCGAACAGGGTTTCCGGCGCCATGGTGACGGTGCCGCCGGTGATCATGCCGTTCGAACCGAAGGTGAAGTTCGTGCCTTCGTACGGGCCGACCAGGGCCGTCGATTGCGGCGCGAAACCCGGATCGCCGTAGAGGCCCGGATTATAGGTGTAGAGATCGGTTTCGACCGACTGTTCCGTCCACTTGTTGTGGTAGTTGCTGTCGGTATAGCGCGCCGTCAGCAGGAATTTCTTGTCATTGCTTTCGTACTGCGCCGCTATGGCTGCACCATGCCGTGTACGGTCATACAGCACCGACGAATAGTTGATGCCTTCCGGAATATAGGCCCAGCCGTTGCCGCCGAAGGGATTGGCGGTACAGGGGACCGTGCCGTTCTGGACGATCGGCTTGTTGTTGGAATCGAGATCGCCGGCGCTGCAGAAGGCGCCGATCCGCGTCATGTCGACTTCGTTGGTTTGCGTGTCGATATGCGAATAGGCCAGGTCGACCAGGACGCCGAAGCGGCCCTTGTCGGTGTTCCAGACATTGCTGTAGAGGCCCGAATATTCAGCCGTGGTCTTGTCGGAGACATTGCCGTAGTCGCCGTCGAGCGAGGCGGCGATGACCTGGCCCTTCGAATCGAACGGCACCCGGGTGCGCAGGTCGACGGTCCCGCCGACGCCGCCTTCGACCATGTCGGCCGTCTCGTTCTTGTAGGCATCGACGCCCGCCATCAGTTCCGGCGACACGTCGTTGAAGTTCAACCCGCGACCGGCGTCGGCGGAAAAGCTGTCCTCCCCGTTGAACTCGGTGCGCACGAAGGTCAGGCCGCGGATCAGGACGCTGGCCGGTTCCCCGGAAAAGTGCGACGAGTCATCGGCCGACTGCAGGCGGGTGACGGTGATGCCCGACACGCGTTGCAGCGCTTCAGCGATCGACGAGTCCGGGAAGGAGCCGATGTCGGTGGCCGTGATGGAATCGACTTCCGTGTCGGCGTTTTTCTTGATGTTCAGCGCGCTTTTCAGCGACGGGCGCGTGCCGACGACGATGACCTCGGTCGAGGCCCCAGCGTTTTGATCGGCCGAGGTCGCGGGTGCCGCAGCCGTTTGGGCCCAGCCGCTACCGGCGATCGCCATGGCGGCGATCGCGGCGATGGAAACGCCCCCGTACAGGAATTTATTGTTTTTCCGACTATACCTAGCGGTCGTCATTTCGGTCTCCCTGATGCATTCATAGAGATGAATGCCAATTGAGTTATCGGCGAATACACACTTCGCCCAACACGATGCCTGAACACACACGCCGGCACTGGCCGGCATGTGCGGGAATCCTCACGGACTCGCTCGTATTTTTTCTCAACCCAATAGGTAAAGCTTGGTCGACCCAGTAACGACGGGCTTGGGGCCTGTGCCCTGCCGGTCGCGAAATAGACGTCCCATTCCCTACCCTGTTTTCTGCTAAGGCCGTTGCCGGCCCCGGCGCTATTCCTGCGCAATTATTCCGCTGTTCGTTTCGACCTACGCTTTGTTTCGACAAGGTCGCCGCGAACAGCATCATATTATATGCATCATACAATGCGTATGCGCCTTCGTACGCAAGTTAAAAGTGAGGATCGGGTGCACTCTATCCCCCATTTTTTCGCAACCTATGCAAATATGTCACGGGCTTGAAACATATCGAAAGACCGGCCTGCCCGACGCTTATCCTAACGATTCCAAAATCTTATCCTCCAGGCACGACCGGCGTCAGGAAGCCATTGGCCGTCAGGCGCCCCAGGCGGGGATCGCAACTGGCGCCACCCTCGCCCAGCAGCGGCGCATGAAAAACATGGCTGCGATAGACGATCAGGCGATTGAAAACGGCATCCGACTTTTCGATCAGGTCGTAGAGCGGCATGGTTTCAGCCGGAAAGGCCGGGTGCTGAAGATCGGCGTGGTCGCGGTCGGCCATGACGTGATCGACATAGATCCTGGCGCGCCCCTGGTCGACCGATTCGAAGCCGCTCGACCGATGACGGAAGAACCCCGTCCCGCCATAGGTCTCGGCGCACAAATAATGGACCATGGCCAGCCGGTTGGGATCATAGCTGTCGACGTGGGGCACGCGCTGCGCCGGCGTGGCGTCCGCTGCCGCCTGGGTCGACAGGCCGAGAAAGCCGAAATAGTTGAGAGACCCGCGCCGCGACACGCCGAACGCCACCTCGAGCGGCTGGCGCAACAGGTTGATCACCGTCCGGTAATAGCCCTCCGGCACATTGGCGTTACGGCCGGGATAGTGGGTATGCGGCGGCACGTAGAATTCGGCGCCGGCGGCATAGTCGATCATCGCTTCGGGACGCGCCAGCACCTTGTCGACGATCAGCAGCGGATGGCCTTCACGCCCCATCCGGACGATCTTCACCTTGACGTCTCGGCTGATATCGAACATCCGGCGGCCATCCCTGCGGCCGCTTATCTGATCTTGCGTGCCTTGACGCTCATTCTATAGGCGCTTGGGCGGACGATGCAATGACATGCATCATACCACGCTTAATGATAGTCGCGCTCGAACAGGGTGCTCAGCCCACGGATCATCTGCTCGTGCAGGGTGAAGTGGAACACCGGCACCTTGGAGACATAGTCGCTGAGCCGCCCCTTGTCGGCATAACGCCGCGAGAAGGCCTCGCGGTCAATCAGGTCGCCCATCTCCTCGAGCAGGGCGCCGGACAGATAGATGCCGCCACGCGCCCCCAGGGTCAGGGCGATATCGGAGGCCATGGCGGCCAGCCACGCGGTCATGACAGCGGCCGCACGAACGGCCAGTTCATCGCCGGCGCGCGCCAGGGCGATGACCGCGTGGACATCGCGCGCCGCTTCGCCACCCCCGTGCAGTTGGCACAGCGCCGCATGCAGCTCGACCAGGCCGCTGTTCGAAATGACGGATTCCCGGGACAGATGGGCCCGCGACACATGGGCAAACCGCCCGCGCAGCAACCGCGCCAGCTCGATCTCCTCGTCACCGGCCACCGGCAAGGCGCTATGGCCGCCCTCGCACGGCAGGACGATGCTGCGCGCCCCGTCTTCCGGCAGGATAGCCGCGGTGCCGAGCCCGATGCCGGCGGCGATCAGCGCCTTGACATGCATGTCGTCACCGGCGGCGGCATGGATTTCCGTCATGTCCTCGGTCGTGCCGTGATCCACCGACATGGCCATGGCGACGCAGTCATTGACCAGGTGCAGGCGCTGGATGCGCAGCATGTCCTTCAGCCAGGACCGCGAAATCGAGAAGTTGTGGTTGTGCATCGACAGGCCGCCGGCCTGCTCCCAACCGCAGGCCGAAAAGGCGGCGGCATGAAGATCAAGCGCGTCCTGGGCGCGCAGGAAGGCCGCCAGATCATGCTCGAGCTCGTCGAGGCTCGTGCAATCGAAGCGCTCATAGGTGTCGGGCGCTTCACCGCCCTGGCCGATCGCCAGGGTGACATGGCCGTACTTGCTGAGGTCTCCGTACAGAACGCGTGCGGGCATGAGCGTTTCCCTGAGATGTTTCCATCAGAGGTAAACGTAAATCCGTACGATTTTGTTAATCATAACACCGTTCACAAAGCGACGTTTCCTTTGGAAATGTCAAAAAATCGCAGTCATTCCTTGCGAGAAGCAAAGTCTTGAACGACGACCGGAGATTTCATGCGCCTCCCTGCCCTGTTCGCCTGCGCCCTCGCGCTCGTCTCGACCGCCCCCGCCGGCGCGGCGACCCTGCCGGCCGAAACCGGCCAGGCGCTGCAGCGTATGGAAAGCCTGTTTTCCACCCGCTATCCCCTGCCGGACGTCGCCAAGGCTTATGTGCGCATGCTTGAACAAAATCGCGCCGGCGGACGTTATGACGGTCTCGACACCTGCGCCTTCGCGGCCAAGGTCCAGTCCGACCTGATGGCGGTCCACAAGGACCGGCACATCTTCGTCGCCTGCGGCCATGCCCAGGGGCACGGGACCGACCTCGTCACAAGCTTCGATGGCGGCTTCGGCGGCGTCGAGCTCTACCCCGACATCCCCGCCGGTTCCCTGAAGTCCGAAGGCCCATGGACGCTCACCGATGCGACCTTCGGCCGCGTCACCGCCGCGATGAGCATGCTTGCCCAATCCGACTATGTGATTATCGATCTGCGCGACAATCCGGGCGGACACGGTGAAATCGGCGACTTCATGCAGTCCTGGTTCTTTCCCGTCGACGAACCCCGCGCCATCTTCAAGGGCGTACATGTCGACCATAGCCTGGACACGACAACGGGCACCTATCCCTTCGTGCCGGGCAAACGGCTCAGCGACGCCAAGCTCTATATCCTGGTCAATGCCCATACGGGGTCGGCGGCCGAAGGCTTCGCGTTCGGCCTGCAGCACATCGGCCGCGCCACGATCATAGGCCAGACGACCGCCGGCGCGGGCATCGCCGGGCGGGTCGAAACCCTGTCGCCCGACCTGGTCATGTTTCTTCCGGACAAGCTGATCGTCACGATGGAGTCCGGCGAGACCTGGGACGGCAAGGGCGTGGCCCCCGATACCGTCACCGCGCCCGGCGCCGAGCTGAGCACGGCGCTCGATCTCATCCGCAAGGATTTCACCGAGGCCGGCGAGACGGGCGCCCCGGATCTCCTTCCCGCCCCCGGCGACGATGCCGACCTTCCCACCCCGGTCGCCGGCCGCAACCTGTCCGCCTGCATCGACCGCACGCCCGGCACCGGCGGGTTGAGCCTTATCTACGAGAACCGTTGCGACACGCCCATGACCTTTCAGTACCTGACGGACCTGAAACCCAATACGGTCAACGAAATGACCCTGACCCCGCACCAAAGGGTCCGCGTGCGTTTCAGCGGCGCCATTCAAGGCGATGTCTGGTCGATCTTTGCCGCCTGCCCGCAAGGCCAGCACAGCGATGTGCCCCTGACCGTCGATAATCGCGGGCGGGTCGAGGGCGACGACTACACCTGCAGCACGCTCTAAGCCACCACCGCCGGGCGTTTCGCCCGGCCGTGCCGGGCGCGGCCCAACGTCGCCGTCAACGTCGGCCAGTCGATCGGCTTGGTCAGGTGCAGGTCGAACCCCGACGCCAGGGCCTGGTTGCGGTCGGCCTCGCGGCCATAGCCGGTCAGGGCCACCACATAGATGCCGGACAGGGCCGCATCCTCGCGGATCTTGCGGATGATCTGGTAGCCGTCCATACCCGGCAGGCCGATATCGCACAGGATGACGTCGGGCGCGAAACGCCCCGCCGCGAGAAGCCCGGTTTCCGCGTCGAACGCCGTTTCGACCTCGTGGCCCTCGTGCCTCAACAGCAAACTCGCGCTTTCCGCCGCATCGACATTGTCTTCGATCAGCAGGACGCGCAGCGGCAAGGTCACCGTCACATCGGGCCCGTCGGCCACCGCCGTCGCCTCGCCGGCCACCGCCAACGGCAACCCGATGCGGAACTCCGCGCCCTTGTTGTGACCTTCGCTGAACGCCTCGACCGTGCCGGAATGAAGCTGCACCAAGCCCTTGACCAGGGCCAGGCCCAGGCCCAGGCCACCGCGCGAGCGATCGAGCCCCTGGTCGGCCTGGCGGAAGACGTCGAAGACATGCCCCAGCATGGCCGGGTCGATGCCAATGCCGCTGTCGGCGACGCTGATCGTCGCCGTACCGTCGACCTCGGCGACCGTGACGCGGATCAGGCCGTCAGCATTGGAGAACTTGTTGGCATTGTGCAGCAGGTTGCCGACCACCTGCAAAAGGCGCGTCGGATCGCCGTCGATCCACACCGGATGATCGGGCACCTCGAGCTTGAGCTTCAGCCCGCCGGCATCGATGATATTGCGATAGTCCTCGACCGTCTGGCGGACAATGCTGACAATGTCGCAGCGTTCGGCGCGCAGCAGGATCTTGCCGTGGGCCAGGCGCGTCGCATCCAGCAGGTCGTCGATCAGCCGGCTCATATGCTTGACCTGGCGGTCGAGTGTCTCGCGGATAGACACGACGCGCGCATCCCCCGGCGGCAACAGTTTTTGCAGCTGCAGGCAGTTGTAGATCGGCCCCAGCGGGTTGCGCAGTTCGTGGGCCAGCATGCCCAGGAACTCGTCCTTGCGCCGGTCGGCCTCGCGGATCTGCTCCATCAGCAGGATGTTTTCCAGCGCCGCCGAGGCGCGACCGACCAGGTCGGCGACCAGCGGATTGACCGTCACGCGCGGCTCACGCGTCCCCAGCACCACCACGCCTTGCGCGACGCCCTGCACGACCAGAGGCAGAATCTGGGCATAGGCCATCGCCCCGCCGACAATGTCGGAGAACAGCACAGGCCTGGCCTCGGCCATGGCGCGCACGACATGCGGCTCCAGCCGGTCGAGCACCGCCGGTCCCGGCGTCATACCTCCGGCGCCATCGATCCATTCGATCCGCGACACCTGGTTTTCACCGCGAAACCACACCAGGGCGGCATCGGCCAGGTCCGGCACCGGCAATTGCGCCAGCACGCCCATGAACCCATCGCGGTTCTGGGCGCGGCCCAACGCCTCCGAGGCCCGGGCCAGGAAGGCCGAATGGCGGGCCGCCGCTTCGGCCGCCTCGCGGCGCACCCGTTCCTCGGCCTGCATCGCCGCCTGGCGCCGCATCTGCGACAGCTCGATGAAGACGCGGATCTTGGCCAGCAGCACCTGCGGCACCACCGGGGTCGGCATGAAGTCGACGGCGCCCGACTCATACCCCTGGATGATGTTCATCTCGTCGGTGAAGGCGGTCAGGAAGATGATCGGCGTCGCCGCCGACTTTTTCCGCTTGCGGATCAGGGCCGCCGTCTCGAAGCCGTTCATCGTCGGCATGTTGACGTCGAGCAGGATGACGGCGAAGTCGTTCTTCAGGACGAGCTTCAGCGCCTCCTCGCCCGAGGTCGCGGTCACCAGGGTCTGGCCCAGCTCCTCGAGGATGGTGGTATAGACAAGGAGATTGGCTGGCCGGTCGTCGACCAGCAGAATCTGCTCCGGTTGCGCGGGGTTCATCAGCATCAACGATGCAACCACGCGCGCAGGACGGTGATCATCTGTTCGCTATCGACCGGCTTCGACAGATAATCCCACGCACCCGCTTCGATGCACTTTTCGCGGTCCCCCTTCATCGCCTTGGCGGTGACGGCGACGATCGGCAGGTTCTTCAGCCGCGACACCTTGCGGATCTCCTGGATGGTTTCCATCCCGTCCATCTCCGGCATCATGATGTCCATCAGCACGATGTCGATGTCGGGATCGTCCATCAGGATATTGATCGCTTCGCGGCCATTATCGGCCGAAACGATGTTCATTTCGTGCTCTTCCAGCACGCTGGTCAGGGCGAAGATGTTGCGGGCATCGTCGTCGACGATCAGCACCTTCTTGCCGACCAGCAGCTTGTTCGACTGGTGCAGGTCGTCGAGCGCGGCGCGGCCGATATCGCTGAGGCTATCGATGCGGCGATGCAGATGCAGGGTCAGCACGTCCAGCAGGCGGTCGGCCGACTGGACCTGGCTGACCGGATACAGCGCCGACAGCCGCTTGGTGTCGGCGGTGTCGACCGCCGCGTCGCCATACATGATGACCGGCGTGCGCCCGGTGATGACCTCGTCCTTTTCGGCCTGGCGCATCAGGTCGGCGACGACATCGGCGGCGGCGGCGCTGAACAGGATGCTGTCGACCGCCCCCTTGTGCAGCCGCTTCAGCGCCGCGGCGCCTGAATTGACCGCGACGACCTCGATGCCCTCGCGGGTCAAGGGGCCGGTGATATTGTCGCGCCGCGTCGCGTCGGATTCGACCACCAGCACGCTGCGCGCCGGGCGGTTGATATAGGCGGCCAGGCCCTTCATCAGCTGGTCCAGCACCTCGTGGTTCTGGATCGGCTTGGCGACGAAGGTATGGGCGCCCGAGGTCAGGGCCCGGTCGCGCGACTCGTCGGTCGAGATGATGCAGATCGGGATATGGCGCGTCGCCATGTCGTGCTTCAGCCGCTCCATGACGCGCCAGCCCTGCATGTCGGGCAGGTGGATGTCGAGCAGGATGCAGTCGGGCTTGTAGTCGGTAATCAGGGCCAGGGCCGAGGCGCCCAGCGACGTCACCAGGCCCTTGAAGCCGTTGGCCCGGGCGACATCCAGCAGGAAGCGCGCAAAGCCCAAATCGTTCTCGACGATCAGCATGATCTGGTCGCCCGGCTGGATGAAGGCCCGGTCGTCGCCGACCTCATTGGCCACGGATTTGGGCGCCAGGGCCGTGTCCGCCGCCACGTCCGGCGACGACAGTTCCGAACGCCGGGCGCGCGGATCGTCCAGGCGCCCAAACTCAGTCCGTAAAGCTTCGGTCAGCTTGCGCGCGCGCTGGGCATAGGTCGCCGGCAGGTACAGCGTAAAGGTCGAGCCGCGGCCGGGCACCGATTGCAGGCGGATTTCCCCGCCCAGCAGCCGTGCCAGCTCGCGCGAAATGGCCAGGCCCAGGCCCGTGCCGCCATATTTGCGCGAGGTCGAGCCGTCGGCCTGCTGGAAGGCTTCGAAGATGATCATCTGCTTGTCGGCGGCGATGCCGATGCCGGTATCGGCAACCGAAAACGCGATGACTTCCGGGGCGCGGTTCAGGTCCTCATTGTCCGACGACCAGCCGGCGATCACCGGCTCGACTGTCAACGTCACCTGGCCGTGGTGGGTAAACTTGAACGCGTTGGATAGCAGGTTCTTGATGATCTGCTGCAG
>OUWB010002272.1_pt3 | contig 12337 bp, 6 predicted proteins | sample 1779821 | NCBI WGS metagenome assembly OUWB01 (sample SAMEA3914806, study PRJEB12502) | metagenome | biome: forest; material: soil | place: Canada | collected 2011-08-03 | depth 0.1 m
CCCCAACCCTCTCCCCGGAGGGGAGAGGGAGCACGTCATGGAGACTGAGGCGTGACAACCAACATCCAACCTCGCCTGACCCAGGCATTCCGCTTCGTGCGCTGCAGCTATGCCGATGGCGTGGCCGAACTGGTTTATGCCTTCGACCATGGCGAGGAGCTGATCGAGCGGGTGCGTTTTCCGAATGCACCGGCCATTCCTGCGGGTCATCAGGCCGCTTTCGACGCGGCACTGAAGCTGCTGCACCTGATCGCCGGTGTCAGCTACTACAAGGCAGGCGTGCCGCCGCGCATCGAAGTGACCGGCGGGCCGCTGGATGACGCTACGGCCGATTTGCTCGATGCGCTGTATCTTCACGGCCTGGCCGAGTTTGCCTATCGCAATGGTCTCGATCTGCGTGGGCGCATTGCGTTCCCGCGCGGCGCCGAAGCGCAGCCGGTCGCCAAAGCGCTGGGTCTGCCGCATCGCACGCTGGTCCCGATCGGCGGTGGCAAGGATTCGCTGGTGGCGGTCGAAGCGATCAAATCCATCGGCAGTGCCGCCACGGCGGTATGGGTGGGCAATTCGCCGCTGATCGCTGCCTGCGCCGAGCGCACCGGTTTGCCCATGCTCAACATCCAGCGTGAGCTGGCGCCGGGCCTGTTCGAGCTCAATCGGCATGGCGCGTGGAATGGCCATATTCCGGTAACGGCGGTGAACTCCGCGATCCTCGCGCTGGCCGCCATTCTCTATGGTTACGACAGCATCGCGTTCGCCAACGAACGCTCCGCCTCGGCTGCCACGCTGGAATACGAAGGCCAGCAGGTGAACCATCAGTGGAGCAAGGGCTATACGTTCGAGCAGCTGCTGGGCGATTGGCTGCATCAGCACGTGGCGACCGATCTCGACTATTGCTCGCTGCTGCGTCCTTATTCGGAACTGGCGGTGACACGCGCGTTCGCCAAGCTCACGCCTTATTTCGACGCGTTCTCCAGCTGCAACCGCAACTTCAAGTTGCTGGGCCCCAAGCCGGCCGACCGCTGGTGTGGCCAGTGTCCCAAGTGCCACTTCGTGTTTCTCGCGCTGGCACCATTCCTGGCCAAGCCGCGCTTGCTGTCCATCTTCGGGCGCAATTTGCTGGATGACGAGAATCTTGCGCCGGGCTTTGATGCGTTGCTGGAGTACCAGGATCACAAGCCGTTCGAATGCGTGGGCGAAGCGGCCGAGGCGCGCGCCGCGATGTACGCGTTGAGCCAGCGCTCGGAATGGCAGGAAGATGCACTGGTTGCACGCTTCCGCAGCGAAATCCTGCCGCAGCTCGATGTGCAGGAGCTGGCGCTGGAACCGTGGCTGCAGCCTTCGGGTGAGCAGCGCATTCCGAAACGGCTGCAGTCGGCGCTGGCCTTCTTCGCGTGATCTCTCGTTCGCCGCTACGCATTGCCGACCTCGCCGGCAAGCGCGTTGCCATCTGGGGCTTCGGTCGTGAGGGTCAGGCTGCCATCACGGCGATCCGCTCGCGTCTGCCACGGCTGCCGTTGACGCTGTTTTGCAGCGAGACGGAAGTGGGGGCAGCGCAGGCTTTCGATCCCTCGCTTGATGTGCGTGGTGAAGAACCCGACGCGGCGGCGTTGGCGATGTTCGATGTGGCGGTGAAGTCGCCGGGCATCTCGGCGTACAAGCCGGCATTGCTGGCGGTACGCGAGGCAGGTATTCGTATCACCTCCGGCACCTCGCTGTGGTTTGCCGAGCAACCCGACGCACGCGTGGTCGCCATTACCGGTACCAAGGGCAAGAGCACGACCACGGCATTGCTCGCGCATCTTGCGCGCAGCCTTGGTGTGCGCACGGCATTGGCCGGCAATATCGGCATGCCACTGCTGGAATTGCTGGATCAGCAGGCCGCGCTGTGGGCCATTGAGCTGTCCAGCTTCCAGACCGGTGAGGCCGGCCCGTTGGAGCTGGGGGTGGTCACCAGCCTGTACGAAGAACACCTGGACTGGCATGGCTCGCGCGAGCGCTACATCGCTGACAAACTCAAGTTGGCGGATGCCTCCCGCCAGTTGCTGGTCAACGGTCTGCAGTCGTCATTGTTGGAACGCACGGCAGGACATCCGCACCGTTCGTTGTTTGGCCAGCCACAGGGTTGGCATGTTGCCGGTGGCTACGTGCGTCGAGGTTCCCAGCCGGTATTCGATACCAATCTGCTGCGGGCGCCAGGCGAACACAACGCCTTGAACGCCTGCGCCGCACTGGCTGCGCTGGAGGCCATGGGTTTCGACGCACTGGCGGCCGCACCGTCGCTGGCTGACTTCAGGCCGCTGCCGCACCGACTGCAGCCGCTTGGCGAGCAGGGCGCGCATCACTGGGTCAACGACTCCATCAGCACTACCCCGCAGGCGACGCTGGCTGCGCTGGACAGCCTCGCTGGACAGCAGGTAACGGTGATCGTGGGTGGTCACGACCGCGGCCTGGACTGGAGCGAATTCGTCGTCGCCATGCAGGCGCAGGCCCCGCATGCCATCGTGGCGCAAGGTGCGAACGGGCCGCGTATTGCGCAGGCACTGCGTGAGGCCGGCGTCGCCGTGGAAGAAGCCGCAAACGTCGTGGCCGCGGTGGAGCGTGCACGCGCGTTGACGCCTGTGGGCGGCACCATTGTACTGTCGCCGGGCGCCCCCAGCTTCGATCAGTTCCACGACTATGCCGAGCGCGGTCGTCGGTTTGCCGAGCTGGCTGGCTTTGATGGGCACGATATCGTGGGCATCGAGGGGTTGGGCGTCAGCTGACGTCCATGCGTGCGCACTGGTGATGGGGTGCACCGGTGCCTGCGGGCCGTTTGTGGACGACATGGAAGATCCCCGTCGTGTCTTCATGAGGCGGGAACCCTACCCGCCGGCGCGGGCGTACACTGGTGCTCTCGCCGCTACCGTGGGTGACTGCCATGAACGAGATGTTTCGTCTGAAGCTTCTGCGTGTCGCCCTGATCGTACTGGGAATCATCTGTTTGGCCGTCTATCCGTTGATGCAGGTCTGGCCTTCCGGATGGACCTGGCATGAAGGCTATTCGGACTATCCGATGATGATCGTGGGTATCTACGCCACGCTTGGCGTATTCCTGATACTCGCGGCGCGCGACCCGTTGGCCAACCTCAGCCTGATCTGGTTTGCCGTGTGGTCCAGCGTGGTGCACGGCGGCATCATGGCGGTGCAGGCATTGAGTCATCCGGCCCACATGGGACATTTGTGGGGCGACGTGCCCGCGCTGTTCATCCTTGCCATTGTGCTGGCGGTATTGGCGCCGAGGCCTGCAAGAACATAGGGCCGCCCAAACGACCGAGCCACGCCCCTCGCGAGGCGTGGCTCGGTCCGTTCGTCCGTCAGAACGAGGGCTTACCAGATCTTCACGCGATCGGCCGGTGCCAGGTACAGCGTTTCGCCCGGCTGCGGCTTGAACGCGTCATACCAGCCGTCGAGATTGCGCACCGTCTGCGCGCGGAAACGACCTGGTGCGTGCTCGTTGCTGATTACGCGCTGACGCAGGGCGGCATCGCGAATCTTTTCCCGCCAGCTCTGCGCAAAGGCCAGGAAGAAGCGCTGGTCGCCAGTGAGGCCATCAATCACCGGGGCGGGCTTGCCGCCAAGTGATTTCTCGTACGCCGCGTGGGCGATGGTGAGGCCCGACAAGTCGGCAATGTTCTCACCCAGGGTCTGCTGGCCGTTGACGTGCAGGCCCGGCAGCGCTTCATACGCGTTGAACTGCTCGACCAGCTTCTGACCAGCAGCCTTGAAGTGCGCCTGATCTTCCGGCGTCCACCAATTCGCGAGATTGCCTTGTGCGTCGAACTCGGCGCCGAGGTTGTCGAAGCTGTGACTGATCTCGTGACCAATCACGGCACCAATCGAACCATAGTTCGCGGCAGCGTCCGCCTTCGGATCGAAGAACGGCGCTTCCAGAATGGCGGCGGGGAAGTTGAGCGCGTTCTGCAGCGGCAGGTTCACCGCGTTCACCGTCTGCGGGGTCATCCACCATTCGCCGCGATCCACCGGCTGGCTCAGCTTGGCGACCTGATGCTCGTACTCGTACTTCTTGGCGCGTTGCTGGTTGCCCAGTGCGTCATCGGCGCGGATATCCAGCGTGCTGTAGTTGCGCCAGGTATCGGGGTAGCCGACGCTGACACGGATGCTGGCGATCTTGGCCTTGGCCTTCTGGCGCGTGGCCGGCGTCATCCAGTCCAGGTGATCCACGCGCTCGTCGAAGGCGGCGAGGATGTTCTTCACCATCTGCTCGACCTCTTGCTTGGACGAGGCCGGGAAGTACTTCTTCACGTAGATTTGGCCCACCGCGTCGCCCAGGGCGACGTTGGTGCTGGCGAGGGCGCGCTTCCAGCGATCACGCTGCTTGGGCGTGCCCTGCAGGGTCTGGCCATAGAAGCCGAAGCTGAGGTCGGCATAGGCCTTGGGCAGCAGGCTGGCGCTTTCGTTGAGGGCGTGGAAGGTGAGGTAATCCTTCCAGGTCTGCAGCGGCTCGCTGGCGGTCAGTGCAGACAGGCCCTTGATGCCGGGCACCTGCCACACGTCGACGATCTTCTGCTGATCGATGCCGGCGGCCTTGAAGTAGCTGTTCCAGTCCAGGCCCGGCGCATTCTTGGCAAACGACGCCATCGGCCACGGGTTGTTGGCCTTGTGGATGTCCTGGCTGTCGACGATGTCCACCTGCGCCTTGGCGATCTTGGTTTCCAGGTCGAGGACGGCCTTGGCCTTGGCGTCGCTATCGGCCACGCCCGCCTGCTTGAGCAGGGCGGCGATATAGGCCTGATATTTCTCGCGGGTGGCGACCATGTCCTTGTCGTTGGACAGGTAGTAGTCGCGCGTGGGCATCCCCAGGCCGCCCTGCAGCAGGTAGGGAATATTGCGGGTGGCGTCGTCCAGGCCATGCGAGACGAACAGGCCGAACAGGTGCTCGGTTTCGAAGTTGGTGGCGTTCACCGGATCGACATCGGCGCGCAGGCCGTCGCCCAGCACGCGTGCCAGATCAGCCTTGCCGGCAATGGTGTCGATCTGCTTCAGCTCGGGCTGCAGCGGCGTGAGGCCGCGCTTCTCGATGGTGGCTTCGTCCATGAAGGCCGCGTAGTAGTCCGCGATCTTGCGCTCGTTGCTGCCGGCCGGCGCGTTGCTGGCGGCCGCCGCCTTGATCAGGTCCGCATTGCGCTGCTCGGCCTTCTGGAACACCTGCAGGAAGATACCTGTGCTGGAACGATCAGCCGGAATCTCGGCGGTCTTCTTCCAGTTGCCGTTGGCGTAATTGTCGAAGTCGTCGCCCGGCTGGACGCTGTGGTCGATGCCGGCCAGATCGATGCCACTGGGGCTGCGGGCCGGTGTCTGCGCCGCAGCCGGTGCCGCTGGGGTAGCGGCCAGGGCGCAGGTGCTGGTCAGCGCCGCTGCCGTGAGAATCCAACGAAATTGCCGCATGAGCGGTCTCCTGGGGTGGGAAAAACGCCAACGATAGTCGCTTGTCCCGCCGGGTGGGGCATGACTTTTGGGCTATGCGTCGCGGTGCCCTCTTTGTAGGAGCGCACCCTGTGCGCGACCGCGGCGCCATGCGGTTGCCGCTGCGCAGGGTTGTCGCGCACAGGGTGCGCTCCTACAAAGGGGGCGGGCGCCTAGCGCTCGTAGCGGTAGTTCAGGCTGGCGCGGCTGAACTCGGTGGCGTTTTGCGCCTCGAAGTTCCAGTGGCCGTTGAAGTGGTAGCGCAAGGTGATTACCTGGCCGGGATCGAACAGGCCCACGCCGTAGCTCAGGTAGAGGCGTGGCGAGAGGTATTTGCCCACGGTAAAGGCCGAGCTGCCGTTGAGTGCATCGCTGCTGCTCACGCCGATGTCGTCGACACCCAGGCGCGAGCCAATGCTCTTGGCTAGCAGGTTGCCGGTGGCCGAACCCAGCGCCTGGGCCGCCGCGCCGACCATGCTGCCTTCGCCGCCCTTTACCTGTGACAGCGGCTTGCCCGTGACCAGATAGGACAGCGCATCGGACTGCGCCATCACCGGCTGCGAGAACACCGTAAGCACCGGGCGCTGCGCTGTGCCAGCAACATACAGGCCCACTTTCTGGCCGTCGTCGATGGTGGCGTTGGGGTTGATCTTGCGCACAGCTCGGATACTGAGGCCGGGGTTGTCGATCGGCGTGCTGGCAAACAGCAGCTGGCCGCGCTCGATCTGCAGGTTCTGGCCGTAGGCCTTGTACGTACCATCCACCTGGATCTGTCCTTGGCCAGTGGTGGCACGCCCGGGGCGCTCGCTCACCACCAGCTGGCCATGCAGGTTGCCATCCAGGCCCATGCCAACCAGGTGTGCCTTGTTGCCGAGTTTCACGGTAACAGTGGCAGTGATCGGGGTCTGCGCGGCTTCTTCCTCGCGCTGTTTGTCGTCGATCACCACCACGTCGGGCGATGCCTTGGTGGCGCCGGTGCCCGGCAATTTGTCCAGATTCACTTCCGCGCTGTCGAGCGTCACCGCACCGGTAATGTCCAATCCGCTGGCGTTGTGACGAACGGCCAGATCGGGCGAGATGGCGACCTTGGCGGAGGGAATATCCACCGCCCGCACGTTGCTGCCCTTAACCGACAGCACGCTTTGCGCGTCGGCTCCTAGCGAAGCGGTGCCTGCCAGCACCAGGCTGCCGTCGCCAGAACGCAGGCTGCCGTCGAGGCGGAAGGTCTTGGCGTCATTGGTGCTGAGCGTGACGTGGCCCTGGTCCAGCTTCAGGCCCATCGCGGGGATTTCCGCAGCGAAGTTGCTGAGCGCGGCCTGGCCGGTAATCGCCGGTTGCGCCAGCGTGCCGGAGAGGCCGAAATCGCCGGCGAGCGTGCCCTTGGGGTTGACCACTTCGGTGGTGAATATCTCAAGCAAGGCGAGGTTGGTGACGTTCAGCGAGATGTGGCCGGCCAGCGCCTGTTGCGCACCGCTGATGGTGGCCTGGCCGTCCAGACGTCCGTTGTTGGTAAGTCCGGCGTGCAGCTCGAGGTGTTGGCGTGATGGGCTCAGCTGAGCGTTGAGTACGAGATTGTCGTAGGTGAGCAGTGGCTGATCGGTGCGGTCGGCATAGGCAATGGCGCCACGCGAGGAGGTGATCGAGGCCGTGCCATTCAATGCGCCTGCGGTATTGCGGCGAATACTGCCGCTGCCTTCCAGCGAACCATCCACCCGCATCGGCACCTTGCTGTCGCTGACCGCGCTCATCAGTAGGGCAATCGGCAGACTGTGCAGTCGATAGCTGGCGTCCAGGTTGCCCGCCTTGTCCCGCTTGGCGGCGGCACACAACACCGGGTCGCCCGCGGTAAGGCACAGCTCGGCCAGGCTCATGGCACCGTCGTTGTATGACAGCTGCGTGGATTGCTGCAGGCGCCAGCGCGGCAGCCCGGCCAAGTCGATGTTGAGGGTGGAAAGCGTACCGTTCCAGGCCGAACCCTTGAGGCTGCCACTGAGCGCGAGATCGGCGGTGAGCGGTGTGCTGCGCGCATCGACCGTGAGGCTGTGTCGCTCCGCCGTGCCGTCACCGCGCACGTTGACCAGGGTGAAGGCCAGCCCTCCCGCATTCACGCCTGCGGATTGCAGATCGAGCTTGCCGCCGGGGCGGCTGATGTCGGGGACGTTGGCGAGCAGGTGCACGCTATCCACGTGCTGGCCCGCGTAGCTCAACGCCTGTCCTTGCAGATTGGCATCGACGGCCAGTTTGGGGTACCTGCCGAGCACGTGGATGGTGCCCTGCAGGCGACCGGCGGCATCGGGCAGCCAGTCCGCCAACGTAGCCACCGCCAGGGTAATGGTGACGTTGTTGCCGTTGCCTGGTTTGGCATCGATGGTGGCATCGCTGCCGCCAGAGATCAGGTGCAGCTTGCCGTCCACCACGCCTTCTGGTGGTAGATGCAACTTGCCGTCGCCATGCACCGTGCGATCGCGCAGGCGGCCATCCAGCTTGCGGATTTCCAGTGTGACGTCAGGACGGTCCTGCGGCAGCGTGCCCTGCGAAGCCACATCGAAATCCAGCGAGCCGTTCCATTTCGCCAGCAGATGTCCGGGATCGAACTTGCTGGCGGTGGCTTCCAGCTGCCAGCCCAGCACGGGCTGAAGGGTGAGCACGCCTTTGGCCTGCAGGATGCCCTGGGCTTGCTTGACGGTAAGCGAGTGCAGTTCGATCTGTTGCTGCGTGCCGTCGAGATCGAGCGACACGTCGGCCAGCTGCCCATCCGTGCCAATAGCCAGGTCGCCGTTGGCGTGGAATTGGTCGGGCGTGCCCTTGGCGTTCAATCGACCATGGCTGAGCAAGCGCTGCCCGGCCAACGCTTCCGGCAGCTCCACGCCGTTCCAGTCGACAGTCAGGTCAGCCGATAGCGGCTTGTTTCCCAGTTGCACAACACCCTTCGCGGTGACATCGCCTTTAAATTGTGGCGAACCGAGTGCGAGCTGTTCGACGGTGAGTGTCTTGAAGTCATCGCTGAAACGCGTACGCAGTGGATGCAACAGTAACTGGTAGTCATTGAGGCCCAGTTGCCCGCTCAGGGTGGCGCGGTGGCGGTCGCCCTTGCCGTCGAGTGCCACGGCAAGCCCCGTAAGGGAGCTGTCGCCCAGCAACGGCTTGGGATCGAAACGCGGTGCATCCAGTCGTGCTGTCCACGCGTAGTCGCCGCTTTGCGCCAGCTGCAGCTGCAAACGAGCAGCCGTGGGTTGGGTGAGTTGCAGATCGGCCGTGGCCTGCTTGCCATCGCCATGTGCCTGCAAGCTGCCCGCATATTCCGTCCCGTTGACGGTCCAGGCGAAACCCACCTTGCTGTCGCCGCGATAATTGCCTGCGATCACCAGGGTGCCATTGACGTCGGCGTGGCCGTCCGGCGCTCTCAACGCAAGCTGGCGTATTTCGAAACCGCGTTGCGTCCAGCTGCCCGCCAGGTCGAGCGAGTTGGCGGCGAACAGGGTCTGGCCGTCCTGGCTGATACGTGCCGCACCCAGGTGCCCGCGATCGAGCAGCATGTCGAATGGCGGCTTCCACCAGGTGCTGTTCTCGCTGGGAGGCTCGTTCGGGTTGCTCTTGGGCAGCGTCACTGCGAGGCCGTCGGCGTTCAAGTCCAGCACATGCAGACGTTTGCGCAGCAACGAGGCCGCCTGCAGTTCGATATGCGCGCGCGCCACTTTCACTTCCAGGCCGCCCGCATCGGCGTACCGCACACCGGTGACGTCGAGCGGACCGACCAGGCGGCCCTCGGCCGATTGCACGCTGATCGCGCCATGCGTGAAGCCTTCGGCGCGTGCCAGCGCAAAGCGCAGGCCTGACGAAGTACCAAGCAACCACATCACCGCCGCGGTCAACAGAAGCAACAGCACGAGCACGCCGAACAAACTCCAGCGCACCCAATGACGCCGTGGCTTCGGCGCGGCGGCAGGCGGATGGGCGGGTGTGGCGGGTGTCATCGCGGCGTTCTCACAGATCCGGGCCGATCACGACATGAAGTTCCAGGCCGTGTTTATCGGGGTTATCCACCGGTGTGCCCACATCCACCCGGATCATACCCACCGGCGACAACCAGCGTACGCCTAAGCCGGCGCCCACCTTGGGCTGGTAGTCGGTGCCGTTGAAGGCATTGCCGGCATCCACGAACGCGGCCATGCCCCATTTGGGCGTGAAGTAGTGCTCCACCTCGGTGCTGCCCACCAACAGGTTCTTGCCGCCGATCACGCGGCCGTAGCTGTTCTCCGGGCCGATGCTTTGATAGCCGTAGCCGCGCACCGAACGATCGCCGCCCGCAAAAAAACGCAGCTGCGGCGGGAGGGCGGAAAAATCGTCTGTCCAGGTCATGCCCGCAGTGCCGCGCAGGATAAGACGGTTGTTGCCCCAGAAGGATTTGATCCATTTGGCATCCGCCGTCAGCTGGCTGAAGCTGGCATCGGACAGGAACGAGCCCACCGTGCTGCGCGCGGCAAACGTCAGTGACCAGCCGCTGCGCACGAAGATCGGGTTGTCGCCGGATTTGCGCGACAGCGAAATCTCCGGATAGAACAGATTGCTGCGGCCATGGTCGATGCCCGGATCGGTGTCGGGTTCGCCGTTGCGCTGGCCCACGGTGAAGGTGCCATCGAGCGCATGGATGCCAACGGTGCGCACCCATCCGTACCATTGGCGTGTTTCGTTCGCCACCAGTTCCAGCGTCTTGGAATGGGAGGTGTCAGTGTCCGAATCGCGGTAGGTGGCGCCGTAGTTGAAGCTGCGCTGGTTGGGGCCGGGCATGGGAATGGAATAGAGCGTGGAGAGCGTCTTGAGGTTCTGCGCAAGCACCAGCTCGTTTTTCCATGTATGGCCGCGGTCGTTCACCCAGCGACGTTCAGCGCCCACGCGCACGCCAAAGCCGGTATCGGTGCCAAAGAATGGCCCGCCGGTGTAGACCGTGCGCTTGGCCGGCGTCAGCTCTACCTTCACATCGACCACGCCGTTTTTCTTGTCGTCCACATCGGGCAAGACATTGACCACGGCAAAGTAGTCGGCGCCATTCAGGGCCTGCTGCAATTGCAGCAGCTTGTCCTGCGCAAAGTAATCGCCAGCCTTGAACGGCACATAGCGTTGCAGAAAGCCGGGGCGAAACTGCGAGCCCTCGAAATGCACCTGGCCGAAGCGATAACGCGGACCTGCCTCCCAGGCCAGACGGACCACGGCGCTACGCTCACCACGGTTCACGTCGACCTGATGCGTGATTAGTCGCGCGTCGAGAAAGCCGTTAGCAGTGAGCGCGCCGCTCAGGGCATCGCGGTCGGCATCGTATACGCCGTGGTCGAGCGTCTGGCCCTTGAGGTTTTCAATAGTGCGCTGGGCACGGCGGATGGCCGGGATCGCAGCTGCCGTCGCATCAAGTTTCAGGTCCACCGCCGTGATGGTCACCGGCGTACCGGGATTCACGTGCAGCGTCACCCGCCAGTTGCTGCCGACCGGCTCCAGCTGGCCCTGCACGTTCGATTCGTAATATCCGTAAGGCTCGAGCGCGCTCTTGGCCTGGTCGATCGCCTGGTTGTAGAGGCGACGCACCTGCGCCTCGGTCACGTCGCGGTTGGCGTACTGCGAAATATCCACGCCCGAGGAGACCGCCAGCTTGAGTGAATCGTCCACGCCCTCGACCACCAGTTGCACGCCCGCGTGCGCTAGCAGCGGAGCCAGCAATAGCGGCAGCAGCGTCAGGCGTCGAAGTCGGCGCATGCGATCCTGATTCCATCCTGGAAGTGGCGGCACGCACGTGTTGGCAACACGTGCGATTCAGAGCTTAGCCGATCGACCCTGGAATGCCGATGAATCGTGGCTTGGCACGCTCGTTGAAAGCGTTATCAGCCGCGATGCCGTTGAGGCGCATCGCGGCTGAACTGGGGAATTAACCCGCTTTGTCGCCCGCCTTGTGTGCAATCCATGCACCCACCACCGCCGACACGTAGGGAATGGCCTGGGCAGCCAGAATGAACATCCACAGCGTGCCTTCGACGTAATGCGTGCCAAAGCGCAGCCCCATGCCTACCACGCAGCAGGCCAGGGCGACCGCCATCAGCAGCTCCTCGCGCACCGGCGCGAAAGCGGCAAAATTGCTGCCACCCAGTCGACGGCTCTTGGCGGTCACCACGAACGAGGTCTTCTCGCGCGTGAGGCCGTGCAGGATGCCGCGCGCAATGGCGTGCGACAGGCCCATGCTGGCCAGCGAGGCCATCAGCGTGTCGTACCAGCCACAGGGGACGCGGGCGCGGTACAGCACGATGCCGAAGATGGCCTTGGCAAAGAAGAAGCCGATCACCGGGATCAGGAACAGCTGCATCGGCAGGCTGAACAGGCTGGGGAAGGCCACCATGCCCGCGGTCCAGAACAGCGCCATCATGGTGAAGATCAGGTGCAGCGCATCGGCAAACCAGCTGAACCAGCCAGTGAGGAAGTGGAACCGCTGCCCGCCCGAGAGCGGGCCCCGCTTGGTCATCCACTGCCAGCGACCCTTGAGGATCTGCATGGCGCCGAATGCCCAGCGATAGCGCTGGCTCTTGTATGCCTTGAAGTCGGCCGGGGTGAGGCCCTTGCCCATCAGCTCGTCGACGTAGACCAGCTCGTAGCCCGCATGCATCAGGCGCAGGCCCAGCTCTGCGTCCTCGCAGATGGTCCATTCCGACCAGCCGCCGGTGCCTTCCAGCGCCGAACGACGCACCATGGTCATGGTGCCGTGCTGGATGATGGCGTTGCGCTCGTTGCGATGATGCATGCCGATACGGAAGAAGCCGTCGTATTCCCACGCGGTCATGCGGCGGAAGCGGTTGTGCTCGAAATCGCGATGCGCCTGCGGGCACTGCACCACGGC
>OUWB010001023.1_pt2 | contig 12330 bp, 11 predicted proteins | sample 1779821 | NCBI WGS metagenome assembly OUWB01 (sample SAMEA3914806, study PRJEB12502) | metagenome | biome: forest; material: soil | place: Canada | collected 2011-08-03 | depth 0.1 m
GAGGTCAGAGGTCAGAGGTCAGAGGTCAGAGGTCAGAGGGTGGTGTCGGAGAGCAGTGCGTCGGCGTCGGTCCATTCGTCACCGGCGAGTTCTGCGGTGTCGAAGGCGATCAGCGCCTCGTAGTGGCGTTCACGATCGGCGTCGAACAACAATGCCGAGATTGCGCGGGCGAGGCGCTGCGCGCCGTCGCTGATGCCGGGAATATCACCCGCGACCTTGCCGTGCGTCAGGCTAGCCGCATGATTGAAGCAATGGATACGCGAGAGTGCCGCACATGTTCCCGGCTCGCGCGGCTGGAACGCAAAGTTGCTGTCGAGGTCCGGCGCCGCGGCGAGTTCGTCATTCGGCAAGGCGCCCGGATGCGTATAGCGGTCACGCCAGCGACGCACGTGCGGCACAATCTCGGCGAACTCGCTACGCGTGTCGATTTCCGAATGGAAGCCTGTGGCGAAGATCAGGAAATCGACGTCATAATGGCCCTTGGGCGTCACGACCCGCAACGCGTCACCGTGAGGCGTGATACTTTCGAGCGGGCTGCCGAGGTGAAAGCGTGCCTGCTCGTAACGCGAAACGCGTAATACGCCGTCGCGCGATGGCGGTACCTGCGCTTGCGCCGCGTAATGCAGAAACCGCCATTTCCAGTCGTCGGGCAGATGTAAAAAGCCATGCACAAGCCCCGGGCTGCCGATACCGGTCAGCTTGTTGATGCGTGGCAATTCGCTGCGGCGGATGAACAGGTCGACGCCGGCCGCACCGGCTTCGAGTGCGCTGGCTGCATTGTCGAATGCCGACGCCCCCGCGCCTACCAGGCCTACGCGACGCCCACGCAACGCGGCGAAATCGATATCGTCCGAGGAATGCGCATACAGATGCTTGGGCAGATCCCGCGCGATATCGGGAATGAACGGTCCGCCCAGACCTTCTCGGCCAGTCGCCAGCACGACATGGCGCGCGAGAATCCGTTCGCGCGGGGCTTGTCCTTGGGCACCAACCACTTCCAGCTCGATCAGTGTATCGTTGCGCGGTCGTACGCTGACGATCCGTGCATCGTTACGCACAGGAAGATCGAGCACCTGCCGATACCAGCGCAAATAATCCATCCACTGCGTGCGGGGAATCTTGTAAAGCGCATCCCATCGTTCGCGGCCGAACTGCGCTTCGAACCACGCACGAAAGGTCAGCGCCGGCAGACGCAGAGCCGGGCCGGTCAACTGCTTGGGCGAGCGCAAGGTTTCCATCCGCGCATATGTGATCCAGGGACCTTCACGGCCTTCGGATGCTTGATCGAAGATGCGCTGATTGTCGATACCGAGCAAGCGTAACTCGGCGCTCGCGGAGAGTCCCGCCATCCCGCCGCCGACAATCGCGACGTCGAGCACGCGCTGCCCGTCGACATGCCGTGCCGGCACCCAGGCGGGTGCAGGAAGCTCCAGCCAGGCGAGATCCTCGCGCAGGCGGGTTTCGAGCTCGCCGAGGTCGGATGGTGCTGCGGCAAACGCCGTACGAGTCTGCGCCGCTTGGGTTGTCATGCTGACACTCCTGTTAGGTCGGTTTGAGTGATGCGGGTCGTACGCGTCATCAATGCGTCGTGCAACGCCGGAGCATGTTTGGCGGCCTTCGGCAACAATTCTAGCGAGACGCGCGACAGTGCTTCAATCAACTGGATGGCGTGGGGCGGCAGCGGCTTGCCAGGCAGCGTGACGACGCCATAGAGAAACGGAATGTCCGCATCGATTTGTCGCACGACTGTGTCGGCGATCCGTGTGCCGAACGCGGTGGCGGGATCGACCAGTGCCACGCCAAGCTTTGCCTGGGCGGCCATCACCGCATTGAGCGAGGCATTGGTTTCGAGTGCGATAAGCGATGTAAGATCCGCCTCGGCGAACGCCGCGTCTATCCTGCACCGCAGCCGGTAGCGATTGGCGACGGTCACGACCGGATGCGCTGCGATGTCCTTCAATGCCAAAATATCGAGGTCCGCCAAAGCGTGGTCGCGATGCAGGACGGCGACGCATGGCGCCCCGATAATGTAATGAATATCGAGCGTGCCATGATCGAGCGGCAGGGTGGCAATCCCGACTTCGACGGTACGCGCGAGCAAACCCTGCAAGACGTGTTCGGCGGACGCGCTGCGTAGTTGCACGCCAGCCCAGCCATCCTGTGGCCCAAGTGAGGCGAGTGACGCCAAGGCACGCGGCACCAGGGCAGCGGCCAGCGCGGGGGTGGCCGCGACACGCAACGGCGTGTGTGCGTCGAGCCCAATTGCACGCGCACTGGCGCGTATCGCATCGAGCCCGATCAGTGATCGTTCGACTTCTTCATAAAGCAGGAATGCTCGCTGCGTCGGGGTCACACGGGGGCCCTTGCGATCGAACAAGGCGTAGCCGATCTCCTGCTCAAGCTCCTGGATCATGCGCGTGACGGCGGGTTGCGAGCGCCCGATGAACCGGCCGGCGTTCGTTATGCTGCCCGCCGACATCACTGCCGAAAAAGCTTCGAGATGATGCAGTTCCATCCAAAGGTCCGTATGTCCCGTTCATAACGTGGGTGCATTGTAGGGGCCAATGAATGCGGAATCCTTATAATAAATTCGGCTATAAAAATCAGGTTCCGGCAAATGGAGGGCCTCGCAAGCGTTGGAGACATGGGCATCGGCGAGTCGGCGTACATCGCTGTAACGCTTGTGGAGACTGGCGGGAGCGCATGCGCGGGGAGCGTGGCGAGAGCAATTGGCCCCCCAGCCGCATTCCGGATATACGTTTCTCACCAAAAATGGAATAAGGTTATTCGCTTATCTTTGTTGGTCCAATTCTTTGCGACATGGTTTCATCGCTGAACTCCATATCAAGAGGGAAGGCCAGCATGTCGATTGTGTTGAACAGAAAGGGCGTCCAGGCGCGCGTATGGCGCGGCGTGGTTCGTGGCATGGCGGCGATTGCCGCGGTCGGCGCGATCGCGCATGTGAGCGCGGCGAGCGCGGCAGGGGTCAGTAGTGCGACATCCGCGCCCTATTGGGTCGGCGTCAGCGGTCCGCTCACTGGGCAGGATGCACAGTATGGCGAGCAGTGGAAGCGCGGATTCGATCTTGCGCTCGCTCAGATCAACGCAAGCGGCGGCATCAACGGCCACCCGCTGAATTACGACTTCGAGGACAGCCGTAGCGATCCGGCGCAGGCCGTGCAGATCGCGCAGAAGTTCGTCGACGACAAGCGCATCCTGCTCGAAATCGGCGATTTTTCGAGCGGCGCATCGATGGCCGCGTCGCCGGTTTACCAACGGGGTCAGCTCGTCCAGTTCGGCTTCACCAACTCGCATCCGGACTTCACGAAAGGCGGCGACTATATGTGGAGCACGGCGATCAGCCAGGCAGAAGAGGAGCCGATGCTGGCGCGCTACGTGACGACCGGTCTTGGATTCAAGAAAATCGCGGTGCTGTATCTGGATACCGACTGGGGCCGAACCAGCAAGGATATCTTCGCGAAGGCAGCGGCGGCACAGGGCGCACAGGTTGTCGCGGCCGAGGCCTATCAACCGGACGACAAGGATTTTCGCGCGACGCTGACACGCATTCGCAGCGCGAATCCGGATTCGATCGTGCTGATCTCGTATTACTCGGACGGCGCTCAGATCGTTCGTCAGGCGCGCGCATCCGGGTTTCATGAACCGATTGCCGCTGTAGGCTCGGTGTATTCGCCGAAATTTCTCGAGCTGGGCGGTGCGTCCGTGAATGGCGTCTACACTGAAACCAACTTCTTCCCTGGCGATCCACGTCCCGTCGTGCAGAATTTTGTCACGCGATATCGCGCGAAATACGGCAGCGACCCGGACACGTTCGCGGCGCGCGCCTATGACGCGATGATAGTCGCCAGCGAAGTGATTCGTCGCTACGGCGCGAACCGCACTGCGGTACACGACGGCTTCGCGAAGATCGATAACGTGCCGAGCGTCACCTTCGGAAAGATCAAGTTCGATACGCAAACGCGGCGTGTCGCGGGTGCAAAGAATATCGATCTCGTGGTGAAAAACGGCAAGTTCGTGCTGTGGGACGGTACGCCGGCGACGCACGCACAATGACATATTTCGTAGACAGCGCTTTGTATGGGGTTGAACGGCTATGAGCGCATGGTTCGATTACACGATCAACGGGCTTGTCGTTGGCAACATCTATGCCTTGCTGGCAGTCGGGTTGGCACTGATTTTCGGTGTGTCCCACCTGATCAACTTCGCGCACGGCTCGGTGTATATGATCGGCGGCTTTATCGGCTGGTTGTGTCTGACACGACTCGGCCTGCCGCTGCCGGTCGCATTGCTCGCGACGGTGGCGGGATGCGCGCTGCTCGGCATGCTGATCGAGCGGATAGGCTTGCGCCCGCTGCAGGGTGCCGCGCGAATCGCGCCGCTGCTTGCGACGATCGGCATCAGCTTCGTGCTCGACCAGCTCGCGCAAATCGTCTTCGGTGCGGATCCGCGTGCCGTGCCTAGCACGTTGCCGGACTGGACGTTCACGATCGGCGGTGCGACGCTCGGTTCGCTTGATGTGCTGATTGCGGCGACCGGCATTGGTGCTGCGGCCGTTCTGTACGTGTTTCTGCGCTTCACGCGGCTCGGTTGGGCCGTACGCGCAACCGCGCAAGACCGCGACGCCGCGCAGCAGATGGGCGTCAATGTGCACGCGGTGAACCGAACGGTGTTTGCAATCGCCTGTGGCTTGGGTGGCCTGAGCGGTCTGCTGGTCGGTATGTACTACAACAGCATCGATCCGGCCATGGGCTTTCAGGCGACGCTAAAAGGCGTGGTCGCGTTGCTGATCGGCGGTCTTGGCAATGTGCCCGGCGCCATTGCAGGCAGCTTGCTGCTGGGGCTGGTCGAAAGCTATGGTGTCGCGCTGTTCGGTACGAGCTACCGCGATCTCTTTGCCTTCGTGTTGCTGCTGGTGTTTCTCGTGTGGCGACCCAACGGTCTGTTCAGTTCGAACCGCCGCTTGCCACCTGAACCCTTGACGGGCACGTTCCTGTCGTTTGGCCGCGCGCTGCGTGTGCCGCCCAAGGTTTTGATCGCGGTTGTAGTCATTGCGTTTGTAGTGCCGCTGGTCGAGCCGTCGCCGTATCTGCTGCAAACACTGGCCAACGGCTGGATCTATGGGCTGCTGGCCTTGAGTTTGACGCTGGTCGCCGGTACCGTGGGCCAGATTTCCTTGGGTCACGCCGCGTTGCTGCTGATAGGCGCGTATGGGTCGGCGCTGCTGTCGGTGAATCTCGGCTGGTCGCCTGCGTTGACGATTCTTCTCGCCGGTGGGATTACCGCGGTGCTGGGCACGCTGCTGGTCTATCCCTCGTTCCGCTTGCGCGGCCATTATGTGTCGATTGCGACGCTGGGCATCGGCGAGATCGTCGGGCTCGTCATCCTCAACTGGGATAGCCTGACGCGCGGACCGATGGGCGTTACCGGGATTCCGCCACTTTCGCTGTTCGGCTGGCAGGTGACGAGTGCGCGTGGCGTCTATTGGTTTGCGCTGACTGTGCTCGTCGTACTCGCGCTGTTGCAGGTGAGGCTGTTGCGTTCGCATCTGGGGCGTACGTGGCGGGCCATTCGTGAAGACGATGTCGCAGCGCGAGCCTATGGCGTGCGGCCGAACCGCTACAAGGCGATCGCGTTCGCATGGGGCGGATTTGCGGCCGGTATCGGCGGTGGAATCTCCGCGCATCTATATAGCTACATTAACTATCAGACCTTTGATTCGCAAGTATCGATACTCGCACTGACGATGGTGATACTCGGCGGTCTGGGCAATGTGGTGGGGGCTGTCGTTGGTGCGGTCGCATTGATCAGCTTGCCGGAGCTGTTTCGTTTCGCCGCCGACTACCGGATGCTGATCTACGGTGTCGTGCTGCTTCTGCTGGTGCGCTTCCGGCCGCAAGGTCTATTCGGTACGGTATGAGGAAAGAGATCATGAATCATGCATCCGGGAGCATCCCAGACATCCTGTTCGAGGTGCGGAGCGTGACACGCCGCTTCGACGGCTTGACTGCCGTCGACGGCGTGAGTCTGTCGGTCACGCACGGCGAATGCGTCAGCGTGATCGGTCCGAACGGCGCGGGCAAGTCTACGTTGTTCAATCTGCTGACCGGCATGGACGTGCCGGACGAAGGCGAGATCCGCCTCGACGGCGAAGACGTGACCGGCACTTCGCCCGAGCGGCTCGCCGCACGCGGAATCGCGCGGACGTTTCAGCATGGCCGCGTGTTTGGCAACCTGAGTGTGCTCGACAATGTGCTGATCGGTGCGCATTCGCGGCTTGCGCTGGCGCGTCCGGGCTGGCCGGTGGTGGGCGCTTGCGCCGAAGTGCTGCGCGCGCTCGTTCGGCCATCCGCACTTCGGCGCGAAGAAGAAGCCTTGCGAGCCGAAGCGCAAGCGATCATCGCGCGCTTCGGCTCGCGTCTTAGCCCCCGCATTGATCAGCCGGCGCACAGCTTGTCGTATGCAAACCGGCGACGCGTCGAAATTGCACGCGCGCTGGCGTTGCAGCCTCGCATCCTGGTGCTCGACGAACCCACAGCGGGCATGAACGAATCGGAGACGGCTGAAATGCTGGAACTGATTCTTGAACTGAAGCGCGACGGCCTGACGATTCTGCTGATAGAACATAAACTCGATCTGGTAATGCGTTTGTCCGATCACGTGATCGTGCTCGACAACGGCAAGAAGATCGCGGCCGGTTTGCCCGACGACGTGCGCAACGATCCAACCGTGATCGAAGCGTATCTCGGGCATCGGCATGTGGGCGCACGGGCCGGACAAGGGGAAAAACCCAGCGAAGAGTCCAGCGAAGAACACAACGCGGCACGCACCGAACTCGCGGCAACAGGCGCGCAGCAAGCAGCATGACGGCGCGAGACGAATATATGGATACGCAAACGGGCCACGTCGCCATGAAACCATCGCTACTCAAACTCGATAAGGTCGACACGTTCTACGGTCAGATTCAGGTGCATTTCGGCATCAGCCTTGACGTGCCGCGCGGCGAGATTGTCAGTTTGCTGGGCGGCAATGCGAGCGGCAAGTCGACCGCGATGAAAATCATCCTGGGTTTGCATCGGCCGCGCTCGGGCACGATCACGTTCAACGGCGAAGTCATCAATGGATTGTTGACCCCGCAGATCGTGCGGCGCGGCATTGCGTCGGTGCCGGAAGCGCGTCGTCTGTTCGGCGACATGACGGTCCGAGAAAACCTGCTGATGGGCGCATTCACGCGCCGCGATCGCGCTGGTATCGCAGAAGACTACGAACGGATGCTCGACCTGTTCCCACGTGTGAAAGAACGTCTCGCGCAACGTGCCGGTACCCTGTCGGGCGGCGAACAGCAGATGCTGGCGATGGCGCGAGCGCTGATGAGCCGTCCCACGCTCGTCTGCATGGACGAACCGACCATGGGCCTGTCGCCGCTCTACGTCGACAAGGTCCTCGATTTGATCCGGACGGTCAACCAGCAAGGCGTGACGTTTTTCATGGTCGAGCAGAATGCGAGTCTCGCGCTGCAGATCGCGCATCGCGGATATGTATTGCAAACGGGGCGTGTGGTGCTATCCGGGGAAGCCGAGGCGCTACTCGGAGATCAGCGGATTCGCGATGCTTATCTAGGCGGTGCGCTGGCGGCGGAGACGGCGTCGTAATGTGAACGTGTGACCGCCGCGTTGCGTTCGTCGCGGCAAGATGCGCGGCACGAGGCGAGCCGTCTCGCGACGGCGCCTGGCATTTTGCTTACGGTGTTGTCGCAAGCTCCAGTGGAGCGCCATGAGTGAGTTTTAGCGGCAACGCTTGTGGGACAGCATGATGACCGGTGCGCAGCGTGACGCCGAACACACCTTCCCCGCGTGTTGACAGCCGTCGGTTGAGATCGTGGGCAAGCGTATTTTGCGCCATATTGTGATCCGCCAACTGGGCAGCGCCGTTTGATGCGAGCAGGACGACGGTCGACTCACCGGCGTGCAGGCTTGCGAACGAAACACCATGGCCCGTGAGCGTTCCGGCATGTACCGCCAGCGCTTCGCCAAACAGCGCCCGGTACCGCGCGACACTTGCATCCAAATCGTGAACGGCGACGGTCAGGCTCGCAACACCGAGCGCCCCATTCTGATGCTTGCGTACATCGCCGCGCACGACGCGCAAATCACGCGGCGTGACGTCACCGCACAAGAATGGCAAATCCGGCGTCGGCGGCTTGGCGGTCTGCCATTCGAGCCGCTTACCGTCAGGCCGGATACGCCCGCCGTCGTTGGGTCCGTCATAGCGCAAGCCACGCCCGTGTGCAGCGTCGACGGTCGCGGGAACGGATTGCGGCAATAACGCAAAATTGACAAGTCCTTCTCCCACGCGTTCGCCTGCATCCCACCAGCGATGCCGCGGTGCGTTCCTCAAAAAAGCTATCAATTCGAAGTAACTGCCGTCCTGAAAGCCTATCAGTGCGTTGTGCGTCGCGCCGTCGGCATGCGTGCCGCCACGTTGCACCGTGAAACCGAGCGCATCGAAATCGGCGATGGTTTGTTCGAGATCCTTGACGAGGATGACGATGTGGTCGAGCAGAAGAGACATGCGACGGGTGCCCCATAACGGTGAGAGGCCTCAAGTATGCGAACTGACGCGTATATGCGCCAATAAGATTTTGTCGATACGATAGTGGTGTGCGCGATTTGGCGCAATACGCGCAGCAGCATGCTTTGCAAAGGCGGCAGCATGTCGCCGCCCGTCCTCCTCAGCCGTCCTCTCCAAGACTCGCCGGGTGCAGCAAGGCCCGATATTGACTCGGCGTCATCCCGACCGTGGCCTTGAACTGGCGCGTGAAGGCACTGTGGTCGTTGTAGCCGCACAGGGTGGCGATATCGGTGATGCTGGCGTCGCCGCCGAGCAGCATCGAGGCGGCGTCCAGCCGCGTCTTGATCAGCATCTGGCGCGGTGTCAGGTGAAATATCTTGTGGAAGTAGCGCTCGATCTGCGCGACGGACATATTGGCCAGCTTGGCCAGTTGAGGCAGCTGCAAGGGTTGGGCGTAGTTTTCCTGAATGTGAGCCGCCACCGCGGCAAGACGCCGATAAGCGGGATGGCTGCCCTCCGCGGCCTGCAGGTCGCGCGAGATGCCGACCAAGCCGACCACCTTGCCCTGCCCATCGTGCAGCGGCAGCTTGCAGGTCATGCACCAGCCGGGCTGGCGCCCCGGATACAAGTGCAGTTCGAGCTGGTCGATCAGCTTGCTGTCGCCGGCGACGATCGCCTTGTCCTGCGCGGTGTAGATACGCCCGAAGCGGGCCGGAAAGACCTGCTCGGCGGTCTTGCCCAGCAGCGCGCGCTGATCCTTGAATCCGCAGCGTGCCGCCAGCGTCCGGTTGGCCAGCACGTAGCAGGCGGCGGTATCCTTGACGAAGAAGACCACGTCGGGCATCGCGTCGAATACCGGAGCAAGTAGCGCGAAATGCGAGACCATCTGTGCCAGACTGGTATGGCCTGCGTTCGTCAACTGGGAGATGTCGGGGGTGGGGGACATGTGGGGCGTCGGCCCGGAACGGGTTTGCGCATGCGGTGTATGGGTCTGCAGTCCATGGTGCTGCAGTCTAAGGGGCTACCGTCTAAGCGCAGCGTTTGGGAATATCGATCATGTCTCGGCTTCGGTCAAGCCATGTCGGCGGCGTCGTATGCGCCAGCCAGGGTCCCGATGCGCGCCGGCGCCAGGGGCGGACGCGTATCCGAGGGTTGCGATGGTTCCAATGGCTGCCAGCCGAGGCAGAACGCGGCGGCGGCACCGCAGATACGGCCCTGGCAGGGCCCCATGCCGCAGCGCGTGTGCAGCTTCGCGGCGCGCCACGTGGTGTGTCCGGTCAACTGACCGAAGCTGACATCCTCGCACCGGCAGAACACCGTATCGTCGGCTGGAAGCGTGCGCAAGGCAGGATCGAGCGCGAATGCCGTGTGCAGGCGCGTCGAGAAGCGGCGATAGCGTTCGCGTGAGGCAAAGAGGCGGCGCGCCGCGTCCGGATTTCCGAGCACAGCATGCGCCGCGATGCGGCCTTCGACGGCCGACAGCTCCATGCCGCCCACGCCCGTGCATTCCCCGGCGGCGTAAATGTCGGCCACCGACGTACCTTGCCAAGCGTCGACTTCGATCGCGGTTGTGTCAGCATAGAGGGTGAGGCGGCAGCCCAGCGCAGTAGCCAGTTCGACATTGGGCAGCAGGCCGTAGGCGCAGGCCAGTCTATCGCATGAGAGTTCGATGTCGCCGATGCCGCCGCCAGGGCGCCGCACGGTCACGCGCCGCAGTTGCGCATCGCCATCGGCCGAGATGACATGCGCGCCGCGCCAGTATGGTGTGCGCCACAGATCTAACCGCAGGCGCATCGCCTGCGCGAGCTTGGCGGGCGTCCGCACCAGCGCACGGGCAAAACGCGTCACGGCCGTGGGCGCGGCCTGCTCGACGATGGCGACAATCACTGCGCCTTGCGCGCGTGCCGTGGCCGCCGCGGCCCACAGCAGCGGTCCGCTGCCAGCCACCACGATGCGCTGGCCGGCTACCGGCGTGCCACCTTTGACAAGCGCTTGCAGGCCGCCCGCGCCGGTCACGCCGGGCAGGGTCCAGCCCGGGAAAGGCAGGAAGCGTTCGCGCGCGCCGATGGCGAGTATCAACTTACCGTAGCCCAGCGTCAGGCCCCGCTCGGCATCTTCCACCAGTAGCCGCTTGCCCGGTAGCACTTGCACGACCCGGGTGCCGGGTAGGTGGGCAACGTTGGGCCGCTGCTCCAGCGCTCCCAGCAGCGCCCGCGCTCGACCGACGGGCGGATGGGCCGGGCCTTGTCGCCAGATCTGGCCGCCCGGCAAGGGATTGTCGTCAACGATGCCCACGCATGCGCCGCGATCGGCTGCGACCAGCGCTGCCGACAAGCCGGCCGGACCGGCGCCGATGATCAATAGATCGAAATTCATGGCGATATTCATGACGTTTGCGCGTCGTCCGCTGCCGTGACCGCGGCAGCGGTGACCACGCGCATGCCGGGCGTGCACAGCGTTTGGCAGGCCAGGCGGTGTGTACGCCCGGCTATGGTCACGCGGCATTCCTGACAGACGCCCATGCCGCACAGCGGCCCGCGCAAGGCGCCGCTGACGGAGCGGCGCATGACCGCGCCGGCGCCCGGTTCGCCGGCGGTGCTGGTGGCGACGGTGGCCAGGGTGGCGATAGCGGCTGCCACCGTGGCGCCGGCCGGCACCACGACGCGGCGACCGTCGATATCGAGTTCGATCCAATCAGCCATGGGCGTAACTCCGGGCCTCCGGGCGTACCGGCAGATAGGGCGACGCGTCTATCGTCGGGGCGTGGCCCAGCATCTGCGCTGCGATCAATTGAGCGGTCCCGAGCGCCGTGGTCACGCCCAGGCCTTCGTGGCCGACCGCGAGCCACGTCGCCGGGTGCGGCGATACGCCCGCTGCCGCGGGGCCGATCAGCGGCAGGCCGTCGCGCGTGGCCGGCCTAAAGCCGGTCCATGCGCGCAGCGCGTTCAGCGCGGGTAAATCGGGCAGAAATTCGGCGGCGCGGCGCAGCATGCGCGCGAGCACGGCGGGCTCGACGGCCGGATCGGTGCTGTCGAACTGGCGCGACGAACCGATCAGCAGCTGGCCGGTCGGGCGGGGCTGCACGTTGAACGCCACTGAGGTGCCGCTGGCCTGGTGCGCGCTCTTGATGTAGCCGAGTTCGAGAATCTGGTGCCGCACGGTGCCTGGATAGCGGTCAGTGATGAGCAGATGGCCTTTTTTGGCGTGCAGCGGCAGGCCCGGCAGCAGGCTCTGCGCATCGATGCCGTTGGCCAGCAGCACGGCGCCGGCGGCCAACGCGGTGCCGTCGGCGAGCCGCACGCCTGGAGTATCGAGTGCGACCACTTCGGCATCGGTTCGCAGCGCGATGCGTCCGGCAAGCGGTTGTTCAAGCAGCCAGGCGGCCACCGTCGGTGCGTAGACCACCGCGTCGTCGGGCACGATCATGCCGCCGGCAAGACCTGGGCGCAAGGCCGGTTCGGCCTCGCGCAGCTGCGCCGCATCGAGCATCGCGCAGGCGATGCCCCGGGCCTGCAGCGCGCGCTGGCGGGCATGGGCCGCGGCCAGTTCTTCGTCGTCGGCGGCCACCCACAGCGTGCCGCAGCGCACGAAGGCGTGGCGCGCATCGAGGCGCGGCGCGAGCGCCAGCCACAGTTCGCGCGACCAGGCGCTCAAGGCGAATTCGGCGGATGTATCGTCCATTACCACCAGATGGCCCATGCCGGCGGCCGTGGTGCCGGTGCCGACGCCGGCCTTGTCCAG
>OUWB010000899.1_pt2 | contig 12323 bp, 9 predicted proteins | sample 1779821 | NCBI WGS metagenome assembly OUWB01 (sample SAMEA3914806, study PRJEB12502) | metagenome | biome: forest; material: soil | place: Canada | collected 2011-08-03 | depth 0.1 m
CGCGGCCGGCGCGCCTGGTCAAGAACGGCGACGAATGGGATCTCAACCCGACGGTCATCTCGACCGGCAGCGGCGACGTCACGGTGGCCGGCCACATCGGCAGCCAGACCAAGCTGCAGATGCGCTTCAACCATATGGACCTGCAACTGGCCAATATCTTCGTGCCCGATGCCGGGGTCGGCGGCACGGCCGACGGCGCGCTCGACTTCGTGCAGATCGGCGACCGGTTCCCGACGGCGCGGGCCAATCTGAAGATCGACAACTTTACCCGCAGCTCGGTGGCCACCGTCTCGACCCCGGTCAGCATGATGCTGGACGCCAGCCTCGATCCCGACCGCAGCCCGGCCAGCAACTATATCCGCGCCGTCTTCCGCGAGGGCGCGGCCGATGTCGGCCATTTGCAACTGAGCGTCCTGCCGGGCACGGGAGACGGTTGGGTCAAGCAGTTGATGGACGCCCAGGTCAGCGGCGGCGTGCGCTATAACGGTCCCGCCGCCCTGCCCTTCTCCTTGACCGGCTTGCCGCGGCAGTCCCTGACCGGTGCGCTGGCCCTGGCCGCCGACGTTTCGGGCCGGGCCAATGCGCCGCAACTGACCGGGGAAGTGCGTTCCGACAACCTGACCTACGAAAACGACAGCATCGGCACGCGCGTCGCCGCCATCAGCATGGAAGGCCGCTTCAACAATGACCGGCTGGACCTGGTGCGCTTTTCCGGCAATGCCGGGTCGGGCACGATCAAAGGGGCGGGCTGGCTCAGCCTGTCGGCCACCCAGCACTTCCCGATGCAGGTCCATGTCGACCTGGCCAATGCGCGGTTGGCCAATTCCGATACGATCAATTCGACGGTCAGCGGGTCGATCGACGTCGTCAACAACCAGACCCAGGGCGCGGTGGTCAATGGCGACCTGCGCCTGCCCAGCCTGCGCTATGTCGTCATCCGCGAAGGGGCATCCGAGGTCAGCGTGCTGCAGGGCGTGCACCATCAGGGCTATGTCCTGACGCAGGCGACGACGACCGACGACACCGACACCGTGCCGTCGAAATGGAAGCTGAACCTGCATGTGCGCGCGCCGAACCAGATCCTGGTCTCCGGCATGGGCCTCGATTCGGAATGGTCGATGGACCTGCACGTCGGCGGCACCACCGACGATCCGCAGGTCCAGGGCGACATGAAGATCGTGCGCGGCCGCTACAGCTTCGCCGGCCGCGACTTCAATATCGACAGCGGCACCATCACCTTCAACGGCGGCCCGGTGACCGATCCGCAGATCGCCCTGTCGGCCTCGGCGACGCTGAACGACGTCACCGGCAATATCAATGTCAGCGGCTCGGCCCAGCAGCCGTCCATCGCCTTTTCATCGACGCCCGCCCTGCCCCAGGACGAGGTGCTGTCGCGGATGCTGTTCGGCACCAGCGTCACCAACCTGTCGGCGACCGAGGCCCTGCAACTGGCCTCGGCGGTCAACGGCCTGCGCGGCGGCAAGGACAATCTCAATCCTTTGGGCGTCCTGCGCTCGGCGACCGGCATCGACCGGCTGAGCATTGTCGGCGCCGACCCGACGACCGGCCGCGGCACCTCGCTGGCGGCGGGCAAGTACATCACCAACAATGTCTATGCCGAGATCGTCACCGACAGTAAGGGCTTTACGGCGACCGAGCTGAACATCGCCCTGTCGCACACCCTGTCGATCCTGTCGCAGACCGGTGGGCAATACGGCACCGAGGTCAATATCAAGTACCAGAAGGATTATTGACAATCTTGAACATTGTTCACACCCTCTCGACACACGGTTTCGAGGGGGAAAACGATGTCAAATGCACCTGTAACACCGGCCGAGCACCTGTGGGGCAATTTCCAGTTCGTAACCGGTCAGTGTCTCGCAGACATAACGATTCCATTTGTTTGCCTGCTCGTCATAATCATGCTGACCTTGCCCAAATCCAGGGGCGCGCTCGGCGATCCCTGGACGCTGGCCGCCTTTTTAGCCATCCCCTTGCTGTGGATCGGCGAGTTGGCGCTGGGCGTCGCATTTGTCGACGCGATGGACGGGCATCATGACAGTCCGCCCTGGGCGATAGGGACGATGACGATCGCCTTCTGGATATGGCCTGCGGTTGCGATCGCGCTGATTGTCAGAGGCAAGAACGCTCGAATTCCGTTCGCCATCTACACGCTGTGCAATGTTCCACTCTGGCTGTTGACATCGTTCGTCGCCGGCATGGCCGTTAGCGGCGACTGGATCTAACCCACCCGCTCGAGGATCGAGACATAGTTGGCGACGGCGCCGCCGCCCATGTTGAAGACTATGCCGAGCTTCGGATCGGGCAATTGCATGTCGCCGGCTTCGCCGGTCAGCTGCTTGGCGGCGATGACGTGCATCGACACGCCGGTCGCGCCGACCGGATGGCCCTTGGCCTTCAGTCCGCCTGACATATTGACCGGCAAGCGGCCATCGCGCTGGGTCCACCCTTCCAGAACCGCGGCGACGCCCCGGCCGGGCGCGGCAAGGCCCATGGCCTCGACCGCCAGCAGTTCGGCGATGGTGAAGCAGTCGTGGACTTCGGCAAAACCGATATCGGAGAGGGCAACCCCCGCCTGTGCGTAGGCCCCGTCAAACGCCCGGCGCGGGCCTTCGAAGGCGGTCGGTTCCTTCTTTGACAAGGGCAGGAAATCGTTGACCTGGACGGCGGCGCGGAAACCCGTGGCGCGGCGGAAGTCGCGGTCCATGTCGGCGCGCACCAGCACGATGGCGGCGGCGCCGTCGCTGACCAGCGAGCAGTCCGTCATCTTCAGCGGCGCGGCGATCACCGGATTCTTGTCCGACACGGTGCGGCAGAACTCGACCGTCAGCGGCTTATGCAACTGGGCGAACGGATTGCCCATGGCCGCCTGGTGGTTCTTGGCGGCAATCACGGCCATCGCATCCAGCGGATCGGTATATTTGGCGGTATAGGCCTTGGCGAACTCGGCGAAGATCTGCGGGAAGGACATCCCCGCCTCTTCCTTCTGGTAGCTGGCGGCACCGAGCGCCCGGGTCACGGTCGGACCGTCGACGGCGGTCATCTTCTCGGCGCCGACGACCAGGGCGACCTTGACGCGGCCGGACGCAATCGCGTCCATGGCGGCATAAAGCGCGGCCGAGCCCGAGGCGCAGGCGTTCTCGCAGCGCGTCGCCGGCTTGAAGCGCAGGCCGTCGTCGGCGCCCAGGATCATCGAGGCGCAGAAGCCGTCGGGCACCATGCCGGCGTTGAAATTGCCAAGCCAGACGGCATCGACATCGGCGCCGGTAAGCCCGGCATCGGCCAGCGCTTCGCGGGCGGCGGACTGGATCAGGTCCTCGAGCGAACCGTCGAGACGACCGAACTTGGTGTGGCCCAGGCCAACGATAACCGATTTCATGCGCATCATCCTCCGTGCCGCGGTTTATCCCGCGGCCTCTCATCCAGACATTTTCGTCTCAGTTGAAACGATAATCAAGGCTTAAGTCGGATTTTGCGCCGGGCAACACCGTCTTGGCAGTATTAAGCCAAGACTCCGAACGCCCTTGCGTTCGGCAAGCGCGACCGCGCGCCCGAGCTCGTGCGAGGTAATACGCGCCGCAATGCGGCGCGCACTAAAATGCGAAGAAGCCGTTCGAAGTGGCGCCGGTCACCGCACGCCCGGCAATCGAGGTATAGACCCGGCGTCCGTAGAAGAAGGGCAGGCCGAAGTCGAAGCTGTTGCTGATCGTGGTGACACCGGTGAACGAGGACGGGTCGCCGGCCAGGCCGGGCAGCACCGCGTCGGCATCGGGCACATTGGTCGGGTTGACGACCGGCAAGGTGACCGAGGACGAGGCCGAACCGCTGCTCAAGGCCACCGAGATGGTCAGCGGCGTCGGCGGGCAATAGAAGCCCGCATTGTCGCCGGTGCACTGGGTGATCGTCGAGTCGCTGAACGACAGGAAGTTGGTGCCGCTGTCGATGAAGCTCTGATTGAGCGCCTTGTTATTGTAGGTCGCGGTGATATCGCCGCTATTGTCGACCGCAAGGACCGTCGCCGTGCCCAGGCCGTTGTTCGACTGGGTGCCGATGCCGAAGTAGAGCGTCCCGGTCAGGGTCAGCGCCCCGCCCGAACTGGCGGTCGGGAATTGCAGCGACGAGCCGTTATTGTCGACCGCGAACTGGGCAACCGGGTTCTCGAGCTGATTGGCTTCGGTCCACGCCACCTGGGTGCAGCCGCTGGTGGCGCAGTCGTAATAGTAGGAATCGCTCTTGGTATTGCAGTAGGTGCCGCAATCGTAACCGCCGAGCCCGATGCCGATGACGCCGTTGGCGCCGAAGCTGTCGACCGTGTCGAGATTGTCGCCGCCGGCCGACGAGCACGCGCTCGGCACGGTGCTGAAATTGCCGGTGTCGCCGATGACCATCATCTTGACGCCGCTTGCGGTTTCGCTGCCGGCGGTGAGGTCGACGCCGGTCACCGACCCGAAGACATAGCCGTCGAGATACTGGTAGCACTCGCCGACCGGATCGGCGCCCGTCTTGATATAGGTGCCGGCAAGCGCCGTCTGCATCGCGCTGTTCAGCGCGGCATGTTCGATGCGCAGGCCGGTCGATCCGGTATCGACCAGGATGTGGTCGATCGTCTGGCAGGTCGAGGTGCCGGTGGCGCAGATGGTCAGCGTCACGAACGGCACGTTGCCGGCGGGCACGGTCAGGGCGGCGGGGCCGCCGTCGACGACCACGGCCACGGTATCGGCCGGCGTCGACGAGCTGCTGGAGCTTGACGACGAGCTGGAGCTGCTGGAGCCGCCGGTGATACCGCTGCTGCCACCGCCGCCACCGCCGCCGCTACAGGCGACGAGCAGCAGGAACAGGGACAGGCCGGCGAGGCAGGACGCGACATGGCGAGCCGAATTGCGAACGGACGTCATTGCAGCGTCTCCATCTGGAAGCCGGCCGGTACTTCGGCGGGCAGGACGGCAAAGCCCCAGACCTTGCCGGGGTGGCCGCCGCTGCGCACGACGAAATCGATATCGTCGGCGCGCAACGGCCCGCGGGCCAGGACTCGGGCGTGGGTGTCGGCCTGGAAGCGGGCATAATAGGCGCCGAACAGCTGCGACAGATTCGGCCGCACCGGGCCGGACCACGACACGGCGAAGACCGTGCCGGCGCCGTTGACGAATTCGCGTGTCACCGCGCCGCCGTCACCGTCCAGCTCACTGACGGAATAGTTGCTGGCGGAGGTTGCCTTGAGCTGCGCCCGCAGGTTGGTAACGTCGCTGGCGACCGAAGCCTGCTGCGCGCCGAGCGAGGCCTGCGCGGGCGTCGTGGCCATAAGGCAAAGGGCAATCGCGGCAGTTGCGGCGATATAGGGGGTGTAACGTCGGACCGGGACTTGCATGCGTCGTTTCCGAAACTCTCTTGACCGCTTCGACCCATATCCCAAACCGCGGCGATCGCCTAGGGCCGGGACGGGAATAAGGTTAAATGGCTTGTTACCCGTATCCAAGTCGTTTTGTAGGCTCAATCTTGTCCTGAAGGTAACAATCCAGCGAGGAAGGCATGTTCGCACGCCACCTATGAACGCCGTTTTAAAATTGAAGACGCCCTTGTCGATTTTCGCGCCCAGGTAGCATTCGTTTATTTCGCCCGCTTTCAGCGCCCGCACCACCGAATCTCGTCTTATTGGATTTGGCTTTCAAGATTTTATCTCGGCGTACACTTGCGCACATCGGACGTTCAAACGCATTTACCATTTCCTTATTTGGCTCACGGCGCTTTCACACGAAGTTTATCCTTGTTTCCCAAGGGAAAATCCCCACCTTAGCTTTGACGGCCTCTTCCCTACTGAATCTTTATGGCCCGGCCGACATCTTGGCTGCAACGCGGAAAACATCCTTTCGCGCCTTACCTTTCAAGGTTTCCCTCGTTTTACCAGGCAACGCACCCCGCCGCCGCGGATGGAACATGCCGGAGACCTTGATACTGAACAATGGCCGGTCGTTTCGGCCATTATTCTTGCCTAATCAAGTTTATCCGGGGTCATCAGAGGTTCCAACATGTTGCAATCCGGCAATTTCGACGTTCAGGGCGAAGACTTCACCGTCGCCGACATTTCCGTTTCCCAGATCGGGTCGGCCGCCGCCGCCGCCGATGCGCTCACCCCGGGCGTCAAGATCAGCCAGGCGGCGATCATCGGCAACTTCCCCCCCCGGCAATGCGGTCTGGCGACGTTCACACGCGATATGTATTCCTGCCTGGCCCACGCCCTGCCCCAAGCCAGCTGGCACGTCATCGCCATGAACGATGCCGACGCCAGCTACGACTATCCGGCGGAGGTCACCGACCAATTGCCGCAGAACGACATGAAGGCCTATCGCGACCTGGCCGACCGGCTCAATGCCGACGGCACCCAGGTCCTGTTCGTCCAGCATGAGTTCGGCATCTATGGCGGGCCGGCCGGTGCCTATCTGCTGGAATGCCTGGAACGGCTGAAAATGCCGGTCGTCACGACGCTGCATACCGTCCTGGAGAGCCCCAATTCGGAACAGCGCCGCGTCATGGACCGGCTGATCAGGGTGTCGGCGACGGTCGTCACCATGGCGCGCAAGGGCGCCGAGATCCTGCGCCGCGTCTATAATGTGCCGGAATCGAAGATCGCCATCGTGCCGCACGGCGCCCCGTCGCGGCCGTTGAAGGACACGTCCGAATTCAAGGCGATGCTCAATCTCACCGGCAAGAAGGTGCTGACGACGTTCGGCCTGCTGTCGCCGAACAAGGGCATCGATACGATCATCGCCGCCCTGCCCCAGATCGTGCGCGCCCACCCCGACACCATGTACCTGATCGTCGGCGCCACCCACCCGCACCTGATCAAGAACGAAGGCGAAGCCTATCGCGACCGCCTGACCGAGATGGCGCGCAAGCTGGGCGTGGAAAACCACATCCGCTTCGTCAACCGCTTCATCAACGACAACGACCTGGTCGACATCCTTCAGGCGACCGACGTCTATGTCACGCCCTATCTTACCGAAACCCAGATCACTTCGGGCACGCTGAGCTATGCCCTGGCTCTGGGCAAGCCGGTCGTGTCGACGCCCTACTGGCACGCCGCCGAAGCCCTGGCCGGCGGGGTCGGCGCGCTCTGCCCCTTCAACGACAGCGACGCCTTTACCCTGGCCATCAACAACCTCCTGTCGTCCGACAAGGCCCGTCAGTCGATGGCCATGCGCGCCTACATGTACGGCCTGTCGTCACGCTGGTCGGCGGTCGCCCAAGCCTATGTCAACCGCGCCGAGACCGACATCCTGCAAGGGGCTCCGGAAGCCCGGGCCACGGTGCCGTCGGCCGGCCGCGCCCCTCTGACGACCCAGTCCCTGACCTACATGACGGCGGCCCGCCGCGCACTGGAAGCCGAACCGACCTGGCAGGCCATCGAGCGCATGACCGACGGCTGCGGCATCATCCAGCACGGCAAGTACCGCCTGCAGGACCGCAATCACGGCTATTGCGCCGACGACAATTGCCGCGCCCTGACCCTGGTGACGCGCCAGGTCGAGGCTGAAACCGAAGCGGACCAGAGCCGCAAGATCGAGCTGGCCTACAACTACGCTTCCTTCGTCAACCACGCCTGGAACGACGATGCCGGCCGTTTCCGCAACTTCATGTCCTACGGCCGCGACTGGCTGGACGACGGTGGTTCGGACGATTGCTGCGCCCGCTGCTTCGAGGCCCTGGTTGATACGGCGCGCTCGGACCTGCCGTCGGACCTGAAGAACTGGGCGACGCAGCTCGGCAGCACCATGCTGAGCCGCACCGGCCGGTGGACCTCGGTGCGTTCGCGCGCCGTACTGATCCGCGCCCTGTCGCGCGCCCATGGCGTCATGGGCTCGACCCGCGACGTCAACGACATGATGCAGAGCCTGTCGAGCGCCCTGCACGCCCGCTACAAGGCCAGCGCCACCAAGGATCACCTGTGGTTCGAGCCCAAGCCGACCTATGACAATGCCCGCCTGTCGGAGGGCCTGATCATCGGCGGCTACTTCCTGGGCGATCGCGAGATGATGGCTCACGGCGTCGAGTCGCTGGAATGGCTGATGCGCCAGCAGAGCGATCCGGACAGCGGCCATTTCGTGCCGGTGCCGACCTCGCAGTTCAAGGAAGACGGCCCGACCGACCCCCTGTTCGACCAGCAGCCGCTGGAAGTCCTGGCCAGTATCGAGGCCTGCATGACCGCGGCGCGCCTGACCGGCGACGCCCTGTGGAAGGACGAGGCCCTGCGCGCCTTCGCCTGGTTCCACGGCGGCAATACGCTGGAGCTGACCATGATCAGCAACGACGGTGGCTGTTTCGACGGCCTGACCTGCACCGGCGTCAACGAGAACCAGGGCGCCGAGTCGATCCTTGCCTATCACCAGAGCTGGTCGGCTTTAAAGAACGGCCTGGACCTCTAACCTCACCTCCAGGGAGGTTCTCAATTTCCAACCGCCGCCACCCGGTAAGGGCCTCCTTACCGGGCTTGCGGTCTTTCAAAAAGGGGAACATCATGCCCGATGCGCACCAACCCGATCACGAGGGTCAGAAAGACTCCGCTCGCGCCACCCGGACAAATACGGTGACCAGGACTCAAGTCGAAATGAAGCACAGCCCCGTCGCGCTCGGGGCCAATCCGGAACGCGTGGTCATCCTGCCGTTCCAGATTTCCATCAATCCGCGCGACTCGGCCGTCGGCGCCATGTCGCGCGTCCAGCGCATCTGCGAAGCCATCTGCGCCATGGATTCGGAGACGTGCCGCATCGAGCTCGACATCGTCAATCGCGACTTCACCGGCCGCCATTGGCAGACGCGCGGCATCTTCCTGGAGCGCTTCAAGCAGATCCAGCAGTTGAACGGCGGCATGGAGGCGATCGACGAGGACCATGCCGTGCTGGTCGGCGCCTATTTTTCGCACGAATACAGCTACCAGGCGGCGGCGGTGATGAACCCGTCCGTCGTCATCCACCCCGACCAGACCGGCGCCACCGACGGGGCCGTCAACTTCATCCTGTCGACGCGCACCGTCGGCGAAGGCCATATCTCGACCATCTCGTTCCGCGAGGGCGTGTTCCATACGGACGGCACGGTCGAGATCAAGCCGGAAACCGATTTCGCCGTCGCGGCCCGGCCGCGCGCCAATGCGCCCCAGGACGGCCCGGTGACGGTCTACAGCCACCAGGCCTGCCCGGTCTCCGAGACGGTGATCTTTCCGGTTACCCGCCAGCAGATCAACGGGCTGGAAGACCTGCGCATGCTGCGCTTCACCGAGGACGACGGCTCGACCGTGTATCTGGGCACCTATACAGCCTATTCCGGCCGTGAAACGGCGTGCGAGCTGTTCGAGACCGGCGATTTCCGCTCGTTCAAGCTGTCGCCCTTCCGCGGGGCTGCGTCGCAGCACAAGGGCCTGGCCCTCTTCCCGCGTCGCATCCACGGCCGCTATGCCGCGATCGGCCGGCTGGACCACGAAAGCCTCTACTACATGGAAAGCGAAGACCGCACCGTGTGGAACAACGGCGATCGGGTCCTGGGCCCGCAGGAGCCGTGGGAGCTGGTGCAGATGGGCAATTGCGGCTCGCCGATCGAGCTCGACGAAGGCTGGCTGGTGCTGACCCATGGCGTCGGCCCGGTGCGGCGCTATTCCCTGGGCGCGGCCCTGCTCGACAAGGACGACCCGCGCAAGGTTATCGCCCGCTCGAAGGATCCGCTGCTGTCGCCGTCCGAAGATACGCGTGAAGGCTATGTGCCCAACGTCATCTATACCTGCGGTGCGCTGAAGGTCGGCGACTGGCTGTTCCTGCCCTATGCGGTGGCCGATTCGAGCATCCATTTCTCGTCGATGAAGGTCAAGGACCTGCTTCATCATCTGGGGCTTTAGGCGCTCAGACGCCGCACAGAGAATCTGAGGCGTTTCATCAACTAAAAAACCCCGCGTTCGCACGCGGGGTTTTTCATTGCGGGTGACCGGATTACTTTTCCGCGCCGACCTTGTTCAGCTTGGGCGCCTTGCCGTTGCCGACACGGCCCTCATTGCGCAGTTGACGGCCCTGGTGCGCCATCTTGTCATTGCCCATGGCTTCGCCGAGTTCTTCCTCGGCCGAACCGGCGGCTTCCTTGAGGCTCGATTTGATGTTCGACATGATCGTCTCCTTTACGGACAGGTGTACAAACCAACCTAGCGGAAGCGGCGTAAGATTGACCCGCGAGAGGCGAACGGAGGCGGTAAGAAGGCCGTAAGAGGTTGTCCGGGCGGCCGCGGAAAGCTTATCCACAGGCCATTCTAAATCGTTATAAATCAAATATATAGTAATTTTTTACCATTTCAACACCGTCACTCTTTATGGGCTTTTTATAATCGGTTCGATCCCGCCACATCGCATCCCAACGCGCCGGCCGGTAGGGTGGCTACATCACGCTCGCTGGGACTGCTCTGGGGCTCTTGCTCGCCCCCCGCCCCACCAGCCTAAGATCCTCGGAATAGTCCAAGCGAGCGTGAGCCCCTTTATCTCCCCCGACAATTCATCGCTGCTTTGAACCGAAGCCCGAAAACCGTCAGGACACACACCGATGATCTCCACCGCCACCAAAGCCGCCGCCAATGTCACCAAGGTACTGGCGGAAAACGATGCCAGGAATACGCTGAAGGATACGGCTCGCGACCTGCAGGATCGCGGGTCCGACCTCGTCAACAATGTTGCCGACTATGCCGGCGAAGCCGGCGCCCGCGTGCGCGGCATCGTCGATCGCACGGTTGAGGACGTCAATCATGTCTCGCAAAACGTCGAAGGCGAAATCCGCGGCAATCCCGTGCGCTCGACGCTGATCGCGCTCGGCATCGGCTTCGCGCTGGGCGCGCTCCTGACCCGCCGCTGATCCGTTCGACCTATCCTGCCCGGACAACCGGCGCGGCTTCCCTGGCCGTGCCGGTTTTTCGTGCCGGTGAGCCGGACAGGCGAAATCCACTCGCCCGATACGGTCTTACGGCCTTTTTACAAATTGATCGGACTGGCTTATTGTACCATTACCGGTCTCGGCCTACCCCTTTTAGGGTTCGGCCGAGACTCTGTATTGGATCGTGCGCCATATTGGATCGTGCAAAGGGGGCAACGGACCGGGTGACCGCGGTTCCCTGCGCCAGAGTTACCTGTTCCACGGTCGCGGGACAGGACATCGAGGTTTGTCATTCCTAAACCCGCTCCTGATGTGAAGTCGGCTTCACCCCCTGCGCGCAGCGGCCGCCAGCGGTGGCACGACGTCACCGGAATGCCGTGGGCGCAGAGCCGCAAGTTCTTTTACCTGGCCTTTTTCTGCATCATGGCGGCGGCGGTCTGCACCTTCAGCATGATCCTGTACACCCAATACAAACGCCTCCAGGACCTCGATCACTACACGATCTATCAATACGATGTCGTGCGGCGCTCGCGCGACATCCTGGCCGACATGGTCGACATGGAAAGCGGCGTGCGCGGCTTTGCCCTGACCGGCGACAATGCCTTTCTCAAGCCCTATTACGACGCCGATTTCCGCCTGACCCAGGATTTCGTCGGCCTGCGCAACACCTCGTTCAACGAGCCCCACAGCTATGCCGAGACCAATGGCTGGATCACCGAGATCGACGCCCTGCGCAAGCTGTGGCAGACCCAGGTCTCAAGCATCCAGGTCAACGGCAAGAGCACCGTCAAGATTTCCGACCTCGACCATCAGCGCGTCCAGATGGAGGCGGTGCGGCGCGTCATCGACACGTCGCTGCGCGCCCGCCTGATCGAGCTGCAGCACCGGACCGACGCCGTCGACGCCCACAAGAGCGACTTCTTCTGGGCGGTGGTCATCGGCGACCTGTTGTCGGGCGGCATCCTGCTGCTGGGGGTGATCATCATCATCCGCCTGGAACTGGCCGCCGAGCGCTCGGAAGAGGACCGCAAGCACGCCGAGCAGCGCTTTCGCACCGTGCTGGACGGGGTCAATGACGGCCTCTTCGAATACAATTTCATCAATGAGGAGCTCTATGCCTCGCCGGAATTCAAGGCGATGCTGGGCTTTGGCGACAGCGAGCTGCCGAGCACGGCCCAGGCGGTCGTCGCCCGCATCCATCCCGACGACCTCACCCGCGCCATGGAAACCCGGCGCGCCTATGCGGCGCACGACATCCCGGCCTATGCCAATGTCTTCCGCATGCGCCACAAGGACGGCACCTGGCGCTGGATCCTGTCGCGCGGCGTCGGCCTGTGGGACAAGCACGGCGAAATCCGCACCCTGACCGGCACGCACACCGACATCACCGAGCAGAAGAACCGCGAGGAGGA
>OUWB010000132.1_pt2 | contig 12321 bp, 12 predicted proteins | sample 1779821 | NCBI WGS metagenome assembly OUWB01 (sample SAMEA3914806, study PRJEB12502) | metagenome | biome: forest; material: soil | place: Canada | collected 2011-08-03 | depth 0.1 m
AGCCGCAGGGACAGGGATTCATGGCCGCGATCAATTGTGCGGCGGCAGGGAATTCGACTTGGCGGCCGGCGCGCGAAATCGTGATGTGGCCGTTTTCGAGAGGCTCGCGCAGCATTTCGAGCACGCGGCGATCGAATTCCGGCAACTCATCGAGAAACAGGATGCCCAGGTGAGCGAGCGAGATTTCGCCTGCGGACGGCGGATTGCCGCCGCCCACCAACGCAGCTGCACTGGCGGAGTGATGCGGGGTGCGAAATGGCCTGCGCCGCCACATTTGCGGTGTAAAGCCGATCCGGGTGGCGCTCAAGAGCGCTGCGCAGGCCAGTGCCTCATCATCCGTCATCGGCGGCAGGATGCCTGGCAGGCGTGCGGCCAGCATCGACTTGCCGGCACCCGGCGGTCCCACCAGAAGGACGTGGTGGGCTCCGGCCGCTGCGATTTCCAGCGCGCGCTTGGCGCCCGTCTGGCCGATGACATCCGCCATGTCGGCAACGGTTGCCACTGGCGCGTCCTGTCCCGTGTCGGGGAGCGCTGGCTGCAGGCGACTATCCGGCGCGTCGGTCAGATGGGCGCAGAGGCTGATCAAATCGGTCGCACCATAGACACGGACGCCGGGCACCAAAGCCGCAGTGGCGGCATTGGCTTGTGGCAAGAAAAATTCTGGGAGCGGGGTGTCGGCGCGGTCGGCCTGTGCGGCACGGCGGCGCGCCAATCCACAGGCCATCGCAAACGCGCCGTGTATCGGGCGCAATGCGCCGGACAGCGAGAGTTCTCCGGCGAACTCTCGTCCTGTTAGTGCATGGGGTGGCAGTTGCTCGCTGGCGGCTAGAATGCCGAGCGCAATGGGCAGGTCGAAGTGGCCTGAGGCTTTCGGCAGGTCGGCCGGGGCCAGGTTGACGGTAATGCGTCGGGCGGGGAATTCGAATTGGCTGTTTTGCAGCGCGGCGCGCACCCGCTCACGACTCTCGCGCACTTCGAGATCGGGCAGGCCGACAATCGCAAAGGTCGGCAGTCCATTGGCCAGATGCACCTCGACCTTGACCTCCGGAGTTTGCCCGAGGGCCAAAGCGCGGCTGCGGACGACGGCCAGTGACATCGGCGAGGCGTCCGTAGTGGCTGGGGGGCGAGTGCCGACGCCGGTGGCGGGCGAATGGCTTCAGGCGCTCGGTTGCGTCACCTTCAACTGGGCTTCCAGGTCGGATACGCGGCGTTCCAGTTCCTCCAGGCGTACGCGGGTACGTGCCAGCACCTGGGCCTGGGTATCGAACTCCTCGCGCGTGACCAGATCCAGTTTCGAGAAGCCCTGGGTCAGCATGGCCTTCATGTTGCGCTCGACATCCTTGGCCGGCGAATTTTTCAGCAAATCGTTGAATTTGGCCTGTATGTCTTGCAGCACTTCATTCGGTTTCATTTTCGTATCCTCAGTTTGCACAAAAACAGTGCGCGTCCGGTCGCGTGTTCGCGTGGTTCTCGTGCGGCGCGCGTTTCTGGTGCGTCGCATACCGCGCCCGGCGGCGCAATCATAGCGGCTTTGGCACTGTTTCGGTGGTCTCGACGTGATGCAATGCACTTTAGCACGCAGGTATTTCCGTCGACAGGGTTTGCGTTTGGCCTAGCCAACTGGACAGGGCGAGATGGGCGTCGTAGAGGGCGTTGGCCGCAAACGCACCGAGCGGTGCCTCGAATAATTTGACCCCGATGTGGCACGAGAGTTGCTGTATTGGCTCTGTAGAAAGGGTGTAAATGCAGTTTGATAAGTGTGATCGACATCACCACACAACATCTAGCGAGGATTTCATGAAACTGATAACTGCAATCATCAAGCCGTTCAAGCTGGACGAAGCGCGGGAAGCGTTGTCGGCGATCGGGGTGTCCGGGATCACGGTGACGGAGGTGAAGGGATTTGGTCGTCAGAAGGGACACACGGAGTTGTATCGTGGGGCGGAATATGTGGTGGATTTTTTGCCGAAGGTGAAGATCGAGGCGGCGGTGTCGGATGACATTGTTGAGCAGGCGATCGAAGCGCTGGAGAAATCGGCGCGGACGGGGAAGATCGGGGACGGGAAGATTTTTGTGACGCCGATCGAGCAGGTGATCCGGATCCGGACGGGCGAAACCGGAGCGGATGCGCTGTAAAGAAAATAAGAACGGGGTCGCCGCGCGAGGTTGGGCGGGGTGACAAGACAGCCGACAGCGTGAGCCGCGGGTGGGGTGCGAGGTTGGGCGAGGTAGAAAACGACAAGAATGAGAGGAAATCAGAAATGCGTAAATTAATATTGACCTTCCTGATGGCGGGGTCATTGCTGGGGGCTGGGCTGAGCGTGGCGCAGGCGGACGATGCGTCGTCGGCGGCGTCGGCGCCGGTGGCCTCGGCACCTGCGGCGGCGGCGGCATCGGACGCGAGCGCGGCCTCGGTGGCGGCAGCGGCTTCGGATGCAGCGCCTGCGGCACCGACGGCGCCGTACTCGGTGGATTCATCGAAGATCAACTCGGGCGATACGGCGTGGATGCTGACCTCGACGGCGTTGGTGCTGTTCATGACGATCCCGGGTCTGGCACTGTTCTACGGCGGCATGGTGCGCAAGAAGAATGTGCTGGCGACGCTGATGCAGAGTTTCGCGATCACCTGCGTGGTGACGGTGCTGTGGGTCGTGGTGGGCTATAGCCTGGCGTTCACGCCGGGCAATGGGTTCATCGGCGGGTTCTCGCGAGTGTTCTTGAATGGGATGAGCTACATCAAGGGCGACAAGGCGACGACGCTGACGGTGAGCCACTTGGCGACGACGATACCGGAATCGGTGTACATGACGTACCAGATGACGTTTGCGATCATCACGCCGGCACTGATCTGCGGTGCGTTCGCGGACCGGATGAAGTTCTCGGCGATGCTGATTTTCATGTCGCTGTGGACGGTGATCGTGTATTCGCCGATTGCGCACATGGTGTGGGAGAACACGGGTTGGTTGGCGAGCGCGGGGATCCTGGACTTCGCGGGCGGCACGGTGGTGCATATCAACGCGGGGATTGCGGGGCTGGTGTGTGCGCTGATGCTGGGCAAGCGCGTGGGCTACGGGCGCGAGCATATGGCGCCGCATAACCTGGTGCTGACGCTGGTGGGTGCGGCGATGCTGTGGGTGGGCTGGTTCGGCTTCAACGCGGGTTCGGCGGTGGCGGCGGACGGCCGTGCCGGGTTTGCGATGATGGCGACGCAGGTGGCGACGGCGACGGCAGCGTTGAGCTGGATGTTTGCGGAATGGCTGACGAAGGGCAAGCCGTCGGTGCTGGGGATTGCCTCGGGTGCGGTGGCGGGTCTGGTGGCGATTACGCCGGCGTCGGGCTTCGTGGGTGTGGAGGGGTCGCTGGTGATCGGGGTGGCGGCCGGGGTGATCTGCTACTGGTCGGCGACCTGGCTGAAGAGCAAGCTGGGCTACGACGATTCGCTGGACTGCTTCGGTGTGCATGGCATCGGCGGGATCATCGGCGCGTTGCTGACGGGGGTGTTCGCGGTGAAGGACATCGGTGGTTCGGACGGCAATGTGCTGCTGCAGGCCAAGGGCGTGCTGACGACGTTGGTGTACAGCGGCGTGATGAGCTATGTGCTGCTGAAGATCATCGACCTGGTCATCGGCATCCGCGTGACCGAGGAAGAGGAACGTGAAGGTCTCGATATTTCGCTGCACGGCGAAACTGTCGAGTAAGTTCTAAGGCCCGCGTTGCGGTAGACCGGGCCGGGCCCGTTTGAGAGAGCGCAGCGAGATTGGCCCGCCTACCCAGACGGGCCTTTTTTATGCCCGCGCCCACCGAGGTCCAGCGGTAAATAGGGCCAGTTATAAGCGGGAACCGCCCTAAGTTTTCCGGTCAGCATTGTAATGCGGCAATCTGCCCCAAAATAGCTTGCGTAATTGCACTACAATGGGTGGTTCTCCGCCTTACAATACATAAGAGAGAACAATGGTTCCGCATCTGGTTACAGCGCTGAACGGCCCGCTGCTCGATTTGGAGCAGAAAGTCCTTGCCGCCACCCCCGCCATCGAACGTTGGTTCCGGCTGGAGTGGCAGGAGCATACGCCGCCGTTTTATTGTTCGGTCGATTTGCGCAACGCGGGTTTCAAACTAGCCCCGGTCGACACCAATCTATTTCCAGGCGGATTCAACAATCTGCCGCTGGAAATCCTGCCGCTCGCCGTGCAGGCGGCGATGGCGTCGATCGAAAAGATCTGTCCGGATGCGAAAAACCTGCTGGTGATTCCGGAACGGCACACCCGCAACGCGTTTTACCTGGAAAACCTTGCGCGCTTGTCGACGATCATGCGCCAAGCTGGGTTGAACGTGCGCTTCGGTACCCTGGATGAAGAAATCGAGGTGCCGATGTCACTACAATTGGCGGACGGGCAGTCGCTCGTCATCGAACCGCTCGACCGTTCGCCTCGCCGCCTCGGCCTGAAGAATTTCGACCCCTGTTCCATCCTGCTGAACAACGATCTGTCGGCCGGCGTGCCGCCCGTGCTGGAAAATCTGCACGAGCAATATCTGCTGCCACCGTTGCATGCCGGCTGGGGCACGCGCCGCAAGTCGACCCACTTCGCCACGTATGACGACGTGGCGAAAAAATTTGCCAAGCTGATCGAAGTCGATCCCTGGATGCTGAATCCATATTTTGCCCGTTGCAGCGGCATCGACTTCCAGCAGCGTACCGGCGAAGAGGCGCTGGCCGAGACGGTCGACGCGGTGCTGAAGAAGATCGCTCGCAAATATCGGGAATACGGTATCCAGGACAAGCCCTATGTCGTCATCAAGTCCGACGCCGGCACCTACGGCATGGGCGTGATGACGGTGCGCGATGCCGCGGAAATCGCCGGGCTGAATCGGCGCGAACGCAGTAATATGGCAGTGCTCAAGGAAGGCCTGGAAGTCCACGATGTGATTGTGCAGGAGGGCGTGCATACGTTCGAGCGCGTCAACGAGGCTGTCGCCGAGCCGGTCGTCTATATGATCGATCGCTACGTCGTTGGCGGCTTCTATCGTGTGCACACCGAGCGCGGACCGGACCAGAACCTGAATGCGCCAGGCATGCATTTTGTGCCGCTTGCCTTCGAACACGCGGCACTGCCTGATGTCAGCGCGAAACCCGGTGCCGCACCGCCGAACCGCTTCTATATGTACGGCGTGGTGGCAAGGCTGGCATTGCTGGCGGCTTCGATCGAACTCGAGAAGACGGACCCGGATGCGATCCAGGTTTGATGGCGCTGCTGCGATTGCGCCATGGGGTGCACCCGGGTGCATGCCTGGGATTACGTCCGGGCTTATGTCCGGGTTATGTGATTAACGACCATTTGCGACGCGATCGGCGTCTGACCACACCATGGACATACTTTTCATAGCGGACCCGCTGGACACATTCAAGCTCTACAAGGATACGACCTTCGCGATGATGAGCGAGGCCGCGCGCCGCGGCCACAGCATCTACACTTGCGAGGTGTCGGATCTGGCGCTCGCCGGCGGGCGGGTCGAAGCCAGTACCAGGCTGATAGAGATCCTTGCCGACAAGGACCATGCTGGCCCGTCGCCCTGGTATCGCGCGGCCCCCCCCCGTACAGAGAGCCTGGAGCGCTACGACGCGGTGCTGATGCGCAAGGATCCGCCGTTCGACATGGAATATGTGACCGCGACCTGGATGCTCGAGCATGCGGAGCGGCACGGTGCGCGCGTGTTCAACAAACCCCGTGCGATTCGCGATCACTCGGAAAAATTCGCCATCGCCGAATTTGCCGAATTTGTCGCGCCGACGCTGGTGACGCGAGATCTGCAACGTTTGCGGGCCTTTCAAGAGACGCACGGCGACGTGATTCTGAAGCCGCTCGACGGCATGGGCGGGACGGGCGTGTTTCGGGTGCGCGCCGACGGCATGAACCTGGGTTCCGTCATCGAGACCCTCAGCGATAACGGCGCGCGCAGCGTGATGGCGCAGAAATTCATTCCGGCCATCAGCGAAGGCGACAAGCGCATCCTCCTGATCGGCGGTAAGCCAGTGCCTTATGCGTTGGCGCGTATTCCCCAAGGCAACGAAGTGCGCGGCAACCTGGCAGCCGGCGGTCTCGGCGTCGCGCGCGAATTGACGGCATACGATCGCAAGATTGCCGAGACCTTGGCACCGGCGCTGTTCGCACGCGGGCTGCTGCTGGTCGGGCTGGACGTGATCGGCGAGTCCCTGACCGAGGTCAATGTCACCAGTCCAACGTGTTTCCGTGAAATTACCGAGCAGACCGGCTTCGACGTCCCGGCGATGTTCATCGATGCACTTGAGCTTGCAGTCACGCGGGCTTAAAGCACAGACTGGGCTGCGGCGCAAGGGGCGCAGAGTGTGGGGTTTGCCGCGAAAGGTTGCTGATACAATCAGATAACGCGTGGCGAATCCGGCCCGCCGGTGCGCACGTTCGGTGCGACTGCACCGGTACGGACTCGCTGCATTTTGCCGAATTTTGCCGATTGCGTCGCCCATCGCACCAGGGGCGGCGCGAAAGTTGAAGCTGATATGGCTGGTATCCTGATCATTGCGCATGCACCGTTCGCCACGGCATTGCGCGACTGCATTTCCCATATTTACGGCGGCTTGCCGGCACGCATCGGGGCGATCGACATCACGCCCGATTGCGATCCCGCACAACTGGTCGCGACAGCCGAGTCTGAACTGCGGCGCCTGGCCGAGGAGAATGGGGCGCTGGTGCTGACCGACCTTTACGGTGCGACGCCGTCGAACATTGCCGCCCGCCTGGCCACGATACCCAATGTGAGGGTGCTGGCAGGCGTGAACCTGCCAATGCTGGTACGCGCGGTCTGTTATCGCTCGATCCCGCTCGATACCCTGGTGGACAAGGCCTTGTCCGGCGGCATCAAGGGTATCCAGGCGGTCGCCGCAGCGCCCGAGCCATCCACCACCGAAGCAAGCAACAATTCCCCTTTGCCCTGTCCTCCGGATCATCATGCTGCAACGTGAAACGACTATCGTTAATAAATTGGGACTGCATGCGCGCGCTTCTGCCAAATTGACGCAATTGGCCGGCCGCTTTCAATGTGAAATCTGGATGACGCGCAATGCGCGGCGCATCAATGCCAAGAGCATCATGGGGGTGATGATGCTGGCCGCCGGCATCGGCTCCAAAGTGCTGATCGAAACCGAAGGCACCGACGAAAACCAGGCGATGGACGAACTGCTGGCATTGATCGCGAACAAGTTCGGCGAAGGCGAGTAGCGGGTCCGCGGGTGTATGGTTGCCGTTACGGACTCATCGAACCTGATCGCCGAACCTAATTACGCCCGAAAGGTCTGATGGCTGCTTCGTGCGGGGGCTGTCTGCCGCACCTGTATCGTACGGCGTGGCAACTGACGATATTCGTCGCCGCGCTCAACACAGATTCAAGGAGACGCGTTTGTCATTCACGCTGCATGGAATTCCGGTCTCCCGCGGCATTGCAATCGGCCGTGCTTACTTGATCGCGCCGGCCGCGCTGGATGTCGATCACTATCTGGTCGCGCCCGAGGAGGTCGAGGCCGAGGTCGCGCGCTTTTGCGCGGCGCAGGATGTCGTGCATCACGAACTCGAAACGCTGCGCGCCGAATTGCCGAGCGATGCGCCCGGCGAAATGAGTGCCTTCCTGAACGTGCACATGCTGATCTTGCGCGATGAAATGCTCGCCGAGGCGGCTGTCGAGTTGATACGGACGCGCCGCTATAACGCGGAATGGGCGCTGACCGAGCAACTCGAGCAACTGGCCAAGCATTTCGACGAAGTCGACGATACGTATCTGCGCGAGCGCAAGGCCGACCTGGAACAGGTCGTCGAGCGTGTGCTGAAGGCATTGGCCGGCGCGTTGTCGGCCGACGGCCTGGCCTGCGGTCTGGTCGATAGCGCGGGTACGAATGGGACCGACGAGATGATCGTGGTGGCACACGATATCGCGCCTGCCGACATGATGCAGTTCAAGACCCAGACCTTCCGCGGATTCGTCACCGATCTGGGCGGGCGTACCTCGCATACCGCGATCGTCGCCCGCAGCCTGGGCATTCCCGCCGCGGTGGGCGTGCAACAGGCCAGCGCGTTGATACGGCAAGACGACCTGATCATCGTCGACGGCGATGCCGGCATCGTCATCGTCGATCCGGCGCCGATCGTGCTCGAGGAGTACTCCTACCGCCAGAGTGAGAAAGCGCTTGAACAGCGCAAGTTGCAGCGCCTGAAGTTCTCACCGACGCAGACCGTGGACGGCACCAAGATCGACCTGCTGGCGAATATCGAGTTGCCCGGCGATGCGGCCGCCGCGCTGAACGCCGGCGCGGTCGGCATTGGCCTGTTTCGCACCGAGTTTCTCTTCATGGGGCAGCACAACCCGCCGGAAGAGGAGGCGCAGTTCGCCGCCTACAAGCAGGTGGTGGAGAGCATGCGGGGCTTGCCTGTCACCATTCGGACCATAGATGTTGGGGCCGACAAGCCGCTGGACGCTCGCGCGAGCGATGGTTTCGAGACTGCGCCCAATCCGGCGCTCGGTTTGCGTGCGATCCGCTGGAGCTTGTCGGAACCCCAGATGTTCCTGACTCAGCTGCGCGCGATCCTGCGCGCGTCGGCGTTCGGTCCGGTCAAGATCCTGATTCCCATGCTCGCGCATGCACAGGAAATCGACCAGGCCCTGGATCTGATTCACGAGGCCAAGCTGCAATGCGATGATGCCGGCTTGGCTTACGATCCCAATGTGAAAGTCGGCGCGATGATCGAGATTCCCGCCGCCGCGCTGGCCGTGCAGCTGTTCCTCAAGCGGCTCGATTTCCTCTCGATCGGTACCAACGATCTGATCCAGTATACGTTGGCGATCGACCGCGCCGACAACGCCGTCGCCCATTTGTACGATCCGCTGCATCCGGCGGTGCTGGGCCTGATCGCGCATACGCTGCGCGAGGCGCATCGTGCCGGGGTGCCGGTTTCGGTGTGCGGTGAGATGGCCGGCGACCCGGCGTTGACGCGACTATTGCTGGGGATGGGGCTGACGGAATTTTCGATGCACCCGAGCCAGTTGTTGCAGGTCAAGCAGCAAGTACTGCGCGCCCATTTGCCCAACCTCGAAAAGCCGGTGCAGGACGTGTTGGCGGCCTACGAACCCGCCGAATTACAGGCTGCGCTGGCGCGTCTGGGGCAGTGCTGACTTGTGGGGGGGGCGGACGGTGACGGCGATTCAAGTGTGGTCGTGCTTGGTGCCGCATACAGGGCAATCCGCTTGCCGTGCAATCCGCATCGTATTCCATTCGGCGCGCAGCGCGTCGTACATCTGCAGGCGCCCGACCAGGGTCTGGCCGACCGCCCCGATCACCTTCAGCGCTTCCGCAGCCTGCAGCGCGCCGATGATACCGACGAGCGGCGCAAATACACCCATCGTCGAACACGCGACTTCCTCGAAGGCCTGGTCGGGCGGAAAGATGCAGGCATAGCACGGAGAGTGCGGGTCACGCGCATCGAAGGTGGCGATCTGGCCGTCGAAACGCAGCGCGGCGCCGGATACAAGCGGCACTTTGGCCGCGACGCAGGCGCGGTTGACGGCATGCCGTGTGGCGAAATTATCCGAACAATCGAGCACCACATCGGCAAGCGGCACCTGATGCGCCAGCCACGCTTCATCGGCGCGCGACTCCACGGCGTGCACCGCGACATCGGGGTTCAAGCCGCGCAGGGTGGCCTGGGCGGACACGACCTTGGGTTGCCCAATCGAAGCGGTGGTGTGGACGATTTGGCGCTGTAGATTAGTCAGGTCGACCCGGTCCGGGTCAACCACGGTCAGTGTGCCGACACCCGCTGCTGCGAGGTACATGCAGACCGGCGCGCCCAGCCCGCCGGCGCCGATGATCAGCACATGGGCATCGAGGAAGCGTTGCTGCGCTTCTATGCCCAATTCGTCGAGCAGAATGTGGCGCGAATAGCGCAGCAGTTGTTCGTCATGCATGTCGGTGTGCCGGCGTGGCGGACGGCGCCGGCTAAAAACTAACCAGCGGACTAACCGGCTGGCGGCGGACCCAAGGGCCGCCGCCAGCCTTTACTTCGCGGGTGCGGAGGCTGCCGCGGCCGAGGCCGGTGTGCTCGCTGCCTTGGCGCCCGAGGCTGCGTTGATCTGGTCGATCAGCGGATCGTCGACCGGCTGCAGTTCCTTGGACAGCACAACCGGCTGGCCTTCCAGTTCATGCAATGCCTGCTGGGCCATGAAGTCGTCCGCGCTGCCTGGCTCCGGCGGCACGCGATTGCGGTCATGCTCGCGCTGTTCCGGCGTCTTCTTGGCGTTGGCTGCTTCCAGGTTGCGCAGCAGCGTCAGGTGCTCTGCCTGCCGTTTTTCCTCTTCCTTCTTTTCGTCCGGGTCCTGCAGGTTCGCCAGGTGGTTCTGATAGTCGGCCTCGCGCGTGACCAGGGCGTCGTCCGGGTCGCCATCCGCGTATTGATCAACCAGGAAGTCGGGCGTGATGCCCTTGTTCTGGATCGAGCGGCCGCTAGGCGTGTAGTAGTACGCGGTCGTCAGGCGCAGCGCGGTGCTGGCTGTCAGCGGACGGACGGTCTGGACCGAGCCCTTGCCAAAGGTCGGCTTGCCCATCACTTTTGCGCGGTGGTAGTCCTGCAACGCACCGGCGACGATTTCCGAGGCCGAAGCGGTGTAGGCATTGGTCAGCACGACGATGGGCACGGTCTTGTAGATGGCCGGCAAATCCTTAAGCGGATCGCTGTCGAATGAGGGCAAGCGATAGTTGCTGAAGGTATCGCGATAGGTCTGCTTGGAATCGGGAATCTGTCCGTTTGTCGTAACCACCACCGAATTCGACGGCAGGAATGCGCCGGCCACGCCGACCGCGGTTTGAAGCAAACCGCCGCCGTTATTGCGCAGATCGATGATCAAGCCTTTCATCTGCGGATTGGCTCGAGCCAGTTCCGTCAACTTCTCGGCCAGATCGGGCACGGTACGTTCCTGGAAGCTGGTAATGCGCACCCACCCATAACCCGGGGCGATCATCTTGGTCTTGACGCTTTGCACCTTGATCACGGCGCGCGTCACGGTGACCGGGAACGAACGTTCGTCGGTCTTGCGATAAATCGTCAGCGTCACTTTGGTGCCCGGATCCCCGCGCATCAACTTGACCGAATCGTCGAGCGCCATGCCGCGAACCTGCTTGCCGTCGATGCGGGTGATCAGATCGCCCGGCCGGATACCGGCGTGAAACGCGGGGGAATCCTCGATCGGCGAGATGACCTTGATCAGGCCGTCTTCCTGAGAGATTTCGATGCCCAGGCCGGCGAACTGTCCGCGGGTCTGTTCCTGCAGCTCGGCGTAGTCGGTCTTGTCGAGGTAGGATGAATGCGGATCCAGGCTGGAGACCATGCCCTTGATCGCGGCCGTCAGCAACTTTTTGTCGTCAACCGGCTCGACATAGTCACTCTTGATTTGACCGAAGACTTCAGCGAACAGCTTGAGCTGATCCAGGGGCAGCGGCGATGGCTCGTTGGGCTGCGCGGCGGCGGAGAGCTGCAGGGTAGCGAACATGCCGGTCAGCAGGCCGGCGGCGACCAGGCCGGCGTATTTCAGTTGTATGCGCATAGATCAGTCAGTGGAGGGCTTCGTCAACCGGTAAGCGTGGGTGTTAAGCAGTATAACTGGTTTGTCTGGAGCCACGAACGCGGAGCCTGTGGCGTAAGCCGAGATTCGACAACGGAACCCGATTAAGGTTCGCTGTCGATCTCGCAGCTTGCGCCGCGGCCGACCAGGTCGATACGCCGGCACCGCTTCCAGGGCCGGCACCACGGGCCGGCTTAACCTGCTTAATTCGCCGCCGCCTTGCCTTGTTTGGCGACGGCCGCCTGCGCCTGCGCGATGGCTTGCGCGTCGCCGAGATAGGCGCGTTTGATCGGCTTCAGGTCGGCATCCAGTTCGTACACGATGGGAATGCCATTGGGGATGTTCAGGCCGACGATGTCATCATCTGAAATATTGTCCAGATATTTGATCAGGGCGCGCAGCGAATTACCGTGCGCGGCGATCAAGACGCGCTTGCCGGCCTTGATTGCGGGGGCGATGGACTCGTTCCAGATCGGCAGCACGCGCGCCACGGTGTCTTTCAGACATTCGGTCAGGGGCAACTGGTTGCGGGCCACTTTGGCGTAGCGCGGATCGTCGAGCGGTGCGCGCGGGTCATCCGCGGTCAGCGCGGGCGGCGGGGTGTCGTAGCTGCGGCGCCAGATCAGGACCTGTTCGTCACCGTACTTGGCCGCCGTTTCGGCCTTGTTCAACCCGGCCAGCGCGCCG
>OUWB010000141.1_pt2 | contig 12320 bp, 10 predicted proteins | sample 1779821 | NCBI WGS metagenome assembly OUWB01 (sample SAMEA3914806, study PRJEB12502) | metagenome | biome: forest; material: soil | place: Canada | collected 2011-08-03 | depth 0.1 m
GCTGATCGCGCGCGCTTTCGGCGCCAGCGAATACACCGACGCCTTCAACGTCGCCTTCCGCATCCCCAATCTGCTGCGGCGGCTGTCCGCCGAGGGGGCGTTTTCGCAGGCCTTCGTTCCCATCCTTGCCGAATTCAAGAATCGCGAAGGGCACGATGCGACCAAACTGCTGGTCGACGCGACCACCACCGTACTGACCTGGGTGCTGGTGCTGCTGTCGATTGCCGGCGTGCTGGGCGCAAGCGGGGTGGTGTTCGCAGTCGCGACCGGCCTGAGACCGGATGCCGAGGCCGCGGCGGTGGTGATGACGCGCATCATGTTTCCGTATATCACGCTGATCTCCCTGACTGCCCTGTCGGCCGGTGTGCTGAATACGTACAAGAATTTCTCGTTGCCGGCCTTTTCGCCGGTGATGCTCAATGTCAGTTTTATCCTCGCGTCGCTGTTCGTCGCTCCCCATCTGAAGCATCCGATCTACGCGCTGGCGTTCGCCGTGGTGGTGGGCGGCCTGCTGCAGTTGCTGATCCAGCTGCCGGGCCTGATGCGCGAACAGATGTTGCCGCGCATCGGCCTGAACGTGGTGCGTGCGCTCGCGCACCCCGGCGTGAAGCGTATCCTCATCAAAATGGTGCCCGCCACCGCCGCCGTCTCGGTGTCGCAGATCAGCCTGATCATCAACACCAATATCGCCTCGCGCCTGGCCGAGGGCAGCGTGTCCTGGTTGGCCTATGCCGATCGCCTGATGGAATTTCCGACAGCGCTCCTCGGCGTCGCGCTCGGCACCATCCTGCTGCCCAGCCTGTCCAAGGCGCATGCGGACGGCGATCCGCAGGAATATTCGTCGCTGCTGGATTGGGGCTTGCGCCTCACCTTTTTGCTGGCTGCCCCCAGCGCGGTGGCCCTGTTTGTCTTTGCCGAGCCGCTGACCGCGACCCTCTTCAATTACGGCCGTTTCAACGGGCACGACGTGACGATGGTGGCCCACGCGTTGACGGCCTACGGCGTCGGCCTGCTGGGGCTGATTCTGATCAAGATCCTGGCGCCCGGCTTTTATGCGAAGCAGGATATCAAGACACCGGTCAAGATCGCGCTGGTCGTGCTGTGCGTCACCCAGTTGTGCAACCTGATCTTCGTGCCGATGTTCCAGCACGCCGGGCTTGCGCTCAGCATCGGGATCGGTGCCTGTCTGAATGCAACGCTGTTGTTTTTTGGCCTGTACCGCCGCGGCATCTACACGCCATCGCCCGGCTGGATCAAGTTCTTCGTCCAGCTGCTGGGCGCCTGCCTGGTGCTGGCATCGGTGATGCTCTGGTGCCGTGAGCGCTTCGACTGGGTGCAACTCGGCCATCATCCGCTCGCACGGATGGGCCTGTTGGGAGTCATTCTAGGTGTGGTCGCCGTGCTGTATTTCGCTATGCTATGGATCATGGGGTTCAAATACTCGGATTTCCGGAGGCGCGTGCAGTGACCACGACCCGCGTTCTTGATTACTTTGCCAGCCTGGTAGCCGAGGACGACGGGTTGCCCCTGACCGAGGCCGCCTTGGCGCTGGCCCAGGACGCCTACCCCGATCTGGATGTACAGGGCGTGCTGTCGGCGCTCGACGCACTGGCGGTGCGCCTGAAGCCGCGCCTGGGGGCCGATGCCGATGCGGTGCAGAAGCTGCAGGCCTTGAATCAGTTCTTTTACGGCGAGCTTGGTTTTGCCGGCAATCTGAACGATTACTACGATCCCGACAACAGCTATCTGAACGTGGTGCTCGACAAGCGCCGCGGGATCCCGATTTCGCTTGCCGTGCTGTATCTCGAACTGGCGCAGCAAATCGGCTTGAATGCGCGCGGCGTATCGTTTCCAGGTCACTTTTTGCTGCGGGTGGCGGTGTCCGGCGGGGAGGTGATGCTGGATCCGATGACGGGCGATGCACTGACCGAAAGCGAGATGATCGAGATGCTCGAGCCTTTCGTATCGGGGCCGGCCACGCGTGGCGACTCGGTCGCGAAGACACTGCGCGGCCTGCTGCAACCGGCGCGCGCAAGAGAGATTCTCGCGCGCATGCTGCGCAATCTGAAGGCGATCTACGAACAAAACGAACGCTGGCAGCGCCTGCTGGCGGTACAGCAGCGGCTAGTGTTGCTGCTGCCGTATTCGATCGAGGAAGTGCGCGATCGAGGCATCGCCTATGCACGCCTCGATTACGTCAGGCCAGCGCTGTCGGATCTGCAGCGCTATCTCGACGAATGCGCGGACGCGGAAGATGCGACTGCGATCGAAGCGCAACTGGCTGAACTGCGCCAGCGCGCCTCGCATAACGATCACTGAGCGAACACTAAGCGATCACGGTCTACTTCGGCTGCATCCGGATCGCGCCGTCCAGGCGGATCACTTCGCCGTTCAGCATCGGGTTGGCCAGAATCTGCTCGACCAGCATCGCGTATTCGTCCGGCCGGCCCAGGCGCGAGGGGAATGGCACCATCGCACCGAGCGCGTCCTGCACCTCCTTGGGCATGCCGAGCAGCATGGGTGTCTCGAAAATGCCGGGAGCGATCGTCATCACGCGGATGCCATTGCGCGACAGATCGCGTGCGACCGGTAGCGTGAGCGCAGCGATGCCGCCTTTGGAGGCGGCGTAGGCAGCCTGGCCGATCTGGCCGTCGAAGGCCGCCACCGACGCGGTATTCACGATCACCCCGCGCTCGCCGCCAGCGGCGGGTTCGCTCGCGGCCATCGCGGCGGCGGCCAGGCGAATCATGTTGAAGGTGCCGATCAGGTTGACGTTGATGGTTTTCGCGAACAGTTCCAGGCTGTGCGGACCGTCTTTGCCCACGGTCTTGGCCGCGGGCGCGATGCCGGCACAATTGATCAGGCCGCGCAGTGTGCCGTGCTTGGTGGCGGCTTGCACCGCAGCCTGGGCATCGTCTTCGCGGCTGACGTCACACTTGACGAATACGCCGCCCAACTCGGCCGCCAGTGCCGTGCCGGCTGCCTCGTTGAGGTCGGCCAGTACCACCTTGCCGCCTTGCCGCGCGAGCGCGCGTGCGGTGCCGGCGCCCAGTCCCGAAGCGCCACCGGTGATCAGAAATACGTTGTCGCGAATATTCATGATGTCTCCTAGTTCAGGTCATGCGCGCGGGCGACGGTGGGTTGGCGGCCGGGCCCGGCGACGTCGGTGCGCCTCGATTGTGTTGGGCGCGGCGGACGATTTAAAAAAAAGCGGCCCGCAGGCCGCCGTTTCGCTATATCGCTGTCAGGCGATACAAGCTTATTTCAAGGCGTCGAATGCGCGTGCACGGATTTCGTCCACGCTGCCCAGACCGGCAATCTTGCGATATTGCGGCGCCTTCAGCGCGCCATTTTTGCCGCTCTTGGCCCAGTTCGAATAATAGTCGACGAGCGGACGGGTCTGCGCGTCATATACTTCCAGGCGCTTGCGCACGGTTTCCTCACGGTCGTCGTCGCGCTGGATCAGCGGCTCGCCGGTGACATCGTCGACGCCCTCGGTCTTGGGCGGATTGAAGATGGTGTGATAGGTGCGGCCAGAGCCCGAGTGCACGCGGCGCCCGCTCATGCGTACGATGATCTCGCTGAACGGCACGTCGATTTCGAGCACGAAATCGATCGCCACGCCGGCCTGCTTCATCGCCTCGGCTTGCGGAATGGTGCGCGGAAAGCCGTCGAACAGATAGCCGTTCGCGCAATCCGATTCCTGCAGACGTTCCTTGACGAGGCCGATGATCAGCGCGTCCGGTACCAGTTCACCCGCATCCATGAATTTCTTTGCTTCGACGCCGAGTGGTGCGCCCGCCTTGAGTGCGGCGCGCAGCATGTCGCCCGTCGAGATTTGCGGGATACCGAATTTTTCCTTGATGAAATTCGCCTGAGTGCCCTTGCCCGCGCCGGGGGCGCCTAACAGGATCAAACGCATGGTGACATCTCCCATTTATGTAAGTTCTTGACGTTGCAGGGCGACAGACCGGGCTATCCGAGGCGACGCCGATCTGAGCCCGAGGCGGTCGGCGAGGGCTACGCCGCCGCGTGCAAACAGCGCACCCAAGGCCGCTGCGTGTGTGCACGGCAGCCGGCGCATCGCGTTCGTACACCCGGATTGACCTTGCGAGCCCGCTGACGGCAGGTGGCGCTCGCCGGTTGCCGTCGGGGTGAATCTAAGCCTGACAGGCCAGGGGGCCTGACCGATGCCCCGATTATGCCATGGCTTATGCCCCCCGCAGGGCGTAAATCGCTCGAACTTTGTCCAAATCGGCCGCGGTGTCGACGCCTGCTGCCGGCGCATGTTCGGTGAGCAGGACCGCGATACGCTCGCCGTGCCATAGGGCGCGCAACTGTTCTAGCTGCTCTGCTTGCTCGATCGGCGCTTGCTGCAATGCGGGGTAGCTGCGTAAAAATGCCGCACGATAGGCGTACAGGCCGATGTGGCGGTAGACCGGGAAGGGCGGGGGGCGTTTGCTGAGCGTGCCGACGTCGGGCCAATCAGCGGAATAGGTGTCGCGTGCCCATGGAATCGGGGCGCGCGAGAAATACAGGGCGACGCCGCGCGCGTCGAGCACCGTTTTCACGACATTCGGGTTGAATATGTCGGCCGGGTCGGCGATCGGATGGGCGACCGTGGCGATCGCGCAGTCGGGCGTCGCCACCAGATGGCGCGCCACGTCGCGGATCAGTGCGGGTTCGATCAGCGGCTCGTCGCCCTGCACGTTGACGATCACGGCATCGTCGGGCCAGCCGAAGTGCGCGGCGACTTCGGCCAGGCGATCGGTGCCGGACGGATGGGTAGCCGAGGTCATCACGCATTCGTAGCCGTGCGCGCGCACCACTTGATGCACTTGCTGCGCGTCGGTCGCGACTACCACCCGGGCGGCACCCGATGCGCGCGCGCGTTCGGCCACGCGCACCACCATCGGCAGTCCCTGGATATCTGCAAGGGGTTTGTTGGGCAGGCGGGTGGAGGCGAGGCGCGCCGGTACCACCGCAATGAACGGAACATCGCCGGGCATGGCATGGTTGGACGTCAAGGCCATCATCGTGTCAGCGACCGTCGCTGTCGATCGGGGTGCCCGGTACGGTCTGGCGCGCTTCGTCGACCAGCATCACGGGAATGCCGTCGCGGATCGGGAAGGCCAGCTTGTCGGCGTGGCAGATCAATTCCTGGGCGCTGCGGTCGTGTTCGAGTTGGCCCTTGCACAGCGGGCAGACCAGGATTTCAAGCAAACGGGTGTCCATCGTTTTCTCCACTGCGAAGCGCGGGCCGCGCACAGTGCATGCGACCCAAGTGTTTATTCTACTTGATACCTTAATCGCGCCGAAGGTCGGCGGGGGAGCGCAGTTCGCGGGCTTGCGCAAGCTTGGCCAGCACCAATGCGACCAGCGCGGCATCGAGTTGCGCGGCAACCGGCACGACCCAGATGCGCGGGTCCGGCTGGCGACATTTGACCGCGTCCTTCTCGGTGATCAGGATCACCTCGGCCGTGCTGGCGTCGAACGGATCGTCGGCAAAGTCGTAGTGATCGGGCAGCGCGAGCGTGTCGATTGCAAGGCCCGCCGCGCGCAACGTGGCAAAAAAGCGCTCGGGGGCTCCGATGCCGGCGGCAGCCAGGATGCGGCGTCCGGCAAAAGCCTGCAGATCCCGCCGCAGCGCCGGTTGATCGAGTTGCCAGGCCGCGCCCGGCAGCAGCCGCAGCGCGTAGGTATCGGGCCAGGGATAGGGGGCGCTGCGGGCGGCGGCATTCGGATCGTTGATCAGGGTGGCGTCGCGCGGGCGCGACTGCGGCTCGCGCAGCGGCCCGGCGGGCAGCAGGAAGCCATTGCCGCCCAGACGTTGATCGAACACCACCAGTTCGACGTCGCGGCTCAGTTGATAGTGCTGCAGACCGTCGTCGCTGACGATCACGTCGACGCTCGGGTGGGCTGCCAGCAACGCTCGCGCCGCGGCCGGGCGATCGCGCCCGATCCACAGCGGCACGCCGGCGCGGCGCGCGATCAACAGCGGCTCGTCGCCGACTTCCCGTGCGGAGGCCGCGCCCGTCACCGCGCGCAGCCCCGTCGCTTGCGCGCGATAGCCGCGCGAGATCACGCCCGGCGCGTAGCCGGCCGCGCGCAGCGCAGCGACCAGGGCAATCACCGTCGGCGTCTTGCCGGTGCCCCCTACCGTCACATTGCCGACAATCACGACCGGCACCGGCAGGCGTTCCACACGCAGCCAGCCGTGCGCATAGGCCTTGCGCCGCAGGGCCGTGACGGCGCCGAACAACAGAGAGAGCGGGAGCAGGCACCAGGCGAGCAGCCCGCGTCGCTGCCAGGCGCGCGTGATCGCCGCTTCGAGGCGGGCGCTCAGCGCGGTCTGGGCATGGAAGTGGGGCATAGGGCTTAAGACCTGGGGCTTGAGTGTGCCGCGAGCGGCGCAAGGCGTTTGGAGCGCGGCTGCGATGGTGTGTCGGGGCCGCAGTTTTAGCGCGATCAGGCCCGCACTCTAACGTGCCCGTCGTGCGACGGCAAGTTGCCGGCCGCGGTCATCGGCAATCACACGATCGTTTCCATAGCGGTTTCCACAGCTATCCTGGGAAAACTTGTGAACAAGTCTTGGAAAAGCGGATTAAGTCATTGTCACAATGGATAAAATCGGGCGTGCTCAAAAAACATGCGACACCACGCGAACTACGTGCCGGCCATCCTGTGGATAACTCTGTGAAGATCTTTCCAGCACTAGGGCGCGTATGGCCGTTTGTCGAAAAGTTTCATCGAAAACATTTTTTTTTGAATTTTCATATTCATTGAAAACAATGGCTTATGGATATCCACAACAGCATGGCCGCGTTTTCTCCTGATAGCCCCGTAGAATGCAGAATGTGGACAGATTGCTTTCAACACTTTCAATGCTTACCGAATGAACTCCGGATTTCGTGGTTATTCCGATGCGCCTGCCCGTGGCACTGGCGCCAACGACAGCGATGTGATCCCGGTGTCCGCCTTGAATCGGGCGATCGGCGCCGCGCTCGAGCGCAATTTTCCGCTGACTTGGGTTTCGGGCGAAATTTCGAATTTCACCCGTGCGGCGAGCGGCCATTGGTATTTCTCGATCAAGGATGCGGCCGCCCAGATTCGCTGCGTGATGTTTCGCGGCCGCGCCCAATATGCCGAATTCACGCCGCGCGAGGGCGATCGCATCGAAGTGCGCGCCCTCGTCACGATGTACGAGCCGCGCGGCGAACTCCAACTCAACGTCGAGGCGGTGCGCCGCACTGGCCAGGGCCGGTTGTACGAGGCCTTTTTGCGACTGAAGGCGCAACTGGAAGCCGAAGGTTTGTTCGACCCCGAGCGCAAGCGCCCGGTGCCTGTGCATCCGCGCGCGATCGGCATCGTCACGTCGCTGCAGGCGGCGGCGCTGCGTGACGTGCTGACCACGCTGGCGCGCCGCGCGCCGCATGTCCCGGTGGTCATCTATCCGGCCCCGGTACAAGGCACGGGCGCCGCGGAAAAGCTCGCGGCCATGGTCGAAACGGCCAACCGCCGCGCCGAGATCGACGTGCTGATCGTATGCCGCGGCGGTGGCTCGATCGAGGATCTGTGGGCCTTCAACGAAGCCGTGCTGGCGCGAGCGATTGCCGAAAGCCGGGTCCCGGTCGTCAGCGGCGTGGGTCATGAAACCGATTTCACCATCGCCGACTTCGCGGCCGACGTGCGTGCGCCGACGCCGACCGCCGCGGCTGAACTCGTCAGTCCCCAGCGCGCAGTGCTGCTGCGCGACCTGGAGCAGCAGCAAGCGCGTCTGGCGCGCGTGGCCCAGCGTCTGCTCGAACGTCGCAGCCAGCAACTCGATTGGTTGGCGCGCCGCCTCATCAGCCCGGCCCAGCGTCTGGCGCGGCAGCGCGAGCAGTTGCTGCAACTCAACGCTCGGCTGGCTGCCGCCGCGGCGCGTCCGCTGCGCGATGCACGCGCGCGTCTTGCCCTGGCGCAGGTGCGCTGGCGCGCCGCGCGACCGGATCCGGAACGGGCACAGAACCAGGTGGCCCAGCTCGGCGAGCGCCTGCAACGCGGTTACCAGCGTCGTCACGAGCAACGCCATGCCTATCTGTCCGAATTGGCGGCGAAGACCGCATTGCTGAGCCCGGTGCGCACGTTCGAGCGCGGCTACGCGGCGCTGCTGGACGCGCAGGGACGTGCGGTGCGATCGCCGGCGGCGCTTAAACCGGGCCGCACCGTGACGGTCTATCTGGCAGAGGGCGTGGCCGATCTGGGCATCGCCGACGTGCAGCCGCGCCTGGATGGGGGGCTATAGGCCGCGAGTCGGCGTATCGTGTCCGCTGGGGCTTGCTGTGATGGATGCACGTTTGCATCAACTCGAATAAGCTTATAACGGGCTGTGCGAATGCCCCTCAAAAACGAGGGCCACGTTTGCGAGCTTCTTCCATCTCGCCTACAATCAAAAGCTCTAAAGCTTCATTTCAATTTTTCCGATCGATTCGGATCGGCCACTCTCGGCTCTAGAAGGAACTCACCATGGCACATACGCTACCCGAACTGCCGTACGCGAAGGACGCGCTGCAACCGCACATCTCGGCGGAAACCATCGATTTCCATTATGGCAAGCATCACCAGACCTATGTGACGAACCTGAACAACCTGATCCCCGGCACGGAATTCGAGTCGCTGTCGCTCGAAGACATCGTGAAGAAGGCTAGCGGCGGCGTGTTCAACAACGCTGCGCAAGTCTGGAATCACACGTTCTACTGGAACAGCCTGTCGCCCAAGGGCGGCGGTGAGCCGAAGGGCGCGCTGGGCGATGCGATCACCAAGCAATGGGGCTCGTTTGCCGCATTCAAGGAAGCCTTCACCAAGGCGGCAGTCGGCACCTTCGGTTCGGGCTGGGCCTGGCTCGTGAAGAAGCCGGACGGCAGCCTCGACATCGTCTCGACCAGCAACGCCGCTACCCCGCTGACGACCGATTCCAAGGCGCTGTTGACGATCGACGTGTGGGAGCACGCGTACTACATCGACTACCGCAACGCTCGTCCGAAGTACACGGAAGCGTTCTGGAACATCGCGAACTGGGATTTCGCGGCGAAGAATTTCGCTGGCTGATTGCTGTTGCGCACAGATGCAGCGCGCCAATAACAGCAGGCGCGTGCGGTGAAAAAGCCCTCCAAATGGAGGGCTTTTTTTATCCTGCCAGAAGCGTGTTCGCGCAATGCCGCCGCAGCCAGCGGCATCGCATCGAAATCAGGCTAGCAGCGCTTCAATTTGATCACGCGCGAGACTTGGTTGGGCGTGAAGCTGCTCCCGCTGGCGTAGGGCGCGCAATCCAACGGTGCGGTAAGGGACTCGCTGACGGCGAACTGACCGACGTAGCGAAATGCATCGGTCTCGAGCTTGATGAAGACGGGAATCGCACCGCCTTGCTTGACCAGCGTTCTGCCGGCCGAGCGGGACCCTGAACCGCCGTCGCAAATGATGACATCCGGCGCTTGCGGATTCAGATCGGTTCGCAGGCAGGCGGCCACGACTTTGCCGTTCTTGGTCGGCAAAAAGGCTTGCTTGTTGCCGCCGCGAATCGTGTGGATATATTCGCGGCTGTAGTTTTTGTTCATTTCAAACATGATGATACTCCGTGGCATTGAACATCTAAGGCTGGGCTGTTAAAAATAAGTAATGCTTAATATCTACTACTGCTGATTCATATGGGGCGTGCTCGAATTCAGATTGAAGCTATCGCAACTAGCACGCTATCGGTGCTGGTACGTCGTCACATGTGGAACAGGCTGCCGCTGTTGTCCGAAGGTTCGTGCGCTACGCCCAACGCGCGCAGAGCGGCCTTGCCTGCGCTCGTAATCGCAAATTTGAATTCGCAAGGGGCTGCCGCAATCAATTGGGCGAGCCCGGCATTGTGCAGCGCCAGCACGTCCGGTGTACCCATGGCCTGATCAATGGGCGCTTGCCGCAGCAATATGAATGCGGCCATCTCGTGCGCACTGAGATACAGCGCAACCTCGAACGTGCGTTCGCATTCCATGGTCTGCATTGTCGGCCTCCCGGTTTGGCACTCGCGTCGTTTTGTGCCGCAGTAAGACATCAACTTGCTTATAAACCTAAGCTCATGCGCGCGCATACCCACCCGCGATCACGCACGTCGCGCGCCAACCAGCGCGCACGCGGCGTTAGGCCGAGCGGGCGTTAGCGTTCGCTGCGTGCAACTGGCGCAAGTATGGGTGCGAGAGGATCGTGCGGCGCGCACCGTCTGCCTGCAGGCAAGACGATGGCTAAGGAAAGGGCTGGCTAGCGGTCGTCCTGCCGGTCAGGCAGTGCAATGTATCAACGGTCTACGACATCGGCTAGGCATGGCAGGGGTTCTCGATTTGACGCTACCGATATTGTAGGAGCGCCAATTCGGGGGGCAAGTAAAAAGTTGGTAAAAGATACGGTGGTACGTGTCGCATTCTCGTCATGCCGAGTATGCGACACGTACCACCTTCGTACGGTGTATCAGGTCGCGTGGTAGACCTACACCGGCCGCTGGCCGTATCCGCCGCCCCCCGGCGTCTGGATCACGAACACATCGTCGACGTCCATTTGCACTTTATGGCGTGCGCCGAAGTTTTCCTGCGGCGCTTCGCCTGGCGCCGGCGCATGACGTTCGACCCAGTTGCGGCCCACGGCACCGGCGTCGCCGCCGGCCAGGCCGAACGGTGCGACACGGCGCCGGTTGGAGAGGATCACCGCCGTCATCGGTTGCAGGAAGCGCAGGCGCCGCTCGGTACCGTCGCCGCCGCGATGCGCACCGATGCCGCCGCTACCGGTGCGTATCTTGAAGGCATCGAGCCGCACCGGGAAGCGCCATTCCAGCACCTCGGGATCGGTCAGACGCGAGTTGGTCATGTGCGTATGGACCGCATCGCAGCCGTCGAATGTCGGGCCCGCCCCGGCACCACCGCATATCGTCTCATAGTACTGATACTGCTCATTGCCGAAGGTGAAATTATTCATCGTCCCTTGCGCGGCGGCCATCACACCGAGTGCACCGTATAGGGCATCCGTCACCACCTGCGAGGTTTCGACATTGCCGGCCACCACCGCGGCCGGATAAGCCGGGTTCAGCATCGAACCGTCGGGGATGCGGATATCGAGCGGCTTCAGGCAGCCGGCGTTGAGCGGAATGCTGTCGTCGACCAAGGTGCGGAACACGTATAGTACGGCGGCTTTGCAGACGGAGGCCGGCGCATTGTAGTTCGACGGCTGCTGCGGGCTGGTGCCGGTAAAGTCGATGATCGCACGGCGTTCGGCGCGATCTATCTTGACGTCCACCACGATTTTCGCGCCGTCGTCCATTTCGTATTCGAAGTGGCCGTCGTTGAGCACGCTCAGCGTGCGGCGCACGACTTCCTCGGCATTGTCCTGCACGTGCCGCATATAGGCCGATACCACCGGCAGGCCGAACTGCGCGCACATCCGCTGCAGTTCATCCGCACCCTTGGCGCAGGCGGCAACCTGGGCACGCAAGTCGGCCAGATTCTGCTCCAGATTGCGTGCGGGGTAGGGGCCGGACGACAGCAGAGTGCGGATCGCCTCCTCGAGAAATTGACCGCGCTCCACCATTTGTACATTGTCGATAAGCACGCCTTCCTGCGAGATATGCGAGGAATCAGGCGGCATAGAGCCCGGCGTGATGCCGCCGACGTCGGCATGGTGTCCGCGTGCAGCGACGAAGAAGGTCGGCTCGGGGCCGTCGGCGAAAACGGGCATCACGACCGTAATATCGGGCAGGTGGGTGCCGCCGGCATAGGGCGCATTCAACATGAACACGTCGCCGGGCTGCATGGTCTGGTGCCGCCGGGCGATGATGGTCTGCACGCTTTCCCCCATCGAACCCAGGTGCACGGGCATATGCGGTGCGTTGGCGATCAGGTTGCCGCCGCCATCGAAGAGGGCGCAGGAAAAGTCCAGGCGTTCCTTGATGTTGACCGAATACGAGGTGTTGGCAAGTGTCACCCCCATCTGTTCGGCTATCGACATAAACAGATTGCTGAAGACCTCAAGCAGTACCGGATCGGCATCGGTGCCCGCCGCGTGCGCGTTTTGCAAGGGCGTGTGCCGCTCCAGCACGAGATGGTTCAGCGGCGTGACCTGCGCGCGCCAGCCGGCTTCGATTACGTTGGTACCGGTTTTTTCCATGATGATGGCCGGACCTTCGATCGATACACCCGGCGCCAGTCCGTCGCGCTCGTAGATCGGCGCGTCCAGCCAGATGCCGCCGGAGAACAAGCGACCCGAGCGCAGCGGGATCGGTGTCGCGGTGTCGGTCCCGGCGACGGCCGCGG
>OUWB010000221.1_pt2 | contig 12285 bp, 8 predicted proteins | sample 1779821 | NCBI WGS metagenome assembly OUWB01 (sample SAMEA3914806, study PRJEB12502) | metagenome | biome: forest; material: soil | place: Canada | collected 2011-08-03 | depth 0.1 m
GACCCGGCCTACTACGTCTGGTACCAGCGCTATCTCAAGGAGGTGCCTGACGATGCCAGCGCAAAAGCGGCACTGGCGACGCTGGCCAAAAAGGGTGGCGCCAACTACGTGGCGCCAGTCCAGAAGGCGGAATCGTCCGGCACAGGCGCTTCCGCCCAAGCATCAGCCGCGTCATCTGCTGCGGCGGCCCAGGGTGCGGCGATCGGCGAGCAAGGGCTGGCTTTGATGCGCGAAGGTCGCCACGACGAAGCGCGTGCCATGTTTGCACGCGCGTTGCAGCTGGATCCCGACAATACCTCCAAGTGGCGTGGACTGATGGCGACGGCCACGTTCTGGGGCACCCTGGCGAAAGCCCGCACAGCGAACGAACAGGGGCACCCGGAGCAGGGCGAACAGCTCGCGCGCGAGGCGCTGCGTCAGCAACCCAACCAACCCGATGCCAATCGCGTGCTGGCCACCGCACTGATGGCGCAAAAGAAATGGCCCGAGGCGGAAGCCGTGCTGCGCCCCATGGTGGATGCGCCGCAACCGGACGTGGATGCGCTTGAAATGCTGGCCAAGGTGTTGATCGAAACGCATCGCGCGGACGAAATCACGCCGCTGATCGATCGCGCGGGACAGCGCTACGGCGGGTCGAACGAGGCCATGGTCAAACTGCGCGCGCAGTTGCTGTCGATCCAGGCCGACCAGCTGATCGCCGAGAACAAGCATGGTGCGGCCGTACTCAAGTTGGAGGAGGCGGTGCGCCTCACCCCCACGGACGCGTGGTTGCGCTACACCCTGGCCCGGCAATATCGCGACTTGAGCCTACCCGCGTTGGGGCGCTCGGTGATGGAGGACGGGTTGCGCATCGCGCCGACGGCGGACATGCGTTATGCGAGCGCGCTCTATCTCAACTCCTTGGACGACATCGATGCTGCCAGCGCGGTGCTGGCACAGGTGCCTGAGGCTGATCGTTCGCAGGGTATGCGTGACCTGGCTGCCAACCTCAAGGCGCAGCGTGATCTGCGCGAGGTGCGCCAGTTGGTGGCACAGGGACGTCGGCAGGAAGCGGGGCAGTTGCTGGATCGCATCGCCACCGAATCGCGTGACGATCCACAATTGCTGGCCAGCGTGGGTCGCGAGTGGATCGCGCTGGGCGAGCCGGACAAGGGCCTGAAGCTGTTGCACGACTGGCTTGACGCCCATCCCGACGATCCAGCGATCAGCGTGCGCTTGCGCTACGGCGAACTGCTGGCTGCGGCCCATCGTAACGATGCTCTACCCGCATGGATCGCAGATGCACGTGTGCGCCCCGGTGTGACTTCCGAACAGCAGGCACAGTTCGACGATCAACTGCTGCGGCTGTCCTTGCACACGACAGGACGACAGATCGACGCTGGCGACCTGGACGGCGCCCAGCGCACGCTGGATGCCGTGCCGGTGGCGGGCAAAGCCGATCGCCGCTGGCTGCTCGCGCAGGTTGACCTGCTGGAGGCCAAGCGTGATTACCGCGGCGCCGAAGACGTTGCGAGCCAGGTGTTGGTTACCCACCCCGGCGACGTGGATGCGCGCCTGGCCATCGCCCGCATGCAAGCCCACCAGGGACATCGCAAAGAGGCCGAGGAAACCGTGCGCGAGGTACTGGCCGACACGCCGGCTGACGAGGTGGACACGCGCCTGGCCGTGGCACGGCGCTATAGCGCGCTGGGGCGTGGCGACGATGCCCAGGCGGTGGTTGACCCGTTGCGACAGCAATACCCCGATCGCTCCGACGTCACCCTGCAGACTGGCCGCTTGGCGCAGTCGAGTGGCGACTTCACCGGCGCGGCGGACATGTACCGCACAGCGCTCGCGCAGGAACAGGGTGAAGGCGAGACGCCCAACCCGGAAGACGGCCTGACCTCTGCCGGTCGCGCGCTGCAAGGTCTCGACGACCGACGCCAGGGGCAGTTCGCCACGTCGGTGATCCAGTCCAATGAATCGGGTAGCAGCGGCATGTCGCGCCTGGATGCCACTGAAATTCCGCTCTACCTGCGCATCCCGGACGGCTATACGGGGCACTATTTCTTCCACGCCGATACGGTGCTGCTCGATGCCGGTCGGCTACCGACCGAGCAGTTCGATCCCGCGTACAAGTACGGCCAGATCGCGGCGCTCGGTAACGCGGGACTATTGCCGTCGGACCAGACCGACAAGGGCGTGGCGCTGGCAGCCGGCTACAACTTCAACGGCGCTGACAACAGCTGGCGCGCCGATATCGGCACGAGTCCCGTGGGTTTCACCGTCACCAACTGGCTGGGTGGCTTTTCGTATCGCCACGATTTCTATAGTTCTTCGGTGAGCTTGGACGTTTCCCGCCGCCCCGTCACCAGCAGCCTGGTGTCATATGCAGGCGCCCGGGATCCTGCCTCGGGCGAGACCTGGGGCGGCGTGGTGCGCAGCGGCTTCACCGTGCGTGGCGCCCAGGACCTAGGTATTACCACGCTGTTTGCTTCGGTGGGCTATGGCGTGCTGACCGGCCGCAACGTCGAGGACAACCACGATTTCAAGGTGCGCACCGGTATCGACTGGCCGGTCTTCGTTCAGCCCGACCAGCGCTTCAGCAGCGGGCTGGTGATCAACTACTGGCATTACGACAACAACCAGCATTTCTACACGTTTGGCAACGGCGGTTATTACAGCCCCCAGAAATACACGTCCGTGAGCATTCCGCTGGACTGGACAGGTCGCCATGGCCGCTGGTCGTGGGAGCTGGAAGCCTCGGTGGGCCAGTCCTGGACACACGAGGACGAATCGCCATATTTCCCCACGCGGCCCGACCTGCAGCAGCAAGCGATGGCGCGCATGGATGCAGCGGACCTCGGCTCGCCTTACTTCGGTGGCGGGCCCGGCGGCGGCTTCAGCTACACCGTGGCCGCCGCGCTGGAATACCGCCTAACGCCGCACTGGGTACTGGGTACACGCTTCAAGCTCGATCGTTCACAAGATTACGCCCCCAACGTTGGCACGATCTATCTGCGCTACTTCTTCGACCAGCAGCGACTGCCGGTGCCGTTCCCGCCGAATCCAGTGCAACCGTATTCCGCGTACTGACCGGCAGCCTTGCGACCTGAGACGACCACTGTGACGAATCATTCCCCTCCAGCTTCCGCCCCGCCGCAGCGCCGCGTCGCGCCGGCGAGGTTGAGGCTGAACCAGTCGCTGGCCATCGATGGGCTGCCGCCGTCGCTGGCCGCGCTGGCCACGGGATACGTCTATGCGGTGTATGCGAGCCGTTCGTCCGCGCGCGATGCCTTGTTCTGGAAGACGGCGGCGAACGCTTTACCCACCCCGGTGAGTGTGTTGTCCACGCGTTCGCCTGAGGACATCGCACTGGCGTTGAAACTGCACGGCCTGGACATCGACCAGCCCGGCGCCGTGCATCCCCGCTCCAACGTGTGCGCCTTGCACATGCCGCCCAGCCGTGACGGCTGCGAGGTGCTGATCGAGGCGTTGCAGGCGATGTCCGAGCAGTGTGCCTCGCCAGCGACGCAGTTCCTGATCGAAGGCGCCGCGGCCTGCTTTGCCTGGCACGATCGTGACGTGTTGATTCGACAGGGTGCGGCGCTGGCCGAATGGTGCGCGCAAACGCGGCACAGCGTGCTGTTGGTGATGCTGCCGCCACTGGTGGAGCAGGGCGGTGGCTTCCTGCCACTGACCGATTTCCAGATCAACTTCGGTGGCGCGGCGCAGCTGGAGCAGATACAGGGCGAATACCGATGGGAGGTGGTGTTCTGGCGCGGCAACCTCGGCGCGTTGGCCGCCAGCGAATCGATCCCGTTGCGGTTTTCTCCCACCGATCACCGGTTGGTGGCCGTCGTCGACGAGGCGAAAGGGCGTAGTGGATTGCTGGCGCCTGACGAACTGACGGTGATGGTTTCGCGGGACGCCGTCATGCATGAGCGTTCGGTACCCAAGGAATGGCAGGTGCTGCCAGACAACGACGCCGTTGTGGTGGCGGCCAGCCACAGCGTGGCCGCAACCGTGGTGCTGCACTACGGCATCCGGGAAAACCTCGCCAAGCTGGCCAAGCAGACCAACTTCCTGCGCCGGCAATGCGGCAAGGCACTGAAGATTCTCATCCGCGAGGACAACGTCAGCATCCGCTACGAACCGCTGCTGTTGAGCCTGGGTGCCAATGCCATCATTCCGCGCAGCACCTCGCTGGCGCAGGTAGAGATCCTGGTCGATGGCGTGCAAGGTCAGCTGTTTTCCCGTCCGGTGCCGGAGGACTACCACGCCGCTCTATCCGCCGCGATGCGTGAATCAACGACAGGCTACGTGCCGGCGCTGCGCTTCATCGAGCTGGTACGCGAGGCGGTCGAGCGCAGTCGCCCGATTCGCCTGCCGAACGTGATGTTGCGCCTGCTGCTCGAACGGAATGTGGCCGGCGTCGATGCGGTGAGGGCGTGTCGGATTCGCCGCACGGGCGATATTTGCACCGCCAGTGGCGACAGCCTCTATGTGTTCTTGTTCGCCTGCCATGTCGACGATGCGGGCAAGGCGCTGGCGAAGGTATTTGGACGGCCATTGGTCGAACTGTTTCGTGGCGAGCTGCGTTGCGGCGACCGTGATTCCATCCTCGTCGCGCTGGAGTCGCTCGAGGACGAGATCACCGAACTGCCGCCACCGGATTATTCCAGCCTGGTGGAGCCGATTCAGACCGGCGTCCCGAAGGTCGACGAGTTGGTCGTCGACACGGGCAGCGTGACGCGAGCGGCACCAGAGCCCCCCGCCCTTCCATCATGGAGCATGGAGAATTGGGCGGGCGACAACGCGACTGCCGCCACGGCCATGCGCCCACCACGTCCTGCTCCGCTTCCGCTCAAGGCCGAGGGGTGACGCCGTCATGTCTGCTTTCATGGGTTATTTCATTTGGGGCCTTATGCTTGCCGCGCCGCTGTGGTGGCTGGCTTGGCGGTTTCGCGTCGCGCACTGGTTGCCACGCCTGCGTTCACACCTGCGTCGTCGCTCCATTCGCTTGCCATCGCAGCTGCAGCCGCTGGTCATCCTGGGCAATCGCCAACACGAAAGCAGCGAGCGCCACCCATGAAGACCATCGCCATTCTTTCGAGCGTGGGTGGGGCGGGGCGCACGACGCTTACCGCCGCGCTTGCCGGCCTGTTGATGGCTCGCAAGCACGCCGTGCTCGCCGTGGAATGCGATCCGAGCAATGTGCTGGCGCTTTATTGTGGCTTGCGTGAGCCGGCCCGCGAAGGGCTGGCGTCGTATGTGCCGACGCTTACTGGCCGCGCAGCGGAAGCTGCCTTGCAAAGTGAAGACGGCGTGCTATGGCTGCCCTGGGGCGGCGCTGGCCTCGATGGCGGCGGCGCGATTGCGACAAGCCTGCATGAGCGGCCTTCATGGCTACGCGAGCTGTTGGCCCGTGTGGATTTGCCCAGTCACAGCATCGTTCTGGTGGACGCGGCGATCTGGCCCTCGGTGTATGCGGCGCAGGCGATTGAAGCCGCCGATCTGGTGATGGTCGTGGTCCCTCCACAACCGCTGGCCTGCGCGACACTGCCGCGGCTGCGCGCGGAGTTGATCGCTCGTGAAAAGCCGAGCCTGTATGTCGCCAACGCGGTGTCGCCAGCGCTGCAATTGCACACCGATATCCTGGCCTTGTTGCGCGACACGCTGGGATCGGAACTATCCGCCTACCGTATTCATGCGGACACCGGCATTCCCGAAGCGCTGGCGCGCAACCAGAACTTTCACCTCAGTACGCCGCATTCCCAGGCGGCGCACGACATGCAGGGCCTGGCGTCGTGGCTGTCCTCCTGGGTAAGGCATGCGCCAAGGGCATCTGCCATGCCGACAGGCGGTGCGACGTGATCGCCGCAGCGCGCGTCAAGACAGCGTTGGCCCAAGAACTCGGTGTCGATAAGGACGCTGGTGGCGGGCTGTGGTTGCTGCGCCTGATCTTTCGGCCGCCGCGACCGGGTCAGCGCGACTGGGCCGTGCGCGGTGCGAATGCGCTGGGCCACCGCCTGCGCTTCGAGCTGTCCGTACGCGACGACGACGGCGCGAGCGCCTGGTTCAAGCGCTTGTTCTTCCGCCCGCTGCGCCGCCGGGAACATCTCGCTGCCGATCTGCGCCGGGCGCGCCACCGGCGCGGCAAACAACGTCGCTCGATGCTGCTGGGCAGGATCGGTGGCTGGTTCAGGCCGGCGTACGGTGTGGCGGGTGGTGTGAGGAAGGCGCTGCACGCACGGCTACCGAGCGTCCCCTGGCAAACGGTGAGCGACCGCATCAGCGAGTGGTCTGCCGCGCTCGATCGCGTGCCCTATTTCAAGACGCTCGTCCTGCTACTGACGCTGATGGTGGCGTTGGCATTCTGGACCACGCCGCTGCCGTTGGCCGATCAGTTCCGGTTGTTTATCCTCGTGTGCGTGGTGATGTTCGTGGCGCGGCTTATCCCGGGGCGCTGGCCGACCATGCTGATGGTATCGCTCTCCATTCTGATGGCGGGGCGCTACATCTGGTGGCGCACTACGCAGACGCTGCATTTCACCTCGGCCACTGAGGCCGTGTTCGGATACGCCCTCTATTGCGCAGAGATCTACACCTGGATCGTGCTGCTCTTTGGCTATATCCAGACAGCCTGGCCGCTGAATCGGCAGCCCAAGCCACTGCCAGAGGATCCCGACAGTTGGCCAACGGTGGATATCTATATACCCACCTATAACGAGCCACTGTCCGTGGTCAGTCCCGCGGTACTGGCGGCCAAGGGCATGGATTGGCCGCGCGACAAGCTGCGAATCTATGTGCTTGACGATGGCAATCGCGAGACCTTCCAGCAGTTCGCCGCCGAGGTCGGCGTGGGCTATCTGACCCGTATGGAACATCGGTTCGCGAAAGCCGGCAACATCAATCATGCGCTGGGGCTGACCAGTGGCGAATACATCGCCATCTTCGATTGCGACCACATTCCTACGCGCTCGTTCCTGCAGACCACCATGGGCGAGTTTCTGGCCGATCCGAAGTGCGCCATGGTGCAGACACCGCACCATTTCTTCTCGCCCGATCCCTTCGAGCGCAACTACGACACGTTCCTGCGCATTCCCAACGAGGGCAGCCTGTTCTACGGGCTGGTGCAAGACGGCAACGATTTCTGGAACGCGACATTTTTCTGCGGCTCTTGCGCGGTGCTCAAGCGCGGCCCCCTGGAAGAAGTGGGCGGTATCGCCGTGGAGACGGTGACCGAGGACGCACACACGTCGCTGAAGATGCACCGCCGCGGCTATCGCAGCGCTTATCTGCGCATTGTGCAGGCAGCAGGGCTGGCGACGGAGAGCCTGTCTGGCCACATCGGCCAACGCATCCGCTGGGCGCGTGGCATGGCGCAGATTTTCCGCCTGGACAATCCCTGGTCAGGCAAAGGGCTGAGTTTCTTCCAGCGCATTTGCTACAGCAACGCGATGTTGCATTTCTTCTACGGTATTCCGCGCCTCATCTTCCTGATGATGCCGTGCGCCTATCTGTATTTCGGGCTGCACGTGTTCAATGCGGACGCGATATCCGTCATGGCTTACGTGCTTCCTTACCTGTTCATCGCAGGACTGGCCAATTCACGCATCCAGGGAAAGTACCGCCACTCGTTCTGGGCGGAGGTGTATGAGTCGGTACTGGCCTGGTACACGGTGCTGCCTACCACCATGGCCTTGATCAATCCCAACAAGGGCAAGTTCAACGTCACCGCCAAGGGCGGTCTCATCGAGCAGGAGTATCTCGACTGGACGATCTCCAAACCCTATATGTGGCTGCTGGGTATCAATCTGCTGGGCCTTGTCGTGGGCGTCGTGCGCATCTTCACGACGCAGAGCGACGAACCCGCGACGGTGCTGATGAACATGGTGTGGGCGCTGTTCAACGTGGCGATGCTGGGCGCGGCCATTGGCGTGGCCAAAGAGGTGCGGCAAGTTCGCGTAGCGCACCATGTTCCCTTGCGGGTACCGGCGACCCTGATCCTGCCAGATGGCAAGACCATCGCCTGCCATACAGAGGACTACTCCACCGGCGGATTGGGCATTGCGCTACCGGAACCGCTGGCGTTGGCGCATGGCGTAGCCGTTGGCGTGGCGCTGTCACGCGGCGACATGGACTACTACTTCCGGGCCGTGGTCGCACGCGAGAGCGGCATTCACCTTGGCCTCAAGTTTGAAGATTGGTCCTACGAAAAGGAGGCGCAACTTATCCAGTGCACGTTTGGCCGCGCCGATGCGTGGGTTCGGTGGGAAGAAGCATTGGTTCCCGATGCACCGCTGCACAGCTTCATTGAGGTCGTCGAAATGGGCTACCAGGGCGTGCTCCGGCTCTTTGATGCCTGCCTGGACGCCGTCGAGTCAGCGGTACTTCGTCGCCCGCGCCGGTCTGGATAACGGGATAGCCCATGGGATTCTGGAATCTGTATTTCATCGCCAAGATCTACCTGGCCGCCATCGGCAAGATCACGCCGATCTGGTGGCTTAATCTGCTATTTGCGCTTGGCTTGATCGTGCCGTTGCAGCGGCGCTGGCAGCGTGTGCTGCGCCTTATCGTTGCCCTCGTGGTGGGCGCGGCTCTGCTATATCGCGAGTCACCGCTGCCGCCTATTGCCTATGTATTGCGACAGATGCCGGGGCTCGCATCGTTCTCGCCAACCTACATGATGGAACTGGCCAGACGTGTCTTCACTCCAGCGATGATCTATATCCCGCTTCTGGCGGTGGTGGTGTATGCCATTGCGAATCGGTGGTTCCGCGTAACGACCTTCGTGTTGCTTGGGCTAATCGTCATGCCACTGTGGCAGGGTATCGATTCGCTGATCGAGAAGTCGATCGCCCGCTCTACTTACGCCGCCCAGGCCGGCAACGATGCCCGCATGGCGAATGCAGGAACGACCGACGACACCAAGAGCTTCGACGAACAGCTCGCGGAGTTCCATCACACCGAAAAAGACCGCCGGGTCGACTTCTTTCCGATGAGCAAGGATCCTGCCGCACAATTCGACATCATCGTCATCCATATCTGCTCGCTCTCATGGGATGACCTTGACGTGGTCAGCATGAGCGACAACCCGCTGTTCAGTCGTTTCGACTACATCTTCAAGAATTTCAGCAGCGCAGCCAGCTATAGCGGCCCCGCAGCGGTCCGACTGCTCCGCGCCTCGTGCGGACAGGAGCCGCACCAGGCCCTCTACAGTTCGAGCGCGCAGGATTGCCATGTCTTCGCCGACCTTGCCGCGGCCGGTTACGACGTGCAGTTCATGATGAATCATGACGGCCACTTCGATAACTTCCTCGGTACGGTGGAGCGGGAAATTGGGCGCGATGGCATCCAGCCGCAGTCGATCGAGGGGCTGCCCGCGGTGATGAAGGAGTTCGACGGTTCGCCGCTGGTGGGTGATTACGATGCGCTGGCCAAGTGGTACCAGGGGCGCATCGACAAGGGCGGTGGCCCGGTGGCCCTGTACTACAACACGGTGACCATGCATGACGGCAACCGCCTTCCCAACAGCAACTTGACCAGCGTGCAGTCCTACCCGGTGCGCCTGAAGAAGCTGCTGGGTGATATTGACCGCCTGATCGACCTCATCGCGCACTCAGGGCGCAAGGCCGTGGTGGTATTCGTGCCCGAGCACGGCGCTGCGCTGCGCGGAGATGCCAGGCAGATCACCGGCCTGCGGGAGATTCCGACGCCGCTGATCATCAATATACCTGTCGGCGTCAAGCTGGTTGGGTTACCGACTGGCGAACAACGACAAGGGCCCGCTGTCGTCATCGATCGACCCACCAGTTACCTCGCGCTGGCGCAGCTGCTGTCGGGCCTGGTAGCCAACAGCCCGTTCCAGGCGGGCGCACCGCCACTGGCGAGGTACGCCAACGATCTGCCGCAGACACGTTTGGTGGGCGAGAACGAAAACACCGTCACCATGAGTACGCTCAATGGCTATGTCATCCACACGCCGGATGGTGTCTGGATCGAGGGGAAATGATGGCCACGCCACACGATTCATCCGAAAAGCTGGTACCCAATGATGTGGATACCTACGCTCATTACGCCGAGGGCATCGATCCGGCGCGTTACTTTGACAGCCAGGCGCACGACGTTCTGGTTGCGGCCAGGCAGCGATGGCCGCTGCTGGCGGCCGTGCTGCATGGTGAGGATGGCCTATCAGTCGAGCGGTAACCAAAAGCGGCCATCGTGGAATGCGGCGCCCAGCTGCAGGCACGCGTCGATGCATTCATACGATGGCCGCCGTTTCGATGCGATCACGGCCGTTTTCCTTGGCTTGGTAGAGCAGGGCGTCGGCGTGCCGCAGCAAGTCATCGGTTTGCGGGGCGTTCGCGCGTTGCGCAAAGGCGATACCGAAACTCGCAGTGATACTGAAGATCTCTCCACTGATCGCCACGATCGTGTCCTGATGAAGCCGGTTGCGCAGTCGCTGCGCCAGTTCGTAAGCCTGAGTGCGGTTGTTCACCCGAAGCATGATGACAAACTCTTCGCCGCCGATACGGGAGACGACGTCCTCCGAGCGAACGGTTTCCCTGCATATGGCGGCGAGCTTGACCAGCGTACGGTCGCCGGTCTCATGCCCGTAAGTGTCATTGACGTGCTTGAAATGATCGATGTCCAACATGATCAGCGCCACTTCGGGTTCGTCGCCGCGCTGGTCAGATAGAAGCACGCGGGATCTACTTTCGAAGGCACGCCGGTTCAACAGGCCCGTCAGTGGATCGGTCTCGGCCATGGTCCTGAGTTCGCCGATCAGGCGCTTGCGCTCCTGCTCCAGCCGGATCCGTTCGGCACTGTTCTGCTTGAGTACGTTCAGCGCGCCGAAGAGATCCTTGATCTCGCCGCTGTAGCCGGCCAGGGGAATGGTCATCGACAAATTGCCCGCGGCGATGGCGAGAATAAGCCGCCGCGCCTCCACGAACGGACGCACGATCTTCTCGCGGAACCGCCAGGTTATCAGCAGCAGTACGCCAGTCAGTGCCGAGGCGAATAGGGTCGTGCCAGCAAACAGCGCCAAATGCCATTGGAGGCTGGAGCGGATGGTATCGCGCGCGAGTGCCAGGGTATCGTCGCGGAAGTGTTCGATCGGTTCCAATCTCGATGCATAGGTCTCGGCCTGCTGCGCTGGAGAGACGGGATCGAACGTCGGGGCAGGCAGGGATAACATACGATTGATTTCGGTGAGATCTTCGCCGAAGAAATGCTGGTTGATAAGGTCATAATCCGTCTGCAGCCGGGGCGGCAGGGCGCGAATACTCGGGCTAAGCAAAATCCGCAGCTGTTCGATCGCGCCGAGCGTGCGCGCGATGTCGAACACTTCGTCCGGATTCAATGCGCGTCGCCAGGCTACCGCCGGCACGAAACCGGATCCGGCCTGGCCAGCTTGCTCGCGTACCAACGCCGCCAACCGCGCGGCCAACAAGTAGCTTTGTACGTCCGCGTTCTCGCGGATGACACCCATCGCGCTGGTGTCGGCGATGGAGGCGAGCAGCGGTACCGCGCCGACGAGGCGGTCGATGACGTGGAGAACCTCCGTGTTGATGCGGTCCGATGGCGTGCTCGGGTAGATCGCGTCGAGACCATGCCGCGCCTCGGCGATGGTCGACTTCACTTGGGCGAATGTCGCCCTCAGCGGCGCGCAAGTTTTGCACCGCGAATCGCGCAGCGATGCGTCGAGCTCGTTCATATCACTGTCGGTTGCGCGCCGGGCTTCCCTCAATGCCTGTCTCAGCTGGTCCGAAGCCTGAGAGGCCTGCGAGGCATCCGTCGACTCAATCATCCAGACAAAGGTCGGCCGACGCTCTCCGGATATGTCAGCCATGGTGCGCAGCGCGGACTGGAGTACCAGGAACTCTCTTTGCGCCTCTCGGGCGTCCTGGTATCCCTGCCACTGCTCAAAGCACCGCCATAGCACCAGCATCAGTACCACGACATAGATGGCGGAAACGATGTGGAGGAATCGCCGATTGACCGAATCGCCGGATGTCGCGTTGCCATGCATGAAGCGGAGCGCCCTGGGTATGTCGGGTCAGGAGACGGACCGCTGAGGGCACTGACCCGGGCAGCGGGCTTGGCAGACGTACCCTAGCTTCCTCTTCATCCGATTGCTTTTCCAGAGGCCCGGGAGACGGAAATCAGAGCAAGGCTTTCGTGCACGAACCGCGAAGGGAGGGGCGTGGAAGGCGGCCGATGGCGCACAAGAAAACGCCCGGCAATGACTTGCCGGGCGTTTCGACATTGGTGGAGGTGGCGGCATTCGGACGGATT
>OUWB011145907.1_pt1 | contig 12268 bp, 9 predicted proteins | sample 1779821 | NCBI WGS metagenome assembly OUWB01 (sample SAMEA3914806, study PRJEB12502) | metagenome | biome: forest; material: soil | place: Canada | collected 2011-08-03 | depth 0.1 m
CTGTGGCCCTACCACCTGCACCAGGCCGTCCGCTCCGCGATCCGCCACGCCGCCGATCCCGCCGACGACCACTGGACCCACCGCGACTGGGCCCACGCCGCCGACCGGGCCTTCCACGCCATAGGGACCCAGTTCACCCGCGCCCCCCACGACCGCACCACCCTGGTCGCCTGCCTGCGCCAGGGCCTGCGCCTGGCCCGCGACTACAACCTGCCGCTGGACTGGCTCACCGACGCCGCCCTGGCCTACGTCGCCGACTCCGTCTGGGAACCCCTCGCCCCGCCCACCGTCCCCGGCGCCCCCGCCGGACGGCTGCGCACCGCCGCCGACGCGCTCGTGGAAACCCTCAGCGCCCTCGCCCGCCGCCAGCACGAGCACCGCGAACACACCGCCGACCGGCTCACCACCGTCGTCGCCACCGGCCTGCTGCCCGCCACCTTGGACGACATGGCCGTGTACTACCTGGCCAAGGCCCAGCGCGAGCTGGGACGCAGCGAGGCCTCCCGCCACGGGATGAGCCGCGTCGCGGCCGGCGGCGGCCGCTTCGCACCGGCCGCCCGGCGCGGCCTGGTCCACCTCGCCCGCCTCGCCGGGGACTTCCCCACCGCCCTGGCCACCGCCCTCACCCTGGGCTGGGAGGGCCGCCACCACCGGGTCCTGGGGGAGGTCTGGTGGCCCCAGGGCGACCTGGCCCGCGCGGCGGAGGCCTTCACCGCCGCGCGCACCGAAGCCGAACAGCACACCGTCACCGGCGAGGCCGCCACCAGCGAGGCCGCCACCGCCCAGAGCATGCGGGCCCTGGCCATCGCCTTCCTCGACCCCGACCAGGCCGACCACGAGATCGAACTCGCCACGACCCTGCTGCGCCGCGTCGACCTGCGCGCCACCACCATCACCCGGATCGCCGCGCTGGTCCGCGACGCCGGGCGACCCGGCACCGGCTTCGAGGACCGGGTCCAGGCCCTGCGCGCCGAGATCACCACCGCCGGACTGCCCCTGGCCCAGGCCACCCTCCAACTCGTGCTCTGCTTCCACCGAGCCGTCCTGGACACCGGCACGGACACGGCGACCGATCCCGACCTGGACGCGGCCATCACCCGGCTGCGGGAACTGACCGCCAGCGGCGACCACGCCTACTACACCGACATCGCCCACTTCATGGCCGCCCGCCCGCTGCCGCCCGCCCTCGCCTCACCCGCGCAGTGGCTCGACCCGCAACACCTCACCCGCGCCCGCTGGCGCACCCTGGTCACCACCCGCCAGGCCCGCCTCCACCGGCCAGGGCTGTCTACGCCGCCTGATCGGTGGCCCGAATGTCGTGATGCGTCAACTGATGAGCCTGGAAGCCCTATTTGATCAGCCTGGGATGATCATTCAGGTGGCACCGTTCGCGCTTGGCGCCCGCGCCCCGTTCACGATGCCCGTGTGGCTGCTGACGCTGCCTGATCAATCCGTGCTCGCATACGCGGAGTCGCAGCTGCGCGGCTTCCTGGAACGGGAACAGGAGACAGTCGTGGCCTGGAGGAGAGACTACGATTGGCTCCAGGTTGAAGCGCTGCCCCAGGCTGATTCCCTCGCCGTGATCAAAGATGCACGGAAGGACTTGTGCCCCTCACGGGAGCCGTCCCGGTCCGTGACAGCAAGGACCCGCACGGGCCCGCCCTGGTCTTCGGCGCGGACGCCTTCGCGGCCTTCGTGGAGGCGGTCAAGGCGGGCGAGTTCCCTACCGTTTGAGCCGACCCAGCGCACCCCTGAGCCCTCTACGACACGCAACCGTAGAGGGCTCACTGCTGGCTGATGGGTTCGCTCTGGCGTGAGCCCCGTCGCGGACCGGGGCGCGAGGCGCCCGAGGGAGCACGCTGATCGGGGCTGCGCTCCGTGGCGCCGGTCTCCAGGAGCCGTCCGGTGCCCGCGCCGGTCCTGGTCGAAGTTCGTCCGGTCCGCTGCCCGGCGGCCCCCCGACTGCGTGGGGACGCCGCAGGACGCGGGGCGCGTCCTGCGGCAACGGAGTCCACGCGACTCGGACCGGGGCCCGGCGTCGGGGCCGTCAGACCCGGTCGGCGGCGATCAGCACGTACTGGAAGGAGCCGTCCCGGTAGGAGGAGAGAAACGCTTCCTCAATGCCGGTGACCAGCGAGGAGGTGGCACGCAGCTCCCAGTAGGGCAGGGTCGCCGCGGTCAGGTCGATGACGGCCCGCGGCACCAGCCGGTTGTCGGCCATCGCCCGCAGGTACTCCCGGCGGGAGTGGATGTTGCACTCGAAGTGCGCGTTGATCTGCGACACCCACTTCGAGGGCTGTCCGTAGGCCGGGTTCCAGCAACCGGTGATGGTGACGTACCGGCCGCCGACCTCCAGGATCCGCGAGTGCTCGCTCATCAGGTCGTCCAGGTCGACGTACATGCTGGACTCGTTGTTCCAGGAGGACCTGGCCGAACCGGTCTCGAAGGGCATGTCCAGCATGTTGCAGACCCGGGCGTGGACGAACGGGGCCGCCTCGGTCTCCTCGGCGCGCCGGTTCGCGAACTCGGCCTGCTTGGCCGAGAGGGTCAGCCCCTCGACCCGGCACCCGAAACGCTGATGGGCCATCATCATCGAGCCGCCGCGCCCGCATCCGGCGTCCACCAGCATCGCCTCGCGCGGGACATGGCCCAGGTGGTCCAGCAGCAGGTCGGCCTGCGCCGACTCCAACCGGTGCAACTCCGCGACCAGCCGCTTCTCGTGTCCGCTGTCGGGACCGGCGAGCGCGGCCTGGTCGACGTCGCCGATGCCGTAGTGGTGGTGGTACAGGCCGTCGACGTCGCCCAGCCGCAGGTTGACCGGGCGCGCCTCCTGGTCCCAGTAGCGGGCGATGTCGCCCTGGTAGGGCGTCGTGGGTCCGGGGACCGTGGCGGTGGCGGGGGTGAAGTCGGTTGTGGTCATGGGTAGTTCCTCTCCTCGGTTGGACAGGGGTATCGGTTGCCGGTCAGCGGCGGCAGGGTCACCAGGGACGGGGACCACGGGATTCGGGCGTCACCGGAAAGGGCGTCACCAGAAGTCGGGCAGGGTGTAGCGGTAGGTGTTGGTGCAGTGCCAGTGGTGGTTTCCGTCGACCCAGGCGGCCACGCCGCGCAGGAAGCGGAGCACCGCGGGCGCCGGATGGGCCGCCGCAGCCTCGGCCGCGGCCTCCTCGAAGCTGTGCATGAGCTCGTTGTGGACCTCGACCGCCTTCAGGTACGCCTCGCGCTCGGAGCACTCCTCGCGCTCGCCGATCACCACCGGCAGGTTCAAGTGCCGCCCCGGGGCGGCGAGTTCCTTGGTGTACGAGTACAGGTCGTTGACGATGGTGGTCGCGTTGGAGCCCAGGGCGATGACCCGCTGGAGCACGGGCAGCGCGTGCAGGTCGGCGGGCAGTTCGTAGCCGTCCACGGTGTCGGTGATGGTGGGGCAGGGACGGAAGTTGTTGAACTGGCGCATCGACAGGTATTCCCAGACCTCGGGAAGGTAGTCCGTCTCGCTCCAGGCCGCCTCGGCCAGGTAGCCCAGGTGCAGCCGCGCCATGTCGTGCCGGAACCGGTCCGCCTGGGAGGCGCTGGCCGCCTGGACGAAGTACTGCATGGCCGAGCGGTAGGCGCGCCGGGGGGAGTCCGCGGACAGCGACGCCGCCCAGTCCGGCTGGTACTCCAGCGTGGTGTACAGCGGGTCGAGGGCGGTGTGCGCCAGCAGCAGCCGCCCGCCCAGACCCACGGGGGAGCCGCCGTGGTCCTCGCAGTACTGGTCGTCCAGCGCGTTCTCGGCGGCCATCAGCCGGGCGGCGATCATCAGGTGGTCGACGGTGGGCGCGAGCGGGTGGCAGGCGACCATGTAGCGCCCGATGTCGAAGCCGTCGAACTGGCCCTCCCACTCCGGCGGGAACAGCTGGACCTCCTCCACCGCCCACTGCTTGATCCGGTGGCTCACCTCGGCGACGCGCACCGGGTCCGGCTCGGGCACCGGGTGGTGGTAGAGCCCGGGGATCGGTCGCGGCAGCGGTACGTCCCGCTGCGGCGCGCTCTCGTCGGCCGCCGGCGCCTGGGTGGATTCCGCCTGGGCGGATTCGGCTGCCGGCTGCGGGAGTTCGGGGTCCGCCGCCTTGACCGCCTCGACCGCTTCGGTGCGGCCCGGACGCAGGCTGGAGGTGCCAAGACCGCTCGGTCCGCGCAGGATCCGTTGCATGGCGGTGGTGTTCACGAGCACACCGCCGCGGCCTGACGGCGCGGTACGCCGGGATGGGGCATGATCGGCCACTCCTCACAGAGTTGTTGACTCGCGTACGGCAGCGGTGGTCCGGCGCGGGCATGCGCGGGGCGTATCAGCCTTTTACAGGGCCGGAGTTGACGCACCGTCGGCGGGGGCCGGCGCGTGGCGGGGCCGACGGCGCGGCGGTCGGCGGGCTCGCCGCGGGCGCCGTCGCGCGCGAGGCGGGACGTGTCTGTCCGGCGTTCCGGCGTGCGGCCGTGTCGGACCCAACGGGCATGTCCGGTTCCCTTCCCCCATGGGCTCTAGATTCGCCGAAAAGAAATATGGCTGGTCATAAGCCCAGTACACAATCACTCGATCGAGTGAATGCGGCGCTGGCATACCCATGCAATACTTGCCCCCGGCAGCGCCCGGGAAAGTTCCCTCAAGAACCAGTGCTGGCAACGGGTTTGGCGGCAATTCTCGGCAACGTCCCGCTGGTCGGAAGGGGGTCCTAACCGCACCGGGCAGCAACGGAGTTGGAGCAGCCTCGCGTAGCTGTTCGGTTTCGAATATCCTCGATCGGCGACCTCATGAGTACTGCCGGGACTTTCCCGGCGCGCGCCGCGCGGTCCGCGCCGTCCGGCTCTTTTGGCGCGCTCCGCTCCAATACCACAAGAGCGGCATTCCCTCGTTGCCCGCAGCGGAATTCGTCGATTATCCCCGAAGTGACAGGGCGTCAGTTGACTGCGGCGACCGCATCGACTAATGCGCCCGGCCCCCGCGCCGGCCGCCCGGCCGACCGCGCACCCCCACCGGGGCCGCCAGCACCGCGAACAGCAGTAAACCTACCCAGCACGGCAGTTCACGTTCTCCAGAGGAGTCGGCGACATGGCCCAGGAACAGACAGCACTGACTACGGCCGCAGCAAAGAACCTGGCGACAACGACCAAGACGCCGCCGCAGATGCAGGGCATCACCTCGCGCTGGCTGCTCAAGATGCTGCCCTGGGTGCAGGTCTCGGGCGGCACCTACCGGGTGAACCGGCGGCTCACCTACACCACCGGGCAGGGGCGGCTCAGCTTCGTCCAGGCCGGGGCCGACGTCCGGATCGTGCCGCCGACGCTCGCCGAACTCCCGGTGCTGCGCGGGTTCGAGGACCAGGGGCTGCTCACCGAGCTGGCCGGCCGCTTCACCCGGCGCGACTTCGAGCAGGGCGAGGTACTGGTCGAGCGCGGCGCACCGGTCGACCAGGTGCTGGTGGTCGCCCACGGCAAGATCCGCAAGATCGGGGAGGGCAAGTTCGGCGACCACGACGCCGTGCTGGGCACCCTCGCCAACGGTGACCACTTCGGCGACGAGGCCCTCACCGAGGACGGTCTGACCTGGAGCTACACCGCCAAGGCCGCCACCTCCGGCTCGCTGCTGGTACTTCCCCGCGGCGCCTTCGGCGACCTGGTCACCCGCTCGGAGCAGCTGCGCGCGCAGGTCGACTCCTACCTTGCCGCCGCCGACCAGGACCAGGACTCCCACGGCCAGGCCGAGATCTCCCTGGCGGCCGGGCACGACGGCGAACCGGAACTGCCCGGCTCCTTCGTCGACTACGAACTCACCCCGCGCGAGTACGAGTTGAGCGTCGCCCAGACCATCCTGCAGGTCCACACCCGGGTCGCCGACCTCTACAACAAGCCGATGGACCAGACCGAGCAGCAACTCAAGCTGACCATCGAGGCACTGAGGGAGCGTCAGGAGCACGAGCTGATCAACAACCCGGAGTTCGGGCTGCTCGCCAACGCGGACCACGGCCAGCGCATCCAGACCCACAACGGCGCGCCCACCCCGGACGACATGGACGAGCTGCTCTCCCGCCGGCGCGGGTCGCGGCTGTTCCTGGCCCACCCGCGGGCCATCGCCGCCTTCGCCCGGGAGTGCAACAAGCGCGGTCTGTACCCGGAGTCGGTGGATGTCGAGGGGCACCGGATCCCGTCCTGGCGCGGGGTGCCGATCTTCCCGTGCGGCAAGATCCCGGTGAACGGCGGCCACACCAGCTCGATCCTGGTGCTGCGTACCGGTGAGGACAACCAGGGCGTGGTCGGGCTGCACCAGACCGGGCTGCCGGACGAGTACGAGCCGGGCCTGTCGGTGCGCTTCATGGGCATCAACGACAAGGCCGTGATCCAGTACCTGGTCAGCACCTACTACTCGGCCGCCGTCCTGGTCCCGGACGCGCTGGGCGTGCTGGAGAACGTCGAGGTCGCCCGCCCGCGGGACTGACCGCGACCCCCGGGCGGCGCCCAGCCGCCCGGGGCTCCCCGCCCGCGCCGGGACCGGCCCGCGCGGTGATCCGAAATCGGGGGTGGGCCGGTCGGGCGCTCGATACGATCATGTGATGAGCGAGGACCGCGAGCCGTACCTGGTGTCGACCGAGCGCCTGGAGCTTCGGGCCGTCGGCCCCGAGGACCTGGACGACCTGTACACCCTCAACTCCGACCCCGACGTCTGGGGCCACGAGCCCGAGGGCCGCCACACCGACCCCGGCGTCACCCGGGACTGGATCGGACGCTGCACCCCGCGCTGGGAGTCGGACGGCCTCAGCTACTGGACGGCACGGCACCGGGACACCGGCGAACTGATCGGCGTCGGCGGCGTCCAGCGCCAGAACCCGGGCTTCTGGAACGTCTACTACCGCCTGGTCCGCGTCCACTGGGGCGAGGGCTACGCCACCGAACTCTCCCGCACCGCGATCCGGATGGCCGACCGGCACAGCCCGCAGCTGCCCGTGATCGCCTGGATCCACGCACACAACGCAGGCTCGCGAGCGGTCGCCGAACGCCTCGGCCTCCACGACTACGGCCTGCGCCCGGACCCGTGGAAGGGCGACCCGATGCACGCCTACGCAGACCGCGAACCGACCTTCTGACCCCCCGTCCCCGCAGCGGCGGGAAGGAAGCAGTGCGATGGATCTGGCGAGTTGGCAGGAGCGGTTCGACAGCCTGGCTCGTCGCTACGGGGTCCCTGGGGCTTCGTTGGCCGTGCTGGCAAACGGGCGGGTGGAGGCGTTGGCCACCGGACTGCTCAACGTCAGCACCGGTGTGGCGGCGACGACCGACTCACTGTTTCAGGTCGGGTCGATCACCAAAGTCTACACAGCGACAGTCGTGATGCGGTTGGTGGAGCAGGGTCTGGTGGCACTCGATACGCCAGTGGCCGAGATCCTTCCGGGGTTCCGGGTCGCCGACGAGGAGGTGAGCCGGCGGGTCACCATCCGGCAGTTGCTGGCGCACACCTCCGGGATCAGCGGAGAGCCGGACACCGACGCCGGGCGCGGTGACGACTGCCTTGAGCGATACGTTGACGCCTGCGCGGGACTGACCCAGTGCCATCCGCTCGGAGCGGCCTTCTCCTACTGCAACGCCGGTTACAGCATCCTCGGCCGGATCATCGAGCGGCTTACCGGCATGGTGTGGGACGAGGCGCTGCGCGAGCTGCTCCTGGATCCGGCTGGGCTGGACAACACCTGGACGCTGCCCGAGGACGTGATCCGGTTCCGCGCCGCGATGGGGCACCTCAGTGAAGGCGGACGGGCGGTCCCGGCTCCCAGATGGTCGTTTCCGCGCGGCGACGGTCCGCAGGGGCTGATCTGCGCAACCGCCACCGACGTTCTGGGCTTCGCCGAGCTGCACCTGGCCTCAGGCGTGACGGGCCTCGCCGAGATGCGGCAACCGCAGGTCGCCGTACCCAACCCGGTCGACGGAACCTACGATCACTGGGGCCTGGGGTGGGCCCTTTTCGACTGGGGCCGACCGGTCTTCGGCCACGACGGCAGCACTCTCGGCCAGTCGGCGGCGCTGCGCGCGGTCCCCGACGCCGGGGTCGCGGTGGCCCTGCTGGCGAACACCGAGGTCTTTGGCGAGTTCTGCCGCGACGTGTACTCCGAAGTGCTGCGGACCTTTGCCGGCATCACCGTTCCAGCGCCACTGACACCTCCGGCCATCCCGGCTCAGGTCGGGTTGGAGCGGCACATCGGGGTGTACGAGCGCTCCGACATGCGGGTGGAGGTGTCCCTCCACAACGGGGGGCTGCGCACGCGCGTAGCGCGCGTCGATGGGTACGCGGCTCTTCAGCCACCCTATGTGCGGGATCTCGTCGCCGTTGCCGACGGCCGGTTCCTGGAGAAGCCCCCGGGGTCGAGCCGGTGGACCTGTACGGTCTTCGCCACGTCGCCCGAGGGCGCTGACTACCTGTACCTGGGGACACTGGCGTTCCCCAAAGTGCGGTAGCCGGAACCCGACCATGTCGACCGGACCCGCGGCGGGCTCCTTGCCGGTTCAGGGACGCTCGGCGTCCATCGGTGGGAGGGGACCGGTCTCTGGACGGGCCGCGTCGGTGGCTCCGGTCCCGGCGGGGCGGCGGTGCGTGGCTGGCCGGCTCGGGCGGCCATATTTGGCCGGTTCCCGGCCGCCTCCTGGCCTGGGCCGACGACCTGCGCGGACAGCACGATGTCCGGGCGCCCCTGGCCGGGCCCCGCGCACGGCCGGGCGGCCACCCATCGTCTTCCCCACCCGGACTCCCATCGACTAAGGACTCAGGATGAGACCGTCACTGCCCGCCCGGCGCTCCCGGGCGAAAGCGGTCGTGGCCGCCGTCGCGATGATCACCGCGACCGCGCTGGCCACACCGATCGCCCACGCGGACGCCCCGGACCCGTCCGGCCCGCCGACGCTGACCGACGGCTTCGGACTCACACAGGTCAACGACCCATCGCTGCAGAACAATCCGTACATACCCGCCGGTACCGCCACCGACTTCACGATCACCGTGACGTCACCCGACGTCGCCAACGACCCCGACACGGTCGGGCACCACATCCGGATCATCCTGCCGTCCGACTACTACAGCGACCCGACCGCGCACTACCCGGTCCTGTACCTGCTGGACGGCTCCCCGGGCGACCCCTGCGACTACTTCGCCCCCGCCTACTTCCCCAAGTTCAACGCGCTGGCGCACGACTCGGGGATGATCATCGTCATGCCGGACGGCGGCGCGCGCGGCTGGTACTCCAACTGGGCGGACCAGACCACCGCGGCCGGCGCCCAGGACTGGGCGGACTTCGAGGTCGACCAGGTGGTCCCGTTCATCGACGGGAACCTGCGCACCATCCCGGACAAGGCCGACCGCGCCATCGCCGGGATCTCCATGGGCGGCTTCGGCGCCCTGCACCTGGCCCAGGACAACCCGGGCACGTTCAGCCAGGTGGCGAGCCTGTCGGGCGACGACGACCTGGGGGAGGACGCCATGGACCTGCGCCTGGCCGTCGTCGCCTCGCTCACCGACGCGACCGGGGTCATCGACGACGCGAGCGCCGCCAGCGGGTCGAACTCGGCCGGCAGCGCCTACTGGAGCGCCTGCCGCGCGCCCGGGGACGCCTACGCGCCGGCTGTCAGCAGCGACTCGATCTTCGGCTCGCCGTACCCCTTCTCGCTGACCCCGCCGTACAACGACTCCCTGTGGAACGCCGCCGACCCGGTCGAGAACGCCGCCGCGTTCGCCGGAACGAACGTCTCGCTCTACACCGGCAATGGCGGCGGCAACCCCACCAACGCCGAGTTCTGGCTGGAGAGCGCCGCCCAGCACCTCGACTCCGCCCTCACCGCCGCCGGCAACACGCCGTACTTCGTGGACTACGGCAACGGTTCGAGCTGGGGATGCGACGGCGGCCATGACGCCGGCTGCTGGGACCAGGACCTGGCCAACCTCCTGCCGCGTCTGCAAGGGGCCTTCGCGAGCACCGGCGGCACAGGACAGCCGACCGGCTGACCGAGACGTCCGGTCCCCAGGACCGAACCGCAAGGGACCATCCGTACCGACGAAAGGAACGCACCCATGGCAACCATCACCGCGAGGGGCCCCGTGTCCCTCAGGAGGATGCTCGCCGCCCTCGTGGCAGCGTGCTGCGTCGTGGTCGGGCTCACGGCGGGCTCCGCCCAGGCGGCGTCCGGGCCGTCCGGCGGCATCGCCTCGCTCAGCGGGGTGAGCATCACCTCGGCCAGCAACGGCTACAGCCTGGACGACCAGAACGGCACCACATCGGCCGGCTCCATCATCGTCACCAATCCGACGCCCGGCTACGACGAGTCCTGGACCGTCGGCACCCTGGCCGCCGACGGGTCCTTCCCCATCGTCAACGGCGGCACCGGGCTGTGCGTCGACGCCGGCCTGCCGCTGCGCCAGCAGGCGTGCGACGGCCGCTCGACCGAGAGCTGGTACTTCCAGCCGGTCGCCGGATCGACGACCGCCTTCATGATCCGCCAGGAGGGCACCGACAACTGCCTGGACGTGCTGCTGGCCGCCTCGTACCCCGACGCCTGGACCGACAGCTACGGCTGCAACGGCAGCGCGGCCCAGCAGTGGACCCTGCCCGCGGCCGCCGACCAGGCGGCGACGGGCCTGGCCCTCGACCATGCCGCCTCCCTCTGCGTGAGCGACGCCTCGACCTGCTCGTGGACCAGCGGCAGCCAGACCCCGGCCGCGCCGCTGCCGCTGCAGTGCGTCTCGCCGGTCTGGTACAACAACACCTCGGCGCCGGTGACTTACGCCTTCCAGCTCAACAACACCACCGGCTGGTCGGACACCATCGGAGGCACCCTCGGCACGGAGTTCGACCTCACCAACGCCGCGGAGGCCGGCGCCGGCGGCCCCGCCCCGGTACCCACCTTCCAGAACACGCTCACCCTGGAAAGCAAGATCACCACCTCCGTCTCCGGCTCGTTCACCAACAGCGTCAGCCAGACGCTGGGCAACACGGTGACCATGCCGATCCCGGTCGGCCAGTACGGCTGGGTCGCGCTGTCGGAACTGGCGACCCAGGTCACCGGCAACTGGACCTTCGACGTCGACGGCTTCCCGTGGACCGCCGCCGACACGATCACCGTGCCGCTCACCACCGACGCCGCCGGCGCCAGCAGCATCTACGTCGCCGAGACCAGCCCGACCTTCAACTCCTGCGCCGGCTGATCAACTCCTGCCCCCTGGAGGACGCGGTCCCATCCAGGGGGCCACTGTCTCGGTCGGACAGTTCCTGCTGGACCTGTCCGACCGTCAGGCGGCAGAAGCAGCGCAGTGCCGCGTCGCATGTCAGGGTCGCAAGTGGGAAAGGCGGGTGGTCACGGTGGTGGTGATGCTCACGGTGGCACCGTTGACCGTCTCAACATCGTCCGTCGGGGATGCCGTGGGGCAGTCAGCGATGAGGAAGGCCTGGCCGGGCGCGTGCTGGGCGACGGACTCGGCTGATTTTCCCAGGCCGGGACCCAAGGTGATGATGAGGGTGCAGTGGCGTGCGACCAGGCTGGCAAGGAGAGGCTGCGGATTGCCGTAGCCCGCAGGGATCTCCAGCTGTTGGATGTTCAGCGTGGCGCTCGCGCCGGCATGCTGCATCGCGGTCCAGACCGCCGACTCCAAGGCGCTCGCTGCTCCCGACGCGGGGGGATCGTATGCCAGGCATCCGAGCGGTCGGCCGGAGATGTCGTTGATGACAGGGCGAGCCGGCGAAGGTGACGGCCACAGCGGATAAGTCGCTGCCAGCACGCCCAGCAGGACCAGTACCGAGGCCAGGGTGATGGCACCTCGTCGGGCACGCGGACGGGTGGGGAGGAATGACATCGATGTACCCCTGGGAACGTGGTGGTGATGGTTTGTCAGCGGCGCGACTTGGGTTTGGCCGAGGCGGATGTTGAACCTCTGGAGCCGGTCTGCTTGGTCTGCTTGCTCTGTGGGCGGGGTGCCTGGTCCTGCCGCAGGGTCTTGGCCCGCCGGCGTCGGTTCACCAGCAGCGCCGCTCCGGTGAGCAGGACTATGCCGATGACCCCGAAGATCGCTACTACAGTTGTCATGCTGCTTCCGCGCGCGGTGGCGGGCCTGGTCATCAGCGGGTTTGTGTCGCTCAGGGGTGTGATGGGTGATGTAACCGCAGCCAGGGGATCGATTTCTCCGTAGCCCCACTGGGTATTGGGCTTCCTGGCATCGGAGGCGGTAAGAATGAGTCTTTGAATTATCTGAGCGCCAGTCAATTTTGGA